>Ga0247806_10000439_pt1 | contig 26390 bp, 31 predicted proteins | sample UWRJL059202B1_FD_179935 | JGI IMG/M metagenome (GOLD analysis project Ga0247806, IMG submission 179935) | Plant litter microbial communities from Arlington Agricultural Research Station in Wisconsin, United States - UWRJ-L059-202B-1 | ecosystem: Environmental > Terrestrial > Plant litter >... | reverse complement strand
GTGAGCCGTAATCAAATTATCATGAACGCGTCGCTGGAACAAACGCTGTTTAAAAAGAAGAATGGCTTCATCAAACTATCGGCCTTCGATCTTTTCAAACAAAACAGCAATATTTCCCGCAGCGTAACGCAAAACCAGATCATCGATACCCGCAACAACCGTCTCACCCGTTATTTCCTGCTCAGCTTTACCTACCGGTTGCAGCGTTTTGCCGGACAAACGGTACAGCAGCGTACGGGGATGCCGGGGATGATGCAGGCGGCACCCATGCGATTTTAGAGGAAATTATGAATTATGAGTTATGAATTATGAATGTAAAGAGGTTTATAGAGGTTGAAGTATGACCTAAAACCAGGACAATAGCTTAAGAAATTTAGGAAGGAGGGGCGTTTTTACGTCCCTTTTTTATTACCTTTGCCCCCCGAAAAGCAACCCTTCACAGGGCCTTATTAAATCTTATTTTACTATGAGTGGTGCATTAAAAGAAGTCCGCAACCGGATCAAGAGCGTTCAAAGTACACAACAGATCACCAAAGCCATGAAAATGGTGAGTGCGGCCAAATTGCGCCGTGCGCAGGATGCCATCACGCAAATGCGCCCCTACGCCCAAAAGCTGCAGGAAATGCTGAGCAACATCGTGAGCAATGGCGAAGGTGCCGTGAATACGCCCCTGGCAGTGGAAAGGCCCATTGAAAAAGTAATGGTGATCGTGGTAACCAGCGACCGTGGTCTCTGCGGTGGTTACAACAGCAACCTCATTAAACTGGCCAAGCAACTCATCAACGAAAAATACGCCGGCCAAAAAGCGAAAGGCAATGTAGAATTGCTGCCGATCGGCAAAAAAGGCTTCGAACATTTTACCAAGAACGGCTTTAAAACCGTTGACCTGTATTGGGATATTTTTTCCGGCCTGAGCTTTGAAAAAGTACAGGGCGCCGCGAAATATGCCATGGAAGCCTTCGCCAACAAGGAAGTAGATGCCGTGGAACTGGTGTACAGCGAATTCAAAAATGCCGCTACCCAGCGCTTCATCGCCGAACAATTTTTACCGGTACAGAAAGTGGAAAAGACCGCCGGTCAAACCAACGCGGATTTCATTTTTGAACCCGGCAAGGAAATACTGATCGCCGAACTGATGCCGAAAATATTGAACACGCAATTGTTCAAAGCCACCCTGGATGCGAATGCCAGCGAACACGGCGCGCGCATGACGGCGATGGACAAAGCGAGCGATAATGCCAACGAATTGCTGAAATCATTAAAGATCAGCTACAACCGTGCAAGGCAGGCGGCCATTACCACCGAACTCACCGAGATCGTAAGTGGCGCCGCTGCATTACAGGGCTAGGCTCAACCGTATTATTTTCATCATTAACCCCTCTTGCTCCCCCGGGACAGCGCATGGAACTTTCAGTAATCATTCCTCATATAGAAGCCTTGATCTTCGCGAGCGAAAAGCCCTTGACCGATGTTGAGATGACCGAACTCGTGAACAGCGCGCTGGGTTTTATTGAAGACCGCGCCACCATCGAGCAGGTACAGGCGGCCATTGAAGGCATTGGTGAAAAATACAATTCTGAATTCTATGCTTTCGAACTGAAGCAAATAGGCGGCGGCTGGCAATTCCTTACCAAAAAAGAATACCACAAAACCGTGGCACAACTGAACGGCGATAAATTTTTAAAACGCCTTTCCACCGCGGCGCTGGAAACCCTGGCCATCATTGCTTACAAGCAACCCATCACGAAAAGCGAAGTGGAATCGATCCGCGGCGTGAACTGCGATTATGCCGTACAAAAGTTGCTGGAAAAAGACCTCGTGATCATCTCCGGTCGCAATGAAGATGCCGTGGGCAAACCATTGATCTACTCCACTTCCAAATCTTTTATGGATTATTTTGGCATCAACAGCGCGGCCGACCTGCCGAAGATCTCCGAGGTGTTGATGGAAGAACTGGTACAGGCCACCAATGTGCGGGATGCGGAACAGGAGCAAATAGATCATGAAGCGCAGGAAGCCGAAGCGGAAACAGCCACAGAAGATAAAGTGCTCATCGTAACCCCCGAAGGCGACATCCTGGAAGACGATACCACCGAATCTGAAACCGATGCGGAAGTAAACGAAGTACTGGATGAAGCGGAGGCTGAACAAGGCGAAATTGCTACTGGTGAACCGGCCGGAGAAGATGTTGGTGAAGAAGAGAAGGAGGAAGAAGGGGAAGAAAAAAAGGATAATAAAGATGAACCCGTTTAACGGGTGCCGCCGTCTGGTCTTTGACCAACGGCTTTGATAAAAAATTAATAGAAGTAATGAGCAATCATTACTTTTTTAATGCCCGCTTCCAGTTGAATGAAATGCCGTCTGCTCTTCGACTCTCCGCCGTCTGGTCTCCTGACCAACGGCTTTCCAGCCCAATCAACTCATAAAACAATCAATTCACTTACCCGTTATAATGTGATAAAATATTAAACTCATCAATGCCCTTATCATAAAAATTTGCTGACGAATACTTATACGCTTCTCCAAAGTCACACAAACCAGCTTTTACCGGGTTATTATGTATATAGGTAAGCTTCTGGTTAAAAAATAACGGTGAAGTCAGTTCAACTCCAAGTGATTCCCGTTTCCATATTTGGCAGCTGCGATCAATTTTATGTACTTTAAAATCATCCTTACTGAAAAAAGGGTGATCGTCAAGGGAACGTAATAATTGCCTTGCGGTATACTTCATGAACATACTTTGTACATCCTTTAAATTAAAACCATTTAATGGTTGCCAAATAAAATGAAGGTGGTTGCTCATAATAATATATCCATACAACTTAATCCTGTTTTCATTTACAAGGAACCGCAGGCAATCAATAATGATCATCTTTTGGGTGTCCGGCTTTAGTAAATGTTTATGCTCAACTATGGTCGCTGTAAAAAATTGTGGCCAGTGAGTGGGCAGGAGATTATCCATACCATAAAGTAAAGAAAGGAAAATGCTTCAGCGAAGGGAAAAACAACACATTGTCAAGTTGCTTTTCTGTTAATACAAACCAAGTTTCTTTAATGCCGTTGGTCGGGAGACCAAACGGCGGAGCGTTCCATTACCTGGCTTAACGAGCGCTGAAAAACCTTACTCACTTGCAACCTTCACTCCCTTACACCTTTGCGTGAAACAAAAAGCCGTTGTCAAAGACCAGACAGATGCATTTCGTTAAACCGGAATGTGATGTTGAAGCTGTTGGTCGGGAGACCAAACGGCGGAGCGTTCCAACCTGCAAGTTTACAAAGCGAAGCCCCGCTGAGACGCTATATTCCTCGCGTTCTTCGCTCCTTTGCGTCTTTGCGTGAAACCCATATAAAACGCTGGCAGGAAGTTTGCAATACCCAAAAGCATTAACTTCAACCTATGCGCCCCAATCAATTTTTTAAAGGCATTTTATCGCTATCAATCCCTGTAATCATGTTGGCAGCCTGCAGCAGTTCAAAAAACAGTACCGGCAACCGCCTGCCCAGATTCGACAAGGAAGGCCACCGCGGCTGCCGGGCGTTGATGCCGGAGAATACCATTCCCGCCATGTTGCACGCTATCGACCTGGGGGTAACCACGCTGGAAATGGACATCGCCTTCAGCAAGGACGAAGTGGCCGTACTTTCACATGAACCCTTCTTCAACAGCGACATCAGCACCAAACCCGATGGCAAACCGGTTACCAAAGCCGAAGCCCTGAAGCTGAACCTTTACCAGATGAACTTCGCCGACATCAGCAAATATGATGTGGGTATGCGACCGCATCCCCTGTTCCCGCAGCAACAAAAAATAGCGGTAAGCAAACCTTCACTCGCAGCCGTGATCGACAGCGTGGAAGCATATATAATCGCAAAGAAAACAAAGCCCGTTTGGTACAACATCGAAACAAAAACAACCGCAGCCACGGATAATATTTATCATCCTGCACCCGATGTATTCGTGGAAAGACTGGTAAAACTCATCAACGAAAAAGGCATTGCCAACAGGGTCATCATCCAGTCGTTCGACAAAAGAACGTTGATCTATTTACACGCCCATTATCCCGCCATTAAAACTTCCTTTTTGGTAGAAGCAGAAGACAGGAACAGCTTCCGCAAACAAATTAAAGACCTTGGTTTTACACCCGACATCTACAGTCCTGAACATACGCTGGTAACACCGGAACTCGTAAAGGAATGCCACGACAGCAAAATAAAGATCGTTCCCTGGACGGTGAATGACAAAGCCAGGATCGCCGAATTAAAAGCATTGAAGGTGGATGGGATTATTACAGACAACCCGGAGCTTTTTAAGTAGTTGAAAGTTGTTGAATGTCGTTGAAAATAGTTGAAGGAAAAGTTTAGTTTAGAAAGTTTAGGTTGTTTAGATGGTTTAGTAGCTCCGTTAAATTTAAAAAAATCTTCCATCTTCAATCTTTTATCTCTTAAACTTAAAAAGCCTTCATTAAACTAAAGGCAATATTAAATATTACCTATTCCCTATTACATCTGCATCCCCAGCCACCGTTGCGCGTTCCCAAAAAGCAACCTGTCTTTAACAGCCCCGCCTATCTCCATGCTTTCGATCAGTTTGCCCGGGTGATGCTCACCTAACGGGAACGGGTAATCGGAGCCGAGGCAGATTTTATCTTCACCCATTACATCCATGATGAATTTCAACGCGCCGGCATCGTGTACCAGCGAATCGATCCAGAATTTACCAATGTAATCCCGTGGGCTCACCGGGTTGTCGATGGCTACCAGGTCGGGCCGTACGTCAAAGCCATGCTGTATCCTGCCGATCGTTAAAGGAAAAGAACCGCCGCCATGGGCAAATGCAACCCTGAGTTTTGGAAACTGTTCCAGCACACCACCGAAGATCATGCTGCAAATGGCCCGGCTTGTTTCGCCCGGCATGCCCACCAGCCAGGGCAGCCAGTATTTTTGCATCTGCTGCTCCCCCATCATTTCCCAGGGATGTACAAACAAAGCGCAGCCCAGTTCTTCCGCGCGTTTATAAAAAGGAAAGAATTTTTTATCCGATAAATTGTCACCATTGATGTTGCTGCCGATCTCCAGCCCCGGCATTTTTAATTCCTGTACGCAACGTTCCATTTCTTTTATGGCCAGGTCAATGTCCTGCAAAGGAACCGTACCCAATCCAATGAATCGCTCCGGGGTTTTATCTACTGTATCTGCTATATGGTCGTTCAAAAAACGCGACGTTTCCAGTCCATCCGCCGGCTTTGCCCAGTAATTAAAAAGCACGGGTATGGTTGACAGCACCTGCACCCCAACAGTTGTATCGTCCATCTCTTTCACACGAACCTCCGCATCAAAACAATTCGCTTCCACTTCGCGGAACAATTGATCGCCCTTCATCATGCAGGCCTTGCAGTTGCGGTGTTCCAGATGTATAAAATCACCATAGCCGAATTTCTGCACCCAGTTGGGCATCGTGGATGGCATGATGTGGGTGTGGATATCTATCTTCAAGGTTGAAAGTTAAAAGTTAAAAGTTGATGGTTCAAGGTTGAAGGTTGTTTAGCTATAGCGGAATCCTTTTTGTTCAGAGCTTTTTAAATATTTGATAAAAGAGGTGATTCGTTTGCTGAGGCTTTCGGTTTTTGATAATAACTCTTTCAGTTGTTCAGGGTTGATATGCATCCTGTCTGCTGCGCGGTATAACTGTGATCTTACTTCACCATTCGATGCTTTTGCAATAAGTAGAAAATTGATAAATTCTTTATTCCCGGAACGTTCAAAACCTTCCGCAATATTATCCATTACAGAACGAACGGCTAGCTGGTTTTTCAATTCAAAATCTTTCGAAAACGCATTTGTAGAATACACCTGCCACAATTCATTCGCCTGCGCTCTCGCCAATTGCCAGATCTCCAACTTCTCAAATCTTGATATCGTTCCCACACTAACCCTCCTTGAATTTAAAAAAACCATCAACTTTCAACCTTCAACCTTTTCTCACCGGCCGTTCCATCACCGCCCCGCATTTATCACAGGTCCTTTTTTGTTCATCACTGTAAAAGCCTTCCATCACCGGCGGCAGTTGCTGCACGATGTCGGTGATCACTTTGTATTCTTCATATAATTTATTGCCGCATTTTTCGCAGTACCACAAAAAACCGTCTTCTTCCGTTTCCCTTATTTTTTCAATCACCAGTCCTACCGTACCTTCCCCGCGCTGCGGCGAATGCGGCGTTTTCGGCGGTAGTAAAAACAGGTCGCCTTCATTGATCGCGATGTCTTTTTGCACCCCGTCATCGATGATCTTCAGCACGATGTTGCCCTCTACCTGGTAATACAATTCCTCGCTTTCATTGTAGTGGTAATCCTTGCGCGCATTCGGTCCGCCCACGATCATCACGATAAAATTTTCCGCGTGTTTGTACAGGCATTGGTTGCCCACCGGGGGCTTCAGCAGGTTGCGGTTTTCGTCGATCCATTTTTTAAGGTTAAAAGGAGCTGTTACGGCCATAGAAAATAGTTTGAACTGTAAGTTAATTTTTTTTGTGTTACCGGCAGCAAATCATGGCCCGGCTTCACAGGCGTCGCACTCTTGTACAGTTGATCGTTATTGGACGGGCATTCTTAGCAATTTTTTGTTCCCGTTAGTCAAAGACCAGGCGTCGGCCCTGGCCTTTCATTTTCACATTTTCAAATTTTCATATTTTCATATTAGCATTAGCACATTTGTTACCTTTAGCCTATGAACGCAGCCCCTTCCTGGCATATTCGAAATTTCATCGGCGGACAATACAGCGACCCGGTTGACGGCCGGTTTTTCGACAATATAAATCCCGCCACCGGGGAAAATATTGGGCAGATCCCCGCCAGCAATGCAGCCGATATAAACCATGCCGTAGCCGCTGCCGAAAAAGCATTTCCTGCCTGGAGCGTTACCCTGGTTGAAAAAAGATTTCAAATCTTAAACAGGATCGCAGAACTCATCGATGCGCAACAGGAAGAACTGGCCCTCGCCGAAACGAACGACAATGGCAAACCTTTGTGGTTAAGTAAGGAAGTAGATATTCCAAGGGCCTCTTCCAACTTCCGCTTCTTTGCTACCGGCATCATGCACTTCGCCCAGGAGAGTCATGCCATGGAAGACAAAGCCATCAACTATACCTTGCGGCAACCCATCGGCATCGTCGGCTGCATTTCACCCTGGAACCTCCCGCTTTATTTATTCACCTGGAAGATAGCGCCGGCATTGGCCGCGGGCAACTGCGTGATCGCCAAACCGTCGGAAGTCACGCCCGTAACAGCTTACCTGCTGGGAAACATCTGCAATGAAGCCGGACTGCCACCCGGCGTTTTGAACATCGTGCATGGCGATGGTCCCGGTTGCGGTGAAGCCATCGTGCAGCATCCTTCCATCAAAGCCATTTCTTTTACCGGCAGTACGAAAGCCGGCGAAAGGATCGCTTCCATTGCAGCGCCTGAGTTTAAAAAATTATCGCTGGAGCTCGGCGGTAAAAATCCGAACATCATTTTCGCCGATTGCGACTGGGAAAAAATGCTGAGCACTACCGTCCGTTCTTCCTTCAGCAACCAGGGACAAATTTGTTTATGCGGCAGCCGTATTTTAATAGAACAAAGCATTTATGAAAAATTCAAAGATGCTTTCCTGGAACGCGTAAAAAAACTAGCCGTCGGCGACCCGTTGAACGACGATTACCGGCAGGGCGCGCTGGTAAGCAAAATACATTTTGACAAAGTGATGCGCTGCATCGAAATCGCTACAGCAGAAGGCGGCACCATCTTATGCGGCGGCAACGCAGTAAAGCCCGAAGGCAGGTGTGCCAATGGTTTTTTCATTGAACCCACCGTGATCGAAGGCCTCGGTCCCGGCTGCAAAACCAATATGGAAGAGATCTTCGGGCCGGTGGTTACGCTACAACCTTTTACAACAATTGAAGAAGCGTTAACATTGGCTAATGCAAGCGAATACGGACTGGCCGCTACCATCTGGACACAGGACATTTCCAAAGCCAATACCGTGGCGGCAAAGGTCAACAGCGGCATTATCTGGATCAACTGCTGGCTCGTGCGCGACCTGCGTACGCCCTTCGGTGGCATGAAAAATAGTGGCGTAGGGCGCGAAGGCGGTTGGGAAGCATTACGATTTTTTACGGAGGCGAAGAATGTATGTATTCAGTTTTAATATTTTTTGTTTGGGTTTGCTGTTTGGTGTCTTGTGTTTGGCGTTGTTTGTTTGGCGTTATTTTCAACCTTTTAGATTAAGAGATTATGGCTACGATCAATAAATTTGAAGATTTGGAGACCTGGCAGATAGCAAGAGAATTGCATTTGCAGATCTATAATTCTATACAATCGTCTGAGGGGTTGAAAAAAGATTTTGAACTAAAAGATCAAATGAACAGGAGTGCAGGTTCTATCATGGATAATATTGCAGAAGGATTTGGAAGAAGCAGCCGGCTGGAGTTTATCCAGTTTCTTAGTATTGCAAAAGCTTCCGCTGCGGAACTACAATCACAACTGATAAGAAGCATTGACAGGAAACATTTAAACACTGACACCTACAACAGCTTAAACGAATCGGCTTTAAAAGTTGGCAACAAGATCGGCGCGTTTATAAAATACCTCAATGAATCAGAGGTCAGGGGCACTAAATTCTTAAATCGTACTTCCATCGAAAAGCTCCCAACGCCAAACAACACCAAACACCAAACACCAAACAACCCTAATGAAATAGTCAATACAAATACCGCAGCTAAACCTCTTGGCGCATACCCACACGCAAGGCGCGTAGGAGATTTGCTTTTCCTTTCCGGCATCGGCTCACGCAGTGCGAAGGATAACAGCATACCAGGATTAAAACTCGATGCCGAAGGAAATATTATAAAGTACGACATTGAAGCCGAATGCCATTCCGTATTCGCCAACGTAAAAGCCGTACTGGAAGGCAGCGGCAGCAGTTGGGACAAAATGGTGGACGTAACCGTATACCTCACCAACATGAAAAAAGATTTCCCAACCTACAATAAAATTTACGGCGAATATTTCGAGTCGGTACAGGCCTGCAGAACAACAGTGGAAGTGAAAAGTTTACCAACGCCCATCGCCATCGAATTAAAAGTGATCGCAACGATATGAAAATGTTTGGTGTTTGGCGTTTTTATACAACAAGACTCAAAACTAAAACGCAATCCTGCTATTGAACGCAACCAACACCAAACCCCAAACACAAAACAAAAATATATACTCAAAGAATGAACTTCATAAACTCTTCTCTATTCGCTACGGAGCTGGACGAACAGGATGTATTGAAAAGTTTCCGCGAACAATTCTATATTCCCATCATCAACGGGCGCGAATCCGTTTATTTAACCGGCAACTCGCTCGGACTGCAGCCAAAGACCACGCAGGATTACGTAGTGAATGAACTGGAAGACTGGGCCAACTTCGGCGTGGAAGGACATTTCCATGCACGGCAACCCTGGTTCAGCTACCACGAAATGTTCCCGCAGTTACTCGCCCCCATCGTTGGTGCATTACCCGAAGAGATCGTAGTGATGAACCAGTTAACGGTGAACCTGCATTTGCTGATGTCAACCTTTTACCAACCTACCGATAACCGTTATAAGATCATCTGCGAAGCCAAAGCTTTCCCTTCCGATCAATATGCCATCGAATCGCAGGTAAAGCACCACGGGCTCAACCCGGCAACAACGATCATCGAAGTTGGTCCGCGTGCAGGTGAGCATACCATTCGAACCGAAGATATTTTAGCAACGATCAAAGCGCACGGTGACAGCACGGCCCTCGTTTTATTCGGCGGTGTAAATTATTACAGCGGCCAGGTGTTCGACATGGAAACGATTACCAAAGCCGCGCAGGAAGCAGGCGCTTATTGCGGGTTCGACCTGGCACATGCCGCGGGTAACATAGAACTGAAGTTGCACGAATGGAACGTGGATTTCGCGTGCTGGTGCAGCTATAAATATTTGAACAGCGGACCAGGTGGCGTTGCCGGCGCCTTCATTCACCAGCAACATATTACCAATACAACGCTGCCGCGACTCGCCGGCTGGTGGGGATACGAAAAAGAAACACGCTTTCAGATGCAGAAAGGATTCGTGCCCATTCCCACTGCCGAAGGCTGGCAACTCAGCAACGCACCGGTGTTGAGCATGGCGGCGCACAAAGCTTCACTGGATATTTTTGAAGACGCAGGCATGAACAACCTCGTACATAAGGGAAAATTATTAAGTGATTATTTATTGTTCATCCTCGATGAGATCAATGCGGAACTACCCACAAAAATGATCGAAGTGATTACGCCCCGCAACGAAAAAGAGAAAGGCTGCCAGGTAAGCATGCTGATGTTGCAAAAAGGCAAAGCGGTTTTCGATGCATTGAAACAACATGGCGTACTGGCCGACTGGCGCGAACCCAATGTGATCAGGGTAGCGCCGGTGGCTTTGTACAACAGCTTCAAAGATATTTTTACCTTCGGGCAAATTGTAAAAGCGATACTCGCGCATTAACAGCAACGATCATGAAAAAACAGGTAAGTATCATAGGCGCGGGTTTGGTGGGTTCCCTGCTATCCATCTACCTTGCCAAACGCGGTTATACCGTAAGCATCTACGAACGCCGCAGCGATATGCGCAAAGAAAAAATGCAGGCCGGCCGCTCCATCAACCTTGCCTTAAGCGACCGCGGCATCAAAGCACTGGAAGAAGTTGGCATCATGAACGACATCCGCAGCATCGCCATTCCCATGCACGGCCGGCAGATGCACGGCGTTGACGGCACGATGGCTTATCAACCTTACGGTGCCGAGGGACAATCCATCAATTCCGTATCCCGCGCGGAACTCAATAAAAAATTAATGGACCTGGCGGAAGCGAATGGCGTTACCATACATTTCAATCACAAATGCCTTTCCATCGACTGGAAAAAAAAGGAACTGCATTTTGAAACGGGTGACAACGAAAGCAAGTCCGTTAATGCCGACCTTATTTTCGGCAGCGATGGCGCTTATTCCGCCGCCCGGCTTACGCATCAACTGCAACACGACCGTTTTCAATACAACCAGCATTACATAGATTTCGGTTACAAGGAACTCACCATTCCTGCCGGTGCCGGCGGCGCTTTTCAAATGGAAAAACATGCGCTGCACATCTGGCCGCGGGGCAATTACATGCTGATCGCGTTGCCCAATATTGACGGTAGTTTTACCTGTACGCTTTTCTTTCCTTTCGAGGGCGATCCTTCTTTTGCAACACTGGACACACCCGAAAAAGTAAGGCAATTCTTCAACACCACTTTCGCCGATGCAGCGGCACTGATCCCGACACTGGAAACTGATTTTTTGAATAATCCGACATCTTCACTGGTAACAGTAAAATGTTTTCCCTGGATAAGGGAAGACGCATTTGCTTTGATCGGCGATGCGGCCCATGCCATTGTTCCGTTTTTTGGCCAGGGTATGAACTGCGGCTTTGAAGATTGTTCCGTACTGAACGGTTTGATCGATGGTTATAACGATAAATGGGAAAAAATACTGCCGGCTTACCAGGCCCTGCGCAAGCCCGACGCGGATGCCATTGCCGACCTGGCCCTCAACAATTTCATCGAAATGCGCGACAAGGTAGCCGACCCTAAATTTTTATTACAGAAAAAAATAGAAGCTGCCTTTAGTAAAAAATACCCCGGCAAATGGACGCCGGCTTATTCAATGGTTACATTTCGCCCCGACATTCGATACAGTGAAGCATTGGTGCGCGGGCAACAACAGGAAGCCATCATGCAAACCATCATGGCCATGCCGGGCATTGAAGAAATTTGGGATAGTGAATTAGTAGAAAGTAAAATGCTGGAAGCACTTAATTAAACATAGCCATTACACATGTACAATCTACCGCAATACAAAGAACCAGATCCCGCGCGGATAGTGGATTTCATGAAGGCAAATTCATTTGCCATCCTCACCGGTTTTGATGAAACCTGGCCCGTAGCCACGCACATTCCGTTGGAAGTAGAGCTGGATGAAAATGGAAAGATCACGCTCAGCGGCCACATGATGAAGAAGACGGATCACCAACTGGCTTTTGAAAAGAACAATAAAATACTGGTCATCTTCAACGGTCCGCATTGCTATGTGAGTGCAAGCTGGTACGAAAACCCAAGGGGCGGTTCCACCTGGAATTACATGACCGTGCATGCCAAAGGAAACCTTCACTTTACAGATGAACAAGGCACCTACGAAGCCGTAAAAGCCATCACGCATAAATACGAAGGCACGGAATCGGCTGCGGCTTTCAGCCAGCTTTCGGAAGAATACATTTCGTCGATGGTGAAAGCTATTGTCGGGTTTAAAATAGAAGTGGAATCGCTGGAACACGTTTTCAAACTCAGCCAGAATAGGGACGCGGTTTCTTATAAAAATATTATTGAGCAGTTGAAGCGAAGAACGGATGATGATTCGAGGGAGATTGCGAGGGAGATGGAAGAAAGACTTTTTAATTACACAGATTAGGCGGATTACACGGATTAGCGCTCCGCCGTCTGGTCTCTGACCAACGGCTTAATAAACGGGATGTTATTAATTCCATATTTACAGGAGAAGGATTGAGTAGAAGCTTCATTTTCACCTTTTCAAATTTTCATATTTTCACATTACCATATGACCAGGAATCAACTCGTACAACAAATACAAACCAAGCAATCCTACCTCTGCGTTGGACTGGATACGGACCTTACCAAACTCCCGAAGCATTTACAGTCGCACCCCGACGCCATTTTTGAATTCAACAAAGCCATCATCGATGCCACCAAAGACCTGTGCGTTTCGTACAAGATCAACACCGCTTTTTATGAGGCTATGGGATTGAAAGGCTGGGAAGCCATGGAGCGCACGGTGGAGTATATCCCCAAAGAACATTTTAAGATCGCCGATGCCAAGCGCGGCGACATCGGCAATACGTCTTCACAGTACGCCAAAGCTTTTTTTGAAACCATGAACTTCGACGCGATCACCGTAGCGCCTTATATGGGTGAAGACAGCGTGCGCCCTTTTTTGGAATATGAAAACAAATGGACGATCGTACTCGGGCTCACGAGCAACAAGGGCGCCAACGATTTTGAAATGCTGAAACTGGTAAGCGAAGCCGGCAACAATGACACATCCCTCCGCCCGGAATTCTTATACGAACATGTTTTAAAGACCATCGACCGGTGGGGGAATCCCGGCAACCTCATGTTCGTTACCGGCGCCACGCAGGCCACCGAATTTGAAAATATCCGCACCCTTATCCCCGATAATTTCTTACTCGTACCCGGTGTAGGTTTCCAGGGCGGCAGTTTAAAAGAAGTGAGCAAACACGGTATGAACAAGGATTGCGGCTTACTGGTTAATGCCAGCCGCGCCATCATCTATGCCGGCAAAGGAGAAAATTTTGCGGAAGAAGCAAGGGCGATCGCGATGGAGTACCAAACCGAAATGAAATCATATTTGGTTTAACTACAAATTACTAAATGACTAATTACTTTGGCTCTTTTTTCAACACTCAACCTGGTCATAAAAGAAGGCTTAATCTTCAACGTTAGCCAATCATAGGCCTGTCTTTCAATCATTCAAAATCAAAGTTCAGACATTTAAAAGCCGTTGGTCGGGAGACCAAACGGGGGAAGTAATTAGTAATTCGTCATTAGTAATTCAGCGAAGCTAGCAGCCCACTTCGCATACTCCATAGCAGAAGGATGCAACGCATCCCCTGCAATAAATTCAGCGTTCGAACCATCTTCCCGCTGCGACGGTGTAATGTCGATGTAGTTGGTTTTATATTTTTTAGCGATGCGTTCGCACACTTCATTGTAATCATCTATTTCCATGGCGATTTGATTGCGGTCGCGGCCTTCGGCAAAGGGCGTAACGCCCCAATCGGGGATGCTGAATACATATACACCGGCGGCTCCTTTTGTTGAAAAAGAAATTGCCTTTTCCAGGAGTGCAATAAACTCTGTTTCAAAATTATCCAGTGGGCGGCCGCGGTATTGGTTGTTTACGCCGATGAGCAACGACACGATGTCGTATTGATCCAGCGTTTCATAAGTCTCAATGGCGGCGGATAGTTCATCGGTGGTCCAACCCGTTTTGGCGATGATCTCAGGTGCGCAAAATTGCAATTCTTTTGTTCTTTCTGCTTTGCGAAGCAATTGTATCGCCTGGTAAGGGAAACTATCGGTAAGGCATACCTGCTCCCCGATTGTATAGCTATCACCCAGCGCTAGGTATGTTAAAACTGGCAATGTTTAGGGTTTAAAAATTAATATATTATGGATGCCACAAGCCCAACCATGCGTGGCATCCGTAAAATGAATTTCGCATATAATGAAGGAGGTTGTGAGTTCCTTAATCCATGTATTTCCCCCGTTTACTGTTTTAAATAAATAATGTCCATTCGATGCATAGCCAACTTGATCATTAATAAAGTGCAAGTCGGTAAAATTTGCTGTTGGGAGCGTTATTTGGTAGTTGAAGTTTATTCCCCCATCCGTAGATTTATAAATTTCGCCCTTTGAATTAGACGCAAAAATAATTGTTGGGGAAATGGAATATATCGAAGAAAAATTTCGGTAAGCTCCTCCATTAATTATGGAGGGTACCCAGGTATTAATGGTGGTTGTGCTTCTGTAAAGGCCGGAATCACTAACAATCCATCCTTTTGCAGCACTTGCGAAAGTAAGTGAAGCATAGGCATCACTTACTTCAAATCCGGTTGCAGGTACCGGCGTCCAGTTCACGCCTCCATCAACAGTTTGATACAATACTGAAAAAGTACTGATTGCAAACCCGGTATTGTTATCTAAAAAGAAAAAATCAGTCACATGTTCCAAAGCAGGAATAGTAATAAATGTGCTACCCCCATCCAGTGTTTTTATGACAGGCGAACCGTCGATCGCAAAAAAAGCTTTATTGTCGGCCGTTACAAAACAGTTCCGGAAATTTCCAAGTAATGAAGTGAAAGACCAGGTTAGTCCTCCATTAACCGATTTATGAAGAGACCCTCCGCATGTATAACCTATGTTATTGTTTGCAAAAAAAATATCGAAGCCGCCGGCGCCATTTACTTTAGTCCAACCCGCTCCAAGTGTGTCCATTATCACGGGTGTTGCAGGTTTTGGTGTGGGATTATCACTTTTGGAGCAAGAAGAAAACACTACTGTCCAAAATAATACTGCAAATACAAAAACATTGAAATTCATTATCCCTTTTTTTAAAGGTATGTAATTTGTCATAAGCCAGGTAAGTAATGATGCTTTTATTATTTACTGCACTCATAAAAACGAAAATACAAAAAGGCCTGTAACAATTACAGGCCTCGTTGGTTTTTGGCTATACTGTTCTGTTATACTTCCTTCGTTTTCTTCTTCGATTTTTCTTTGTCCTTCATTTCTTCCGCGGTGGCTTCTCCGAGGATGATCTTGCCGAAGTTGGTTTTAGCATTCACTTTGATCGCGCCGCTGCCTTCTTTGCTCCAGTACTTATGATCGAATTTCGGTCCGCTCCTGCCCTCTCCATCTTCATCACTTTCAAACTTTACATCCGTTTTATTTTTAAACGTACCAAAGCTGGTGGCTACCGCATAAGTGGCCGCTATGTTGCCCACCGGCCGCAGGTTTACGGTGGAATAGGAGGCATCAACGTCCAGGCTCGTCAATGAATTGTCGAGGTTGATCCGGCTCGAATTACAAAATTCCAGTTTTACTTTGTTCTTACCGGTCAGCTTTTCAAACTCCACGCTGGAAAATTTGATCACCACGTCGGCATCGTGCAGCACACCGAATTTTGCTTTGCCGAATTCCACCTTCAGGCTTTTAACAGCGGTAAGGTCGCCGGTAGTTAAGGAGCCGAATTTACTGATCAGTTCTACTTCGCCTTTGTAATCGGGGATGGTGATCGCGCCAAAATCATTTGCCACCCTCAATGGACTGTTCGCCGGCAGGTACACTTCGTAATTTACTTCCATCGATTGTTTGCTGTTTTTTCCGTTGTACTTTTCCTGTCTTTTGCCATTGTCTTTTTTGTCCATGTCGCCGGCATGCAATGTTTTAAAAGACACTACACCCCCGGATTTGCTGTCGTCAATACTGATGTCGCCGAGTACGGAGTTCGCCCAGTCTTCCGTTTCCGCGGATACGGTGATCTTTACATCTACTTTTACTTCCGACTTCGTCCAGGTATTGATCTTCACCGAACCGAAACTGTTTTTAATGTTGATCTTGTCCGACGAAGCAATGCTGTACGATTTGCTGTAGGATTTTTCCCTGCTATAGGCATACTTCGTTTTTTTGTCGTTGTCCTGTGCAAAAACGCTGAGCTGCAATACGAGCAGGCATACAACGCCGCATAAAGAAATTATTTTTTTCATGGCTATACTTTTTTTGTTGCTTTGATTTGTTTGATGATGGTTAATTGTTGATTCAGCACATTCAGCTGCAGCTGCAGGTTCTGGATCATGGCTTCCACGAGCATTTCCTTATTGGGCGATGCACGCAATTGATTCTTCAATACCAGGTACGAACTGTCGAGCATTGTAATGTCGCTGGTGAATTGCCGGTAAAGCTCGGGTTGTTCGCGCGACAAGACCTTGAGCTCTTCCTGCTTTTCTTCGATCATTTTTGCAAACCGGTACATTTGCGGCGCCTCGCCAGGAGCCGCGCTGGTAATTATGGTGTCGATGGCCGGCTGGATGGCCAGCATTTCGGAAGCCGCTTCTTTTTGGTTCAACATAAAATAACCTGCCACAGCAATTACGCACGCCGCTGCTGCCGCCATGCTCCATTTGATAACGGGCGTAAGCACAAAACGTTTTTTCACCGGTTTGCCTACAGCCGCTTCTATCTTTTCCCACGCGGCTGATGAAGGTATCGCGTCGTCGAAACTGTCGCGGTTGTCTTCAATAAATTGGTCTAGCCTGCTCATATTCGGTATTTAATAATTGAACTAATTTTTGTTTGCCCCGGCTGTACTGCGTACGCACGGTGGATTCCGCCACCTGTAAAATGCCCGCGATCTCTTCCTGGTCATACCCTTCGAAAAGATAGAGGCTCAGCACGGTGCGGTAGCCGTCGGGTAACTGTTGTAAGGCTTTTTTTACGCTGGCTACTTTCAGGTTTATCTTTTCTTCGTCCGGCGCTTCTTCTGCCGGTATGCCGAGGTCCGAATCACTCATCTCCACCAGTCCCAGTTTCCTTTTCTTCAGTTGGTTGATGCTGCGGTTTACGCAGATCTGCTTCAGCCAGCCGCCAAAACTGGTGCGGTATTCGAATTTCGCCAGGTTGCGGAAGGCTTCTATAAAACTTTCCTGCAATATGTCCTCCGCCTCGGTTGCATCGTTGAGGATGCGCAGGCAGGTATTGTACATGGCTTTGCTGTAGCGGCCGTACAATTCCTTGTAGCCTAGCCGGTCGCCTTTTTTACAGCGTTCTACCAGCTCATCCCAGTTTTCTGAAGCAGTCAATTCCAAAGAAATTTCTTTTATACCCTTAGAGACAGGGCTTTTTGATCAATGTTGCATCCCTGGCAAAAAAACGACAAATTTATTTTAATACCGATCGTGCATTTGTAATAGTCCAATTACATTGGCCTAAACAACTGCTACACCGGCATTATAACGGAAAATAGCACGCTAATTTATAAGTCCAATTGTTATAACACGCTATCTTTGCGCCCTGTAAAGATGCCCAATGGTATGCCGTACAAGTGAGTGACACAACGATGCTGAACCCTTTGCTGCCGCTGGCTCAACAACAATATTACCTATTACATATTAACTATTCAATAAAGAACGATGGCTGCTAAAACCGATAATTTTCAATCCCCCGATTATTTTAATGTTGATGAACTGTTGACGGAAGAGCACCGCCTCATCCGCGAAACGGTGCGCAATTATGTGAAGAAAGAAATTTCGCCCATCATCGAGGATTATGCGCAGAAGGCCGAGTTCCCGCAGCAGATCGTACAACAAATGGGTGAGCTGGGTTGCTTTGGTCCGACTGTACCCGAACAATACGGCGGCGGCGGGCTGGATTATATTTCCTATGGCCTGATGATGCAGGAACTGGAGCGGGGCGACAGTGGCGTACGTTCTACCGCCAGCGTGCAGGGCAGCCTGGTGATGTTCCCTATTTATCAATATGGCAGCGAAGAGCAGCGCAATAAATATTTACCGAAACTGGCGAGCGGCGAATGGCTCGGTTGTTTTGGGTTGACGGAACCCAATCATGGCAGCGACCCCAGCAGCATGCTCACGAATATTAAAGATGCAGGCGATCACGTGATTTTGAATGGTGCGAAAATGTGGATCAGCAACGCGCCTTTTTCACAGGTGGCGGTGGTGTGGGCGAAAGATGAAGCGGGTGATATCCGCGGACTGATCGTAGAACGCGGCATGGAAGGTTTCAGCACGCCGACGACGCACGGCAAATGGAGCCTGCGCGCGAGTGCTACCGGCGAACTGGTGTTCGACAATGTAAAGGTGCCGAAGGAAAATATTTTCCCGAATGTGAAGGGATTGAAAGGTCCGCTCGGCTGCCTCACCAAGGCCCGCTATGGCATTGCCTGGGGCGCGATTGGTGCGGCGATGGATTGTTATGATACGGCTTTGCAATACAGCAAGGAGCGCGTGCAGTTCGGCAAACCCATCGGTGGCTTCCAGTTACAACAAAAGAAACTGGCAGAGATGGTAACCGAAATTACCAAAGCACAACTTCTCAACTGGCGCCTCGGTGTATTGATGAACGAAGGCAAGGTAACGCCGCAACAGGTGAGCATGGCCAAGCGCAATGCCTGCGAGGTGGCTACTAATATTTGTCGCGATGCCCGCCAGATGCTCGGCGGCATGGGCATTACCGGCGAATACTCCGTGATGCGCCACATGATGAACCTGGAAAGCGTGATCACGTATGAAGGCACGCATGATATTCATTTGCTGATTACGGGGATGGATGTGACAGGGTTGAATGCTTTTAAGTAACGGAGTTTCTCCGGTATTTAAGCAGTTCACTGGAAAAGGTTATGAGTTATGGGTTATGTGTTATGGGTTGTGCAAAAGATTGAACTCTATTTTATAACTAAAATTGTGAAGAATGAAACAGGGAAGTGTGATTAAACAGAAAAGTTTTGATTTTGCCAAACGGGTTATCAGGTTGTATAAATACCTGGCAGAAACAAAAAAAGAATTCGTAGTAAGCAAACAATTATTAAGAAGCGGAACATCGGTAGGTGCATTGGTAAGAGAGGCGCAGAATGCCGAGAGCAGCGGAGATTTTATTCATAAACTTGGCATCGCCCAAAAAGAATGTGATGAAAGCCTTTACTGGCTCGAACTGCTGCACGAAACCGCCTACCTGGCTGAGAAGGAATTCACTGGCATCTACCACGAAGCCTCCGAACTTCTCCGCATGATCCGCAGCGCCATCATCACCATGAAAGCAAAAAAACAAAAATAGAGTGTATCTCATAAATATATACTCAAATAAACCGGCAACACTCATAACCCATAACTCATAACTTATAACTAAACTTCAGTTCTCATGAATATAAAAAACGTTTCAGTAATCGGCGCAGGAACCATGGGCAACGGTATCGCCCACGTATTTGCACAAAGCGGTTTTAACGTTAACCTCATCGACGTAAGTGCGGCACAATTAGAAAAAGCCATTACCACCATTGGTAAAAACTTCGACCGCCAGGTGGCCAAGGGAACGATCACCGAAGAACAGAAGAAAGCGGCCATCGACAATATTACTACCGTAACCGATATTGCGGAAGGCGTAAAGGATGCGCAACTGGTGGTAGAAGCCGCTACGGAAAATACAGAGTTGAAATTAAAAATATTCAGGCAGATCGACGAGTCGGCACCCGAAGGCTGCATCCTCGCCAGCAATACCTCTTCTATTTCCATTACCAAAATAGCCGCGGTTACCAAAAGGCCCGGGCTGGTGATCGGCATGCACTTTATGAACCCCGTGCCCGTGATGAAACTGGTAGAGATCATCAATGGTTATGCTACTAAAAAAGAAGTAACCGATACGATTGTGGAACTCAGCAAACAACTCGGCAAGATCCCCTGCGCGGTGAACGATTACCCCGGCTTCATCGCCAACCGCATATTGATGCCCATGATCAACGAAGCTATTTACAGCCTGTACGAAGGCGTTGCGGGTGTGGAAGAAATCGACACGGTAATGAAACTCGGCATGGCGCACCCGATGGGACCCTTGCAACTCGCGGATTTCATTGGGCTCGACGTTTGCCACGCCATCCTCAAAGTACTGCACGATGGTTTCGGGAATCCCAAATACGCGCCCTGTCCATTGTTGGTAAATATGGTAACCGCCGGCAAGCTCGGCGCCAAAAGCGGTGAAGGATTTTATGCCTACACGCCCGGCAGTAAAGACCTGGTGGTAAGCCCTTCTTTCCGTTAATATGGAACGTTATTTGTTTTAACCAGCCCTGATGAAAGAATTATTCAACCGGATCGATAGTTTGAACGACGGCACCTGGCAAAGCCTCGTGCTTTTTTATGCCGTAAAGATTGCCATCGCGGTACTTATTTTGCTCATCGGTTTCTGGGTCATCAACCGCGTGGTAAAGCTGGTCAACCGCATCTTCAACAGTAAGCGTTTAGACCATACCGTTACAACCTTTTTCAAAACACTCATCAATGCCGGCCTCAAGATCATCCTGGTGTTGTTCGTCCTCAGTTTCATCGGCATACAAACCACTTCCATTGTTGCGCTGGTGGGTGCGGCGGGTTTGGCCATCGGTCTTGCCTTGCAAGGTACGCTCACCAACCTGGCCGGTGGTGTGATGCTGCTTATTTTTAAACCCTTTCGTGAAGGTGATTATGTAGAAGCGCAGGGAAAAAAGGGAAAGGTAACGGACATACAAATATTCAGCACCATTTTGGTAGATGATAAGAACAGCAGGATCATCATTCCCAACAGCGTGCTCTCCAACGGCATCATCGAAAACCATGGAAAGCAATTGCCGAAAGAAGAAAAGCCCAAACCCACCGAACCCGTAAAGAAAGAACCATGAGTGCCCCCAAACTCTATATGCTCCTGATTGGCTGCAAACCCAAAGGCCGCAACACCGAACAGCACGATACGCTGTTTGCCGTCGGCCACTCTTTAAAAGAACTCGTTCCCCAAATAAAAGCCTTCTGGCGCGGCGCCAGTCCGCTCCACCTCGATGCCATCCGTATTGTTGAAAATGTAGATGGACATGCCGTGCGCATCCTGCCCAAAACGGCTGACCAGCCCGCCTCTCCCCTCAAACTATTCTTCATCAACCTCGGTGGTTATAAAGAAAACGAGTTCGACGAATTCCATTACAAAATGCTCGTAGCCGCAAACAGCAAGCCCGAAGCCGTTGCGCAGGCAAAGCAAACCGCCTTCTACAAGTACTACGGTTACAACAACAACGCCCATATCGACGACCGCTATGGCATTGATGTAGATGATTTTTTCGAGATCAAAGACATCCTGCTGCCGGCGGATAAAATGAATTATACGGTGTGGGTGGAAAAAAGTGATACTGCACTGCCGGCGGATAAGATTGAGCTGGGGTATTTTAAGTTGGATGAACTATAAACAATATGGGAACTTACAATCCGGCCATCGATGTCTATATTGAGAAAGGGGTTGTATTCATTAATAAAACTATTTTGTCCCATCGGGGTCTTCACCATATAATCGTCAACCTTATTGCTTCCTGGGTAATTTTATTCTTTTCAATAGCTGGCCTCATTTCCCGCTCCCCCAAGCAGGATAAAAAATTTACAGGCAATAATAAAACGGCAGATACGGCTATTCCCCCTCTGAAAAATTCCCTTGCTAGCCCTAGCCAACAACCAGTAAACCTGTCAGACACATTTAAGAAATTTAAAGTTGACGATTATCCTGTAACAGCAGCCATGCTCAAACACAACGATCATTCTAGCGACTACAGGATAAGGTATAAAGACGTGGTTTCACACGACAAAGTTTGGTTAACCAATGATGCGCTCCGACAAACACTTGTTTTTGAAATGTATACGGACGGCTTCCGGTTAGCTATATTTCATTTTAGCAATGATAAAATTCCAGCTGAATTAATTAAAAAAATGGAATTTAATACCCCGGACGGAGAAATCGCCAGCGACAAGCAAAAACTAGATCATTTTAAAAATTTTATACCCTTCGCAAGAAAAATAAATGCCGTTTATTTCAAATCAATCAAAGGTTTTAAGCTTGGCGACCCGAAGAAAAAAATATTAAGCATTTACGGCAAGCCTGATAGCATTAAAATAAAGAAGGGGATAGAAGAATATGTTTGGAATTTCATAGGAGAGTTGCTGTATGATGGCAAACAAAATTTAAACGGAAAGCCTCTTGCAAAAGACAATTACGGACACCAGGTAACTATGTATTTCAGGGACAATAAACTTACAGGAATCATTTTACTCAATGATATACCGTGAGCCGGAAAGAATTTTTAGTATATGACAGTTAAAAAGTTTATATCAAAACTTAACCCAAGGCAAATACTAATTCATTGCATTGCCTCCTGGTTTTTTATTCATGCCTTCCAAACGCTTTTGTATTTGTATTACACGGATTTGATAGCCATAACAAAAAATGCAGACAAGCAGGAACTAACAAACATTTTAAGGAACAACGGCATCACCACTTCGGACCTTATATATTTCTACCTGTGGAAAAACACCTCAGGCTTTATTGGCTTATTGACTGCCTTTATCATCTCGTTGGTCATTTCTTTGAAAAGGCATTGGTTTTGGGTAAATGCATTGATCGTTTTCGTAGTAACTTACTTGCTTTATAAATTCGGGTGGCTGGGTTGGATTTATTTAAAACAATTCTTTTTGTACCCGGGGCAAAGGTTTAACAACTTAACCGTTCAATTCCTCCTCAACGGCCTCCTTCTTTTAACGATTGGTCTATTGATTTTCTTTTTGAAATGGCCAAATCGGTTTATAGAAAAGAAGCACTCAAAACGTCTTACCGTCTTCCCGGCTCCTTCCTTTAAAAATTCGCGCAGCGAATAACTTACCTCCCTCCCGCCTTACCGGTTAATAATTTTTCCTTTTCGTGAGGCACGAACAGGGGCGGGGAGACCAAACGGTGGAGAGTTTCAAGAGCACGAACTGGGCCCTTTGTTTTTTACTTTTGAATTTTTACTTTTTACTTTTCTTCTTCCCCACCAATTCATACGAATCCCCAATCATCTCCTTCACCAGTTTCACCGGCAGCGTACCATCCACGATGATCGTATTCCAGTGCTTCTTGTTCATGTGGTAGCCGGGTAAAATATGTTCCGGGTATTCTTCGCGCAATTCAATGGCACGGTCGGGGTCGCATTTTACATTGAACTGCAGCGGCGACGCATCCAGGCCCATCAGTAAAAATATCTTTTCGTTTACTTTAAATACAAGGGTTGATTCACCGAAAGGGAAACCTTCCGTTACGCCGTCGAACTGCAGCACATAATCGCGGATCGTTTCACTATTCATTGTTGATCGTCTGTTTGGCTTCGGCTAATTTTTTATCGAGCTGCCCGGTGAGGATATGCCAGAACATCACGAAGTCGGATGCCAGGCTGTATAAGGGATAGGTAAACGTAGCCGGGCGGTTCTTTTCTATAAAGTAATGGCCTACCCATGCAAAGCCGTAGCCGCAAACCGGTATCAGCGCCAGCATCCACCATTTTTGCAGGGCGATGGCGGTTATTAAGATGGCGATCAGTCCCGCCGTACCAATGAAGTGCAGGCGCCGGTTGGCCGCATCGGCATGTTCCGTTAAATAGTAAGGATAAAAAGACCAGAAGCTTTTGTATTTTTTTTCTGAAGGCATGGTCGCTGTTTTCAGAAAATTACAAATTTCATTTTGCTTAACCCAATTTTTTAACTTCTACGTTTTGCAGGTCTTTTAATTTGTACAATACTTCTTCCAGCCGGTTTTTGGGGATACCGGTTTTAATACTGCAAAACAATTGCATTTCCTGGCTGGTGATGCTGCAGTTGTATTGTTTCAATACGGTCATCACTTCGTTTACCTGGTTGTAATTGAATTGTATGTCGTAAGGAATTTCAATTTGCTTTTGGATGATCGGCGTCGTTTGTAGCGCATGGCTGGCCGCAGTTTTATAAGCATTGATCAATCCCGGCACACCCAGCAAGGTACCGCCGAAATAACGCACCACTACGATCAGCACATTGGTCAGCTGCTTGCTGTCGATCTGTCCCAGTATCGGCCGCCCCGCCGAACCCGACGGTTCCCCGTCATCGCTCACGCGGTAATTGTTACCATCCGTTCCCAGGCGATACGCAAAACAATGATGCACCGCTTTGGGATGTTCCTTTTTCAACAATTGCAGGGCCTTCTTAAAATCTTCCACTGAACTAATAGGATAGGCATACGCCAAAAACTTGCTACCGCGGTCTTTGAATTCCGCCGTGGAAAGCGTTGCGATGGTATTGTAATAATCTACTTCAGTTGACATTATCTTATTTTTTCTTTACCGGCATTTTATCTGAACTGTGATTTTGAATGATTATTTGATGTGCTATGAAAAGGAACTGTTCTACTTCCTGCCTCAGCACCTTACCGGTTATATTTTTTGCCGGGAAGACGGTAAGGCGGTAAGCAATACAACGCTTCAAATCATAGTTAATCTTCCAATCATTCAAAAATCACAGTTCAGACAATATCAAAACGTCTCGCCGCCTTCCCGGTTAATCCTATCCAAATGCAATCAACCCAATCGCCAGCAGCGACAAACCAATGCCCAGCCAGTTGATCGCCGATAATTTTTCTTTAAATAATATCCACGCCACTACTGAACTGAACAGCACGATGCCCATATTATTCACCGGTATACTTTGCGTACTCTGCAAAGGGCTGCTCTTTAAAAATTTTACGAGGCACCAGATGGAAAAATAATTCGGGATGCCGATCAGTATCCCTGCGATCACGTACCGCCATGAAAAAGATTGCTTCTTCCGTGCATACTGTATGATCAACAAAACAGTACCGATCGTTGCAGCCGATAAAAACCCGGAGATCAGGAACGCATTGCTCGTTTCATCCGTCACGTAATTTTTTTGTATGTGGTTGATCATAGCATCCAGCAAACCGCTGCCAATGAATACCGCGATGGGCAAAAGATAACCGGGTGAATTTTGTTTGCCGGTACCGGGCGTGGGCGACTGGTAACAGGTGAGCAATACGGCCACCAGGGCCAGTATCACCCCTACTACTTTCCAGCCATCCAGTTGATCGTTGTACAAATAAACCGCCAGCACCACCGGTATGATCAGGGATAATTTATTGGCCACGGAAGTTACCGCCACGCCATTGCGCTGCGTGGTAATACCGATGAGGTTGAACAGCGAAACGAACACGATGCCCATCACCGCCGCCCAGTGAAACCAGGTTTCGCCCAACACGGACCCATTCACCGGGAAGGAACCATTCACCACCGAGCCCGTGATCACGCAGGTGATGTAATTAAAAACAATGGCCTGGAAGATCGGGATCTTTAGTTTTTCACAAAGCTTGAAAGCGATGGTAAGGTAGCTGCTCAATACGATACTTCCTATCAGGTAGATCATACGTGATTGTTTTGTTGATGCCGGTAAACTACAATATTATCTTCCTGTATGCTCACCGATGAAACGGCAACGGGTTGTTTTAAATCCGGCGCAGGCAAACCATTGCCGATGTACAAAGCAGTGTTGGTGATCACACGCGCTTCATCCCACAACCCTTCTTTGATGAATAAATTAAGCAGTGCCGGTCCGCCTTCCACGATCAGTGACTGCAACTGCATCGAATGCAATGCCAGCGCAATCTGCCGCACCACCGGCGTACGGTAATGCAGTTTGTGGTACAACAGGTTTTCCTTTTCTTCTTCTTTTTCATAATTGAAAACAACCGTCGGCGTTTCGGCGTTCAGTAAGTGAAGGTCGGGTGGCAGGCTGTGGTTGCGACTCAATACCAACCGCACCGGGTTTTTTCCCGGCCACAACCTCGTCGTTAAAGAAGGATTATCGGCAATCGCTGTACCGCCGCCCACCAGTATCGCCGCTTCTTCGCTCCGCCAGCGGTGTACCAGCCGGTTCGTGTATTCATTGCTGATGAACGTTCGTGTTGCATCGGGTGTGCCCATCTTTGCATCCGAACTCTGCGCCCATTTTAAAATAATATACGGCCTTTTTTGCTGGTGAAAAGTAAAGAAACGCCGGTTGATGTCCACGGCTTCTTTTTCCATTATACCCGTGATCACTTCGATGCCCGCCGCCTTCAATTGCGCGATACCCTTACCTTAACCG
>Ga0247806_10000437_pt1 | contig 26420 bp, 25 predicted proteins | sample UWRJL059202B1_FD_179935 | JGI IMG/M metagenome (GOLD analysis project Ga0247806, IMG submission 179935) | Plant litter microbial communities from Arlington Agricultural Research Station in Wisconsin, United States - UWRJ-L059-202B-1 | ecosystem: Environmental > Terrestrial > Plant litter >... | reverse complement strand
GATCCATGGTCGATTCCGCCTTTGCCACCGATGAATTCATCCGCGCCCAGATCACGGCCTGGCAGCGCGAACTCGGCTCGGTGCGCCGCCTGGCCGACAATACGCTGGAGGCCTATAGCCGCGACGTTGACCAGTTTTTCCAGTTCCTCGCTGGGCACACGGGCGGGCCCGTCAGCCTTGCCACGCTGAGGGATTTGCGCGGCGGCGACATTCGCGCCTTCATGGCCCGACGGCGCAATGAGACGCTGGGTTCCCGCTCGCTGGCGCGGGTGCTGTCGGCGCTAAAAAGCTTCTTCCGGTTTCTGGAACGCGAAGGCGTTTTGGCCAGCGAGGCGCTGAACGTCATTCGCACGCCCAAGCTGCCCAAATCCCTGCCCAAGGCGCTGACGGTGATCGAGGCGCGGAATACCATCTCGACTACCGAAGAGATGGAGTACTGCCCCTGGGTTGCGGCGCGGGACATGGCGGTGCTCTCGCTTTGCTACGGCGCCGGCTTGCGCATTTCCGAAGCGCTGGCGGTAACCCGGGCGGACCTCGAAAGCGCCGTCATCCGGGTCACCGGCAAGGGCGGCAAAATCCGCATGGTGCCGCTGATTGCAGCGGTGCGCAAATCCATCGATCTCTATCTCGAACTCTGTCCCTTCGGACTGACATCGGACGAGCCGCTGTTTCGCGGGGTCAAAGGCGGCGTGCTGTCGCCACGGCTGATCCAGAAGCGGGTGGAAAACCTGCGCAGCGCGCTGGGCCTGCCGCCCTCGGCAACGCCCCATGCCCTGCGCCATTCCTTTGCGACCCATCTGCTTGGCGCCGGCGGCGATCTGCGGGCAATTCAGGAATTGCTGGGCCATGCGAGCTTGTCGACGACGCAAATCTATACCGCTGTCGACACCGGCCGGCTGCTCGACAGCTATCGCAAGGCGCATCCGCGTGGCTGAACGGGGCACCAGGCTAAATCTCAAGCCGACGCTTCCCATACCCGAAAGCCAGAAAGCCAGCGCCTGCCCCGGTTTCTTGACTCTCCGCCCATCTTCCCCTAAACGCAGCTTCATTCATCAGGCTTGCTCCTGACCAGCCGACCGGGACCCCTTTGGGTATAAACCGATCCCGGAGGCCACCATCCGCCAGCGCGTTGCGCCCGCGGGTGGGTTTGGCGTTTGCCTTGGTGGATCTTATCTCTGTCCGATACTGGACGAGACCAAGGACCAAACATGTTTGACAGCTTAAGCGACCGGCTTGGCAAAATCTTTGATGGACTACGTGGCCGCGGAGCGCTGAGCGCTGCCGACGTCGATGTGGCGCTGCGCGAAATCCGCCGCGCGCTGATCGAGGCCGACGTGTCGCTTGAAGTGGTTCGCGCCTTCGTCGAGCAGGTCAAGGACCGTGCCGTCGGCGTCGAAGTTACCCGTTCGGTGACGCCGGGCCAGCAGGTCGTCAAGATCGTGCATGACGAGTTGATCGCCGTGCTCGGGCAAACCGCCGTCGCCATCGACCTCAATGCACCCGCGCCCGTGACCTTGCTGATGGTGGGCCTGCAGGGTTCGGGCAAGACCACGACGACCGCCAAGATCGCCAAGCGCCTCAAGGACCGCCAGAAGAAGAAGGTTCTGCTGGCTTCGCTCGATACCCGCCGCCCCGCTGCCATGGAGCAGTTGCGCGTGCTGGGCGAACAGGTCGGCGTCGATACGCTCCCCATCGTAACATCCGAAAACCCGGTGCAGATCGCCCGCCGGGCCGAGCGCGAAGCGCGCCTCGGTGGCTATGACGTGCTGATCCTCGATACGGCGGGTCGCACCCATATCGACGAAGAACTGATGGTCGAAACCACCGATATCAAGGCGGCGACCAAGCCGCACGAGATCCTGCTGGTGGTCGATGCGCTGACCGGCCAGGACGCGATCAACGTCGCGCGCAGCTTCGATAGCCGCCTCGATATCACCGGCATCGTGCTGACCCGCGTCGATGGCGATGGCCGTGGCGGCGCGGCGCTGTCGATGCGCGCCGCGACCGGCAAGCCGATCAAGCTGATCGGTGTCGGCGAAAAAATGGATGCGCTCGAGGACTTTTATCCATCGCGCATCGCCGACCGCATCCTCGGGATGGGCGACATTGTTTCGCTGGTCGAAAAGGCCGCCGAGCACGTCTCCGCTGAAGACGCCCAGAAAATGGCGAAGAAGCTCAAGAAGGGCTCTTTCGACCTCGATGATCTGCGCAGCCAATTGCTGCAGATGAAGAAAATGGGCGGCATGGGCGGCCTGATGGCCATGATGCCCGGCGCCGGCCAGATCAAGAAGGCGATGGCCAATTCCAACGTCGACGAAAAGGTGTTCGATCGCCAGATCGCCATCATCAATTCGATGACGAAAAAAGAACGCGCCGAGCCCGATCTGCTGAACGCATCCCGCCGCAAGCGCATTGCCGCCGGCGCGGGCGTCGAAGTCAGCGAAATCAACAAGCTCGCCAAGCAGCACCGCCAGATGGCCGACATGATGAAAAAGGTCGGCAAGGGCGGTATGGGCGCGCTTGGCGGCATGTTCGGCGGCAAGATGGGTTCGATGATGGGCGGCATGCCCGACATGTCCAAGATGGACCCAGCTCAGCTCGAACAGATGGCCCGCCAGGCCGGTATCGATCCGTCTGCCCTCAAGGGCCTGCCAGCGCCGCAGCCCCAACTCGCCGACAAGCTGCCTAGCGATGTCGGCGCCCTGTTCAAGTCCTCCGGTTCGGGCCTGCCCGGCCTCGGCGGCGCCCCCCGTTTCCCCGGCCTTCCCGGCCTGGGCAAGAAAAAGTAATCGTTTCAACCAAACTCAAGGATTTATCACATGTCCCTCAAGATTCGTCTGGCCCGTGGCGGCACCAAGAAGCGTCCATTCTACCACATCGTCGTTGCCGATGCCCGCTCGCCACGCGATGGCCGTTTCATCGAAAAGCTGGGCACGTTCAACCCGCTGCTCGCCAAGGACAATGAAGGCCGCGTCGTGCTGAACGGCGAACGCGCCAGCCATTGGCTGTCGGTCGGCGCCCAGCCAACCGATCGCGTGCTGCGTTTCCTCGACACCGCCGGCCTTGCCAAGCGCGAAGCCCGCAACAACCCAGAGAGCGGCATCCCCGGCGAAAAGGCCAAGGCCCGCGCTGACGAGAAGTCCGCCAAGGCCGCCGCCATCGAAGAAGCCAAGAACGCCCCCAAGGAAGCTCCAGCAGCCGAAGAAGCCGCTGCCGAGTAACCTTTGGCAATTGCCAATAGCAAAAGCACCGGTGCGCAAGCGCCGGGGCTTTTTGTTGTCTCGAACCTAACCACGAACTCGGTGTCATCCCGGCGAAGGCCGGGATCCATCCCGAGATCTCGCAACACCCGCAAGGTGGTTCGGTCTATCTCTAGATGGCCACTGTCTTCGCCGGGGTGACACCGGTTTGTCGCCGACACCAGTACACGCTGGTGCCATGCTGAAATTTCCGATCTATTTCTCTGCCAACTTGAGGGACGCTCATGCTTGCCGGGGAAAGAGTTTTGACGGTGACCCATGCGGGGGAAGATCGTCCGGTACGGGTAAAGATATTTCTGCCTGAACAGACTGGCCGGCACTGGGACTGCCATTACAGCATCGATTGGCCGGAGCAGCCGATCAAAAGCTTTGCCGGCGGCAATGATGCTATTGCTGCCTTGCATAGCGCCATATTGAAGGTCGGCATGGAGCTCTACATGAGCCGTTATCACCACGAGCGCGCCATGTGGTGGATCAAGCCGTGGGTCGGCTATGGCTTCCCATTGCCCAAGGGCGCGCGCGACGAACTCATCGGCGACGACCAGCGTTTTTATGGGGTGGACACCCCTTGATGCAACAACACCCGCAACGATGATTGCGGGTGCTGGTGCGTTGGTTCAAGCCTTGAGCTTGGCCAAAATCGCTGCGCCCATTTCTTCCGTTCCGACGGTCTTGCGGTTGTCCTGCGCGATGTCGCCGGTGCGCAGGCCGTCACTCAATACAGCCGAAATCGCGTTCTCGATTTTCGTCGCCAGTTCGATCATGCCGAACGAATAGCGCAGGGCCATGGCGACCGAGGCGATCATGGCAATCGGATTGGCGATTCCCTGGCCGGCGATATCGGGTGCCGAGCCGTGCACCGGCTCGTAGAAAGCCTTGCGCTTGCCGGTCACCGGATCGGGGGCGCCCAGTGACGCCGATGGCAGCATGCCGAGCGAGCCGGTCAACATGGCAGCAACGTCCGACAGAATATCGCCAAACAGATTATCGGTGACCATGACGTCGAACTGTTTGGGGTTTCGCACGAGCTGCATGGCGGCGTTATCGGCCAGGATGTGGTGCAATTCCACGTCCGAATAATCCTTGCCAACGCCCTTGACTACTTCGTCCCACAAAACGCCCGACTTCATGACGTTCTTCTTGTCGGCCGAGTGCACCTTGTTGTTGCGGGTGCGGGCCAGATCGAAGGCAACGCGGGCGATGCGGTCGATTTCGTAGGTCTCGTAAACCTGGGTATCGATGGCGCGTTTCTGGCCGTCGCCGAGGTCGGTGATGGTCTTGGGCTCGCCGAAATAGACGCCGCCGGTCAATTCGCGCACGATCAGTATGTCGAGCCCTTCGACCAGCTCGCGCTTGAGCGAGGAGGCGTCTGCCAGCGCCGGATAGCAGATGGCGGGACGCAGATTAGCGAACACGGCCATTTCCTTGCGCAGACGCAAGAGAGCCGCCTCTGGGCGGTGCTCATAGGGCACGTCGTCCCATTTCGGCCCGCCCACCGCGCCGAACAGCACGGCGTCGGCGGCCTTGGCCTTTTCGGTGTCCTCGTCGGTGATGGCGACCTGATGCTTGTCATAGGCCGAGCCGCCGGCGAGGCCCGTATCGGTCGAAAAATCGGTCAGCTGTTCGGCATTGGTCCAGGCGATCAGCTTTTCGACCTCCACCATGATCTCGGTGCCGATGCCGTCGCCGGGGAGCAAAAATAGGGAATGGGTGGCCATGTCGGATCCTCACCGTACTGATGGTTACGCTTGAGGGCACTTAGCGGCATCTGGCCATCGCGCGCAAGCGGACTTTAGCGCATAGCCGGGTAGTCGAGCAGGATCCACAAGGCCAGGATATCGGTAAAACCATGGGCCATGCTGGTCCAGAATACCGAGCCGGTGCGCCAGACCAGCCAACCCCAGAACAGGCCCAACAGTGCCGCCACACCGACCAGAACAGGCCAAGCGCCACCGAAGGTGAGCCCAGCGCCCAACAGCAATGGCAGATGGATGGCGGTCGACAAGATCCAAGCCAGCCAAAACCCCAGGCGCCGCTTGTCGACAAACACCCGCAAAAAGCCGCCGCGCCAGGCAGTTTCCTCCAGTGGCGCGTTGATCAGTCCGATAATCGCCGCCAGCATGGCCGCGTGGGTTGTCAGCATGGCCGTATGCGGCACGAACAGCAGGGCGGCAATGGCCAGTACCTGGACGAGCAACAGGATCGGCACCCACCAGTTGCGCCAGGCGAGCCGCTCGGTGAAGATGTCGCCGCGCTGCGGCCAGATGTGAACGGCAATGACTGGCAGGCAAAACACCAGCCAATACACCGGCAAAGCGAGCAGGATTCGCGTCCGCATGCCAAAGGCCTGCGCCAGCGCCGGCACCGCAACAGCCAATACGCCGATTATGGCGATGGCGTGCAGCGTCAGCGCAAGCTGGGGTCTGTTCAAGCGTCAGCTATGGGCTGCGCCGATGCGCGCCGTCACTTCGATCTCGACCTTCATGCCGGCTTCGATCATCTGCACGATCAGCATGGAGGCAGCCGGGCGGATGTCCCTGAACACCGGGCCGACGGCCTTGACCACCGCATCGACGTCGTTGCGATCGCCGATGTAATACACCACGCGCACGGTGTCGGCGATGGACGAGCCGGCCTCGCGCAGGGACTTGTCGATGGTGGCCAGCGCATTGGCGGCCTGCTGGCCGACATCGTCGGGCATGGTCATGGTGGTGTAGTCATACCCCGTGGTGCCCGACACATAGACAGTGTCCTCATGCCGCACGGCGCGGGAATAGCCGAAAGTCGCCTCGAACGGCGAGCCAGTAGAAACGCGCTGGACCATAATTTTAGGCCTTCGGTTAGAGCCAGGGGCGGTCGGCCGCCATCTTGGTCTCGAAGCTGGTGATCGATGGATCCGACTTCAGCGTGCCCGCGATATCGTCGAGACCTTCGAGCAGGATCTGCTTGCGGCTGGGGTCGATATCGAAATGCAGCGTGCCGCCATCGGGGCCCTTGATGGTCTGGGATTCAAGGTCCACCGTGAGCGTGGCGTTGGACCCGCGCTCGGCATCGTCGAGCAGCAGCTTGAGTTGCTCGGGGCTGACCACCAGCGGCAGGATGCCGTTCTTGAAGCAGTTATTGTAGAAAATATCGGCGAAGCTGGTGGAGATGACACAGCGCACGCCGAAGTCGAGCAGCGCCCAGGGCGCGTGTTCGCGGCTCGAGCCGCAGCCGAAATTATCGCCGGCGACGATGATGCTGGCCTGCCGGTACGCTGGCTTGTTCAGCACGAAATCGGGGTTTTCCGTGCCGTCCTCGTTATAGCGCATCTCGGAAAACAGCGCGACGCCGAGCCCGGTGCGCTTGATGGTCTTGAGGTATTGCTTGGGGATGATCATGTCGGTGTCGATATTGATGATCGGCAGTGGCGCCGCAACACCGGTCAATGTGGTGAACTTGTCCATGGGTCAAAACCTCGCTTTGGCCAAGGGTCATCGCGCGAAACCGGGGTTTCGGTCAAGCCGCGATAGGCCCAAAGCGTTCGGCTGGTGTGTAAGGGGCTGTCAGTCGACACCTCCTTCTTGAGGGAAGAAATCAAGCGAGGGTTTGGCGCGGCCACAGTGCACAGAAAAGAAAATGACTCGACTCTCGTTAGATTCGGAGTCTAACTGTTCCTGTTTTGTTCACCCAGGAAGGTCGGCGCCATGCCTACGCCCGATCGTCAACAGCGCCTTGCAGCGTTGCGTGACGCCATTGCCAACATCGAGCGCAAACCGGCGCTGGCAGAGACACGGGCACGGCTGATCGGGCAGGGCGATGGGTTTCCAGTACTGGGCGGGGGCTTGCTGCAGGAGGTTTTCACCGACGAAAAGCGCAATGCCGGGGCGATCCTGGGTTTTGCGCTGGGCCAAGCCAAGGGGCTGCTGACGCCGGAACGCTTGGCGGTGATTTTTCTGCAATTGGCCGATGAGGGGCAAAAACTGGGCCTGCCGTATGGCCCAGGATTGCTCAGCTTCGGGCTCGATCCCGATGCGCTGGTTCTGGTGCGGACCGCCAGCATGCATGATCTGCTTTGGGCCGTGGAAGAAGCCATTGCCTGCCGGGCGGTGGCGGGGGTGGTGGCCGATATCGGCAGCCATTCCAAACTGCTCGATTTTACCGCCAGCCGGCGACTTAGCCTGCGCGCAGCGGCAACCGGCGGGTCGATCTTTTTGCTGCGCTATGGCGAAAACCGGGAGGCCAGCGCAGCGCATTTGCGCTGGCGGCTATCGCCGCTGCAAAGCGGGCGTCGACGCTATGACGCCAAGGCACCGGGGCCGCTCCGCTGGAAAGCGCACCTCGAAAAAGGAAATCTGCACCGGACTGAATTTCTACTGGGTTGGACCGATCATGGATTTGCAACAATCGCTGATGAACCCACTACCGGCGCGGGGTTCGGCCACGGAACGCCGCTTCCTCGTGCTCTCCCTGCCGCTGTGGCCGACCGATTATTACAAGCGGGCTGACCCCAGCCTTGGCACGCCGTTGGTGCTTTACGAGCGCATCAAGGGCGGCTTGCGTCTCAGTGCCATCGATGCGGCAGCGCGCCTGGCAGGGCTCAAGATCGGTCAGAATCTCGCCGATGCACGCGCCATGGTGCCAGAGTTGAGCGTGCTCGAAATGGACCGGGGCATGCTCGAAAGCGGCTTTGCCGAATTTGCCGACTGGCATTCCAATGCGAGCCCGCTCGTCGCTGTGATGCGCGACGCCGAAGGGTTCGGCGATCTGGTGCTCGATATTACCGGGGTGTCTCATCTGTTCGGCGGCGAAAGCGCCATGCTTGAAACCCTGCTCGAGCGGCTGCGGGTGCTCGGCTATAGCGTCGCCGGTGCCATTGCTCCCAGCATAGGGGCGGCTTGGGGAATCAGCCATTTTGCTCCGGGCCATGTGGTGGCACGCCCAGAGCTTTCCGAAATCCTCGATCGCCTGCCGATTGCGGCCCTGCGCCTCAACCCGCAACAGCTTGCGGGTCTGTCGCAAATGGGGCTGACCCATGTCGGGTCGTTGCGGACGCGACCGCGCAAGCCCCTGCAGGCGCGGTTCGGGGTGAGCCTGCTCGATCGGCTCGATCAGGCCTATGGCGACATCGAGGAGCGGATGAGCCCGCGCCTGCCGGTGGCCGAGCGCTATGCCGAACGCAAGTTTGCCGACCCGATCGGGCTGCTCGACGATGTGCTGATGACTACCCATGATCTGGCGGTCCAGTTGGCTGTTCGGCTCGAGGCCGAGGGACTCGGCGGCCAGGCGTTTCATCTTTTTCTATATCGCGTCGATCACAAGGTGATGGCGCTTTCGGTCAATTCAGCGCGGCTGACGCGCGATCCGTTTCATATTGCAAAGCTCTTTTCCAATCGCTCCGAGCGGCTTTCGGGTGAATACGATCTAGGCTTTGGCATCGACATGATCCGGCTGGCGGTCTCCTCGGTTTCTCCGCTCGAGGGGGTACAACTGGGTAATTTCTCGCATCAGGGCGCTGCCGAGGATCTGGACCAGTTGAGCGACCGGATGAGCAGCCGGCTGGGCGCCATGGCCGTGCTCAAGACGCAATTGCTGGCCAGCCACATTCCCGAACGCGCGGCCCGGCTGGGGCCGGCGCTGGTCGCCCGCGCTGCGCCGCGTCCCGCCAATTGGCATATGCCCTTGCGCCCGCTGCGCTTGCTGCCGGTCCCCGAGCACGTGGCGATCAATGCCGAAGTGCCCGAGGGGCTGCCCGCCTCTATGATCTGGCGGCGGGACCGCTATCGCATCGAAAAGGCATCGGGCCCGGAACGGCTGGGCGCCGAATGGTGGCGCACCGGGCAACGGCTCGAACTCGTGCCGGTGCCGCCACCCAAGCCGGTCGAACCGGGACAAAAGGCCGAACCGCCCGCTTTTGTGCCCGATCTCGTGCCGTTCGATCCCGACGCCACGACGCGCGATTATTATATCGTCGAGGACGGCAGCGGCCGGCGCTTCTGGATTTACCGGCAGGGCTTTCATCGCCCCGATGAGCCGGCCGTCTGGTTTTTGCACGGGTTGTTCGCATGAACCAGATCATTACCCTCGACCGGTCGACATCCAGCCGCTCCAGGCTTGAGCGGCCGATTGTCGAATTTGCCGAACTGGTTTCGACCAGCAATTTCTCGTTCCTGCACAGCGGTTCCCACCCCGAGGAAATGGTGGCGGCAGCGATGCATCTTGGGCTCAACGCCTTTGGCGTGACCGACCGCAATAGTTTTGCCGGCGTCGTGCGCGGCTACATGACGGCGCGCGATCTCAAAACCGAATTTCCGCGGTTCCGCTATCTGGTCGGGGTGCGGCTGTGCTTTGCCGACGGCACGCCCGAGATCATTGCCTATCCGACCAATCGAGTATCCTACGGGCGGCTCTGCAAGCTGCTCACCATCGCCAACCAGCGTGGCGAAAAAGGCAAGCCGGTGCTGTATTTCTCCGACCTGTTCGGGTCGGGGCATCCCGCTTCGGACACCGAGCAGGGACCACCGGAAAACCATGCACAGGGGCAGCTCTTCATCCTTGTTCCCGACGAGAGCGATTGGGGGATGACCGAGCAGACGCTCGTTAGTCTGGTGCAGCGTGCGGGCAAGCAGGTCTGGGTTGCAGGCGCAGTGCGGTTCGATGGACAAGACCGCGCGCGGCTCAACCGGATCGACGATCTGGCGCGGCGCCATGGCGTGGCGATGCTCGCGACCAACAATGTGCATTATCACGAGCCCGACCGGCGCATGGTGCAGGATGTCGTGACCTGCATTCGCGAGCATCTGACGCTCGAAACCGCCGGCTGGCAGCTGGCAGCCAATGCCGAGCGCCATCTCAAGCCCGCCTCTGAAATGGCGCGGCTGTTTCGCGAGCACCCGCAGGCGATTGCCGAAACGCAACGGTTTATCGAGCACATCGAGTTTTCGCTCGATCAGCTCAAATATAATTATCCCGAAGAAACCGTGGGCAATGGCGAAACAGCGCAGCAGACGCTGGAGCGGCTGACTTGGGAAGGGGCGGCCAAACGCTTTCCCCATGGGGTGCCCGACAGCATCAAGCGAACCATTTGGACCGAGTTGAGCCTGATCGGCTACAAAGGCTATGCGGCCTATTTCCTGACCGTGCAGGACATCGTGCATCACGCCCGCTACGCGCTCAAAATCCTCTGCCAGGGGCGCGGCTCGGCAGCCAATTCGGCAGTGTGTTTTTGCCTCCACATCACCGAAGTCGACCCCGAAAAGGGCACGCTGGTGTTTGGCCGTTTTATCTCCACCGAGCGCGACGAGCCGCCCGATATCGACGTCGATTTCGAGCATGAGCGGCGCGAAGAGATCATGGCGTATGTCTATAAAAAATATGGCGGCAAGCGCACCGGGCTGACCGCCAACGTCATCTCCTATCGCTCCAAGAGCGCCATTCGCGAGACCGCCAAGGTGTTTGGCGTCTCCGACGATACGGTGGCAGCGTTCAATCAGTTGCACTGGGGCTGGGGCAGCAGCTTTGGGCTCGAACAAATCGGCCAGCTGGGTCTCAACCCCAACGATCCGACGCTGGCGCAGATGTTCGAGGTGGTCAAAGTGCTGCGCGGTTTTCCGCGGCATCTGAGCCAGCACGTCGGGGGCTTCGTCATCACCCGGGATTCGCTGGAAAGCCTCGTACCGATCGGCAAGACGGCGATGGAAAGCCGCACCATCATCGAGTGGAACAAGGACGATATCGACGCGCTGGCGATCCTAAAGGTCGATATCCTGGCGCTGGGCATGCTAAGCTGCCTGCGGCGAGCCTTCGCGCTGATGGATACGCACTACGGCCAAAAAATCGAACTGGCAGATCTGCTGGACGAAGAAGACGATCCCGATCAGACCAAGAAAGCGCGGGTCTTTGCCATGATCCAGCGTGCCGATACGCTGGGAGTGTTCCAGATCGAGAGCCGGGCGCAGATGTCGATGTTGCCGCGGCTGAAACCGGCAAAATTTTACGATCTTGTTATTGAAGTCGCCATCGTGCGCCCAGGGCCGATCCAGGGCGACATGGTGCATCCCTATCTGCGGCGCCGGCAGGGGCTCGAAAAGGCAGTCTATTACAACGACAAGCTCAAGGGCGTGCTCGAGCGCACGCTGGGTGTGCCGCTATTTCAGGAACAGGCGATGCAGATCGCCATCGTGGGCGCCGGGTTTTCACCGGGCAAGGCCGACAGCCTGCGACGAGCCATGGCAGCCTGGCGGCGGACCGGCCGGATCGCCCAGTTCGGTGAGGATTTTCTGGCGGGCATGGCGGCCAATGGCTACCCGCTGGAATTTGCCAAAAATTGCTTCGCGCAGATTCAGGGCTTTGCCGAATACGGCTTTCCCGAAAGCCATGCCGCGTCGTTTGCCTTGCTGGTTTATGCCTCGTGCTGGCTCAAATGCCATTATCCGGATGTGTTCGCCTGCGCCCTGCTGAATAGTCAGCCGATGGGGTTTTATGCACCGAGCCAGATCATCCGCGACGCGATCGAGCATGGGGTGGATGTGCGGGCGGTCGATATCAATGCGTCTGAGGTGGAGCATGTGCTGGAGCGACCGCCCACCGATTACGACCGCAGCGCGGGCGATCACGTGTGGCCGCAGCACGCCGAGATGGCGCACGATATCTGGAGCAACCGGCCCTTGCGGCTGGGGTTTGGCGCAGTAATCGGGCTAACCCAACAGGCGCAGGAGACCATCGTGGCTCGCCGTGGCACGGGTTATGACTCGATCCGCGATGTGTGGTTGCGCACGCAAATACCCATAGCGGCGCTCGAAAAGCTGGCTCAAGCCGATGCGTTTGCTTCGCTGGGCCTGTCACGGCGTGAGGCGCTTTGGGTGGTCAAGGGGCTGATCGGCACGCATGGGGCGGACACGCTGCCGCTGTTTGCGGCTTCGGGGGCGGTCGAGACCGAGGCAGACCAAGAGTCGGGGCTGCCCAAGATGCTGCTCGGCGAAGAGGTGATACACGATTATTCGACGCTGTCGTTTTCGCTCAAGGGCCATCCGCTGCAGTTCATCCGGCCCATGCTGGAGCAGCGGCAGGTGACGCCTTCGGGCCGCCTGGGGCAACTCAATGCGGGGCAAAAAGTCGAGGTAGCAGGGCTGGTGCTGGTGCGTCAGCGGCCGGGCACGGCGCAGGGGGTGATCTTTGCGACGCTCGAAGACGAAACCGGCGTCTCCAACATCGTGATTTGGCCGCATGTGTTCGAGAAAAACCGCAAGACGGTGCTGGGGGCGCGCATGCTCGCGGTGCGTGGCAAGCTGCAGCGCGAGGGGCTGGTGGTGCATATCATCGCCGAAGAGCTCACCGACATGACGCCGCATCTGCTCGATCTGGCGCATGGCCATGATTTTGGCGATCGCATCCTGGCGCGCGGCGACGAGGGCAAATCTGGTCCGCACGAAAGCCGGACTCGCGAAGCGACGCTGGCGATCGAAAAGGCCCGGCGGCAGGCCTATGCGGCGCTACCGGGCGGGCGCAATTTTCACTGATTAATCAGCCGGCGATGAATGATATGGCCTTGGCGAGGTCGATATCCTTGGCACTGAGGCCTCCTGCGTCATGGGTCGACAGCGTGATGGTCACGGTGTCGTAGCTGTTGGACCAGTCGGGATGGTGGCCGGCCTTCTCGGCAGCCAGCGCGACCCGCGCCATGAAGCCGAACGCTTCGGAAAAATTGGCGAACTTGAAGACGCGGCGGATGGCATCTTCGCCCGACTCATAGGTCCAGCCGGACAGGCCGCGAAGGGCCGAGTCGCGGGCTTCGGCAGATAGCTTTTCGGTCATTGTATGATTTCCCATAGGACGATTGCTCACCAAGAAATGCTGTCCAGCAGCGATTGGCTGCACCGGACGGTACAAACAGTCGGGCTTCATCGGGCTGTCTGAAAAACTGGTGCCGCTTAGGTGACTCGAACACCTGACCCCATCATTACGAATGATGTGCTCTACCAACTGAGCTAAAGCGGCAACGGGTGGGCTTTTACGCGGGGTTTGAGGCCGGTGCAAGAGGCAAGGGTGCGTCGGGCGGCAAATGTGCGCCCAGCGTCGCCGGAACGGTGGCGGGAAGATTGGATGGAGCCGGACGAGCCGTGACGGTAACGGGCACTTTCCATTCGAAGGCATCGAGCCGTCCGGTGACGGGAGACACGGGCTCCCATTCGTCGCTGACCAGGCCATCGGCGGTCCAGGCGGGATCGCGCGGGGCGCGTACGGCGCGGCTGAGCCACTCGCGGGCCTTGCCCTGATCGCCCGACTGGCCTTCCTCGATTTCGGCCATCAGGCTGGCGACCCCCTGGGTGGCGTCGGTGCCGGCAAAGGGAGCCAGCGCGGCGCGGGCCAACGGCCAGTCGTAAGCGTCGATGGCGGCGCGGGCGAGCGCCATGCCGCCGGCGCGGGAGGTCGGCGGATTGTCGATGATCTCGCCGATGCGCTTGAGCCGCTCCATGGCCGAAGCGCCAGGCTGGGCATGGGCGTAGAGCGCCGCGACATCGGGGTGGCCAGTGGCGCGCCAGATGCGGCGCAACAGGCTCATGGCCTTGCGGGTTTCACCGCGGTTGATGTGGATGCGCGCGGCGATCAACGCAGCGGGGACAAAATCCGGGAGCAGCTTGAGGGCGGTGAGCGCGTGATCGAGCGCTGCGAGCGGCTCGCTGGTCTCGCTCTCACGGGCACGGGCAGTTTCGATGACGGCCTGGCGGCGGCGCTTGCTGGCGCGCTCCTCACGGCTCGAAGCCTGTTCCACGTTGACCATGGCGACGGCTTCGGCCCATTGGCCGCGCTTGGTCAAATCGTCGAACACGGCCTCGCTGGCCCAAGCACTGGCGGGGGCAAGGGCCAGGGTCTTGCGGGCAAAGGTGATGGCGGCGTCGGGGCGGTTCTGGGCGCGGGCCTGATCGTAGAGCCCGGTCAAGGCCGCGACAGCGGTTTTCTCGTTGGCGATGAGCGCCCGATAATGCTCGCGGGCGGCAGGCATGTCGCCGAGGGCGAGATCCGCGCGGGCTTCCAGCAGCTTGGCGGCGGCATTGGCCGGCAGGCGGGCCTGGGCTTCGCGGGCCAATAGGCGCGCGCGGGCCGGGTCGCCGGCCTGCAGCGCGACAAAGCCGTCGGAGAGAGCATCGACGCCCTGCTCACGGCGGCGTTCCCTTGCCCGGCGAGCAATACGGCGCGGCATCAGGAAGATCCGGCGCACGATGCCCCAGAGCAGGATGACGACGATGGCAATAAGAATGAAGATGAAGATCGCGGCGCCGAGACGCGGCTGCATGCGATAGCCGGCGGCCTCCAGCGTCAGCGTGCCGGGCAGCGAGATCAGCCACGCGGCAAGCGCGGCGATGATCAGCGACGTCGCAATCCAGGAGGCGAGCCGGATCATTGTGCGGCCTCGCCGGAGAGTGCCTGGGTGCGGACGGTTTCAAGGAATTTGGTGGCTTCGGCCTGGGCCGTGACCATGGCGGGTAAATCGCCGGCAGCAGTTTGCATCGTCTCGGGCAGCGCCGCGAAAAGCGTTTGGGCGGCGGCAAAATCGCGCCGGGCGATGGCGCCTTCGAGGCGCGAAGTGACGGCTTCGGGGCTGTCGCCTTCCTGCTCGCCGGTGGGGCGCAGTGCAATGGCCGAGGAGAACCAGTCGAGCGCCCCATCCTGCCATTGGGCATTGGGATCGGCGGGACGTGCCGCGATGATGGCGGGAAGGATTTCGGTGAAACGGCTGGCGATCAGGTCAGGACGCGGCAGGCCGGTGGGCGCGGCACTGACGACGTCGGCGGGGGCCTGCACCTGGGGGGCGCTGGTGCGCAGGGCGTTCAGTTCGCTCTCGTATGGACGGCCGGTCGCAAAGGCGTTTTCAAGCCCCGACACGATCAGGGGCAGTTGCACGACGGCGCCGATGTCCGTGGGCTGGCTGGCGACGGTGGCCGCGGTCTGGGAGACCGTGGTGTCGAGGTCGCGGAGGCTAGATTCGGCGGTGCCGAGGCGTGCGGCCAACTCGTCGAGGCGGGTGTCGACAGCGTTGAGCGCGTCGGTGTTGTCAGCGGGTGCTGCAGTCGGCGTCGTCGGCAGAGTGTCGAGACGCTGGGACAAGGCGGCAATTTCGGCTTCGATGGGCGCGAGATCGACCGGGGCCGCGGTTTCGCCGGCAGGGGCCACACTGGGTTCGGCGGTTTCCAGACTGGCGATGCGCTGGTTGAGGGCTGCCAATTCGGACTGCGTCGTCTCGGTCACGGTCTGCAATTCGGGAATCGCGCTGGCGAACTGGGCGAGGCGCGGATCGCTTTCCGGCGTCGTCAGGGCGGGTGCGGGCCAGTATCCGGCCATGGCCAGACCATAGGCTGCGGCAAGGCCGAGCACGCCACCACCGATGGTCGCAGCGATCGGGAAGCGCGCGGCACGCACGGGCACGGCCGCAGCTTGCGGACCCGGTGTCTTGGGTGGGATTGGCGGCACAGCAGACGCCGGCTTGGGATCAGGCTTGCTGGCGGAAATGGGCTTGCTCGGCTCGGGTTTGGCGGCATCGGGCTTGGGTGGCGCTGGAGGCACAGCTTCGGCCTTGGGCGACGCGGCAGGACTTACATCCGGCTTGGTGTCCGGCGTCATGTCGCGAGCGGTCAGATCCAGCACGGGCGGCTTGACCGGACCCGATTTGATATCGGCAGCCGGGCCGGTTTTGGGATCGTTGCCCTTAGTGTCCGCCATTGGCTGCAATCCTCTTGGTTTTGGCCATCATGGCCCAGTTTGCTCGCGTGCGACAGCCAAAGCCAGTGCCATCATGGCATCTTCATCGGGTCGGTCGGCAAGGCTGATGCGGTTGAAGTGATGTTCAAGCAGCGGCTCTGCAGCAGTCTCGCTGATGGCCAGCATGGAGAGGGCACTGCGTTGTGACTGATCGAGCGATGCGGCAAGGCTGGCAAATATCTCCGCGGTCCTGCGGGAATAAATCAGCACCGCGCGCAAGGTTCCATCGCCCAGCATGGAGAGCGCGGCATGGGGCAGCGCGTCGATAGCCACCATGTCATAAAGCCGCGTGGTGACCACCATGATGCCGAGTGGCGCCAGTGCCAGGGCGAGGTCGCCGCTTTGGTGTTTGCCGGTGGGATAAAACACCGGTCCGGACATACCGGACAGCGCCATGGCGTTGACGATGTCCTTGAGGGCGCCCGCCGCGTGGCTGACCCGATCAAAACCAGCCGCTTCGGCGGCGCGGGCGGTGCGTTCGCCAACGGCGAGCACCGGCAGGTGCCGGTAGCGCTGAACCGCGTCGCGTTCCTCGAGCGAGCGCACGGCGTTGGCGCTGGTCAGCACCATGGCAGTGAAGCCCTCGGCAGGCGGCAGGCTGACGCTGAGCGGCTGGCGCACCATGAGAGGAGTTGCAACGGCGTCGATATCGAGGGCTGCAAGCCGGTCGAGCGTCGCTTGGGCGTCCGGTTCGGGCCGGGTCACCAGCATGCGGGTCATGCGCTGGCCGCCCATTGTGCGAGCCATTCGGTGCCGGCCTGGGCGATCAGGTCCTGCCCCACCTGGCAGCCCAGGGCGTCGGGGTCGGTGCCGGTTGCGGCGCTGTCGAAGGCGGTCTGGCCGTCGAGGCTGAGGATTTGCCCGCGCAGGGTGATGCTATCGCCACTCAGCATGGTCAACGCGCCGACCGGCGTTCTGCATGAACCGTCGAGCACGCGCAGCATGGCCCGTTCGGCAAGAATGGTCTGGTGCGTCGTCGGGTGATCGAGCGCTGCAACGATCTCGGCCATGGCGCTGTCGCCGTCCCGCACGGCAAGGCCGATGGCGCCCTGCGCCGGCGCGGGCATGAAATGCTCGGTATCGAGCAGGGCGGTGGCGCGATTGCCTTCGCCCAGCCGGTTGAGCCCGGCAATTGCCAGCATGGTCGCGTCGGCGTCGCCATTGAGCAGCTTTTGCAGCCGGGTGCCGACATTGCCGCGAAACGGGATGATGGTGAGATCGGGCCGCAGCCGCAGCACTTGGGCGGCACGGCGGATGGATGACGTTCCGAAGCGCCCGCGCTCGGGTAGATTGTCGAGCGTGGCGACGGTCACCGACATGAAGGCATCGCGCACGTCTTCGCGTTCGAGCACCGATGGCAGCACGATACCGGCGGGCAGGCGGGTGGGCACGTCCTTGATGCAGTGCACGCCGATATCAATGCGCCCCGCGAGCATGGCCTCGTCGATTTCGCGGGTGAACAGCCCCTTGCCGCCGATTTCGGTCAGCGGCAGATTGCTGGCCTGGGTGCGGTCCCCGCCGGTGGAAATCACCTCGATGGCGATATCGTCTTCGGGCACGCCATGGGCCGCGGCCAGCATGGCGCGGACCATCCGGGCCTGCGTCAGGGCCAGCGGGCTACCGCGCGTTCCGATCCGGGCAAAAGGGCGTGGCGATTGCAATAGTTGAACGTCCTATAGTAGGCAGGGAAAGGCGGAGCGCGGTTTCCCCAAAAACTGTCTCTGAGGGAGTAACCAGTTCGACGTGACCGGGCAAGCGCAAGCGATCATTCTTGGTATCGAGACCAGTTGCGACGAAACCGCTGCGGCTATCGTGGTGCGCGACGCCAATGGTGTCGGCACGATCCTGTCCAATGTGGTGCACACCCAGCTCGATGAACATGCGGCATTTGGTGGCGTGGTGCCCGAATTGGCCGCGCGGGCCCATGTCAGCTATCTCGATCACATCATCGCGCAGGCCTGCCGCGAGGCTGATGTGGCGCTGGCGGACGTCGATGCGATTGCCGCGACCGCAGGGCCGGGGCTGATCGGGGGCGTACTGGTTGGGCTGACGACAGCCAAGGCCTTGGCCGCGGCGCTCGACAAGCCGCTGCTGGCGATCAATCATCTGGAGGCTCATGCGCTGACCGCGCGGCTGACCAATGGCGTGGCGTTCCCCTATCTGATGCTGCTCGTTTCAGGTGGCCATAGCCAGTTCGTGCTGGTGCGCGGCGTGGGTGATTACGAGCGCTGGGGCACGACGATCGACGATGCGCTGGGCGAGGCGTTCGACAAGGTCGCCAAGCTGCTGAGCCTTGGTTCTCCCGGTGGTCCCAGGGTGGAGGCCATTGCCAAGCAGGGCGATGCGAAACGCTTCAAGTTTCCCCGGCCATTGCTGCGCGAGGCCCGGCTCGATTTTTCGTTTTCCGGCTTGAAGACTGCCGTGCGGCTGCAGGCCGAGGCCATCGCGCCGTTGAGCGATCAGGACGTTGCCGATATTGCCGCGAGCTTTCAGGCTGCGGTGGGTGAAATCGTCGCGGTGCGCTCGCGCCAGGCGCTGGAGCGGTTCAGTGCGCAGTTTCCGGGTCAGACGATGCGGCTGGTGGTGGCGGGCGGCGTGGCGGCCAATCGGCATATTGCGGCAAGGCTCGAAGCGCTGTGCAGCGATGTCCGTGCCGAATTGATCGTGCCGCCGATTGCGCTGTGCACCGACAATGGCGCCATGGTGGCGTGGGCCGGGGCCGAGCGGTTTATGCTGGGCGTGCGGGACGGGCTCGATGTCACGGCGCGGCCGCGCTGGCCGCTCGATCTGGCGGATATGAAAGTGGTGCCCGATGCGGCTTGAAACCGTCAGCGTGATCGGTGGCGGTGCCTGGGGCACGGCGCTGGCGCAAGCCGCGGCGATGGCCGGGCGGCAGGTGCGTCTCGTGGTGCGCGATGCGGCGCAGGTCGAGGAAATCAACGGGTCTCGAACCAACCGGCGCTATCTGGGCGAGCAGCCGCTGCATGCGGCGATCACGGCGGCGCAGAACGCTGAACTGGCCGATTTCATCATTCTGGCGGTGCCGGCTCAGGCCAGCCGGGCGGCGCTTGGTGCGCTCGATGCAGCCTTGCTCAAGCACACGCCCGTGGTGCTGTCGGCCAAGGGGCTCGAGACCGGAACGCTGGCGCGGCAGAGCGAAATCCTTGGCGATATGGCGCCAAATGCCATCCCATTCGTGCTGTCGGGTCCGAGCTTTGCAGCCGATGTCGCGGCGGGCCGACCGACGGCGGTGACGCTGGCGGGGGACGATGCCGAATTGACCTCGGCGCTGGCGGCGGCCTTGGCGGGCCCGAGTTTTCGGCCTTACGCGGCGGATGACCGGATTGGCGTGGAAATCGCCGGGGCGTTGAAGAATGTTTATGCGCTGGCCTGTGGCGCGGTCGATGGTGCGCAACTCGGCGCTTCGGCCCGCTCGGCGTTGATCGCGCGGGCCTATGCCGAAATGGCGCGCATGGTTTCGGCCATGGGCGGTTCGGCGCATACGCTGACGGGCTTAGCGGGCCTGGGCGATCTGACGCTGACCTGCACTTCGGTGCAGTCGCGCAATTATCAGTTCGGCATGGCGCTGGGACGCGGCGATAGCGTCGCTGAAATCATGGCGTCTGGCGCAAAGCTTGCGGAAGGGGTTGCGACAACGCCGGTCGCCGATGCGCTGGCCAGATCGCTCAAAGTCGATGCGCCGCTGATCGCCGCCATGCACGCCGTGCTGGGTGGCCAGGTCGATATATCAACCATTGTCGCGGGCCTGATGGCTCGCCCACTGAAACGAGAGGACTAAACCATGCTGTTTGCCATGATCGCCAAGGACAAGCCCGATGTGCTGGAACAGCGGGTTGCCGTGCGCCCGGTGCACCTCGAACATCTGGAAAGCCTGGGCCAGCAGTTGCGCCTTGCGGGTGCCCTGCTCGATGCCGATGGCAAGCCCGAAGGCTCGCTGATGGTGATCGAAGCCGAGACCATCGAAGCGGCGACTGCGCTGTTCAATGCCGATCCGTTCGTTGCGGCCGGCATTTTTGCCAGCACTGAAATCAAGCCATGGCGCCTGGCTTACGATCACATGTCGCCCAAGGCCTGATTTCCATGGCCTATTGGTTGATGAAGTCCGAGCCGGACGTGTTTTCGTTCGATGACATGGTCGCCAAGACCAAGCGCGGCGAGCCCGAATCCTGGCATGGCGTCCGCAATTATGGGGCGCGCAACAATATGCGGGCCATGGCGCTGGGCGACGAGGCGTTCTTTTACCACTCCAATATCGGCAAGGAGATCGTGGGCATCATCAAGGTGATCGCGCTGGCGCATCCCGACGATACGGCCGATCTCAATGCCAAGGGCGAAGTGGTGTGGGAATGCGTCGACGTAGAAGCGGTCAAACCGCTGCCCAAGCCGGTGACGCTGGCGACCATCAAGGCAACGCCGGAGTTGGCGAAGCTCGAACTGGTCAAGCTGTCGCGCCTGTCGGTGTCGAAGGTGTCGTCCGAGGAATGGGACTTCATCTGCAAGATGGGCGGCCTTTAAAGGCTGCCTATAGGCCGCTCAGCTTTCCACGACGATGGGCGGCACGTGGGCGGGTTCGCTGGGTGGGGCGTATTTGTTGAGCAGCGATAGCTGGCTGATCGAAAACAGCACGGTCAGCGGCATGACGCCCCAGACCTTGAACGCCACCCAGAAATCGGTCGAAAAATTGCGCCACAGCACTTCGTTGATGACGGCGAGCACGATGAAGAACAGGCCCCAGTTCAACGTCAGCTTGCTCCAGCCCTCGGGGCGCAGCTTGTAAACGTCGCCGAAGACGTATTTGAGCAGCGAGGTCTTGAACAGCAGCCCGCCCAGCAGCACGGCGGCGAACAGGCCATTGGTGATGGTTGGCTTGATCTTGATGAAGGTATCGTCCTGCAGCCATAGGGTCAGCCCGCCGAACACCAGCACGACCACGCCGGTCACCAGCGGCATGACGGCGATCTTCTTGAGGATCAGCCAGGTCAGGATCAGCGACACCACCATGGCGATCATGAACGCCGCCGTGGCGACGAAAATATCGGCCCGCGCATTGGCGATGAAAAACACCACCAGCGGCCCGAGTTCGAGCGCCATCTTGATGATCTGGGGGCGCAGTTCGTCCCAGTTGATCTCGGGTTCGGCGGTTTTTTCGGTCATTTTGGACTCTTTGGGTTCGGCGATTAGGCCGTTAAGCGTCAAGCGTGGCAAGATTGGGTCTAGTCGCGGCCGGCAATCGCCTGGGCGAACTCGGATGCGGTAAAAGGTTCGAGATCGCCGACGCCTTCGCCGACGCCGATGAAATGCACCGGCAGGTTGAACTTCCTGGCGATGGCGACGAGAATGCCGCCGCGCGCCGTGCCGTCGAGCTTGGTCATCACCAGCCCGGTAACACCGGCGCGTTTTCCGAAGATTTCCACTTGCTTCAGCGCATTCTGGCCCGTGGTGGCGTCGAGCGTCAAAAGCGTGGCGTGCGGCGCGGTGGGATCGACCTTCTTGATGACGCGGATGATCTTTTCGAGCTCGTTCATCAGCTCGTCGCGGTTTTGCAGGCGCCCCGCGGTGTCGATGATCAGCACGTCGCGGCCTTCGGCCTTGGCTTGGGTGACCGCATCGAAGGCCAGCCCCGAGGCATCGGCGCCGGCGGGTCGCGAGATCACTGTCGCATTGGTGCGATCGCCCCAGATTTGTAATTGCTCGATGGCCGCAGCGCGGAAGGTGTCGCCGGCCGCCAGCATGACCGAGCGCCCTTCGGTGGCAAATTTTTGCGCCAGCTTGCCGATGGTGGTGGTCTTGCCCGAACCGTTGACGCCGATCATCAGGATGATGAATGGCTTTTGCGTGGTGTCGATGGTCAGTGGCCGCGCGACGGGGCCGAGCACTTTTTCGACCTCGGCGGCCAGCACGGCGCGCACGTCCTCACCCGACACTTGCTTGTCGAAGCGGTCGCGGCGCAGCGTATCGGTGATGGCGGTGGCGGTTTCGATCCCCAGATCGGCCTGGATCAAGATGTCTTCGAGTTCATCCAGCGTCGCCGCATCGAGCTTGCGCTTGGTGAAGACGGCGGCAATCGAACCGCTCAACTGGTCGGACGAGCGCTTGAGGCCGGATGTCAGCCGGGCGAACCAGCTCTGGCGAGGCGCCTCGACAGGCACGCTGATGACAGCGGGCGGATCGATCGCGATAACGATTTCCGGCTCGGGTTCACCCAGATATTCGGCGATGGACTGTGGCGCAGCTTCGTGCGCCAGAACAGCCTGCTCCTCGATTTCCTCGACATAGTCGGGTGTCGTCTCGGGCGGGCCGGGCGGTGGCACGGCTTCCGGTTCGGGCGCAATCGTCGGTGCAACCGGAGCCGGCGTCGGCTCGACGGGCTGCAGCTCGGGCGCTGGCTGTTGTGGAACTGTCTCGGGCGGTGCAGGACGTGGCGGAGCCGGCTTGGGGGCCTCGCTGATGACGTCCTGCCATAAACGCTTGAAGAAACCCGGTTTGCTATCGGTCATGCGTTTGCCTTTGAGGTCAGTGTCACGCCCCCGTCCTTGGACAGGCTCAGAATGAGGTCTACTGCAAGGCTCGTTATCAAAGTAGTCCTCATGGTGAGCCTGCCGCGATCAAGCGGCTTGTGACAGTGGTTCAACGATCAGGCGTAAAGATGTGTCGACACCCGTTACCCGAACGGCCAGCAATTGTCCCGGTTGCGCGCCGGGCATGGCGACAGCCAAAAACTGTTCGGTGCGGGCAATGTCATTGCGCTCGGTCAGCACGGTTTCGGTTTTGCCGATGCGCGACGCACAGAGCGCCGCCACCTGACGCTCGCCCGCTGCTCGCAAGATAGCCGCACGTTCTTTGGCGATCGACGCCGCAACCTGCGGCATCCGTGCGGCGGGAGTGCCCTCGCGAACCGAATAGGGAAACACATGAAGGTACGTCAGGTTCGCTTCGGCAATTATAGCCAGCGTATTGGCAAACATCGCGTCATCTTCAGTGGGGAAGCCGGTGATGATATCGGCGCCAAACACCATGTCGGGGCGCAGCCACCGCAATTTGGCGATGATGGCCAGCGCATCGGCGCGCGAATGACGGCGTTTCATACGCTTGAGGATCATGTCGTCGCCCGATTGCAGCGACAGATGCAGATGCGGCATCAGGCGGCGATCCCCGGCGATGGCGTCATATAGCGCGTCGTCGGCCTCGATGGAATCGATCGATGAAATGCGCAGGCGCGCCAGATCCGGCACATGGCGCAGGATCGCCTGGGTCAGCGTGCCCAAGGTCGGCGTGCCCGGCAGATCGCCCCCATAGGAGGTGATGTCGACGCCCGTCAGCACCACTTCGAGATAGCCATTGGCGACGAGCTTTTTGACCTGTTCGACCACCGCGCCCATCGGCACCGAGCGCGATGGGCCGCGCCCGAACGGGATGATGCAAAACGTGCAGCGGTGATCGCAGCCATTTTGCACCTGCACGAATGCGCGCGCCCGCCCGTCCATGCCCTCGATCAGATGGCCGGCGGTTTCCCGCACGCTAATGATGTCGTTGACCTGCACCTTGTCGTTTAGCGGTACGCCAAACAGCATAGGCGCATAGCTCCTGGCGTCGAGCTTGTCGGCATTGCCGATCACCAGATCGACTTCGGCCATGTCGCCAAAGGTGCGCGCCTCGGTTTGCGCAGCGCAACCGGTGACGATGATGCGGGCTTCGGGATTGTCGCGGCGGGCCTTGCGCACGGCCTTTTTAGCCTGGCGCACGGCTTCGGCAGTCACGGCGCAGGTGTTGATGATGATGGCGTTGTCGAGCCCGGCCTTGGTCGCCTCGGCTTCGATGACGCTCGCTTCATAGGCGTTGAGCCGGCAGCCAAAGCTCAGGGTTTGGACACCCATCAGGCCGCCACTTGGTTGCGCGCCCATAGCCCGGAGGCGGGGTCGAGCGTGCCGGACCATTCGAGTTCGGCAGCGCCGGTCAGCAGCACGTGATCGTTGGCCAGCCATTCGATGACGAGATCGCCGCCGGGCACGGTCACCGTCGCCTTGCGAGCCGTGCGGCGGGTACGGGCGCCGTTGACCAAGGCGGCGCATGCAGCAGTGCCACAGGCCTTGGTCAACCCGGCACCACGCTCCCAGGTGCGCAAGACGATGCGGTCGGGCGCCAGCACCTGCGCAATAGATATATTGGCACGCTCGGGGAAAATCGGATCGTGTTCCAGCACCGGCCCGAACTCGTCGAGCGCATAGCTCCACACATCCCGGTTAACCCAGAAGGTCGCGTGCGGATTGCCCATCGAGGCGATCGATGGCGCCCGCACGATAATGGCCTCGTTCGGCCCCACCTGCAGGTCGATGGCGCGCGTGTCGGCATATTCCTCGGCCAGCGGAATATCGTACCAGGCGAACTTGGGCGTGCCCATGTCGACGGTGACCTGCCCGTCGGCCTCGATCTTGCCGAACAGCATGCCGGCGATGGTCTCGAAGGTGAAACTGGTGTCATTGGTTTCCGAGGCCAGGAACAGGGTCACGCAGCGCATGCCATTGCCGCAGGCCTGCGCCTTGGAGCCATCGGAATTGATGATGTCGACGTAATTGGCCGTGCCCGGAGTGCGGGGATCGTGGATCGCCATAATCTGGTCGAACTTGGTGGCCGGATCGGCATTGATGGCGATTGCCGCTTCGGGCGTCACAAAGCCCTCGCGCCCGCGCATGTCGGCTACGATGATCTGGTTGCCCAGCCCGTTCATCTTGAGAAACGGCACGCCGCTCACGCTAAACCTCGTTCAAATCTTGCTGTTTCGAGCCTCTATATGGCGCAGGGATGGAGCAATTGCCAGAGGCGGGCCCTCGGACTCGGACAAGACCGGACACCGTTACCGATCTACCAGTATCGCCAAAGTATCACGCGCTGCCCGTATCTTAACCATGCAATAAATGTTGAACATGGGGTGAAACCGATCTGGGATAAAAGTCTTTTGTACTTATGGCGGATGGCTATTCCGCAGCTTGTGGAACCTAGACCTCATGAACATGACGATGCGCAGCGATCAGATCATCACCGACTGGCAGCCTCATTACGCGTCCCTGTTTGGCAATCACGCGCTGGCGCTCAGCCATTCGCTCGCCAGTTCACCACTGTTCTCTGATGACGCGCTGGCCGCTTTGATCGACAAGACGCCGCGCGAGGGCTACCACGTCAACTATTCACAAAAAACACCCGGCAATCCACCCAAACGACGCGAGGGCGAGATCAAGGGCCTTTCTGGCCGCGACGTGCTCGACGTGGTGCGTAACGGCAATATCTGGGTCAATCTGACCTCGCCCGCCCAGACCGATCCCGCCTATGGCAAGATGCTGGACGAGCTATATGACGAGTTCGAGGAGCGCGTCCCAGGCTTCAAGAGCTATAAGCGCAACCTCACCATTCTGATTTCTTCGCCCAATGTTTCGGTGAAGTACCATTCGGACGTGCCCGGCCAGAGCCTGTGGCAGGTGCGCGGCACCAAAAAACTCTATGTCTACCCCAATACCCAGCCGTTCATTTCCCAGCCGGCGCTGGAAAAGCTGATCCTTGGTCAGTTGCGCGAAACCGACATGCCCTACGAGTCCTGGTATGACGATTATGCCCAGGTCTACACGCTCGATGCCGGCAAGATGATCCACTGGCCGCTGAACGGGCCGCATCGCGTGGTCAACGAGGGCATGCTGAACGTCAGCTTCACCACCGAGCATTGGACGAACGAGCTGCGCAAGCATTATGCGGTCAATTATGCCAACGGCATTTTGCGCTCGAAATTGGGGATGCAAAGTCTCAGCCAGCAGGTGACGGGAGCCTCCTATCTGGCCAAGCTTGGGCTCGCCGGGCTGGTCAAGTTCACCCCGCTCAATCCGCAAAAACAGAAGGTTTACACCGTCGACTTCACGGTCGATCCCTTGGCTGCGGAGGGCGTCCGCGACATCGAAGGCTACACCTTCAGCAAATGAGTGCCTTCGTCGCGACCTCTCGCACAGATTGGCAGGAGCAGACCGCGCTAGTCGACGACAGCAGCGAGACGAGCGACGGTCTATCTATTTCCGTAGTGCAGACGCGCCAAGCGTTCTCCGCTTTGGCCGGACAGTGGGCTGCGCTCGAAACAGAGGTTGACGGCGCCGTGTTGTTCCAGTCGAGCAGCTGGGCGCGCGCCATATTCGATTTCGAGACAGCGCGTGGCAATACTGCCTTCGAGCCTGTGATCGCGACGATCAGCGAAGGATCGCGGCTGGTCGCTGTCCTGCCGCTCGAGCGGGTCAAGACCCGGGTGCGCACCATTCTGGCGCCCCTCGGGCACGCTTTCGCGCAATATTGCGATGTGTTGATGGCTCCCCATCTCGATCCGCGTGACGGCGTCGGCCGCTTGCTGCGCGCTGCCATCGCCGCCGGTCCTTG
>Ga0247806_10000436_pt1 | contig 26424 bp, 23 predicted proteins | sample UWRJL059202B1_FD_179935 | JGI IMG/M metagenome (GOLD analysis project Ga0247806, IMG submission 179935) | Plant litter microbial communities from Arlington Agricultural Research Station in Wisconsin, United States - UWRJ-L059-202B-1 | ecosystem: Environmental > Terrestrial > Plant litter >... | reverse complement strand
GCTTCAAAATTACCGCCGGCTGCAATGGCTTCGCGGGCCTGGGGATTGGCGTCGATGCCGGTGATCACGATACCTTCGCCTTCACGGCCCGCGGCTTCGATGGCCTGCAAGGCGCCGAGCGCTGGCTGGTCCCATGCGGCCCAGACCGCCTTGATGCTGCCGGGCTCGGGGTTGGCCGCAAGAATGGCTTCCATCTTGGCGCGCGAGTCGGCAATGCCACCGTCCGAAACGTCGGGCGTAACCTGGTCGAGTATCGTGATGTCGGGGAAATTGCCGAACACTGCGTCGGCCACCACGCCGCGCACCTGCACCGGCGGAAAAGCCTCGAACACGAACATCACCACATTGCCTTCGCCATCGATGCGATCGGCGACATAGGTCGCAGTCTCGGCAGCCATGGCATAGCCATTGGAGGTGACATTGGTCACCAGCAGCGGATCGCTGCCGGCATCCATGCCGATGACGGGAATGCCGGCATCCTTGGCCGCTTGCAGGCCCGCAGCAACCTGGGTCGGATCGACGTTGAGCACGATGGCGTCGACGTTTTGCGTCACCATGTCCTCGATGCGGCTGATGACGGCAGCGACATCGCCGGCGGTGTCGATGACGTTGACGTCCCAGTCCTTGCCTTCGGCTGCCGCCTGGAAGGCCTCGACATAAAACTGCGTGCCGGGCTGCGCCAGATAGGGGGTGATGACGGCAATCTTGGATTGCGCCATGGCACCCTGAGCCGTCACGCCCATTGCGACGAGTGCGGTACCGGCGAGGAGGGCGCGCATGGCCCGTTTGTGCTGCGTCATGACGATGTTTCCCTCACATGGCGGATCGGGCGTAAAGCCTGCCACCAGTTTCTTTTTTCCTCCCGGCACCATATGGGAGAGGCTGGGGATCGGCTAGAGATTTTGAGAGGGCGGACGTGGCAAAAATCACCCTGATCGGCATCGACGTGGGGACCACGGCGACCAAGGCCGTGCTGATCGACGAGCGCGGCGTCCGGCTGGCCGGATACGCAAAGCCTCATTCCACAAGCCAGCCGCAGGACGGCCACGCCGAGCAAAATCCGCAAGACTGGATGGATGGCGTCCTGGGCGCCTTGCACAGCTTTGCAGATAGCCATGATTTGTCTGGCCTGCAGGCCATCGGCATTTGCAGTCAGGTCAACAGCCATGTTTTCGTAGACGCACGGGGCAGGCCGCTGATACCGGCTATCATCTGGCAGGACACACGCTCGGCGCCTGACGCGGCCATGCTCGAGGCCCAGACCAGTGCAGCTCAGAAAACCCAATGGTTTGGCGCACCGATGCCAATCGATTCCAGTCATGCTCTGGCGCGAATGGCGCATGTCGCGCGCACCAATCCCGAGGTTTATGCGCAGACAGCCCATGTTCTGCTGCCCAAGGATTACTGCGTTCTGCAATTGACGGGCGCGGTGCTCAGCGATCCGGTTTCAGCCGTTGGATTGGTCAATGCCGATGGCTACGTCGGCAAATTGCTGGACCTCGTGCCTGGTGCGGCCAAACGATTACCGGCCCTGGCAGATTTTACCACCGTCACTGGCCTGGTCAGGCCAGGACTGCCATGCGCCGGAACACCAGTGGTGGTCGGCGCGATGGACGCGTGGAGCGGCATGTTTGGCGTCGGCGTGGTGGAAAACGGCGACGCCATGTATCTCAGCGGCACCAGCGAAGTGGCTGGGATCGTTTCGTCAATAATTGTGCCGATGCCTGGCGTGATCGTTTTTCCGCCGTACGACGGCATCTCGATGCATGCCGCGCCAACACAATCCGGTGGCGCATCGCTGTCGTGGCTAGCGCGAATGCTGGACAAACCCGTGAGCGAAACCCTGAACCTGGCATCAGTGGCTCAGGGCACAGTTCCATTGTTCCTGCCACATTTGCAGGGTGAACGCGCGCCGTTCTGGGATAGTGCCTCGCGCGGCGTGTTTGCCAGAATGGACCCGAGCACCGCCGGCCCGGAACTGGCCCGGGCGGTCCTCGAGGGGGTGGCGTATTCGGTCAGGCTGGCATTTGATGCCTTGAAGCAGTCGGCGGCTTGCGATCCAGTTGCCATCAACATCGGTGGTGGCGGCGCGGCGTCGAATCTGTGGTGCCAGATCCGAGCCGATGTGCTGGGCAAGCCCTTGCGGCGTTGCGCATCTCCCGAGTCTGCGGCGCTGGGCGCGGCGATCTTGGCAGGACGGTCACAACTGTCCGGTTCGTCGCTTGCGGCGACGGTGCGCGAACTGGTGCAGTTCGACACCGTGTTTGAGCCAGACGTGAACAAGGCTAACTATCATGCTGACCGCATTGGACAATACATGAGACTTTATGAGGATCTGAAAGGCTTCAACGCCATCTCCTGATGCAAGTGATAGTTCCATAATATATATTATGCGAACGGCGGACATGGCTCCGGCAAACAGTAGGCATTCCGCATGCAAACTCCGGAATGCCGCAAGCCTGCTGGTAGATTTCTTGGACTGCTTGAGGATTTCAAACCGAGCCGAAGCCTTGTGACCGGAAGCGCCATAAGGCACCCCCGGCCCGACTCTGTTGCTAGGCGTTTTTCGCCGTGTCGATCGGCTGCGACAATGCCCAGGCGTCGATCCGGTCGCCGGATACGACCGGCGGCGACTTTTCCGCGATGGCGACGAAGGCCGACGTCAGCATGATGGGGTCGACCCATTTTGCCTTCAGCTCGTCATTGTAGTTCCGGTTGGACATCGGCGTGCGCATGTACATGCCGGGTGTCACGGTGTTGGCGGTGATGCCGTGGGCCGCGCCTTCGAGGGCAAGCGATTTCGCCAGGCCTTCGAGCGCGTGCTTGGAGGCGCAATAGGCTGCTTCCTCCTCAAAGCCGATGATGCCCGAGCGCGACGAGACATAGATGATGGCGCCGCCTCCCGCTGCGACCATGCCCGGCCAAACGGCGTGGCTGAGCTGGAAGCCGGCTTGCAGGCCGACGTTGACGGTTTTGAAGAAGCTGGCGAAATCCTCGTCGGCAAACAGCCGGCGATCGAGAATGGCGGCGTTGTGCACCAGCGTATCGACATGGCCGAGCTCGGCCAGGGCTTTGGCTATGGCGCCATCGGTCTGGGCTCGGTCGGACAGGTCGACCTGCAATGCCGTTGCGCCGCTACCGCAGGTCTTGACGGTTTCGGCCAGTCCCTCGGCGTTGTAGTCGAGAAGAACCAGACGGGCCCCCTGCTCCGCAAAGCGCCGCGCGATGGCTGCACCAAGTCCTTGGGCGGCGCCGGTGATGATGACGCGCTGATCCTTAAGGGAGAGCGTCATGCGCGTTCAGCCGGAAGATCGACCCAGGCGCGGCTCTTTGTCGACTGCTTGACGCCGTCCAGCACCTGCTGATTGGCCAGGCCATCGAAGAAGGTTGCGCCTTGCCTGAGCTTGCGACCTTCGTCCATGGCGGACTTCAGTTCGCGCAGCGCGTCGACGACCGAAACGTTCCAGATGCCCTTGTTGAGCCCCGGCAAGGCAGCGTTGGGATCGGCGACGGTGATGTCCTCAAAGCTGCCACCAGCCTTGGCGAAGCGCAGTTTTTCGTCGTCATTGTCCAACAGGATCGTGCCCTTGGAGCCGAAAACCTGGGTCAGATTGCCGATATTGTTGGCGGCAACGCCGCTCATGAACACCTGGGCCAGGGCTCCGCTGGTCATTTCGAGCGTGAAAAAGCTGAGGTCGTCGGCTGTCGCGGTCCAGGCTTCGCCGCTGGTTTTATCGACGCGCTGGGGGATGATGGTGAGCGCCTGCCCCATTACCGATTTGACCGGTCCGAGCCACCAGCGCAGCATATCGACCTGATGGCTGCCATTGGCGCCAAGGCGGCCGCCGCCGTGTTCGGCGAGGCTCCACCAATCGCCTTTGGGGCGCGCCGATGGGTTGGCCCAGGACGAGCCGATATTGGCGATGTTGACATGGCGGATCTCGCCGAGGTCACCATTGGCGATCATTTCGGCGACCCGGGCTCGGTTGGGATTAAACCGCAGCTCATGGTCGACCATGTGCAGGCGCCCAAGCGCCTCAGCCTTGTCGAGCATGGCACTGGCCTCGCCCGCATCCATGGCGGTCGGCTTTTCACACAGCACGTGGGCGCCTTTTTCGAGCGCCGCCAGCGTGATCGGCGCGTGCAGATCGGTTGGTGTGGCGATCAGCACCAGATCGAGCTGGTGGCGATCGAGCATGTCCTGCCAGTCGTCATAGGCAGCCGCCACGCCAAATTCGGTGGCGGCGGCCTGCGCGCTGGAGAGCCGCGACGACGCGATCGCAACGACCTCGGCTCCGGGCACATGCTTGAGGGCGGGTAGATAAGCGGCGCGCGCAAAACTCGCGCCAACGATACCGACTTTCATGGATTTGGCTCTTTTTGTTGGAGGATCAGGCCATGGTCTTGAGGCGTGGGTCGAGGAAGTCCCGCAGCCAATCGCCCAGGATGTTGAACGCCAGCACGGTCATGACGATCGCCATGCCGGGATAGACGGCGAGCCACCATTTATTGGCCATCAGCTGGTCGCGGCTGTCGGCAAGCATGGCGCCCCAGGTCGGCACGTTGGGCGGAACGCCAAGGCCGAGGAACGACAGCGACGCTTCCGACAGGATCACCGAAGCCACGTTGAACGAGGCGATGACGGTCAGCGGCGCGATGATGTTGGGCAAGATGGTGCGGAAGATGATGAGGAAGGTGGAATCCCCCAGTGCCCGGGCCGCTTCGACGTATTCCTTTTCGCGGAGGGACAGGGTCTGCGCCCGCACGATACGGGCGTAGGTGACCCACTGCCCGATCCCCAGCACGATGATGATGTTGAGCACCCCCGGCCCCAGGATCACGAGGAACATGATGGCCAACAGGATGAAGGGGAACGCCAGCTGGATATCGCCCAGCCGCATGATAACGTCGTCGATCCAGCCGCCGAAATAGCCGGCGACGAGGCCCGCAACGACGCCAATGGTGCCGCCGACGAGAATGGCCGCGACGCCGACCAGCAGCGAAATGCGGGCGCCATACAGCAGGCGAGACAGCACGTCACGGCCAAGGCCATCGGTGCCGAGCCAGAAGAACGCATTGCGGCGGCCTGCGGTCAGCGGATCGGCCAGGCGCATCATGATGTCCTGCCGATTGGGATCGAGCGGGGAAATCAGGGGACCGAAAATCGCGGCAAAGATCACCAGCAGCAGCACGAGCAGCGCTACGAGCGGCCATTTGGCCTGCACCATGGATCGCAGGGCTCGCCGCAGTTCACGCCGCCGATGCGACATGGGCCGGACCTTGATTGGCGTCGTCGAGGGAACAGTTTCAACCGACATGCCGGCCTCCTAGAGTTTCACGCGCGGATCGATCCGGGCGTAGACCATATCGACAATGAGATTGAGTGCGATAAACACCAGCGCCAGAACCACGACGGCGGCCTGCACCACGGGGATATCGCGCTGGTTGATGGCGTTGAAGACGAGGCGCCCAAGGCCCGGCCAGGAAAACACGATCTCCACCACCACGACACCACCGATGAGGAAGCCGAACTCCAGCCCGATCATCGTCACCACCGGCAGCCAGGCGTTGCGCAGCGCATGGTGGATCACCACGGCCCACTCGCTGATGCCCTTGGCGCGGGCGGTACGGACGAAATCCTGGCTCAGCACTTCGAGCATGGAGGAGCGTACCAGACGGGCGTTACGCGAAATCGAATAAAACGCCACCGCAAAGCCGGGCATGATCAAATAGTACAGCGTCTGCGGCAGATTGGTGAACGCCTGGACGAAATTGCCCTGAATCAACGGCATGATGAACGGCACGTGCCCCGATATCGGCAGGATGCGCAGTTGCAGGCCGAAGAACATGATCATCATGATCCCGAGCCAGAAGCTGGGGATGGATTGCCCGAGCATGGCGATGGTCATCACCGAGCCGTCTGTCGCGCTGCCCCGGTTGAGCGAGGCAATCACGCCAAGCGGGATGGCCACGACGATGGCGAGGATCATGGCAAAGAACGTCAGCTCCAGCGTTGCCGGCAGCGCCTCCATAACCGCGTCGAGGGCGGGCCGCTTGTAGGACAGCGAGTTGCCGAAGTCGCCTTGGGCCAGTTTGCCCAAAAACGTCAAATACTGTTCGGGCAATGGCCTGTCGAAGCCCAGCGCTTCGCGCGTGCGCTGGATTTCCTCGGCCGTCGCACGCTCGCTGACGTAGAGATAGGTCGGATCGCCGCTCATCTGCAGAGCAGTGAAGGTGATCAGCGTGACCCCGATGATGACGATAGCGCTCTGTAACAGGCGCCGGATGATGAATGTCCACATGGGCGTCAGCCTATTTTCGGTAAGAGGAGAAAAGCGCGCCACATCACGCGGCGCGCTTCCGGCTTGGTCGGGTTTATTTCAGCGTGGCTGCGAACAGCTCGATTTCCTCATCGCGGCGCGGCTGCCAGTCGATGCGGTTCGAAACGCCATAGAAGTCAGGCTGGAAATACAGCTGCAGCCATGGGCCTTCGTCGTAGAACAGTTTCAGCATGCGGTTGATGATCGGACGGGCTTCTTCGACGGTATTGGCATCGATGGCGAGCTTCCAGTCGTCGAACCAGCGCGGATCGGTCCAGCTCTGGTAGTTGGTGGCGCCGTCGGGAGTGGAGAACAGGCTCATGTCGTAGAGCGGATTCCAGGTGACCCCGCCCTGCCCCAGGAAAAATAGCGGACCCATTTCCTTGGTCCGCAGCAGCGGCGAATAGACCGAAGCCCATTCGAGCAGCTCGACATCGGTCTGGATGCCGACATCGCTCAGATACTGTCCGATGGCCTGGACGACATTGGCGTCGTTGAGATAACGCCCGCGCGGACCCTGCAGGCGAATGCTGAAGCGCACGCCGTCGGCGTTGCGGGGATAGCCGGCCTCGTCGAGCAGCTTTTCGGCCATGTCCGGATCATAGGGGATCGGCACCAGGTCCGGATTGCCATTGGGCGGATTGACCAGGCTCGTCATGCGCGTGCATTCGGTACCCAGCAATTGCGTGCAGATGCTGGGAACGTCGACAGCATACTGCATGGCAAAGCGGACCTTGGGGTCCTGGATTTCCTTGGCGCCGGGCATGCCTTCGACGCCCTTGCCGAGGTTGAAACCAACCTGCATGCGGCGGGTGCCGTTGACCTTGGCAACGGTGGCCGAGCCGGAAGCGTCGATGGCCGGCACCTGGTCGGGCGCGACGTTGGTTATGATGTCGACGTTGCCGGCGATCAGCTCGGCCGTGCGGGTCGAAGCCTCGGGAATGATGCGCCAGATGATGGTGTCGAAAGTGCCGGGGTCCTTGACCTTCTCGAGCACGATCTGCGATCCGCGATCCCACGACGCGAGGCGATAGGAACCCGAGCCGATCGGGTTGGTAGCGGCCTCTTCAACCGTCATCTTCTCGTAGCTGTCTTTGCAGTGGATGTAGACCTGGGCCATCATGCCGAGCGCCAGCGTGGTCTTGGCGGTCAAGTTCACTTTCACGTTTTTCTCGTCGACCACTTCAGCCGACTTGAAGCCGAGCGTGGTGTAGACGAAGCCCGGCGTGTTGCCGGTGAACCCCAGCGCCTTGTCGGCGGGGCGGTTGAATGAGTAGGCAACGTCCTCTGCGGTCAGCGCCTCTCCGTCGTCGCAGGTCAGGCCGTCCTTGATGGTGAAGGTATAGGCCAGCCCATCGTCGCTGACATCTGTGTTCGAGACCAGGTTTGGCGCGACATTGCCCTCGAAATCGACAGTGAAGAGCGTCGCGAAAATATGCTTGGCAATGTTTGAATTGTCGCGGCTCGAAATCTGTGCCGGATCGAAGGTCGAGGCGTCTGCGCTGAGGCCCACAACGATAGTGTTGGCAGGCGGCGCGGCGTGCGCGGCGGCCGGCAGAGCGAAGGCCGCAGCTCCGGCCAGCAAAATGGACTGTAGCGTTTTCATTCTGATATCCCTGTCCGAGGCTTCCCGACCGCAAACTTCAGTTCAGCCGTCGCAGCGGCTGAGTTGGACATGCGGGGTTCTCCCGCATGTCCGGAGTGGTTTACTCAGCCAGCTTGGCGCCCTGCAGATACACGCGCTCGTCGCGACGTGGCTCCCAGGCGACGCGCTTGCTCACACCGTAGAAGTCGGGCTGGAAGTACAGGAACAGCCATGGGCTATCGTCGTACATGATCTTCTGCATGTCATCGAGAATGACCTTGCGCTCGGCAGTGTCGGTCACGGTTTCCAGCTTCTTCCAGCCAGCGAACCAATCAGGGTTGTTCCAGTTGGTATAGTTGGTTCCCGAGTCGGGCGTAGCAATATCGGTCATGTCGTATTCGGCAGTGGCAAGACCGCCGCCCGAGCCAAGGAAGAACATGGGGCCGGCATCATGCTTCTGGATCATCGGTACATAGACCGATGCGAACTCCATCAGCTCGACTTCGGTCTGCACGCCGATATCGCTCAGATACTGCCCGATTGCCTGCTCGACATTGGCGTCGTTGAGGTAACGGCCGCGAGGACCCTGCAGTTTGATAGAGAAGCGGATACCATCGGCGCCGCGGGGGTAGCCAGCTTCATCGAGAAGCTTTTCAGCCTGATCAGGATCATATGGGTAAGGCGTCAGCGACTTGTTGTCATTGGGCGCATTGACCATGCTAGCGGCACGCGTGCATTCGAAGTTCAGCAACTGCTTGCAGATAGCGGGAACGTCGACGGCATATTGCAAGGCGCGGCGCACTTCGGGCTTCTGGATGGCAGCGCCGCCCGGGGTGGCCGCGAAATCCTCGCGCTGGTTGAACCCGACATAGATACGGCGCGTACCCTGCACGGCCTTAACTTCAGCCGCGCCGGAACCGTTGATGGCGTCCATCTGGTCAGGGGCAACATTGGTGATGATGTCCACGTTGCCGGCGATCAGTTCGGCCGAACGTGTCGAGGCTTCGGGAATGATGCGATAGATGATGTTCTTGAAAGTCCCCGGATCACGGATTTTTTCAAGTACGACTTGCGAGCCGCGGTCCCAGGAAACCAGTCGATACGAGCCTGATGCGACGGGCTTGGAAGAAGCGTCTTCCAGGCTCAGCTTCTCATAGGAATCCTTGCACTGAATCATGACTTCCGAGAGCAAGCTGAGGGCGATCGGATTGCGTGCAGAAATATTGATCTTGACCTCTGATTCGCTAACCGCTTCAGCGCTCTTGAAGCCGATCGAGGAGAACACGAAGCCGGGCGTATTGCCAGTAAAGGCATTGGCCGGGTCGGCTGCGCGCGAAAATGAATAGGCCGCGTCCTCGGCATTAAGAACTTCGCCATCTTCGCAGGTCAGATCGGGCTTCATCTTGTAGGTGATGGAAAGGCCATCTTCCGCCTCGACGTAAGACTCGGCGAGGTTAGGAACGAGCTTGCCTTCGCTATCGGTATCGTAGAGCGATCCGAAGATGTGCGATGCGATGTTCGCGTTGTCGCGCGAGCCAATCTGCGGAGGATCGAACGTCGATGCGTCAGCGGAGATGCCAACGACAAGTGTGTCAGCCGGCGGGGCGGCGTAGGCAGTAGCCATGGGCGCGAAAAGCGCCACGGTTCCTGCCATGAGGATATGTCTCATGGTCTTCATAGGGACGTCCTTTGCTGGAGTGCAGACTGGGTTGAAGTGTGGTCGATCTCTCGCCTCGCATGTTGTTCGAGATCGGCCGGGTTGATCGCTTGGCCCTGTTGGGATGACAGAATGCAGGCTTGAACCATGCGAAGCGAATTGAGGTGGTCGCGGCCGGAGCACAGCAGGGGCGCCGTGCCGCGCAAGGTCGCGACGAAAGCGGCGAGCAATGCCACCGCGTCGTTGATCCATTGTTCATAGGGCGGCAGCGCAACCGGGGTGAGCGCCGCGTCACCATGCAGGGCATAGTTGAGGTCGCCGAACTGCTCGTTCTGGACGACAACGCCGCGCGTGCACTCGGTGCGCCACTGGAAGCCTGGCGCCTGCCAGTTGGACTGCCACAAGCCCTGGTAATTGACGGTGACGCCATTGGCGAAAGTGATTAGCGCCGACACGTTGGCGTCGTCGCGATACATCGACCAGCTCGGGTTGAAGGTCTTGGCGAAGATTTCGACCGGCTCGGATTGGTAGACATAGCGCAACAAATCGAAGTGGTGGATCGACTGCTCCCACAGCATGGGCTGGTCCATGGTGAGCGGGTATTTGTTGAAATTGGGCCGCCAGCCGTCGCGCCAACGCTCATAGGTGAAGCGGGCAAATTCGGGTGTGCCGACGGTATCGAACAATTGCAGCGTCTTCTGCGTCACCGGCAGGAAGCGGAAGTTGAGGCCGACCATCAAGGGAATGCCGGCGGCTTCGGCCATCTCGACATAGTGCGCGGCCAACTCGACGCTGTCGGCCAGCGGCTTTTCCGCCAGAATGGCGAGCTTGGCGGCACAGGCGGCTTCCATCTGGGCTTCGCGCCCGCCCGGTGGGGTGGCGAGTAGCACGAAATCGGCTTTCACTTGGGCCAGCAGGCTGACATCGGCTGCAGCGACCGCATCGGGCCATTGCTCGAGCGCCCGCTCGCGCGCGGCTTCCGAGGGATCGACCAGACCGACGATCGTGCAATCGGGATTGGCCTTGATGACCCGCATCCAGAACTGGGCACGGGCGCCGAGACCGACGAGAATGATGCGCAATGGGCTCATGCCATCACCTCTGTTTCATGGGTTTGTCGCAAACCCGCGGTAAGGGAAGTCCACCCGATCAGGCTGGGCATGTCGATGCGAACGCTGGCCATCGGCAGGCGCGGCGTGGCGTGGCTGGGTGCGCTGATGACTTCGGCGGTGCCGACGATGGTTGCGATCGTCTGCGCCAGTTCCAGATTGGAAATGATGTCGGCGGAGGTCAGATGGACCACGCCGCTCAGTTTGGGTTCCAAGCCCAGCAGGGTCTGCATCGCAGGCGCCAGATCGGGCGCAAACGTCCAGTCGCGATGTTCTTCCGGCATGGCAACGACGATCGGCTCGCCCGCTTCGGCCAGATCCAGCCAGCGGCGGATCTGCGAAACGATGCGGCGGGTATCGCGCGCCGTTTCGTGCGGACCATAGATCGGTCCCAGGCGCACGGAGAGGGTACGGAAGGATGAGCTATTGGCAGCGTCGGTTGCGGCCTCGCCCTGACGCTTGGCCAGAGCATAGGCAATGCTGGCCGTCGCAGCGGTAGTTTCGAGATGGATGCCGTTGCCGTCATCGGGGCTGAACACGCCCGATGAGGAGATGAAGACAAAATCACGGGCCCGGCGTTCGGCCGCAAACTCGAGGCACATGGTGAGCAGATCAAGATTTGCCGCGATATGCTCGGCGTCACTGAGGCCGAGCTCTTCGGGTGGCGTGGTGATTGCGGCGCCGTGAATGATCAAATCGACGTCCGGCAGCGCGGCCAGTGCCTCGCGTGACATAGCCGTCTCGACCAAATCGGCGTGCTTGAGCCGCTGCGCGGTCGGCGCGTCGACCACCTGATCCAAAGCAATCACGCTATCGCCCGCGGCGAGAAAGCCTGCGGCCAGGTGCGATCCGACAAAACCGCCAGCGCCGGTAATCAAAACGCGTCGGCTCATGGCGTGATCCCCAGTTCTTCCGGGCTGATCTGCGAGGCCGAGCGGGTGTGGTCGGAGATCAGCGAGATCGCCAGGATCATGTCATGTTTTTCGATCGCCGCAATGATCGGCGGATGATTGCGGGCCACGGCGCGCAAATCGCGATTGGCGCTGTTGCGCAGGGCCATGATCTGGCGAATGCGCAGGTACAGATTGTCCCATAGCGAGAGCATGAGGCCATGATCGGCAAGGGTGATGAGCGTGCGGTGGAAAGCCTCGTCCGCGACGTTCAGGCCCGCCAAATCATTGTTTTCGGCAGCAACAAACATGGCATCGGAATGCATCTTGAGCTCGGACACATCGCTTCGTTTTTCGACGATCCGGCGGATGGCGAACGCCTCGAACTGCTCGCGCAGGCTGTAGAGTTCTTCCACGCCCTTGACTGTCAGCGGCTTGACCCGCTTGCCCTTGTAGGGCTCGCTTTCGATCAAACCGTCAGCTTCCAGGATCTGGATGGCTTCGCGCACCGGGGCGCGGGACACGTTGAGCTGCTCGGCGAGCGCCATCTCGACCACGGGCGTACCCGGGCGCATGGTGCCGTTGATGATCGCCTGGCGGATGATATCGGCCACCGAGACGCGCAGCGGCACGTTTTCGATGCGCGCGATATCAGTCATGACCTCGCCGATGTCTTGGGTCATGGCGCGATCAACGAGATTGGTGCGATGTCGGCGAAAACATCGTCGTCATTGGCGCCGCGCCACATCAAGACGGCAAAGGCCCCTGCCCGGTCCAGCACGCTGGCGCCGGCATGCCAGACGCCCTGCCGATAGATCACCCCGACCGTGCCGGGAAAAATGAAGGATTTGAGGCCGGCCAGATCGGCCGAACCGTCTGGCAGCGATGGCGCAACCGTCACCAGATAGCGGCTGACATCGAGCGGCACGAAACACTGTGCCGCGTGCGGGTGCCGTTCTAGCATTTTAATAGCAATTGGCAGCGTCGATGTTAACACATTGTTAACGTGAAACACCGGTTTGAGCCCCTCGCCACCGAGCCAGTCCGAGTAAAACTGACGCTGCCCAGCGACCGTGGGACGCGTAATTATCGCGCCAAATGGCGCAAAAGCTTCAGGAGAACAGACGGGCGCGATCCTGACCCGCTCCATCATGCAGCCGCCTGCGCTGGCATCACAGCCCGCCAATGCGCCGCGATATCGCCACGCCGAGCAATCCAGACATCACTCCGGCCCGCCAGATGATCGAGGAATTTCATCAGCCCAACGACTCGGCCGGGATGGCCAATGACCCGGGGATGCAGCCCGATCGACATCATGCGAGGCGTGCTGCGCCCTTCCGCTGCCAAGACCTCGAAACTGTCGATCAGGAACTGTGTGTAATCGGCGCTGTTCTCGATACCACCACCGGCCAGAATCTTGGCGTCGTTCGTCACCAGAGTATAGGGCACCACCAGATGCTCGCGGCCTAAAACATTGATCCAATAAGGAATTTCATCGTTATAGGCGTCGCTGTCATAGCTGTAGCCGCCGTGCTCGACGACGAGACGGCGCGTGTTGGCACTGGGGCTGTAGCGGCAATACCAGCCCTCGGGCGCCCGGCCAGTGGTGCGCAAAATGCTGGCATGTGCCTTGGCGATATGCTCGCGCTCGGTCGCTTCATCGAGGTGGTAATGCTCTACCCAGCGATAGCCGTGCGCGACAATATCCCAATCCGTTTCGCTGATTGCCTTGGCAACTTCAACATTACGTTCAAGCGCCAGCGCGGCCGCAAAGATCGTTAGCGGCAGATTGCGCTCGCGGAACAGGCGATAGAGCCGCCAGAAACCGACGCGAGAGCCGTATTCGTACATGCTTTCAGAGGCCAGGTCGCGACTGCCGGGGGGCACGCGTGCGGCGTTGACTTCAAGCAGCGCGGTCTCGGAGCGCCCGTCGCCATCGGCGAGCGAATACTCCGAGCCTTCTTCATAATTGAGCACGAAATTGACCGCCACGCCGGCTTTGTTGGGCCAGCGTATGGTCGGCGGTCGATTTGCATAGCCTACGAAGTCCCGCATGTGTGTGCCCCCTTGTGCCAGATGCCCTAAGGCGTCCAGGCACGCGGTCCTTCCACCTTGTTGAAGAAGCAGCACCAGTCACCGGTGTTGACGTTGGGCAGCGCCCGCAGGCCAAAGAACATGCCATCAGCCGGCGCCACCAGATGGGCCAGCTCGTCACCGAAGATGTTGATGATCTTGGCGAGGCTATCGCCCTTTTTCATCGGCTTGAGAAAATCGACGCCCGGCGTCGGCACGAAAATACCAGATGCCGGCGCAAGCAAGGCTTCCTGCTGGCCCTTGGTCGCGTCCTTGGGATAGGTCGGCGTGCCCGGGTACATCTTGTAATGGCGCAAGATGTTGATGATCGAGTCTGCCAGATGGCGCGACACTTCGGCGAACTTTTCCGGCGATGTGGCCGAGCGGCCGCCCAGTTCGACCGTGATGCCGGTCTTGCCGATTTCCTTCATCTGCGCCATGGGCGAACCCTTGGGCAGGAAGTTGGACATGATGCAGCCCCAGCCATCGCCCATCGCCATGGCAAGTTCGACCGAGGCCGGCGTTTCATCGACGAAGATCGCCTTGGCGAGGAACGAGTGCGCCCCGCCGGAGTGGATCGAAATCTCGAAGTCCGCGACCTTGCTCATCCATTCCGAATGCGCCCAGGCGACGCGCTCGGACAGATAGCCATTGGCCTTGCCGGGATAAATCCGGTTCATGTCGAACGAGAAGGTATCAAGCGGATTGCCGCGATTGGCATTCTCGAACGCCATGACGTTCAGAACCGGCACCATGACCAGCGTGCCCGACAACTGGGCGGGATCGACCTCGCGCAGCGCCATGATGCAGGCCATCGGGCCTTCAGGCTCGTCGCCATGGATGGCGCCATCGACCCAGAATACCGGACCGGGCTTGGCGCCATTGACGATGACCAGCGGGATTTCGACCTTGGTGCCGCCAGCCAGTTCGGTAACCGGAATGACGCCGCGGACGACGGTGCCGGGAGCGGCGACAGCGGTGCCGACAGTGATGGTTTTAGCTTCAGACATGCCCATCAGATCCCTTTGACCGACTTGTACTTTTCGAGTTCTTCAGGGGTGTAAACCTGCATGAATTCGATCTCGATGCCGCCGGCATCGTTGTCGAGGAAAGCGACATAGCCTTCGGGATGGGCGTGGGAGCCATAGACGCCGCAGGCCTGGCAGATCCGCAACTCGGCGCCCTGCCCCTTGGCATGCTCGAGGGCTTCGTCGATGTTGTCGACGGCGTAGCAGATATGGTGCAGGCCCTCAGCGTTGCGCTGCTTGATCCAGGTATCGAAGCGCCCGCCTTCTTCCATCGACTGGCAGAGCTGGTATTCGATGCCGCCCAACTCGAACAAAGCAACGCGGTTCTTGGACTTGGCGTAATCGACGATGGCCGTTTCGGTTGGCACGTCGAGGAACTTGGAATAGGCGTTGAGGGCCGCCTTGGCGTCCTTGACGGCGAAGGCCATGTGCTTGATCGAGCGAACGTTGGGATTGGTCGTGAGAGTGGACATGATAGCTCCTTAGGCTGCGGGCGCGGTGCGCTCGGCGCGGATGGCGGTGACGACGGTTTGGATGCGGGCCATGGCCTCGCGGATGCGATCGACCGGCTGGGTCAGCGACATGCGGACGAAGTCGTCGGTGTAATCGCCATAAATCGTGCCGGGGTACATCAGCACCTTACCCTCGGCGAGCAGCCGCTCGCAGAACGCGCTGGCCGGCAGGCCGGTCGCGGCGAAATTGGCATAGACGTAGAACGCACCCTGCGGCTCGGCATAGGGAATGCCCAGAGCGTCGAGGCCCTGGCACAGCGCGATGCGGCGCTCGTCATAGATGAGGCGCATTTCCTCGACGCAATCCTGGGGGCCAGTAAGCGCCGCAAGCGCTGCATACTGGCTGACCGAGGCGGTTGAGATGGCGAAGGCATGGTTGATTTCGGCCATGGCGACGATCAGCTCGCGCGGCCCGGCGAAGTAGCCGATGCGCCAGCCGGTCATGGCATAGGCCTTGGAGAAGCCCGATAGGGTGATGGTGCGTTCGCGCATGCCGGGGAGCGAGGCCACCGGCTGGATGCGCTGGTTGCCATAGGTCAGGCGGGCGTAGATTTCGTCGGAGATGACGATCAGATCATGCTCAATGGCGATCTGGGCGATCTTCTCGACCTCGTCGGGCGCGGTGACCGTGCCGGTCGGATTGTTCGGGTTGATCAGCACCAGCACTTTGGACTTGGGCGTGATGGCGGCTTTGACCATCTCGGCGGTCAGGGTGAAATTGGTGTCCATGCCCATGCGGACCGGCACCACCACGGCGTCGGCAAGCTCGGCCGCTTGGTTATAGGGATTGTAACCCGGGCACGGCACGATGATCTCGTCGCCGGGATTGAGCAGCGACAGCGCGATGATGAACATGGCCTGCTGGCCGCCGGGGGTGACGACGATCTCGTCGATCGCGTAGTCGGCGCCACCATAGGTCTTGATATTCTCTGCGATAGCTTTGCGTAGCGCGGGCAGGCCTAGCGGGTGGCCATAGTGGGTTTCGCCACGGCCCAACGCATCCTGGCCGGCCTTGACGATATGGGCTGGGGTGTCGAGGTCCGGATCGCCACGACCCAGCTTGATGACGTCGGTCAGCCCTTCGGCGATATCGGCCATCTTGGTGATGATGTGCGCGTCCTTCAGCTTGACGCGAGTAGCGAGGCGATTGGCGTGCAGGTCGGATGCTTGCATGTCCCTGCCCTCCTTAAAGACTGTAGAGTTCGGAATATTTGGCGGTCAAATGGGCGATGTAGGGCTCCGGATCGAGCTTGCGCCCGGTCGCCTTGACCAGCAGCTCGTCGCGGCTGAAGCGGCGGCCATGCTGGTGTACGTTTTCCACCATGTAGGCGCGCAGGGGCTCGTAATTGCCGCTGGCCAGACCGTCGGCGATGACGCTGTCTTCGCTAGCCTTTTCGAACAGCTGGCCGGCCATGACATTGCCGATGGTGTAGTTGCAGAAGGTGCCGATCTGGCCCGATGACCAGTGCACGTCCTGCAACACGCCTTGCGCGTCGTTGGGCACGTCGAGACCCAGATATTCCTTGATCTTGGCGTTCCAGGCTTCGGGCAAATCCTTGACCGCCAGCGAGCCGTCGATCAGCGCGGCTTCGATATCGGTGCGCAGCATGACGTGGAAATCATAGGTCAGCTCGTCGGCCTCGACGCGGATGAAGCCGGGTTTGCAGCGATTGACGGCGCGGAAGAATTCCTCGGGCGTCACGTCCGACAGCTGCTCGGGGTAGAATTTCTGCGCCTCGGCGAAGTTGACCTGCCAGAACTCGCGGCTGCGGCCAACATGGTTTTCCCACAGACGAGACTGGGATTCATGGGCGCCAAACGAGACGCCGCCAACGGCATAGAGACCGACCAGATCGGTTGCAAACGGGGTGCGGGTGTAGGCGGGATCGACGCCCTGTTCGTAGAGGCCGTGGCCCGCTTCATGCAGCGCGCCGAACAGGCTGGCCGCCATATAGTTGGGATTGAAGCGCGTGGTGATCCGCACGTCGTTGCGGGTGAACGACACTTCGAAAGGGTGAAGCGTGGTGTCGAGGCGGCCGCGATTGAGGTCATAACCGACCTTCTGGGCCATCGACAGCGCAAATTCGTGCTGCTTGTCGACAGGGTAATGGCGCTCGAGGAAATCGAAGCGGGGCTGCTCCTTTTCGCCGATCGCCTTGACCAGCGGGATCAAGCCTTCGCGGAGGCGGTTGAACAAGGGCTTGAGCGTCGCGACGGTTTCGCCGGGCTCGAAGCGATACATCAGCGCGTCATAGGGATGCTCGGAATAGCCGATGACCTCGGCCAGTTCGCGGTTGAGCGCCACGGTCTGCTCGAGAATCGGGGCGAACTGACTGAAATCGCTTTCGGCGCGGGCCTTGGCCCAGACGGCGTGGCCGATGGAGCCAAGCTCGACGCGGCGGCGGGTCAGATCGGCTGGAATGGCGAGGTGATAGTCGATCGCTTCCCGGACCTGGGCGACCATGACTTTTTCCACAGCTTCGTCAGCCATACCTGCCGTTTCGGCCTCGGCACTGTCGAGCGCCTTGCGCATTTTGTCCGAAACCAAGAGGTCGCGGGTCAAAACCGATAGCGTCGCCAACTGCTTGCCACGAGTCTCATGACCGCCGGATGGCATCATGGTGCGGGCGTCCCAGCTCAGGATCGACTGGGTATTCAACAGGTCGTTCACCTGCCCTACCGTTTCCATAAGCTGCGCGTAACCCATTGGACTCATTATCTTTCTTTTTATCGCGGCTGATTTTGCCGCTTTGTTGATCGGGTGCTTGACGCCGCCTGATCCGTGTGCACATTTGTCAGTTATCAGATTGTCGACAATCTAACGAGCTAAAGGTGGACCGGATTTTCGGTCGTTGTCAAGCGATGCAAACGGGGCTTTTGAAAATAGTGGGACCGCAGAAATGAGCAGCGATCTGGGGGGGCTAACCTCCAATTCCGACGCCTTGGTAGCCATGGCCGTATGCGGCTATGTCAGCACGCCATCGCTGCGTCCGGGCCACTACACGCACTATCCCGATGGCAAGGGCGTCATCCTGCCGGGCATGTTCGGCGTCACCTATAATGCCAGCGTCGGCGACCGGGCCTTCGGCTGGGCTGGCGACCACGTCGAGCCTGGCGTGTCCATCGCCCATCCGGACGAAAAGTCGGACATGGCGCTGCATTATCTCAGCTGCGTCGGCAACGAAGCCACTGTCATGTCGGGCCTCGCCAAGGGCGCCAAGGGCACCGTGACCGGTGAACACGCGCGGCTGCTGGTTGCCTTCCCGGACGAGGTCAACGAGCTGCTGAACATCGGCGACCAGATCCAGATCGAGGCGGTTGGTCGCGGCATTGCGCTCAACGAGTTCCCCCATGTCGAATTCAAGAAGACCAGCCCCAAACTGCTCGAATCGCTGCGACTGAGTCGCGCCGGCAATGGCGCCCTGAAGCTGCCGGTCGCCATCGAGTTGCCCATCGAGATCATGGGTTCGGGCGCTGAGCTCAACTCCGAATATGTCGACCAGGATTTGATGAGCGGCGACCGTGCTCTCATGGCAGACCTTGGCATCGACCAGATGCGGCTGGGCGACATCATCGCCATCCGCCACGCCGACCATCACTTCGGACGCTCGTATCGCGAGGGCGCCGTGTCCATTGCCATCTGCATTCATGGCGACTCGATCATGACCGGCCACGGCCCCGGCATCATGACGCTGATGAGCTGTGCCGAGGGCGGCATCGAGTTCGAAATCGACCCGACCGCCAATATTTCCAACTATTTCCGCATCGGAGCTGCCAAGTGACCGTCACCTTCAACGAAGCCGACCTCGTTGCCGTCTCGGTCGGCGGCGTCATCGCCCATCCAGGCTTTCCCGGCCTGCCTGCCGAACCCTACCGGCTGGCGTCCGACGGCACGCCGTTCCTGCTACCGGCCTGGGGCGGCATCGTCTACAACGTCTCGGTCGGCGATCGCGCCTTTGGCTGGGCCGCGGACTGCATCCACCCCGGCGTTTCGATCCGCGGCACTGATGATCTCAAAAACCGCGGCCTCAACGTCTTTGCGTGCCTGGGCAACACTGCAACCGTCATGACCGGCCAGGCGCAGGGCGCCAAGGGCGTCGTCACCGGCAAATCGGGCCGCTTCTCCGAGCAGGTCATCATCCATTTCACCAAGGAAATCCGCACGAAAATGGCCGTTGGCGACCAGATCCTGGTCAAGTCCTATGGCACCGGAATTTCAATCGAGGGCCACGAAGCCATCAACTGCAAGGGCCTGTCGCCCGCTTTGCTCAAGGCACTGCCGAGCAAGGTAGAGAACGGCGTACTCAAATTCGGCGTCGTCGCGACCGTACCGGCATTTCTGGTGGGTGCGGGCGCGGGCCTGACCAGTGAGGGCGGGAGCCTCCACATGCAGTCGACCGACAAGGCGGCCCTCAAGGAAGCCGGGCTCGACCAGCTCAAGCTGGGCGACGTCGTCGCCATCGAAAACACCGACAGCCGCTACAATCACGGCTATCTGCGCGGCGCCATGAGCATCGGCATCGTTGGCCAGACCGATGGTCCGCGCTCCGGCTACGGCCCCGGCATGACTGTTATCATGACCGCCCCAAAGGGTGAACTCGGCGCCTACGCCGACACGTCGGCCAATATCGCCGCTCTCCTCAAGCTCGAGGCGTAGACCGTGGCGATCACCCTGACCAATGTCGAAAAGCCCAGCCTTGAACGCTTCATGGCCGAAGGGTTCGAGGCGCTCGGCCTATCCAGTGGCGACGCGAAAATCTTTGCCGACGCGCTGATTTTTTCCGAGCTGCGCTTTCACCCCGGCCACGGCCAGGGCGTGCGCCGCCTGCGTCGCTATCAGGAACGCATCGGCGAAAAACTGGTCGACCCGCGTGCCGAGTTCGAGATCATCAAGCAGAGCCCTGCCCTGGCGCTGGTCGATGCGCACAACGGCATCGGCACAGTTGCCGCCGCCAAGGCCATGACGCTGGCGATCGAAAAAGCCAAGGTCTGCGGCATCGGCCAGGTCATCGTGCGCAACTCGACGCACTACGGCTCGTCGGCCGTCCATGCCTGCCAGGCCATGGAAGCCGGCTGCATCGGCATCGCCTATACCAACGCCGGACCCGAAATGGCCCCCTGGGGCGCGCGCGAAGGTGCTGTCGGTACCAATCCCTGGGGCATCGCCGCGCCGACCAATCTGGGCTTTCCCGCCGTGATGGACTTTGCCCTGACGACTGCCGGCAAGGGCATGATGCTGTGGCACTCGCGCGAGGGCAAGAAAATGCCCCTCGACTGGGCCCTGACGCCGGACGGCGAAATCACCGACGATCCCGAGGCTGCCATGAAGGGCGCGCTGCTCGGTATCGGCGAATACAAGGGCTATGGCCTCGCCTTCATGACCGACGTGCTCACCGGCGTCCTCGGCGGCGGCGGGTTTGGGCTGACGCCTTACGCAGATCAGGGCAAGCTTGACGTTTCTCACAGCCTCACCGCGATCGACATCGAATGGTTCATGCCGCTCGAGCAATTCAAGCAGCGCATGGGCGAATTTTCGCAAATGGTCAAATCGCGCCAGACCCGCCCCGGTTTTTCCGAAGTGCTGATCCCCGGCGAACAGGAAGCCCGCCGCGTCGCCAAGAAGTCTGCCGGCGGCGTGCCGATCGACGATGAGGTGCTGGCCGATTTGCAGGCGCTGGGTCGCGAGCTCGGCCTGTCCGCCGAAATTGCTGTGCTCGGACCCTATCGCGAGGATCGGCTGTGAGCCCTGCCAGCCCAAGTGTAAAACCGGTCGCCCCTTTGGGCACGGCATTTCGCCAGTCAGTGCGCGATGCGCTGCGCCGGTCAGCAGCCGCGCGCGGCCTCGACGGCGTCCTGCTACTGTCCCCTGCCAACGTGTTTTACGCCTGCGGTTTCAACTTCTCGGTCAACGAGCGCCCGATCGGACTTTATGTCCCGGTCGAGGGCGAGGCAAAACTGTTCGTGCCGCTGCTCGAGCTGGAAAACGCCGAGCCGGTCCAGGACGTCGAACTCGTCATTTATGAGGAATTCCCGGGCCTCGTGCACCCCGTAATCTGGATGGTGTGCCAGTCCAGGGCCACGCGCATTGCGATCGACGGGCTCGATGCGCGCCAGCTCGCTCCCCTCAAAACGCTGATCGACGAGGTGGTTCTCGAAGACCTCGCGGCGCCATTGCGCTATGTCAAAACCGCCGAAGAACTCGAACTCACCCGGATCGCCGCCCGCTATGCCGATCTCTGCCTGTCGAGGCTGCATGCGGAGGCCGGCAATATCATCGGCCAGGGCGGCACCGAGCTCGACCTGCTTGCTGACTCCACCGGCTTTGCCCTTGCTGCCCTCAAGCGCGACTATGGCGCGGCCTTCGCCGGCACCAAGCTGGGGATCACAGCATCGGTCCATTCGGGCCCCCGCGCTGCCCTGCCCCACGGCGCGACCAGTGCGCGGCAGCCGCAGCCCGGAGAAACCCTGATTTCAGGCGTTGGCTGCAGCCTTGGCGGTTATCACGCCGAGAGCGGGACAACCCTCATTATCGGTGACATCAGCGCCGAACAGCGCCGCGTCATGCTGGCGATGGAAGCCTGCAACGATGCGGCAGTGACGGCTTTGAAGCCAGGCGCGCGCTGCCAGGATGTCAACGACGCAGCCCTCGACGCGCTCAAGGCTGCCGATCTCAGCGACGCCATCCGTCACCGGATCGGCCATGGCATGGGCCTCGAAGGCCACGAAGCGCCCTGGCTCGCTCCCGGCGACATGACCGAGGTGCTGCCCAACATGGTGTTTTCCAACGAGCCGGGCGTCTACCGGCCCGGGCGCGACGGCTACCGCACCATCAACACCATGCTGGTCCACGCCGACCACGTCGAAATTCCGAGCCGCTTTCTGGCGGATACTCCCATCGATCAGCGCGTCATCGCGCTCTAGCTGCAAGAGAAGAGACCATGCCCGAACCCGTTGCCTGGCAATATACCAAGATCACCAAGCCCATGTTCGACCTCAAACCGGTCGATCAGGTGCTGACCGGCCGCATCATCACGGCGGTTGGCGATGAAATCATCGAGGATGGCTTCGTCGAAGTGCTTGGCGGCAAGATCACCCGTGTCGGTCCGCGCGCCGAAATGGGCGCAACCACGGTGACCGTCACCGATACCGGCGGCAAGACCATTATGCCCGGCCTGATCCAGTCGCACGGGCATTTGTCATGGGACGGCGTGCACGAGCTGAGCTGGCAGTCGATGTACGACAGCCCCGAAATCCGCGCCTACAAAGCCGCGGGCAACATGCTGAAGTCGCTGCGGGCCGGGGTGACGCTGGTGCGCGATCTGGGCGTGCACAATGCCAATCTGTTCGCCAAGCAGGCCGTGGCACAAGGATTCTTCCCTGGGCCGCGCCTGCTGGTGTCGGGCGAGAGCATCATCCAGACCGGTGGCCACACCTATTGGGTCTGCCGCGAAGCCACCGGCGCTGACGAGATGCGCCGCGCTGTGCGCGACCAGGTCAAGGGCGGCGCCGACCTGATCAAGATCATGGCTTGCCACGACACCCTCGAATTCACCGATGCCGAGCTTGAGGCAGTGATCGACGAAGCCCACCGCAATCGCCTTCCTGTCACCGCACACGCGACCTACGACGCCTGCATCCGGCGCGTCGTGGAATTTGGCGTCGACTGCGTCGAACATGGCGGCGCGATGAGCGACGAAACCATACAGCTTTTGCTCGACAAGAAGGTTCCGATCGTCACGACTTTCTCCGCACTCGTGATGCAGGCCAAGCCCGAAATCGCCCGCGCCTTCGGCATTCCCGAGTGGAAGATCGCCGAGCGCCAAAAGGCCGTCGGCGACAAATCGCGCTTCGATGGGCTGGTGCGCGCCGCCAAGGCCGGCGTGCCGATCGTGTTCGGCACCGACGCGGGCAGCCCGGCGGTCGAGCATGACCAGATCGCGCCCGAACTCGATTTCATGGTCGAGGTGGGCGTTTGCCCCAACCGCATGGACGCGCTGCGCGCCATCACCATTCGCGGGGCACAGCTATCGAAGATGGACCACAAGATCGGCACGGTCGAAGTCGGCAAGGAAGCCGATCTGATCGTCGTCGACGGCAAACCCGATGAGGATCTGTTCGCGCTCGAACGCGTGATGATGACCTTTATCGCCGGGAAGAGGATGCACTGATGAGCTTTCTGAACGATCAAATTGCGCCGCGTATCACCGAGGACGACGGCTCGTTCCGCACCAAGATGCTGGGCATTGCCTCGGGCCTGAGCGACGTCATCGCCATGGGCCGTGGCGACCCGGATTTCCACACGCCCGCCCATATCATCGAGGCCGCCAAGAAGGCGATCGACGAGAACAAGCACCACTATACCTCGCCCTATGGCATTCCCGAATTGCGCACCGCCATCGCGGCCGACCTGAAAAAGGAATACGGCCTCGACTACACCGCCGATGAAATCGCGGTGACCGCTGGCGTTCAGGAATCCATCACACTGCTGATGCTGGCGCTGATCAAGCCGGGCGATGAGGTGCTGCTAACCTCGCCGCGCTTTACCACCTACGACATGGCGGTAAACCTCGCTGGCGGCGTGCCGATCCCGGTGCCGACGTTCCAGAAGGACGATTTTGCGCTCGATGTTGCCGAGATCGAAAAACGCATCACGCCCAAGACCAAGATGTTCGTGCTGGTCTCGCCCAACAACCCGACCGGGGCCGTGACGCCGCCATCGGAAATCCGCAAGATCGCGGAGCTGGCGATCAAGCACGACCTCATTATCGTGTCGGACGAAATCTACGCCAAGATCATCTACGAGGGCAACGAGCACCTTTCGATCGCCACCATCCCAGGCATGAAAGAGCGCACCATCACGCTCAACGGCTTCTCCAAGACCTATGCGATGACGGGCTGGCGCATCGGCTATCTGGCGGCCCCGGCGGATTTCGTGGGTCGCATCACCGACACGCGGCATACGCTGTCGATCAACACCTGTACGATCAGCCAATACGCCGCCCTCGCCGCGGTCACTGGCCCGCAGGAGCCGATCCAGGCGATGATCGACGAATATACCGCGCGGCGCGCCTATCTGCTGCCGGCGCTGGACGAAATGGGCCTGACCTACGGCAATCCGGGAGGCGCATTCTACGTCTATATCAACGTCTCCGGCACCGGCATGACGACGCCGGAGTTCTGCGAAAAGCTGCTGCGCGAAACCGGCGTCATGCTGTTCCCCGGCACCATGTTTGGTGACCATGACCCGAGCTACATCCGCATGTCGTTCCTGCAGCCGATCGACAAGATCAAGGAAGCGGTGACCCGCATGAAGGGCTTTATCGCGAGCCACGCAAAGGCCGCGGCATGACCGACAAGCCCAATCCGGACGAAAAATTCGTCGGCATTCAGGTCAGCCCGATCAACTTCATCGACGAGGGCGTCGATACGGTCCTCGACATCCTCAAGGATCGCGTCGGCGTCAATGTGCTGATGCTGGGGACCGTATCGTGGCTTGGCCTCAAGACCGGCCGCTCGATATCGTACAAGCTCGACGGTTGGCCCGACCATGGCGTGCCCGAACCCTTCGCCATGAAGGGCGGCGCGTATTTCCAGCCCGATCCACGGTATTACGGCGGCACCTTCATCAAGGACTACCGCGCCAAGGACCCCGAGTTCGAGGGCAAGGACATCCTCGACATGGTCATCCAGCCCGCCCATGATCGGGGCATGAAGGTGTTCATCGAACTGATGGAGCCGTTCTTCAAATACACTGGCCACGGCTCGACCAACACCGTCGATATCCCCAACCTGGCGCAGGCGATGGAGGTCGATATTTTTGGTCGGCTGGGCAGCGATCCATCGACCAGCAATCCCGACTATCGCAACTGGATCCTGTCCATGGTCGAGGATCAGGTGCGCAATTACGACATCGACGGCGTTATGTGGTGCAACGAGCGCAACTCGCCGCTCGACACGCTGATCCAGGGCGGCGCTCCCGGCGATTTCTCGACTCATGCGCGCAAGGAAGCCATGGAGCGCGGTATCGACGTCGAAGCCTGCCGCCGCGCGCTGCTCAACCTCTATGAGTTCATGCAAGAAGCCGCTTCCGGGAAGGAATTCCCCGACGGCGCGTTCATCACCTTCATCCGCGTGCTGCTGGCCAATCCCGAAGCGCTGATCTGGGAAAAGTTCTGGCTCGAGCGCAACAAGGACCTCGACCGCGAGCTTTATGGCCTTGTCAAATGGTGCAAGCCGGGCATGAGCTTTGGGCTCAATGTGTGGAACCGCAACCATTTCAATATCTTCCGCTGCGCCCAATGGCCGTGGGAAGAACAGACCCTGTACGCCGATTGGGTCAAGCCGATCACCTACCAGCATCAGGCCGGCGAAGTGTTCACCAAGGAGTTGGGCTTTTTCCAGAAGACCATTCTCCGCGATTTCTCGCCGGATGAAGCGACGGCTGTGCTGTACCGGATTCTGGGTCTCAACGAAGCGCCCTATGCCGGTGTGATCGCTGCAGGAATGGACCCGGACACCTATGTGTTCGGCCAGTGCGCCGATGCGGTCAAGGGTGTCAACGGCAAGGCTAAAGTGTTCATGGGGCTCGGCGTCGACGCGCCGCGCACCAAGGCTGAAACCGCCAAGATGACCCCCGACATCGCCTATCGCTCGGTGATGGCAACCTACCGGGCTGGTGGGCACGGCGTGGTGCTGGCGCCCAATTACGCCAGCATGCACCTGACCAATCTCGATGGCGTGGCCAAGGCCCTGACGGAACTGGGGCTCAAATAGTGGCAGAGTTCGACACCATCATCCGCAACGCCGATGTCCTGACCCCGGATGGGCTAGTGGCCGTCGACGTCGCACTAGCCGGCGGTCAAATCGCGGCGCTGTTACTGCGTGGCGAAGGCCATGCCCCCGCCATCATCGACGCGACCGGCCATTATTTGCTGCCGGGCGCCATCGATATCCACTTTCACATTCGTGCACCCGCTTATCCCGAGCGCGGGACCGTCGAAAGCGAGACCCGGGCCGCTGCGGCTGGCGGCGTCACGACGCTGTTCGAAATGCCGATCTCCAAGCCTTGCTGCAACACCGCCGAGCAGGTGGAAATGCGGCGCGCTCATTTTGCCGAGCACGCCTTCATCAATTTCGGGCTTTATGCTGCCCCGGGCGATCTGACCGATGCCAGTGTCGTGGCCATGGCGGCAGCCGGCGCGATTGCCTTCAAGATATTCACGACCCCTGCCCCTGCCGGCGTGACGACGA
>Ga0247806_10000435_pt1 | contig 26427 bp, 24 predicted proteins | sample UWRJL059202B1_FD_179935 | JGI IMG/M metagenome (GOLD analysis project Ga0247806, IMG submission 179935) | Plant litter microbial communities from Arlington Agricultural Research Station in Wisconsin, United States - UWRJ-L059-202B-1 | ecosystem: Environmental > Terrestrial > Plant litter >... | reverse complement strand
CGAACTGCTTGTTGCCTGCGGGTGCTTCTTTAATTGCGGGTTGAGCTTTGCATATTTCAGTAACATATCCCTAACCAGCGTGGCATATCGTTTATCCGCCGTCAGGTTGTACAGGATACCGCTGTTGAACATGAGCATGTAATTCGCCTTGTGCTTGTCGTGCGTATAACCGCCGGCCGGGTCTTTTGGAAAAGGCACGTCCACATCTTTGCCCAGCCATTCATCTACCTGGCTTTTAATATCTGCGTAAGAAGATTTCAATAAGGGATAGCGCGACAGGTCGGCCTTTACCAGGGCCGCATCCTGCTTTGTAAAAAAAGTTACGGGATGCTGTGCCAGCAGGCAGGCAGGCAATAACAGGCAAATTAAAAATGATAATGAACGCAAAGCAATCGTATTAATGAATTAAGCAAAATAAGAACCACCATTGATCTCCACGCTTTCACCGTTGATGAAAGAAGAGGCATCGCTTGCCAGGTACAACACCAGGTCGCCTACTTCCGATGCATTGCCTTCCCTGCGCAGCGGCGTGGATGCAGCCACGTTAGTCCTGATCTCCGGCCTGGTAAACGTATCGTGGAAAGTAGTATTGATCATACCTGGCGAAACACAGTTCACGCGGATGCCCTTCGGACCTAGTTCCTTGGCGAGCCCCCTTGTGAGCGTCAGCACGCCACCCTTTGCCGTAGCGTAGGCCAGTGCGCCACCGCCGCCGCCATCACGCGCGGCCTGCGAAGCAAAATTCACAATCGCGCCACCTGCCGTCATGTACGGAACGGTTGCACGGGTAACCAGGTAAGCCGATTTTAAATTCACATTCATCACGCTGTCCCAGAATGCTTCATCGAGTTCGGCCAGCGGTTTCCTTCCCATGATGCCGCCGGCTACATTTATTAATATATGTATCGTGTCGCCGAAAGTTTTTACACAGGTATCCACCACTTGTTGCACGTCGGCGCTCTTCGTCATATCTCCCTGGACAATAATCGCCTCACCACCTGCTGCTTTTACCAGTTCTAATGTTTCATTGGCGAGCGACTCATTGCCAAAATAATTGATGCAGACTTTTGCACCTGCGGCTGCCAGTTTTAAAGAAACCTGCCGGCCTATGTCGCGCGCGCCACCGGTAACAATCGCTATTTTCCCTTCCATTATATAATGAATTTTAAAGTCATGATTGAATGACAAGCTGTAAATGAATAAGCATCAGCGTTTTTTGTATTACACTTAAAAACGTGAGCAGATAAAGCAGGAATGCAAGCCCTTTTCATATCGTTATTAGCAAGTTTACAATGTAATATTACCGAGATTTTGACGAGAGCACCCGGAAGGCAGATTTTAAAACTTCTATTTATTCTACCTTAAAACTGAACAAATCTCAATCAAAACTGTTCAAATGCCTACATTTATCAAATTTTAGCTACGGGAACGATCCCGGTAACGCTACCGGTAATCCCGTAAAATTCTTTGAATTAGATTTACACAAAACTTGCTACATGAACAAGCCGGCCACGATCAAAGACATTGCCCGGATCCTTAAAGTCTCCACCTCCACCGTGTCGAGGGCATTGCGTGATGCGCATGATGTGAGTAAGGAAACGAAGAACGCGGTGCTTGCCTTATCGGATGAGCTGAACTACCAGCCCAATAAATTCGCGCTTAGTTTACAACAGAAACAAACGCATACGATCGGCGTGATCGTACCCAACCTCGATTATGTATTGGCAACAATGGTGAAAGGTATCGACGAAGTAGCGCTGGAAGCCGGCTACACGGTAATGGTTTGCCAGAGCAATGAATCCTTCGGCCGCGAGATCGTGAACACAAGGCGCTTGTCCGACAGCCTGGTGGATGGTTTCATCGTTTCCGTTTCCAGCGAGACAAAAGTATTCGATCATTTAAAAAAGATACAGCAGAAGAACATGCCGATGGTGGTGTTCGACCGCCTAACACCCGACCTGGTGGCACCCTGCGTGGAACTCGACAACATGGATGGCGGCTTCCAGGCAACGGAACATTTGATAGAACAGGGTTACCGCCGTATCGCTATTTTGGCCGGGCCGAAAAACCTCGGTATCAGCAACGACCGCATGGAAGGTTACCTGAAAGCGTTGAAAAAATACAAGATCAAATCCGATCCTGACTTAATCATCCATTGCGATTTCAACCAGGAATATGCTTACCTCGCCACGCAGGAACTGTTGTCGATGAAAAAAAGACCCGATGCCATTTTTACGATCAGCGACCGGATGGCAATCGGCGCCATGCTGGCCATCAGGGAGAAGGGGCTGAAAATGCCGTCGGACATCGGTTTGGTAGGTTTCAACAACGAACCGGTGACGAGCCTGGTGAGTCCTGCTATTTCCAGTGTTGACCAACCTGCATTCGAACTCGGCAAGATTGCCGCCAAATTGTTCATAGAGATGATGCACAACAATGAAGACATGAGCCAGGTGAAAGAAGTGCTGAAGCCTAAATTATTTATCCGTGAATCTTCGCAACGGATCCTTCCAAAAAATACGCGCTTAAAATAATTGAATATGAAAAGATTGCTTTTGTTGATCGCTATTTCTTTTACCTGCTTTGCGGGTATGGCCGAAACTGTTTTGGTAAAGGATGCCGACGACCTGAAAAAGGCGAACCGCAAGGCTAAACCCGGCGACCTGATCATCCTTCAAAACGGCGAATGGAAAAACATTACCATAGAACTGGATTGCGAAGGCACTGCGGGGCAACCGATCACTTTTAAAGCGCAAAGCGCCGGCGGCGTAAAGATCACCGGTAAATCGAAACTAAGGCTGGGCGGCCGGTTCATCATTGTTGATGGATTATTCTTTACCAACGGTTCGGCGGGCGACGATGCCGTGATCGATTTCCGCATCGATAAAAAACAACTGGCGAACGATTGTCGTGTAACCAATACCGTTATCAGCAGTTTCAACAACGCCAAACGCATGGACGATAATTACTGGGTGCAATTTTATGGCAAACGCAACCGGCTGGATCATTGCACGTTCCTCGACAAAAAGAACATGGGCGTTTTGCTGGCCGTGATCCTCGACGACGAAAGAAGCCGCGAAAATTTCCATTCCATCGATCATAATTATTTCGGCTACCGTTTGCCGTTAGCTTCCAACTCCGGCGAGATCATCCGTGTCGGCGTTTCCCAGCATTGCGAGTTCAATTCCAATACCCAGATCATTGATAATTTCTTCGAACACTGCGATGGTGAAACGGAGATCGTTTCCATCAAGTCGGGCAGCAACGTAGTACGCAATAATCTTTTTAAGGAATGCCAGGGCAGCGTGGTGCTGCGTCATGGTAATTTCAATACCGTGGAGAACAATATTTTCCTCGGCAACAACAAGCCCGGCACCGGCGGTGTAAGAGTAATCAACAAGGGCCAGTGGGTGGTGAACAATTTGTTTTACCAGTGCCGCGGTGTAGGATTCAGGGCGCCTTTGTCCATCATGAACGGCGTCCCCAACTCTCCTGCCTTTCGTTATGTAGCCGTTACCGATGCGGTGATCATGAACAACAGTTTCGTGAATTGTACACCCATCAGCCTTTGCGAAGGCAGCGATACGGAACGCAGCGTTATTCCCACCAAAGTGTTGTTTGAAAAAAATATTTTTTACAATACCCGCGATGAAAAAATCTACAACGCGTACGACGATATCAGCGGCATCAGTTTTAACGCCAACAGCGTGAGCAGCCAGGTGCCGCAATCGCTGGCTAAAGGGTTTTACAAAGTGCAGGTATCCACGATGGCCGCGCAACCCGCAACCATACCGGTTATTGCCGTAAACATGCCCCTCAGAGTAAGTGATTCATTAAAAGAAGCCGCAGCGCTTCGCTTGTCGAAAACCTTACCGCTAACAGCGGGTTTCACCAACAAAAAATTGTTGCAGTCCATTGTCAATAACGCCTACAAAAACAGCGGCGCTCCTGCGTCCATGTTCAAAAATCAAAAAACAAAAACGGCGGGTATCAGTAAATCCTGCAGCAATGCGGAAGAAGTGGTAGCCGCTTTAAAGAAAAATAATTTCGAGGCGACAGAAATTTTATTGACGGGCAATGAATATGTGTTCAGCAAACCGCTGGAAGTAAATACGAAATTGTTGTTGAAGACTAATGTAAAAGGCCCGATCAAATTTATCCTGGATAATAAAGAACCCTTTCTGCTGGAAGTGAAAGCCGGTGGCGCATTGACACTTACCGGTCTTAACCTGGACCTGCAGGGCAACAGGGCAGATTACCTCATCAGCACGGATGCATCGGGTAGCAGCGGGCACAGCAATATCAGTATTAAAAACTGTTCTTTCAGTAACAACGAAGGTGCTTTTTTTACTGCCGCAAAATACAGTGTGCTGGACAGCATGATCGTTACCAACAACAAATTCAACAACAACAAAGGACAACTCTTTAATTTCTTTAACGAGGACGACAAGAAAGGTTATTACAATGTGGAGAAATTAACCATCAGCAACAATGTGTTCGACAGGCAACAGGCGCCCATCATCAGCATGCTGCGTGGCGGCAACGACGAGAGTACCTTAGGCCCGTTGTTACAATTCAGCAACAACACGATCACTGAATCGGATAGTAAGGAAATGCCCCTGGTCCTGCTGAACGGCACGCAACTTTCTTTCGTCACCGGCAACCGTTTCAGCAACGCCAATACCGGCAACACGACTATACAATATGTGGATGCGGTAAGGGCGGTACATACTTATCAAAACAACAGTTTCCGCAATTCAGGGAAAGTATTGACCAATAAATTCACCGAAGAAAAAAACAACAGCATCCAATAATAAAACAACCATCATGAAAATTATTCACGCAGTTCACCCCGAAGATTTTGCGAAATACAACACGCAACAATTAAGAGATAAATTTTTACTGGAAGGCCTCGTAGTGGCTGATAAAGTAACATGCGCTTATACGCATTACGACAGGATGATCATTGGCGCTGCCTTTCCTGCATCGGCGCCGGTAACGCTGGACAATTACGACCAGTTAAAATCAACTTACTTTTTAGAACGCCGCGAAATCGGCATCGTGAACATCGCCGGCAATGGCAGCGTGGAAGTGGACGGTGAAAAATACGACCTGGAGAAAAAGGATTGCCTGTACATCGGCAAAGGCAAGGAAAAAATTGTGTTTAGCAGCACCGATACGGCCGAACCTGCCAAATTCATTTTCTTCTCCTGTCCTGCACACGCCGTGCATCCCGTGCAATTGATGAAACCCGCGCAGGCATTACCTGCTGAGTTAGGAAGCCTGGATAACAACAACCACCGCGTGATCAATAAATACATCCACATGGATGGCATTAAAAGCTGCCAGCTGGTGATGGGCGTTACGTCTTTTAAAAACGGCAGCATCTGGAATACCATGCCACCGCATTTGCACGACCGCAGGATGGAATCGTATTTTTATTTCGACCTGCCGGCCGATCAGCGCATTATCCATTTCATGGGCGAGCCGCAGGAAACACGCCATTTATTTTTAAACAACGAAGAAGCGATCATTTCTCCAAGCTGGAGCATTCACAGCGGTGTGGCAACGGCGAACTATTCCTTTATCTGGGCGATGGCGGGTGAGAACATGGCATTCACTGATATGGACGCAGTACCTTTATCTACTTTAAAATAAAACAAGATGCTGAATTTCAGGGTTGACAATAAAATCGCCGTGGTTACGGGAAGTAGTCGTGGGATTGGCTTTGCCGTTGCGCAGGCTTTGGCGGAATCAGGAGCCGACATCATCGGTGTAAGCAGCAAAGCCGAAGCGCCGGGTTCTGAACTGGAAAAAGTTGTAACGGCTGCCGGCAGAAAATATTTTCACTACCAATGCGACCTTACAGATAGAACTTCCATTTATAAATTCGTGGAGCAGTTGAATGCGGATCATCCCCGCATCGACATCCTCATCAACAATGCCGGTCACATCATGCGCGCACCGGCCGCCGAACATCCCGACGAATACTGGGATACCATTATCGACATCAACCTGAATGCGCCTTTCATCCTTACAAGAGAGATCGGTAAAAAAATGGTGACGAACGGCTATGGCAAGATCGTGTTTACCTGTTCGCTCCTCTCCTTCCAGGGCGGTATCAATGTGCCAGGCTATGCGGCGAGCAAGGGCGCCATCTCTTCTTTATTAAAAGCTTTTTCCAACGAATGGGCGAAACACGGTATCACGGTAAATGGTGTGGCACCGGGTTACATCGCTACCGACAATACCCAACAGTTACGCGCAGACGAAGAACGCAACAAATCCATCCTGGCAAGGATCCCGGCCAACCGCTGGGGTGAAGCCGAAGACCTGACGGGCGCTTTTGTATTCCTCTCCTCACCTGCTTCGGATTATATGAATGGCAGTATCATTACCGTGGATGGTGGATGGATGGGACGGTAATAATTATGAATTATAGTGATGAATTATGAATGCAAAGCAACCCGGGAAATCTTGCATTCTATTAAATAGTTGAAGGATGAAAGGATAGCAAATTGGATACTGGATAATGCAGCTCCCGGCGAATGACCAGTATCAAGTATCCATGATCAAGTATCCAGGATCTATTTCCCCGTGATCTGCTTCAACACTTTTATCTCGTCATTCAACACCGCGTGTATCAGGCTGAACTGGTCGGTAATGCTTTTGAGTTCGGATAATTGCTTGCCGGTGGGTTTATTTGTTACGCCTTCTTTTATTTCTGCTCTTCTTTGTTCGAGTAATTTATCAACGCGTTTATTAAATGGAAAAGCCGACAGTTCGCTGCCTTCTTTGGCCGTGTTTTCTGCCAGGGCCACCAGGTAGCTGAATTGCTGGTTGATGATCTTTACCATCGGCACCAGGTCGGTATTTTCTACCGAGCCGGGAAACTGTCCTGCATGGTAGCCCACCGAAGCCACGTAAGAAGTAAGCGTGTGTTGCATCACGGTAAACTGGTGGTATTCCTTCATGCCGTGTTGCCGGCTTTTTGGGTCGCTCAACATGCGTTGCAAAGCTTCTGAAAGATTGGCCAGCGTTACAAAAGCGGCTTTGCGCGCCACTTTGTAATCCAGTTCTGTGGGTGGTTCGCCGGTGAAATAACCGCTGGCTTTGGCAAAATAATCCTTGCTGGCTTTTATCGCCAGCGTCAGCACATCGCGGATGGCACTGTATTCCCAGGTAGGTAAAATAAAGTAGGAACAAACGAGCGAGATGCCGCCGCCGATCAGCGTATCAATCACCCTGTCCTGGAATACGCCCGCCATGGTGCCTTGTAAAAAATAAAAGCTCAGCAATACATAAATGGTGATGAAGGCGCTGCTGACGAAATATTGCAGCCGCAAAAAACTATATGCAACGGCCATGGAAACCAGCATCATGATAAAGATGAGCGTATGATTTTCCGTAAGACGCAGGAACGCAAAGCCCGCCAGTCCGCCCGCGATGGTGCCGAAGATGCGCTCTGCATTGCGTTTACGGCTGACACCGAATGCCGGCTTCATGATGGACGCGATGCTGAGTAGTATCCAGTATCCATGTCCTAACGGGTAATACAGGGAAACGATGTAACCGATCATTAACGCGATCGTTACGCGCAGTGCGTGCCGGAAGTGAACGGATTTGATGGTAATGTTGGAAAAGAAAAGGCCGGCATTGAATTGCTGGTGCGTGATGAAATGCCGCGTACTTACCCGGTTTGATTTTTTTACCTTTTCTTTTTTATTGAGATAAACGGCAACCCGGCCAACACGCTGCGCCAGCTTTTCAATATTGTACAATACATGGCGCAGGGTGATGAAGGCTTCGATGTTGGAAGGTTTCAAATGTTCTTTCCGCACTTCCAGAAACAGGTTTTTACTTTTCTCTACTTCCTGCGTGTAATGATCGGCAGGCGGCTGGTAATTGCCGGACTGGATGTCGACGCCCATGCGTTCGAGCGTATGCGCCAGGGTGTTGATGGTGAAATGATATTGTTCCAGGATGAGTGTGTCGTCGAAATCGCGGTGCAGTTTTGCGTAATCCTGCTGCGTGGTCATAACCTGTTCAAAGATGTCGATGCTGTCGAGGAAGATCATCATCAGGCGGCGGCTTTTATCCGTCGATTCCTTGATGAAGGTCCTGGTTTTGAACATGAGTTCGCGGATCTCTTCCTGTAGCTTATGTATGGCGATCTGCTCCTGTAACAGCTTCTGGTAAACAGTTTCATAGCCCACGTTCTTTGAATACAGTTCGCCCTTGGTGTGCAGGTAAGCACTGATCTGCGTAAGCGATTCGCCCACGAGTTGCTCCACCGGTTTGTAAGGCCTTAGCTGGTAACTGGTGAGGCTGAACAAGGCGTACCAGGCGCCGCCGATGAAATAATACAAAGCCTGCTCCCAGGGATTTTGCGTGATGTGTGCACCGCCGAGGATGAACGCGATCAGCGCCATGATGCCGATGTTGTTGGCCCGGTTGCCGAACACCGCGCCCATCGACAATACAATGCCCAGCAAAGCGATCTCGATGCCGGCCACTAACGGGTAGGGATAGCTGAAGCCGGCCATTAAGATCAATAAACTGTTCAGCAATATGGCAGCGATCATGCCGTTCACGCGGTGCGTAGGCGGACCAGGACTATCCGACAAACTCACGAACATGGCGCCAAGCGGGATACCGATGGCAACGGACAGCATATCGTACCGGTACAGCAAAACACCGGGTACCACCACCGCTACCGTTACATTAATGCCGGTAGATAAGTGCTGGCTGCTGATGAATTTTTTAAAGGCTAACTGGTAGGTCATGCGGTGCAAAGATAAATAACCGGGAAGACGGAGAGGCGGAAAGTATTCCCTTCGCGAAGTGAAGTGCCGGGAAGACGGGAAGGCGCTTTAAATATATTTTATTTACTCCCACCTGCCATATTCCGGTCGTAGGGCACACGACCGGGCGGCACGTTTATGATATGTCTGAACTATGATTTAGAATATTGAATGATTAGCTATGATGCCGAAAGGTGATTCACTCCCTGTATTTTGAGTGGCCCACCCGGGTTGTTGCCTGAATTGTTCCGGTCGTGCCCGCAAGAACCGGGGCATAAAAAAGAGGCGGTTGTCCCGCCTCTATAAAAATGATTGATGCTGGTGCATTAATTTACCATCAGTGTTTTGCTGATGCGTTCGCCGCTTTCAGTAAGGATGGTGAGCACATACATGCCTTTTGCAATGGCTTTCAAAGCATATCGCTGCTGCGCGGCAACCGGCCACTGCTGAAGTTGTTTGCCATTCATATCCGCGAGGATAAGGGTCTTTATTTTCTTATCGGTCTTCAGCATAAAGTAATCCGTTGCAGGATTCGGGAACAAGGCGACGGAGCGCGCAGCCGCATCAAAACGAATGGCAACCACGGCTGAATGTTTGTAAGCGCCGCCGATGTCCACCTGTTTCAACCGGTAATAATTCATGCCGGTAACAGGCGTAAGGTCGGGGAACAGGTAATCGGTATGCAGGCCCGCACCGCCTTTGGCAGCCACGTTGCCGATCTTTATAAAGTTCACGCCATCGGTACTCCGTTCCACTTCAAAATGATCGTTGTTGATCTCGTTGGTGGTCGTCCATTTTACATCCACCGAAGCCGTACGCGCGATGGCCGTAAATTCCAGCAATTGAACGGGCAACACGATACCGGTAAAGTCAACCATTTTCACGGTCGTCAAACTCCAGTCGTCGCCATCAACAACGCGCACATATAAATTGTGTTTTCCGTTCGACAGTTGATAAGGCGTGGTGACTGCGAATGTATGGCTGGTTAGTTCACCGCTGTTGGCCGGGAAAGTTACGCGGGTAGCCAATCCAAAACCGGGATCGGTATCCCAGGCATATTCCAGTGCCGCCATGGGGGAATTGTTGCTGGTAACGAGGGTTTCCTTGTAGAACATTTGCTGGCTGGTGACCGACCATTTACCGTTCGCATCGAGGGTGCGGGTAAACAGGCGGTGAATGCCTGCGGGCAACGCATTGATGGACGCCGAAACATTCAGCACAATGTCCTGCCCTGCAGTTAGCGCCATGCTATTGCCATTGTTGAAACCAGGATCGGTATCGAAATAATATTCCGCTTTCACTATGTTCACCAAAGGATTATTTACCACCGCTTCCTTATAAAACAGTTGTTGACTGCTGATAGACCATTTGCCGTTCGCATCGAGCGTGCGTACATACAGGCGGTGCAATCCATTTGACAAGGCGCCAACCGGTGCCGTAACGTTCACCGTAATATCCTGCCCGGCGGCCAAGGGCATATCAGTCGCGTTGTTGAAGCCCGGATCGGTATCGAAGAAATATTCGGCCTTTACGATGTTGACCAGCGGGTTGCTGATAACCGCTTCCTTATAAAATAATTGCTGGCTGGTAACCGACCATTTGCCGTTCGCATCCAATGTACGCACATACAAACGATGCAAACCATCCGACAAAGCGCCGACCGGTGCCGTAACGTTTACCGTAATATCCTGCCCGGCCGCCAATGGCATATCGGTAGCATTGTTGAACCCGGGATCGGTGTCGAAAAAGTATTCCGCTTTCACGATGTTCACCAAAGGATTATTCACCACTGCTTCTTTGTAAAATAACTGCTGGCTGGTGACCGACCATTTCCCGTTCGCATCCAATGTACGTACATACATGCGGTGCAGCCCATTTGACAGAGCGCCCACCGGTGCGGTGATGTTAAGGGTAATATCCTGCCCGGCTGTTAGCGGGAAATCGGTTCCATTGTTAAAGCCGGGATCGGTATCGAAAAAATATTCCGCTTTTACGATGTTCACCAAAGGATTATTCACCACCGCCTCTTTATAAAATAATTGCTGGCTGGTAACCGACCATTTCCCGTTCGCATCAAGCGAGCGTATGTACAGGCGATGGAAGCCGTTGGACAAAGCGCCCACCGGTGCGGTAATGTTAAGCGTAATGTCCTGCCCGGCTGTTAGCGGGAAATCGGTTCCATTGTTGAAACCCGGATCGGTGTCGAAAAAGTATTCTGCTTTTATAACGTTCACCAGTGGATTGCTCACGATCGCTTCCTTGTAAATAAGCTGTTGGGTAGTCATCGACCACACCCCATTCGTATCGAGGCTGCGGGAAAAGAAGCGATGCAGCCCGGTCGGAAGCGTGGGTATAAAACCGGCTGCCGGCAAGGTTAGATCCTGCCCGGGTATGAACGGCGGGTAGGGGTAGGCGTTACCAAATCCCGGGTCTTCATTGAAAAAATATTCCGCTTTGATGATGTACTGTAAAGAACCTGTTACTACCGCTTCCTTATAAAACAAACGTTGTGATGTATTGCTCCACTGCCCTGTGGCCGCCAGGCTCCGCACGTACAGGCGATGTAAACCGCTGCTCAATGCTGCCACAGAAGGCGAAAAGCTAAGCGACAGGTCTGCCCCTGCCGTAACGCTTATAGGCGTTGCCTGGCCGAATCCCGGGTCGGTATCGAAAAAATACTCCGCCTGTGTGACCTGTGCCTGGGTTGCATGAAATGTACAGAGTGCACACAGGAATACACACGATCTCCATAGATGATTAACGTACTTCATAATCGTACCTTTTACTGCTGATGATCGTATTAATTATTGGATTTGGTACTGACAGTTACATTGATAAAAGACGCACCGGCAGCAATTGGCCCGATGGTCATGCTGTAGATATTCGGCACGGAAGCTATACCCGATAATTTATAAGGTATGGTACTGCCAAAAGCGCCCATATCGTCGCCCGATTTACCGGCACCTTTTGCAGGTGATGAAGGCTGCAACTGGTATTGTCCGTCAGGACTTGGTCCGCCCAGTAAATTCCAGCCCGCAATTGCCACCGTAACATTACCCGTGCCGATTACATTGCCGGTGCCGGCAGGTGCGATGAAATGCCCGGCGATCGTACCCATGTTGAATTCGATGTTGCAATTATCAAACGTATTGGCGGTAGCTGTTGCAGAATAACTCATGTTGTTTACCACGTAAAAATTGGCGAGGTTAATGGGATTATACGTTACGCTTACCTGGTTGTTTTTGAATATGCCACTGGCATTAGCGCCGAGGCTGAAGCCATATACACCCGCAATGATGTTACCGGTAACATTCATATTGCTGATGAGTCCGCTGGTGCCGGGTGTTGTTTGAACGGCATAGGTGGTAGAACTGCCTTCGAAAGAATTTTGCTGGATGATAATGCCGTCGCAGGGTGTAGCATTGCCGGTACCCAGGTAAATACGCGGACCTGAAGCGTAAGTAAAACGGTTGCGCAGGATGCTGACGTTACTGGCGCCGATCGTCCAGGTAGTACCGCCGTTTTGAGTCAGCCCGGTAATTACCGTTCCGGCCGAAGCCGGGTTCACCAGCACCAATGCAGTTACGATGCTGGTAAAATCTTTATTCGCCTGTGTTTTAGGATTTGCTGTAAGGTAATAACCCACGCCTATCACCACCAGCCGCTTGGTAAAAGTACAGTTGCCGTACGAAGTGGGTGATGCCTCGATGTGCAGCGTATCGCCTACCGCAGCACCATCATGCGCAGCCTGTAAAGTAGTAAAATCAGCCACGATCAGCGGCAAAGTACCCGCACCGTTATTATTCACACGCCATATTTTGGCAAATGCAGTTGTGCCTGTTAATAAAAAGGCGCACAAAATTGAAAAGTAGATACCCGTTTTCATATAAATAGTTTTTGTAAAATAAATGAAACGGGAAAAGGAAGACCATACCCAATAGACGGTATATTGTCTGAACTGGATTTACTAACGCCTCGGTTTGTGCTGCCCCGGTTCGTGCCTCACGAACCGAAAGAAAATTCTTCCCGGAAGGTTTATTTTTCTCCGCAGTTAAACCTTTCAAGTAGATAAAGATTTTTAGTCTGGTATTATGTTTAAAACCAAACCGAAATCATTTACTAAGATCAGTAAAATATATTTCTGGACAGCAAGCATTCATCAATGGCATCCTTTACTGGCGGATGATCAGCTAAAAAATGTTATTATAAACTATTTAAAATTGCTATCCGATGAGAAAAAAATAACCAGTTATGCATTCGTCATCATGCCAACCCACCTGCATTTTATCTGGCAGCAGCATGGCCTGAATGGCAGGGAAACGCCTAAAGGTAGTTTCATGAAATTTACTGCACACCGGTTCAGGCATTACCTGTTAGATAATAGGAAATTGCATTTGTATAAAGTAAATGCAGCGAACAAAGCACATGAGATATGGCAACGGGATGCTTTGGGTATCGAAATTTACAGCCGCAAGGTGGCGCAGCAAAAAATAGCATACATCCACGCTAACCCGGTAAAGGGGAAGTGGCGGCTTGCAAAAGATGATATGGGGTATAAATATTCCTCTGCTGTTTTTTATGAAACAGGAAAGAATGATTTTGGATTTTTGAAAAATATTTATGAATTGTTTGATTAAGGTTTTCGGTTCGTGAGGCACGAACCGAGGCGACAGAGGCACGAACCGGGGTGGTGGGTATGATTTGATGCTGGTTATACCTTACCGGCTTCCCGGTAATAACAAACTCCTTTCTTCCAATACACCGATCACGTCTTTTAAACTACAGGTCTTCGCCTGCAATAAAACAAGATAATGAAACAGCAGGTCGGCGGCCTCGTTCTTAAATTTGTTTGCATCGTTGTCCTTCGCCTCAATGATGAGCTCCACTGCTTCTTCTCCTACCTTTTGTGCAATGGCATTGATGCCTTTATTGAAAAGCGAAGTGGTGTAAGAACTGCTTTGCGGATTTGTTTTTCTTTCTGCAATAGTTGTTTCAAGTTTTTGCAGGAAGGGCGGCTCATTTTTTTCGCGAAAACAGGTATCCCAGCCATTGTGACAAACGGGACCGGAAGGATTTACCTTTGCCAATAAGCTATCGGCATCGCAATCCACCGACATGGAAACGAGTTCCAAATAGTTACCGCTCGTTTCGCCTTTCATCCACAGGCGTTGTTTGCTTCGACTAAAAAACACGAGCTTCCCGGTGGCGTTCGTTTGGTCGATGGCCTCCTGGTTTACAAAACCGAGCATCAATATTTTGCCCGTGTTGTTATCCTGCACGATCATGGGTGCCAGTCCATCCGCGTATTTTGAAAAATTGATGTTCATTGTTTTTTATTTATAGCCTGACAGGCACCTGCCGCTCTTTTAAATATTGTTTTAAACCGGGTATTGATAATTCGTTGAAGTGAAATATGCCCGCGGCCAGCGCTGCATCCGCCTTCCCTGTTTCAAATACCTCGAAAAAATCTTCCTTACAACCTGCCCCGCCGGAAGCGATAACTGGAACGGGTAAACGCGTAGCCAGTTGTTGCGTTATACCAAGTGCGAATCCTTTTTTTTCACCGTCATTGTTCATGGAGGTAAGTAATATCTCCCCAGCGCCCAGTTGAACGGCGCGGCTTGCCCAATCCAAAACCCGCGTACCGGTTCTTTCCCTGCCGCCGTTTAAATACAGGTACCATTCACCCGCCTCCTCCTTTTTAGCATCGATCGCTACCACGATGCACTGGCTGCCGAAAGCATCACTTGCTTCCCTTATTAATGCCGGCCTTTTAAAAGCAGCGCTGTTGATGGAGACCTTGTCGGCTCCGTTTTTCAGCAGCAGCGCGATATCTTCCACCGATGCAATGCCGCCGCCCACGGTAAATGGAATATTGATGGCAGCGGCGATGCGCTTCACCAAATCCGGTAATGCCTTCCTTCGTTCAACCGTAGCCGTTATGTCGAGGAATACCAGTTCGTCGATCCCCTGTTCCGCGTAATGTGCCGCGAGGGCCACCGGGTCGCCTGCATCGCGGATGTTTTCAAACTGTATACCTTTCACGGTACGGCCATCTTTGATATCGAGACAGGCGATGATTCTTTTTGAGAGCATGGTTATAAATTAAAAGCGGTTAATTCATCCAGGCGGATATTGCCTTCATAGATGGCTTTTCCTACGATGGCGCCGCTGCACCCGGCGTCTTTCAGCAACTGCAGGTCAGCCAGGCTTTGTACGCCACCGCTGGCAACCAGCTGGATATAGGGAAATTCTTTCAATACCTCCCCGTACAATTCAACAGAAGGGCCCTGCAGCAATCCATCCTTTGAAATGTCGGTGCAAAAGAAATGATCGAAACCCAACTCAATCATCGATCTTAAAAAAGCGTATACATCCATACCTGCATCTTCGAGCCAGCCTTTTATTCTCACTTGCTGCTGCAGCGCATCTGCGCCGATGAAAAACCTGGCCACTCCAAAACGATCGGCCCAGGATTTTAACAATAAAGGATCTGTCACGGCGATGCTACCCACCGTAACCAGTGAAGCGCCTGCCGCTAAAACCTGTTCCACCGCCGCGGTATGGGTAATGCCGCCACCGAAACCGATGGTTAAGTTTGTCTGCCCGGCGATTTTTTCCAATACATTTATATTGACCAGCTTTCTTGCTTTCGCCCCATCGAGATCTACGAGGTGCAACCTGCGGATGCCCGCCGCTTCAAATTCTTTTGCAATGGTCAACGGATCTTCATGGTACATTTTTTTTCGCGCGTAATCGCCCTGCGTTAAACGCACTGCCTTACCATCCATGATGTCGATGGCCGGTATGATGAAATCTGTTTTCATGGAATATTTAAAAAATTATTCAGGATTTGTTCGCCTGCCCGGCCTGATTTTTCCAGGTGAAACTGCACCGCGTAAAAATTGTTTTGCTGCAAGGCTGCGCTGAACGGCAGGATATAATTGGTAACAGCCGTGGTACTACCGGAGATCTCTGCATAAAATCCATGCACGTAATACAGGTATGCCCCTTCCTCAATCCCTTCGAATAAAATACCGCTTTCCTGCGCAAGGTTGTTCCAGCCAACATGTGGAACTTTTAGCTCACCTGGCTGAAATCGCTTTATATCGACATCAAAAACAGAAAGGCATTGTGTATCGCCTTCTTCTGAATGCCTGCAGAGCAATTGCAATCCAAGGCAGATGCCGAGTACCGGCTGCTGCAACGAAACGATGAGGTTATCCAGTTCCTGCTCCCGCAGGTATTGCATGGCCGCATGGGCGTGACCAACACCGGGGAAAATTACTTTGTCTGCCGTACGGATCAGCTCTGCGTCAGCCGTGACAATACTTTCAGCCCCTAGCCTGCCTAATGCATTTTGCACACTGTTGGTATTCCCTGCCTTGTAATCGATGATCGCTATCATTATAAAATACCTTTGGTGCTGGGCAACTGGTTATTGCCGGGCTGTTTTTTAACGGCCATCTTTAATGCCCTTGCAAAGGCTTTAAAGATGGATTCTATTTTGTGGTGTTCATTGCTGCCTGTCGCTTCAATGTTCAAATTGCATTTAGCGGCATCGCTGAAGGATTTAAAGAAATGCATAAACATTTCCGTGGGCATATCGCCGATCTTTTCTCTTTTAAACTCAGCTTTCCATACCAGCCAGCTCCTGCCGCCGAAGTCCAGCGCTACCTGTGCAAGGCAATCATCCATCGGCAATAAAAATCCATAACGGTCGATGCCGCGCTTATCGCCAAGGGCTTTATGGAAAGCTTCGCCCAGCGCAATGGCGGTGTCTTCAATGGTATGGTGTTCATCTACCTGGAGATCGCCTGCACAGGATATTTCAAGGTCGAAGCCGCCATGGCGGGCCAACTGGTCTAGCATGTGATCAAAAAAAACAAGGCCGGTATTGATCGCAGCTTTGCCGGTTCCATCAAGACCAAGTTTAATGACCAGCTTTGTTTCATTTGTATAACGTTGATGGGTAACCGCGCGGGAGGACATTGATAATTTTTCATAGATAGCCGCCCAGTCGTTTGTTTCCAATACAATTACTTCTTTTAGTTCAGCAAGGCTATCGTCCAGCAAAAGCGGGTCGTTGTTCAACCAGCATCCTTTGCAACCGAGGTTCTTTGCCAGTTGCATATCGCTGAGCCGGTCGCCGATCACGCATGAATTTGGCAGGTCGAAACCGGGGTCCTGCAAGTAAGCGGTGAGCAGGCCCGTGGCGGGTTTGCGCGTAGCAGCGTTTTCCCGCGGCAGGGTTTTGTCGATCCGTATTTCTTTAAAATATATACTTTCATTTTCAAAACTCTTTAGCACGAAGTTTTGTACCGGCCAGAAATCCTTTTCGGGGAAAGATGCAGTGCCGAGGCCGTCCTGGTTGGTCACCATCACGAGTTCGTAATCCAGTTCTTCAACGATCTTACGCAGGTATTTGAAAACACCGGGGTAAAATTCCAGTTTTTCAAAACTGTCGATCTGGTAAGTGGGCGGCGCTTCTTTGATCAGCGTACCGTCGCGGTCGATGAACAATACTTTTTTACCGGTCATATTGATTTAAGGTTTGAATGAGGTATTGATTTTCTTCGGCTGTCCCGATGCTGATGCGAATGGATTGCGGGATGTCGCGGCTGCGGTTGCGTACCACGATACCATTGGCGGACAGGTATTCGTATAATCCTTTTGCATCGTTCACCACCAGCAATAAAAAATTAGCGTCGGAAGGGAAAACTTTTTGTACAAATGAATAGCCCGGTAAAATGCCGGCCAGCATTTGCCGCTGGCTTACTATTGCTTCCGCCTCGTTTTCCATTTTTTCTTTTTGACCGAGCGCCTTTAAAGCCATTTGTTGCGACAGGCTGCTGATGTTGTAAGGTGGTTTTATTTTATTGAAAAGATTGATGATGAATTCTGATGCAAACGCCAGCCCGATCCTCAGCCCGGCCAGTCCCCATGCCTTCGACAAGGTTTGCATCACCAGCAGGTTCGGGTGACTATCCAGCAATGACAGCGCGCTTTCAGTTTTGCTGAAATCGATGTACGCTTCGTCGAGTATGACCAGGCCATTGAAAGCGTTCAGCAGTTTTAATAAAATGGTTTGCGGCAGGGCATTGCCCGTTGGATTATTGGGCGAACAAAGCATCAGGATTTTTGTGCTTTCATCAGCAGCTTGCAGGATGGCTTCCACGTCCGGCTGAAAATCGTCCGTTAATTTTATTGTTGTCAACGCCACATTGTTGATGGCAGCGCTGATGGCATACATACCGTAGGTGGGCGGACAAACAATAACCTTATCTTTCCCGGGTTCGCAAAGGATGCGGAAAGCCAGGTCAATCACTTCGTCGCTGCCATTCCCGATGAAAACCTTTGCCGGTATGGTTCCTTTAATGGCAGCGATCTTCTTTTTAAGTGCTGCTTGTAAGGGATCAGGGTAACGGTTCAATCCATTCTCCGTATCATAAGGATTCTCGTTCGCGTCGAGGTGAACCGCAGCCGGGCCGTTGTATTCCTGCCGGGCCGATGCATAAGGCTCCAGGTCCAGTATATTTGGCCGTGCGTATTTTTTTATGTCGAAACTCATCATTGCCTGTTTAAATTTTATACCCTGGCCATTGCTGCTGCCGCGTGTCCATCAAGTCCTTCTGCCATCGCCATCCTTTGAATGACCGGCGCTAAATTGCGTATGCCCGTTTGCGTTAGTTGCTGGAAGGTTATTTTTTTTACGAAACTGTCCACCGATACACCGCTTAAGTTTTTTGCATAGCCATTGGTAGGCAATGTATGGTTGGTGCCGGAAGCATAATCGCCGGCACTTTCGGGACTGTAATGACCGAGAAATACCGAACCGGCGTTGATGACCAGCGCGGATAAATTTTCCGCATCATTGCTCGCAATGATCAAATGCTCGGGTGCATAGGCATTCAATAGATCGAAGGCGGTTGCCGTATTTTTCATGATGATGAAACGGCTGTGTTGCAATGCGGCTGCTGCAACGTTTTTCCGCGGCAGTAATTCCAGTTGAATCCTCATCTCTTTTTGCACCGATTCGGCAATGACTTTTGTTTCCGCGATCAACACAACCTGACTGTCGGGACCATGTTCGGCCTGGCTCAACAGGTCGGCGGCTACAAAGGCAGGGATGCAGGAAGCATCAGCATATACGGCAAGCTCGCTGGGACCTGCAGGCAGGTCGATGGCGGTGCCCAATTGACCGGCCAGTTGTTTTGCAGCCGTAACATACTGGTTGCCCGGACCAAAAATCTTATCCACTTTCGGAATCGTTTCCGTGCCCGATGCCATCGCTGCAATAGCCTGCGCGCCCCCTGCTTTGTATATTTTTTTAATGCCCAACAAACCGGCTACGTAAAGGATCATTGCGTTCGCTTTTCCATCTTTCCCCGGTGGTGTGCAAACAACAATGTCTTTACAACCCGCTATCAGTGCGGGGATACCGAGCATTAACAAACTGGAGAACAAGGGCGCACTACCGGCGGGTATATACAAACCTATTTTTTGTATAGGCAGATTTTTACGCCAGCAATACACGCCGGGCATCGTTTCAATTTTATGGGCGGTTTCCACCTGGGCTTTGTGAAAGGTTTCGATGTTGCTTTTTGCGGTTTGGATGGCGCTCCTCAATGGCTCTGGAACTGCCTCCACTGCTGCTTCGATATCGGCGGCGCCCACTAAAAAATCTTCGACCTGTACTTTATCAAATTCAAACGTATAAGAACGCAGGGCTGCATCGCCATTGAGTTCTATTGCGCGGAATATATCTTGGATCTTCTTCAATAGCCCGGCTGGCTCTGCCTGCGGCCGTTTCAATAGCCAGGTCCAATCCTGTTCCAGTGGTTCAACAATAATATTCATCGGTTATTTTTTTGTACTTTTAAACCATTTCCATCTTCCAACTTCCAACTTCCAACTTCCAACTTCCAACTTCCATCTTCCATCTTCCATCTTCCATCTTCCATCTTCCATCTTCCATCTTCAATCTTCCATCTTCAATCTTCAACCTTCAACCTCAAACAATCATCTTCTCAATTGGCACCACCAATATTCCTTCCGCTTCAAAGCCTTTCAGCTTTTCTATAACTTCCCAAAAATCATCTTCATTGACCACGCTTTGAACGCTGCTCCAGCCGGCTTCAGCAAGCGGCACGATCGTAGGGCTTTTCATGCCCGGCAATACCGAAGCGATGTTTTTAAGCTGGTGATCGGGCGCATTCAATAAAATATATTTGTTCTTCCTGGCTTTGTTGACGGCCCGGATACGCATTAAAAGCTGGTCGAGTATTTCCTGCTTGGCAGCGGCCAGTTGCTTATTGGCAACGAGCACCGCTTCCGATTGCAATACCGTTTCCACTTCCTTCAGCCCGTTGGTAAAAAGCGTACTGCCGCTGCTCACCAGGTCGCAGATGGCATCGGCCAGGCCAATGCCAGGGGCTATTTCCACCGAGCCGCTGATCTCGTGCAGTTCGGCTTCTATGTTGCGACTTTTTAAAAATTGTGAAAGGATGCGTGGATAAGAAGTAGCGATGCGCATAGCATGCAATTCAACGATGTTGTTGTATTCCATCGCTTTGGGCACTGCGATGCTGAGCCTGCATTTTCCAAAACCGAGGCGGTAAAGCAAGGCAATGTCGCGCGACTTTTCGAGCAATACATTCTCACCAACAATGCCGATATCTGCTACGCCATCGAATACATACTGGGGAATATCATCGTCTCTCAAAAAGAAAACTTCGAGGGGAAAATTACTGGAGGTGACCTTTAATTCCCGGTTGCCGTTCGACAATTCTATGCCGCATTCCCTTAGCAGGCTGCTGGAGTTTTCGTATAACCTTCCTGATTTTTGTATGGCGATCTTTAACATGGTAAAAACATTGATGTGGGGAAATAAAAAAGGGCCTACCGAAGTAAGCCCTGAAGAAATATGCCGATCACATATACGTCAAAATCGCCTACCGTGGGGTAAGTGTGTATGATGATGATGTATGTGGGTGAATGATTGCATTGAGAACACAAAGTAAGGATGCATTTGCGAAGGCGCCAAAATATTTTTTTTAGAAAGACAAAATCTTCCCCCGGTTTATGCATGTATTGGAATCGCCTGTACACAATGAGCAACGGGTTCCACATAAATGATTAAACAAGATGTTTTAAAGCCCATATCCATCATGGTATCGTATTTGGTTTATGCTATACGAACCTTTAAATTTTATTTTATGTTAAAATGGACACTGACATTTCTTGTCATCGCACTGATAGCCGCATTGCTTGGTTTCGGAGGTATCGCAGCCGGCGCCGCCAGCATTGCCAAAGTAATATTCTACATTTTTATCGTACTGATGTTGCTGAGTTTTATCTTCGGCTCGCGGTTCGTAAAGAAATAGAAATCCCACCAAAGGAAGGAGCCGTTAATCAATGGCTTCTTCCTTTTTCAATATCTCTTCTTCGGGTATCCTGCCTTCCACTACCCGTTTGTATACCGACATATCCACCGCCTTCTCGCTTTTGGCGATCACGATGGTGGCTACGCTGTTACCAATAAAGTTTACGATGGCGCGCGCTTCGCTCATGAAGCGGTCCACGCCCACCAATAATGCCAGCCCTTCCACCGGTATGATCTTTATTGCCGTTAATGTAGAAGTGAGTACGATGAAACCGCTGCCGGTAACGCCTGCCGCACCTTTGCTCGTGAGCAGGAGGATACCGATGATGGTGAGTTGTTGCAGTAAGCTGAGGTCGATCTCGAAAACCTGTGCCAGAAAAATAACACTCATGCTGAGGTAAATACTCGTTCCATCGAGGTTGAAACTGTAACCCGTAGGCACTACCAGCCCCACCACTTCTTTTTCGCAACCTGCCTCTTCCAGTTTTTTTATGAGCGATGGCAGGGCGGCTTCGCTGCTGCTGCTGCCGAGGATGATGAGCAGCTCTTCTTTCAGGTAACCCAGTAATTTCCAGAGGCTGAATTTATAATAACGGGCGATCGCGTTGATCACTACGAATACGAACAGCAATCCCGTAGCGTAAAAACAGATCATCAGCTTGCCCAATAATTCCAGCGTACCAAAACCATATTTGCCGATGGTGTAAGCCATGCCGCCAAAAGCACCGAGGGGACTTAACTGCATGATGATCTTCAATACATTGAACAGTACTTTGTTGATTTTTTCAAAAGTGAATACCAGCGAAGTGCCGGCGCTGCCCATCCATTTCAACCCAATGCCAAACAATACACTGAAGAAAAGCACCTGCAGGATGTCGCCTTTTGCAAACGCGTCTACGATGTTGGAAGGAACGATGTGGGAAATGAATTCACCGAAATGCAGTTCCTGCGCCTGGGAAGTATACGTGCTGATGTCGGCCACGGGCAGTGAAGAGCGGTCCAGTCCTGCACCGGGTTTTACCAGATTGGCCACAACCAGGCCGATGATAAGTGCCAGCGTAGTTACGATCTCGAAATAGAGAATGGCTTTGCCACCGATGCGGCCGGCTTTCTTCAGTTCACCCGCACCCGCGATGCCGCCCACGATCGTTAAAAAGATCAACGGGGCGATCACCATTTTGATCATGTTGATGAACGTTTCACTGATGAGTTTCGCCGTTCCTGAAAAACCGGGTAAATAATAACCTACAATGATACCTGCCACGATGCCGATGATCACCTGTACATATAATATTTTTAAAAAGCGCACGCCCGAGGTTTTGGTAACAAATAAAAAGGAAGATAGCATTTATTTGCTTGCGGCGGAGGTTCCGGAGCCCTGGTTCGTATCTCACGAAACGGAACCACTAAACTCACTAAACTTTTCCAAACCTTCTAAACTTATTCCTAAAAGCCGTTGGTCAAAGACCAGGCGGCGGTAATATTAAAAGCTGTGGTCAGGAGACCAAACAGCGGATGCAATCCTAAACTTCTAAACCCCTTAACCCTCCTCACTCTATCCCGTTCGCTGCTTCCGTTTCCTTTATCATCATTTCTTCCACACCGGAAAGATCGGCTTCGGCATAATGACCGGGATAAATACCGTTGATCGCCATTTCATCCAGCAGGTCGATCATGTTCTTAAATGTTGATTCTTTACCGGCCTTGATGATGTACATCAGCTTGCTTGCCGGCTGATCGCCACCGGGAACCGAATTTCTCTTTTTCAATATGACTGCACGTATGTCTTTGAAACTGGAAATTTTAAACTGGCTGGAAAAAGTTGCCGCATCCAATATCCCTTCATAATAATATACCTGGTTGGCTTTGCCCAGCAGGATCGTCATGGTGGCAGAAGCTGTTACCGGCATGGGTTTCCCGTCGACGGGATCGCGCAGGTCCATCACTTTGGGTTTGCTCATCGTAGTAGTAAAAACAAAAAATGTAATGAGCAGGAAGCCGAGATCGACCATTGGTGTAAGATCAACCCGGGTAGATAATCTTTTCGCTTTGCCTGCACCGGGCCTGCTTTGGTTGGTGTTTATTTCTCCCATAAAAAAAATTGAATGGTAAATGTTGTTGCTGTTGTTTAGATGCCGCCTGTACATTTATCCATAAATCCATTGAAGGCACAAACTTTGCAACGCTTGTTTAAAACAGGAACGCATGGAAAAAGAACATTTGATCATCATCGGTGCCGGGATTACCGGATTGATGGCCGCATATGAATTGTCGGGCCATTTCAACATTACCATCCTGGAAGCGCAGGACCGCACCGGTGGCCGCATCCATACCATCGTGGCAGAAGATATGCTGGTCGAAGCCGGCGCTGAATTCATTCACGGACATTTACCGCTGACGTTTAACCTGTTGAAAAAAGCAGGCATCGGCACACAAAAGATCGAAGGAAAAATGTACCGGCATAAAAACGGGACATTAACGGAACAGCACGATATAGTCGAAGGCTGGGAGCAGCTTTTAAAGGAAATGAAAAATACCGAAGCCGATCTGACACTTGCCGCTTTCTTAGACCGTCATTACCCGGGTGAAAATGATTTCAAAAAAGAAATCGAAGCTTACGCGGAAGGCTTCGACCTGGCAGATCCAACCCGGGCAAGCATGAAAAGCCTTTTAAAAGAATGGACCAAAGAACAGGATGATAATTACCGCGTAGACGGTGGCTATATTGCTTTGGTGAACTGGCTGCAAACAGAACTGGCAAAAAAAGGGGTACGCATACACACCGGCAAATGCGTGAAGCAGGTGGACTGGGAAGAAAAAGAGGTGACGGTTATTACTGCTGCAGAAGAAAAGTTTTACGGGTATAAATTGCTGGTAACCGTTTCCGCTAGCATTCTGGGAAAGGTGGCGGCGGCAGGTTCCATTAATTTTACGCCGGAGATCGATGGCTATCAAAAAGCGGCAGCAGACATTGGCTTTGGCGGCGTAGTAAAAGTGGTACTGTCCTTCGAAAAGCAATGCTGGCCGGCCGATGCAGGCTTTATCATCAGCAACCAACCGTTCAGGACCTGGTGGAGCCAGTTACCGGGCCAACCCCTATTGCTCACCGGCTGGGCAGGTGGATCTGCTGCGGCATCCATGAAAGATAAAACAGATGATGAAATATTATCCGTTGCTTTCACTTCACTTGCCATCATTTTCAATATGCCCTTAAAAGAATTGGAAGCTTTAACCACGGCAACTTATGTATTTAACTGGCCGGCAAATCCATTCATTGAAGGGGCTTACAGTTATGCTACCCTGGACACTGCATCTGCAAAGGAGATATTGAAAACGCCCCTTCTTAATACGATCTACTTTGCCGGCGAAGGATTGTACAGCGGTGATCACCCGGGCACCGTGGAAGCGGCGATAAGGTCGGCACTTGATGTTGCCAAACTTCTTAAATAATTCTATCTCCAATTACCATCTCTGTGCCATTGATCCAAAACCCAATACCGTGCGTACGCCGCAGATACTGGGTATGTTCACTTTATTCGCCGAGCTTATCTCCTTTCACCTCGACGTGGTGGAACAACTGGCCGATGCACACATTACTTTACAGGGAGAACGTAAAACGTCGCAGCTGCGCAAACAATTTATCACCATACTGGGACATGACCTGCGCAACCCGGTAAATGCCATTTCCAACAGCGCCGACCTGCTGTCGAAGATGCCGCTGGATACAAACGTACACCGCATTGCAGGCATTATTAAAAACAGCAGCAAACGCATGGCGGGATTGATAGAAAATACGCTCGACTTTCCAGTGAGATTGCCCGGGCGCACGAGGGAAATTTGTCGGTGACTTCGGATGAGGAGCGGACGTGTTTTACTTTAACAATACCAGTTTCTTAATTAGAAATTAGTAATGAGAAATTAGAAATTAAGCAAGTGATTCCTTTAATGTTTCTGCAATTGCTTCCAGCAAGGCTTTATCGAATTTGACGCCGGCTTCCATTTCTTCCATGGTGATCAATGCTCGGAAATTCTTTTCTTCATCGGGTTCGAAGTTGATGTACTGCCCGTTTATGTTTACGCGGATGGCGTAGGTATACCCCCTGCTCACGAGCGACGCGGGAAAGCTAAGTTCTTCGCCTTTGTAAGTAACGGGGATTTCGAAACTGTCGTCCATGCATTCAAAGATGGGACTTTTTGTGGGAACTTAATTCGCTGCTGTTCCTATACCCTTCTTTCGTTCCTTTGCGCCCATGATCAGCAGCCAGAGGCAGGTACCAATTTCGCCGATACTTGCCGGCAATCGTACATAAGTTGAAAGACCGCTTTCAGGATAAGCCGCTACCAGCACATGTCCTGTAAAGTTGATAAGATAGCCAACGCAACCCGCCATCAGCAACACGCCCAAAAATTTAGGCAGTATCCCCGATTTGAACACGAGGTAACCGAACGGGAGCAACCACAGCCCCCAGAATATTTGCACGATCAAAATGCCTTTGTCGTATTGTTGTAGGTGAAACATTACCTGCGCCTGCAATTGCTCGCTGGTAAAGGCTTTGAGATAACCGGCATCAACGGCCAGGGAAAGCGCCGCAAATTTGTGCTGCGTATTGATAAAAGAAATGGGCACACTTACCACCGCTAAAATAACCATCAATTTGGCCCAGGTGCTGTTAACCGGTTTTAATAAACGATACAAAGCAAGCGGCAGCAATAAAAAGAAAACATAACAAACCAGCCCGCTCAAAATGCCCAGCCGGAACAGGGATTCAGAGGCTACAATGTTGCGCACCGTGGTAGCGGGATTGTTCCACACAATGATCTTACCAGGCACATACGCAAGGCTGAACATGCCGGTTAATACAACCACCAGGTAAAGTAACCCGGCGATCCGCGCGTTTTTTTTATTTGAAAAAGGAGTTTGCATATTTATCTTTTTATCAGGTAGACAATGATTGTTTCGGCCAGTTCCATGCGTACCTCGTAATTAAAGCAGTAATGATCACTTCCACCACGGCTAAGAACACGTAAAAACTCCACCAGGACGCGAGCGTGGTAACGGCGATGAGTAACATGATGGCGCTGTAGAAAACACCGAAAATGATGTTCAAACACCGGCTGGCAGCGGGTTTCAACACAAGGGATAAAAAGATCATCAGCGCCGCGATGGCCATGAGTACGGAAGCGGCAAATAATTTTACCGGGCTGTTGAGCAGGTTGTCGCCATTAAGGAATCCCTGT
>Ga0247806_10000433_pt1 | contig 26495 bp, 10 predicted proteins | sample UWRJL059202B1_FD_179935 | JGI IMG/M metagenome (GOLD analysis project Ga0247806, IMG submission 179935) | Plant litter microbial communities from Arlington Agricultural Research Station in Wisconsin, United States - UWRJ-L059-202B-1 | ecosystem: Environmental > Terrestrial > Plant litter >... | reverse complement strand
GAATAGCCATTTTTGATGTTGAATTTATGATAACGCTCAAAAATCTGGTGATCTGTATAAGCCGTAATTTGATTTTCTTCGTCAATAAAACCTTGGTACAAAGGCAATACAATAGTGTGATATTGCTTGCGGATATTCTCTGAATTGGCTTCATCGAGCGATTCGAAGATATCGTGAAAACGTTTTGCCTGCGTTTCATTCGAACAAAACAGATAATTTTTATAGCCGTTAAAGTGATTGTCGCTCAAATTATTCAACAATAAATCAAATTGTTTGTTGAAAGAAGGCTGTGGCTGAAAATGAAATTCGAACTTTGTAGTGGTTTTAAAAATTGGTTTTGAAACCAATTCTACTATCGAAAAATCCAAAGCGCGTTTGATAAACGAACTCTGATTTAAAAATAATTGCTCCGGAGTGGCATGTTTTATTTCTCCTGAAAGTTTCTCAAAAGCTTCTTCGGCCCTTGCGAATTGTTTGTCTAACTGACTAAAAAGTCCGTCGGTATTTTGAATAAAAAGAACGGTCTTCTCTGAAATATAATCTAAGAAACTTTCGCGGTTTTCCTGGAATATCTTGTTTTCGACATTCGGGATAATCGTGATTTTTTTATGGGTTTCTACCGATAATTGAGTCTCTACATCAAAACTTCTGATGCTGTCGACTTCATTTCCGAAAAATTCAATTCTGTACGGATGATCGTTTGAAAAAGAAAACACATCGACGATTCCTCCACGAACTGAGAATTCTCCCGGTTCTGTAATAAAATCGACTCTTTTGAATTCGTATTCAAACAAAACTTCGTTGATAAAATCAATCGAAATTTTATCATTCAAAGCGACTTTCAAAGTGTTTTTATCCAATTGCTGACGTGTCACGACTTTCTCAAAAAGCGCTTCCGGATACGTAACAATTATGGCCGGCTTTTTACGAGAATTAATTCGGTTTAAAACCTCAGCGCGAAGCAAAACATTAGCGTTGTCTGTTTCATCAATTTGATACGGACGACGAAATGAGGCCGGATAAAACAAGACATCCTGCTCGCCAATCATTTGTTCGAGATCGTTCAAATAATAAGCGGCTTCTTCCTTATTGTCTAAAACAAGTAAAAAAGGTAATTCTGTTTTCTTGAATATTCCGCGAATTATAAACGAAACGGCTGATCCTAGTAAACCGCTAAGATGCATTTTTACCTGGTTTTGATCCAGTAATTCTGTTGCAATTTGCTGTGTTTTTGGCAAATTGTCATATGTTGTATATAAGGCGTTTTTACTCAACTTTTGGTAAATTTTGATCTATATTTTGTGGTGGCAGCGGTGCCACAGCTGTATTTGGAATCGCGCGTGTTGTATCTAGCATTTTTAAGAAATCTTCTTCTCCCTGCTCTTTTGGTATTTTGCTTTTTACAACAATGTTATCCATTTGTCTTTCTAAAGAGACTAATTCCTTGTTTATTTCTCCAATTAACAACGTAACTTTATCGTCCGGAATCTGGCTTAAATGAATAAATAAATCCATCATTTTGATTTTTGTAATCAAAATTGAAATTCGGCTTTTTATCTGAGGCTGATTAAATTGTGATGGAATGTTACTGTTTAAAGCAATTGCTTTTTTTGAAATTGCGGTTGACTTTTTTTGAAACGCACCAATTGTTTTTCTAGGCTTTTCTCCAATTTCTTTTAAAAAATCACGCCACTCTGTCCACTGTCTCTCATTTTGTTCTGAGACCTCATTGATTGGTTCATCAATAAAAACCCAGGCTTTGTTGATGTTGTTGAATATTTTTTCGTTCTTTTTTGCTTCTTTTTGATTTGCTGCAAGACGTCTTGCGTCTTCATCCTGACATGAATTCAGTACAAAAATTAAAAGTAAAAAAAGAGATATTTTATATTTCATCTGGTATAACATTAAGCTACAAAGTTACGAAGTAAATTTACAATTACGAATTCTGATTTTCGTCACAAATACTAAACTTTAACTACTATTTAATAGTCCCGAATTCAGGAATTTTTTCTTCGCATGTTCATTAAAAAGACAATAAAAATTCGTGAGTTCTTGGCTAATGCTCCTTAACAGGTTAGCGAATAATCCAAAAAAGAAACTTCATCATTATTAATTGTATAATTTAGTGGCGCAAAAAATAAAATTATTTGCGAAAACGTTATATTTGCAAGACTAAATCTAAACATATGAATCCAAAAATATTGATCATTGGGGCTTGCGGTCAGATTGGGACAGAACTAACCCAAAAATTACGCAAGATCTACGGAACAGAAAATGTAATTGCTTCTGATATTCGAAAATTAAATACTGATGTTGTAAATTCAGGTCCTTTTGAAGTGGTTAATGCTTTAGATTTTAATCAAATTGAACATCTGGTTGAAGTGCATCAAATTACAGATATTTATCTTATGGCGGCACTTTTATCGGCTACAGCCGAAAAAAATCCTGCTTTTGCATGGGATTTAAATATGAATTCGCTTTTTCACGTTTTGAATCTGGCGAAAGCCAAAAAAATCAAGAAGATTTTCTGGCCATCGAGTATTGCTGTTTTTGGGCCAACAACCCCTAAAGAAAATACGCCCCAATATACCATAATGGAACCTTCAACAGTTTATGGAATTAGCAAACAAGCAGGCGAAAGATGGTGTGAATACTACCATAATATTTATGGAGTTGATGTTCGCAGTATTCGTTATCCGGGCTTAATTAGCTGGTCTACACCTCCTGGCGGCGGAACTACAGATTATGCTGTTGATATTTTTTATAAGGCTATTGCCGATAAAAAATACGAATGCTTTTTATCGTCAGAAACAAAAATGCCAATGATGTACATGGATGATGCCATTAATGCAACAATCAGTATTATGCAGGCGCCTGAGGAAAAAATCAAAATACATTCTTCATACAATTTAGCTGCGATGAGTTTTACTCCAACAGAAATTGCTGCTGAAATTAAAAAACATATTCCCGAATTTGAGATTACTTACGAGCCTGATTTCCGTCAGAAAATTGCAGACAGCTGGCCGGCAAGTATTGATGATTCATCTGCCCGGGAAGATTGGGGCTGGAAACATACTTTTGATCTTGAATCGATGACGAAAGATATGCTGGAGCATTTGGGATAATCTGAGATTATTAAATTGTAAAAGCGTGTTATTTTAAAAGAAATACTTTTAGAATAACACGCTTTTTTTGTGAAAAATATTTTAAGATAAATCACTGGTTACAATATTTGTTTACTTTCGATTTAGTTAGAATAATTTCAAATTTATCTAAAATCATCAATCAAATCACAACAAAAATGTTAATCAAATGACGAATTCTTATCATCCCATTGAACAAAACAAACGAACGCCAATTGTCGATATCCTTCGCGGATGGGCATTATTGGGCGTTGCAATTGGCAATTATGTTGATTTTCTGTACATCGGTGTACCGCACAAAATCAACAATAGTATTCTATCTGAAATATTACAATATTTTAACCGCTATTTTTTTGCGGCAAAATCCTGGACTTTACTAACCTTGCTATTTGGTTATGGCTTTGCAATTTTAATTAATAATGTGGCAGAAAAAGGTAAAAATCCTGTTACGTTTTTTGCGTGGCGAATGCTTTTACTTTTTGTATTGGCATTTATTAATTCGTCTTTTTGGCTTGGCGATATCTTAAAAGATTATGCTTTTTTAGGTCTCGTTTTGTTGCTTTTTTATAAAATGTCTACCAAAACATTAGGCATAATCTGCGCTGTTATTGTGGTTTCTATTCCATTTGTAATGGCGTATGTTAACGGCTTTAAAGTCGAGTATCCTGAAATTGCCACAAATCCTGAATATTTAAAATTGTATTATTCAGGAAATTGGCTTGACTTTTTCAGATTCAATTTATTGGCTTCTTTTTACGAACAGATTATTGTTCCGGGATATGCTATTACCGCTCATCTTGTCATGTTTGCTTGTATGCTTTTTGGGTTTTTGCTTCAAAAATTAAGCTTTTTTAATCGTTTAAATGAATTCAAAAAACTACTGAAACAAATACTTCTAATCAGCTTGCTCTGTGCCATTATCATTGGTATTGGTTTTAATCTGGCAATTATTTACAAAGCGCCTTTCCTCAAATTCTTTCATCCGCTTTACTGGCTTGTTTTAAGTACAATGGTTTTTATCGCAACCGGAATTTGTTTGTTGTATAATGCAGGAAAGCTAAAAACAATTTTCAACTATTTTAGTGCCGGCGGAAAAATGACTTTAACGAACTATATGACCCAGAATATATTAGCGGCTTTTATCTTCTCAGGAATAGGTTTAGGAATTGCCGATACAATGCCATACTGGTTTTACTTTTCATTTGCAGTTTTTATATTCGTTCTGCAATTGTTTATTAGCAAATGGTGGTTGTCTAAATTTAATTACGGCCCGATAGAATGGCTGTGGAGATCTGCCAGTTATCGAAAAGTATTCCCGTTTAAAAAAGCGAATGCTGAAATTCTGACAGAAATAAAAACCGTCTAAACCTTTTTAGATAAATTTGAAAAAAGAAAAGCCCTTAAAATAATTTTTAAGGGCTTTTTTTTAAAAAATACATTATGATTACTTCACTTCAAAAATATTATTGGCAGCTTTAATATCTGCCATTAATCCGCTTGGATCAATTGTAATTTTTTTGATTGCTGATTTGTTTTTATCTATAGTAAAATTATAGTTTGATTGTGCCCATGCCCAGTCATTCAAAACAGTTCTTTTTACATTGGGATTTGGATTTGGCTTAATGAAATTCATCATTCGTAACGGAATATAAAAACTTTCTGAAGTTCCGTCTGTATATTCAACAACTAAGTCAATTGGCATTGGCATCCTGCCAATTCTTTCTAAACTTACTGTTGTTTTTCCTGCATTCTCAGCTACATCCTTAATTCCGTAATCGATAGTGTTTGCAGTTTCAGACCAATCAATTAAATACCAGTCTAGCTCTGCTCCGGAAACTCTTTCTGCAGATCTTTTGATATCATTTGGCGTTGGATGTTTGAATTTAAAATCATTGTAATATCTTCTTAAAGTCGCATCCAGATTTTCCTGACCAATTACGTAACTTAATTGCGATAAAAATAGGCATCCTTTTATATACGATGAAATACTGTAAGGTCTGTTTTCGTCATAACGATCGCCATGAGTGGTTTGTGGCTGCTCTTTTCCAGAATTTACTAAACTGTAATAAGCATTATACGCTCCTTTAAAAGGATTTACTTCTTTTTTATCTCCTTTTAATTCATTCAAGGCACTGTCTTCAATATAAGTTGTAAACCCTTCGTCCATCCATGGATGTTTTGATTCGTTTGAAGCTAAAATATGCTGAAACCATGAGTGCCCTAATTCGTGCGTTGCAGTTCCTAAAATTCCCTCTAGAGTTCCGTTTCCTAACATTAAAGTACACATTGCGTATTCCATTCCGCCATCTCCACCCTGAATAAAAGAGTATTGTTTATACGGATATGCACCTACTTTATGGTTGTAATAATCCATTACTTTTACCATTAAAGGTTCTAATTGTTTCCAATTGGCTGTAGTTTTTGGATTGTTTTTATAGAAAAAATGCAAATCAACACCGTTTGGTCCTTTTACAATATCGTGTGTATATTCCTTATCTGCAGCCCAGGTAAAATCGTGAACATTTGGTGCGATAAAATGCCAGGTTAAGGTTTTTGCTTTTTTAGGATATGAAACCGTTACTCCGGCATCTTCATAACCGTGTCCAATTTCGTTTTTATCTTGTAAATATCCTGAACCACCAATTGTATATTCTTTATCAATAGTAATTTTTACATCAAAATTACCCCAAACACCGTGAAATTCTCTTGCAATATATGGATCTGCGTGCCAGCCTTCAAAATCAAATTCGGCCAATTTTGGGTACCATTGTGACATCGATAATTCTACTCCTTCAGAATTATTACGTCCTGAACGACGAATCTGAACCGGAACTTGTCCGTCAAAATCTAAAGTAAAAGTCGATTTAGAATTTGGTAAAATTGGTTTAGCCAAAGTTACTTCTAAAATGGTACCTGAAGTTCTGGTTTGAGCCGTTGTTCCATCTTGCTTAAAATTGGTAATTTTTAAAAATCCAATTTCATTTGTTTTCAACGTTTCAATTCTGCTTTGCTTTACCTCTTTGCCATCGGCACCTTTTACTTTGTTTACCATTCTTCCGTCAGGATCTTTTATGGAATGCAAACGTGCATCCATTTCGCTTCCCGGCTGAAATGCATTTGGAAACAAATGATAAAAAACTTTTCGCAAAGTATCTGCTGAATTATTGGTGTAAACCAACTCTTGTTTTCCTTTGTATTGATAGTTTTTTACATCCATAGAGACCTCCATTTTATAATCGGCGTGTTGTTGCCAATAAGGAGCATTTTGTGCAAAAGCTGAGTTTAAACCAAAACTCAAAAAAGAAAGTAGAATTATTTTATGCATGATTTTTATAATAAAAAATGGAAGAGCTGTCACTCTTCCATTTGATTAATTTATTGAGCGTATTATTTTTTTGACATTTTCTCAGCCATCAATAGCGCATTGTAAGCATTTACCATTTTAGCGGTTTTTGATGATTCAGCTGACGAAACTGCAACTGGTTTTTCGTCTGGATTTGGATTTTCTCCCAAAATAACCTGAGCAGGAAGAGCCACTCCAGAATCCATCAAAATTTGTTTTACCTGCGCAGCTTTTAACTTTGGATAATAAGAACGAATCAAAGCAGCAACTCCGGCAGCATTTGGCGATGCCATTGAAGTACCCTGCAAAAACTTGTATTTGTTGTTTGGAACTGTTGCGTAAATTTCTTCACCCGGAGCAAAAACATCAACATTTATTTTTCCGAAGTTTGAAAATCCTGCAATAACAGTTTCTCCGTATTGCTTATTAATTGCTCCAATTGTAATTACGTTATCTGAAAATTCCCTGATGTTATCTTCAGAGTCATTTGGATAATTTATGTTTTTTGTTTCATCGATATTATAACCATCATTACCTGCCGCATGAACAATTAACACATCTTTTTTCTTAGCGTATTTTATGGCATCGTAAACCCATTGTTTATGCGGAGAAAAACTTTTTCCGAAACTTCCGTTAATTACTTTAGCTCCATTATCAACTGCATAGCGAATTGCCAAAGCGATATCTTTATCGTATTCATCTCCGTCTGGCACGGCTCTAACTGTCAGGATTTCAACATTACTGGCTACTCCGTCTCCGCCTAAATTATTACCACGAACTTGTGCAATAATTCCGGCAACGTGCGTTCCGTGAAGTGCTTTTTCTTTATCAGGACCAAAAACAATATTGTTTCCGTAACGGTTGTTTTTTATATCATCAGGATTATCTCCTACCACTTTTCTTCCGTCAAATTCTTTGTTTAAGTTGTAATTTAACTGATCGTAAACTTGTTCTCTATATTCTTCAAAGTCAGCTTCCGGATCAAAAGTTGGACCTGCATTTGTAAAAATCTGAGTCATGATCATTTTACTTCTTGAAACTTTTGGATCTGTCGAAGTAATGGCGCTTAAATCTTCTACCTTATAAGTAGTTTTATTTAATTCTTTTTTAATCGTGTTATGAACATCAATTAAAAAATCAACTTGTTCTTTGTCTTTTAATGCTTTATCATATTTTTCGGTATACTGAGCCAAAGCATTTTTATATTCTGCAGAACCATCATCTTTCTTTTTAATGATACGGGTCATTTCAAGGTTTTCTGCTACTGAATTTCCAAGGAAATTCCATCCGTGAACATCGTCAATAAAACCATTTTTATCGTCATCTTTTCCGTTTCCTGCGATTTCTTTTGCATTTGTCCAGATCATTCCTTTCAAATCTTCGTGCTCGATATCAACACCAGAATCAACAATACCTACAATTACTTTTACTCCTTTTTTTCCCTGAAGTAATTCGGCGTAAGCCCTGTCAACACTCATTCCAGGAATCGAATCTTTGATCAAATCAAGATGACTCCATCTTTTTAATTCATTTTCTGTAACCGGCGCTTTTTTAACAATAGCCGATGGAGCGATAATAAATTCTTTAGAAGTTGAAACTTGCGCCTGCATAGTGGCGCTGCAACCTGCTAAAACAAGTAATGCAAAAGCAGATAATTTGAGAGGTTTTATATGACTCATGTATCTATATTATAAATGTAAAGTTAAAAGATGGGTCTAAATTATACTTTTTTGTTACAAAAAACTAACGATTAACACTGTGTTATGATTTATTTGTAGCAATTTAAGTCTGTTTTTGTGATAAAAGAAGGCTTTTATTTACAAATAGCTCTCGTCAATTTAAAATGGTAGTAATATTGTCTTTAATACGTCTTTCCGTAATAAAATTTGATGTACAAATTGAATAGTTGCAACTCCTAAGCTTACCAATATAGGCATATCAAAAAACTCAAAGCTTAAAGCCCCTATATTGTACTAATAATCAAATTACGGAATTAGATATTCTAAATACCCTTGAAAATTAAGTGTTTGATAAAGTTATTATCTATCCAAACCCAACAAAAGGTGAGGTAAACATCCAAAAACATCCTTTTAGAAAAATCAACCGTTTATAATACATTGGGGCATTTGTAAAATCTTTTAGCTTAAATTCAGGTAATAAAATGAATTTATCCGTATTACCAAAAGGAATTTATTATGTATATCTGAGTAATGGCGACGTGGCTTCGGCTAAGAAAATAATGGTGGAATAATTCATCTGTTGAAATTACAAATCCCATTTTCATTCATTTGGAAATGGGATTATTTTAGTTTAATTGATATTCAAATTTCAAGACAAAAACTTCTTTAATAGAATATTCGTTTTCTCTAATTTTACAACTATTATTTAATTGTCTTTCAAATTTTTAAATGAAATTATTCGGATAAAAATATTTTTTCTAATACGTCTTTCCGTACTTAAACTTCAATTCTAATTTGTATACTTGTACCACCAAAAACGCAAATTCTATTTTATGAAAAAAACTTTACTCTTACTTTTAATTTTTTCCTTTTTACAAATAAATGCGCAGTGCTGGAAAACAATTTCTGCCGGTAATAACCATAATATCGCACTAAAACCAGATGGAACGCTATGGGGATGGGGAAACAATACCAATGGACAAATAGGTGATGGCACTACTACCAGTAGAAACATTCCCGTAAAGATAGGCACAGCTAATAATTGGAAAACCATAACTGCGGGATGGGGACATACCGTGGCACTAAAAACAGATGGTTCTTTGTGGGCCTGGGGATATGGCATCTTAGGACAAATTGGTAATGGCTCAGGCGCAGTTAAGGCATACAATCCCGTACAGCAAGTAGGAACAGCAAAAGACTGGCAGACTATAGCAGCAGGACCTCAATTTACAATTGCAATAAAAACAGATGGTACTTTATGGGCCTGGGGTTATAATGAATTTGGACAATTAGGTGATGGCACTACTGTAGATAAAAATACTCCAACACAAATAGGATCTGATAAGGATTGGGAAACTATCGCTACAGGATCTAATCATACTATCGCATTAAAAAAAGATGGCTCTTTATGGACATGGGGAGAGAATAAAAATGGAAAATTGGGAGACGGAACAATAGTAAGTAAAATTGTTCCAACACAAATAGGAACCGCGACCAATTGGAAAGCAATAGCCGGAGGATTGAATCATACTGCTGCAATAAAAACAGATGGAACTTTATGGTGCTGGGGATTTAATGCAAATGGATCATTAGGAGATGGTACAAATACTGATAAACTGATACCAACACAAATAGGAACAGAAACTAACTGGAAAACAATTGCTGTTGGATGGGATAATACAGTTGCATTAAAAACAGATGGTTCTTTATGGAGCTGGGGATATAATGCAAATGGAAAATTAGGCATTGGCACTACCACCAACACATTTACTCCAACACAAGTAGGAACGTCTAAAGACTGGTTAATGGGTGTAAGTGGATATAGCCACGAAGCCGGCTTAAAAGCAGATGGCGCTATATGGACCTGGGGGCAAAATACCACAAATCAATTAGGTGATGGCACAAGCATCAGCAAAAGCGTTCCAACACTTGTAAGTTGTCCCGCATTATTAACTTTAACAACATCTCAGGCGAATATAACTTGTTTTGGTCTTAATAACGGTTCAGCTTCGATAACAGAAGTTTCGGGCGGTACAGGTCCATATACTTATCTTTGGTCTAATGGAAAAACAACTTCTTCGATTACCGGATTGGCCGCTGGAGAATATTCCTGCACAGTAAAAGATGCTGGTTCATTAGCAATCACAAAAACCTTTCTGATTGCACAACCCACACTTCTTTATGCAAATGTAACAAGTACAAATGTATCTTGTAACAATAATGATGGAATCCTAACTGTTGCAGCAAGCGGCGGTACACTACCCTATCAATATTCTATTTTGTCTGGTACATTTCAAAATTCCAATATATTTTCCGGATTACCTTCAGGAGATTACATAGTAAATGTAAGGGATAATAGTGGATGCTTTTATACAATTAATATAATTATCAATCCAAACAATACACCACCTTCAGCTCCCAATTCGCAAACATTTAATAATACTGCAACAGTTGCAAACTTAAAAGCTTACGGAATCAATGTCAAATGGTACAGCGTTCCTGTTGGCGGAACTACTTTAAGTTTATCTACTTTAATACAAACGGGTAAATACTATGTTTCGCAAACAATCGACGGATGCGAAAGTTTAAGAGCAACAGTTGATGTAGTAATTGTACCGCCTTTAGCAAATGGGGAATTACCAACAAATGGTTTGGTCGCTTATTATCCTTTTAGTGGCAATGCAAATGATAACAGTGGAAACAAATCAAATGCATCTGTTGCAGGCGCTGTTTTAACAACAGATAGATTTGGAAACAGTGATAGCGCTTATAGCTTTAACGGAACAGACAGCTTTGTAAATGCGGTTATACCAAATATTCCTCAAGGCAATTCTTCCAGAACAATTTCAGGATGGTTTAAAACAGATAACGTTTTTTCTGATCCTAAAAAAATGGAGACCTGTATTTTTAATTATGGCGCCTTAGAAAAATCGCAAAGACTGTCTCTGTACATCTACAGTAAAGGTTATCTTGAGCCAATAACGGGATCTGATTTTTCTAATGATGACTTTTACGTAGACAACTATAATTACGCCAATAATGATTGGTACTTTTTTACACTTACTTATAACGGAACTAAACTTTCATTATACGTAAACGGTAAATTCGTAAGTGAGAAAGCTGTCGCCTTAAATACTACTAATAATATCTTTAGATTGGGCGAAAGAATGCCTGATAATAAAAATGAATGGTTTAAAGGAACAATAGATGATGTTGCAATTTGGAATCGTGTTTTGAGTCCTGAAGAAATTTCAGCTTTGTATGTGCCTGAAAATACAACTAGTTTTACCGCAATTCCAGATCCAAATTTTGAGAAAAAACTAATTGATTTGGGAATTGATTCTGGCGATATTGATGGAAAAGTTCTTACTTCTAATATAGCTTCGGTTAAAACTCTTGATGTTTCTTCATCTTCAATTAGCAATTTATCCGGGATTGAAGATTTTAAAAACTTAGACGTTTTATCCTTTAATTCAAATCTGATAACAAATGTTGATCTTTCGAAAAACAATAAACTATTTCTTTTTTACGGTAGAGATAACAAACTAACTTCGATTAATCTCCCCGAAAAGAATCAATTGTATGAGATTTATTTAGATCGTAATAATTTAGCCGATCTTGATGTTTCAAAATGCGATTCATTACGAAATTTAAGCGCTGAAGATAACCAAATAAAAAGTATTAATCTTGCCAGGAGTAAAGATTTAGCTACTTTATTTTTAGATCGAAATAAGCTGACATTGCTTGATATTTCTAAAAATACGGTTTTAAAAACGGTTTGGTGTGGCGAAAATCAATTATCGTCTGTTGTTCTTCCGGAAAGTAATAATTTGGATGTTTTATATCTAAATGCCAATAATTTTACCGCTCTTGATATTTCAAAATATACCACTCTAAAAGAATTTGTTTGCTCTACAAATCAATTAACAGAAATAGATATATCCAACAATAAAGCATTAACTTATTTCCATTGTCAGGAAAATAAATTAACCAACATTGATGTATCGAATAATATAGCATTAGCAAGTTTTTATTGTTATAAAAATGAATTAAAAAGTATTAATCTTTCTCAAAATAAAGCTTTAACAACTTTATGGTGTCATACTAATAAACTAGCCAGTCTTGATGTTTCTAAAAATACAAATCTGACAAAGTTATCCAGTTATGGAAACAATTTTATTAGTGTAAATGTTAAAAATGGCAATAACAAAAACTTAAATATTTACACACAAGGCTTTACCAATAATCCTGCTCTAACTTGTATTCAGGTTGATGATGTTGCGTATTCAAATGCAAATTGGGGTGATAAAAAAGATGTAACAGCTACTTATAATAGCCTTTGTACTTCTCCATATACATTAATTCCTGATATAAATTTTGAAAACAAATTAATTAGCCAAGGTCTTGATTCAGGTATTCCTGATGGAAAAGTTTTAACTGCAAATATTGCTTCTGTTACTAATTTAGATGTTTATAATTCTTCTATACGTGATTTAACCGGTATCGAAGGTTTTGCCTCTTTAGAAGTTTTAAATTGTGGAAAAAACCAAATAACAAGCATAGATCTTTCTAAAAGCGCTAAACTTAAACAACTGGAATGTTATAACAATAAATTAATTAATTTAGATGTAAGCGCAAATCCAAACTTATGGTATTTAGATTGCTTCACAAACAAAATCACCACTTTAGATTTATCCAAAAATAAATTATTAGAAACAGTTTATTGTTTTGATAATGTATTAACCAGCTTAAATGTTTCTAATCTAAAAAAATTAAAATCATTAGATTGTCCGGATAATCAATTAACAAATCTGGATGTTTCTACCAATACTGCCCTGGAAGAATTGCATTGTTACAGAAACAAACTTCAAAGTCTTGACGTTTCTAAGAATCTTCTTTTAGTTGATGTCGTTTGCTATTCGAATGAACTGACTTATTTGAATTTAAAAAACGGGAACAACAAACACTTTGCTGTTGAACAGTATAAAACAATATTTACCAACAACTCAAATCTAAAATGTATTGAGGTTGACGATGTAAATTATTCGAATACAAACTGGTCAACCAGAAAAGATGAAACAGCAAACTATAGTGTAGATTGCTCCATTTCTTTTGTTGCAATTCCGGATCAAAATTTCGAACAAAAATTAATAGATTTAGGAATTGATAAAGATGGTTTAAATGGAAGTACAACCGCAAACTTAAATTTGATTACTTCTCTGGAACTTTCCGGCAGCAATATAGCAAACTTGTCAGGAATTGAAAATTTCACTTCATTGACTTATTTAGATGTGAGCAATAACCAGCTTAAAACTTTAGATATAAGAAATAATGTTCTTTTAGAAACATTAAATGCTTCATCAAATAAGCTTACAACTTTAGATGTATCTAAAAATAATAAGCTAACAATTGTTTATGTTGCAAATAATCCGTTGATATCATTAAACTTACGAAACGGAAATAACAGAAACTTTATTATACAAAAACAAACTGGTAAAAAATCAGCTGCTCCTTTATATACTACCTTTTTAGGACTTACAACTTTGACCTGCATTCAGGTTGATGATGCAGCTTATTCAAATGCGAATTGGTCAGCTATTAAAGAGTCTAACACAACCTATTCTAATACTTGTAAAAATTTAGGAGTTGAAGATGTTGTCTTGACAAAAGCTACGATTTACCCAAACCCAACAAGTGGTGAAGTAAATATTCTAAATATTACCCTGGAAAAAGCAACTGTATATAATGAACTAGGGCAATTGGTTAAAACTTTTACTTTAAATTCAAATAATACAAGTAATACAATCAACTTATCAGGATTGCCAAGAGGTGTTTATTATATCTATTTAATCAATCAGGATGCGGCTTCGGCTAAAAAAGTTATTGTAGAATAATTATCATTCTATTCAAAATTTAGAATCCCATTCGCCGCGGCGAATGGGATTTTTTAGTTTATTTTTTGAATTATTCCTCGTTTAGAACATCATATTAAATATTTGTTTTTAATACGTCTTTCCGTAATAAAATGCCAATTGAAAATCGTATTCTTGTACTTCCAAAACCATAATTCTAATCTATGAGAACAAAACTACTTTTGTTGCTATTATTAGCAAATTTTTCTATTTATGCTCAATATACTGTTATCCCGGATGCTAACTTTGAAAATACATTAATCGTACTAGGTATTGATTCCGGAATTCCTGATGGAAAAGTTTTAACTTCTAATATTAGTTCACTAACAACGCTTAATGTTGCTAATAAGAACATTTCTGATTTAACAGGAATTCAGGATTTTGTATCATTAGAGCAACTAATTTGTTCTTTTAATAATCTAACAAATTTAGATGTTAGTCAAAATTTAGCTTTAACCGAATTATTTGTTGATTCAAATAAACTTACAGCTATAGATCTTTCGAAAAATACTTTACTATTAAACTTATTTTGTGGATTGAATGAATTGAAAGTTCTTGATCTTTCAAAAAATGCACTTCTTGGAAATTTACATTGCGAATCTAATAAATTGACAGCGCTGGATGTTTCTAAAAATCTTGGTATGTATTTTATCGATTGTACTTATAATAAAATAACGAATCTGGATGTTTCTAAAAATACCAGGCTTGAAGGATTTGCATGTAAATCGAACCAACTAATCAATCTTAATTTAAAAAACGGAAACAACACTCTACTTAAATATACACTTGACTTTACAGATAACCCTAATTTAAGTTGTATTCAGGTGGATAACGTTTCTTATTTTAATTCAAATTGGTCAAATAGAAAAGATGCGACAGCTAGTTATTCGACAAGTTGTGCCTCTTACACTTTGATTCCTGATGCCAATTTTGAAACAGGATTAATTGCTTTGGGAATTGATACTGATGGTAAAAATGGTAAAGTTTTATCTTCTAGAATTCAAACTGTCATCACTTTAGACGTAAGCCGAAAAATGATTGCCGATTTAACAGGAATTCAAGATTTTAAAGTTTTAAGGTCATTAAATTGTTCTTTAAATAGTTTAACAAATCTGGATGTAACTAAAAATACGGGGTTAACAACTTTAAATTGCAGTCTTAACCCTATGAAAACTTTAGATGTTACTAAAAACACATCACTAAAAGATTTAAATTGCACTTCAGATTATCTATTAAGTTTAGATGTTTCAAAAAACACTTTGCTAACTACTTTACGTTGCAGCGGACCAAACGGTAACTCGTATGATCGAGGCGAAGGAAGATTAACAAGTTTAGATGTTTCTAAAAATACATTATTGACCAATTTATACTGTGACAGTAATCAAATTCAAAGTTTAGATGTCTCTAAGAATACAGCATTAGTAGTTTTAAGTTGTGGTTTTAATAGATTGTCAGTATTAAATATCGACAGCAATCCTGCTTTAACTTCACTACTCTGCCAGGCAAATGATATTCCTTTATTAAATGTTTCTAATACAACATTACTAAAGAACATCAATTTTAGCAATAATAAGTTAACCACTTTAGATGTTTCTAAAAACACAGCTTTAGCTCAATTAAGTTGTGGCGGAAATCGTATCTCAGCTTTAGATGTTTCTAAAAATATTAATTTAAACTACTTATCCTGCGGATCAAATCAGCTAAAGATTTTAGATCTTTCTCAAAATCCGGCATTAGTTAATTTATATTGTAACTTGAATAATTTGTATATTCTTAATTTAAAAAACGGAAAAAATAATTTAATAAATAGTTCTGTTTTAAATTTCACCAAAAATCCGAACCTTACTTGTATCACTGTCGATGATGTAGCATATTCTGACACAATGTGGACTAATGCAAAAGACGCAACTGCAAATTTTTCAGCAGAATGTTTGCAAGCTGATTTATATACTTTAATTCCGGACGCAAATTTTGAAAACAAATTAAGAGCACTTGGAATTGATTCTGGTGCTGCAGACGGAAAAGTTTTAAATGCAGATATTAATAACGTAACTACTTTAAATGTCTCTAATAATTCTATATCAGATTTAACAGGAATACAAGGTTTTACTGCCTTGCAAACTTTAGACTGTAGCAGAAATTTAATGACTTCTTTAGATGTGTCTAAAAACATATTACTGACTGACTTAAATTGTAGTTCAGACTATTTAGTAAGTCTTGATGTTACTAAAAATACTGTATTAAAAACATTACGCTGCTACGGCCTTGCCGGAAACTCATATAATAGAGGTGACGGAAAACTTATAAATTTAGACATTTCTAATAACACTCTTTTAACTGGTTTATATTGTAACAGCAATCAAATAACAAGTTTAGATGTTTCTAAAAATACAGCATTGACTACATTAGTATGTGATTTTAATAGATTATCTGCTATTGACGTCACAAAAAACAAATCGTTAGTTTCTTTATCTTGCAATGTAAATGATATTACTTCTTTGGATGTTTCTACTAACACTGCATTAAAAAACCTTAATTGTAATTCTAATAATTTGAAAGTTTTAGATGTTTCTAAAAACACTACTTTAAATCAGTTAGAATGTCGTTATTCCGGACTTGCTAATTTAGATGTTTCAAAAAATGTTACTTTAAATTACCTGTCTTGCAGTTCAAATCAGTTAACAAGTTTAGATTTATCTAAAAATCCGGCTTTGGTTATGTTAGATTGTAGTTTGAATAATTTAACGAGCCTGAATTTAAAAAATGGAAAAAATAATCTTCTGAACAGTTCTATTTTAAATCTGAAAAAAAATACAAATTTAACCTGTATCTCCGTAGATGATGTAACATATTCTAACACAAACTGGGCGGCAGCAAAAGATGCAACTGCGAATTATTCAATAGAATGTACTAATTCATATACTTTAATTCCTGACGTTAATTTTGAAAACAAATTAATCGCGCTTGGAATTGATTCCGGTGTTGCGGATGGAAAAGTCTTAACTTCTAAAATTAACACTGTTGCTTCTTTAAATGTATATAACAGTTCTATAGTAGATTTAACAGGAATTCAAGATTTTAAAGCTTTAAAAACTTTAGATTGCAGCCGGAATTTAATGACGTCGTTAGATGTATCAAGCAACATTTTACTAACAGATTTAAATTGCAGTTCAGACTATCTACTAAGTCTTGATGTTACAAAAAATACTTTACTAACAACATTACGTTGTAACGGTCTTGCAGGAAACTCATATAACAGAGGTGATGGAAAACTTATAAGCTTAGATGTTTCTAAGAATGTTCTTTTAACTAGTTTATATTGTAACAGTAATCAAATAAAAAGCTTAGATGTTTCTAAAAATACAGCATTGACTACATTACTATGTGATTTTAACAGATTATCTGCTATTGACGTCTCAAAAAATACATCGTTAGTTTCTCTATTTTGCGGTGTAAATGATATTACTTCTTTAGATGTTTCTACTAATACCGCATTAAAAAACCTTAATTGCAGTTCTAATAATTTGAAAGTTTTAGATGTCTCTAAAAACATTACTTTAAACCAGTTAGAATGCGGTTCTGCCGGACTTACCAATTTAGATGTTTCAAAGAATGTTACTTTAAATTACCTGTCTTGCAATTCAAATCAATTAACAAGTTTAGATTTATCAATAAATCCAGCTTTGGTTACGTTAGATTGTAGTTGGAATAATTTAACGAGCCTGAATTTAAAAAATGGAAAAAATAACCTTCTGAACAGTTCTATTTTAAATCTGAAAAAAAATACAAATTTAACCTGTATCTCCGTAGATGATGTAACATATTCTAACACAAACTGGGCGGCTGCAAAAGATGCAACTGCGAATTATTCAATAGAATGTACCAGTATTTATACATTGATTCCGGATGTGAATTTTGAAAACAAGTTAATCGCTTTAGGAATAGATTCTGGCAGTGCTGATGGAAAAATCTTAAACTCTGCAATCAACACAATTAAAACTTTAAATGTTTCTTATGCTTCTATCACAGATTTAACAGGAATTGAAGGTTTTACAGCTTTGACCAAATTAGAGTGTTTTGGTAATTATCAGTTAAAAACTTTAAATGTTTCTAAAAACACCGAATTAACGTATTTAGACAGTAATAACGATTATCTTGTGGCAACATTAGATGTTTCTAAAAATACAAAATTAACATATCTTAATTGTTATTCTAATGGATTAAAAACCTTAGACCTTTACAACAATAAAAGTCTAACTACTTTACAATGTAGTTCAAATCAAATTACTTATTTAGAAATCGGAGCAAATACTCTGCTAACAAAATTAGATTGCGGCTACAACAAAATTGGATTTATAGATGTTACAAAAAACACAGCATTAACATCTTTAACTTGTACATCAAATCAAATACAATATTTAGACGTTACCAAAAATCTGGCATTAACTGAATTGTCAGTTGGAAATAATCTAATGACATATTTTACTGTTAGTAATAATACAGCGTTAAATAAATTGATATGCAATAACAATAAGTTAAATTATTTAGATCTTTCTCAAAATTTAGCTCTGAAAACACTACTGATCTACGCAAATCAATTTAGTAATATAAATGTTTCTCTAAACACAAATTTAGAAACCTTCGATTGCAGTTATAATCTGATCACAGCTTTAGACGTTTCTAAAAACACAAAACTAAATTATTTGTATTGTGATAATAATAAACTGGTAAATCTTGATGTATCTAAAAACAACGAATTAGGTTTACTAAATTGCAGTAATAACCAATTGACAAGTATAGATGTTTCATTAAATCCTAATCTTCATTCTTTTAAATGCTCTGACAATAAATTAGTGAATCTAAATTTAAAAAACGGAAATAATACGCGTCTTGCCAGTTATAATCCAGATCCAAATTATACTTTATATAATGTAGATTTTAGAAATAACCCAGGTCTGACTTGTATTCAGGTAGACGATGCAAATTATTCGAATACAGAATGGTCGACTCAAAAGGATGTAACTGCTACTTTTAATACAATTTGTGGCATAAATTTTACTTTGCTTCCAGATTCAAATTTCGAGCAAAAACTAATTGACCTAGGAATTGATACTGATGGTTTAAATGGAAAAATATCCACTGCAAATATTACGTCAATCATTTATTTGGATCTTTCTAATAGTAATATATCTGATGTATCAGGAATTGAAAATTTCACTTCATTAACTTATTTAGATGTGAGTAATAATCAGCTTAAAACTTTAGATATAAGTAAAAATGTTCTTTTAGAAAGATTAAATGTTTCATCAAATCAGCTTACAACATTAGATTTATCTAAAAACTCGAAGTTAACAGTTGTGAATGTGGCAAATAATCCTTTGGTATCATTAAACTTAAGAAACGGAAATAACAGTAACTTTATTTTGCCAACACAAACTGCCAAAAAATCAGCCATTGAATTCTATACGAGCTTTTTAGGGATTACAACTTTAGGTTGTATTCAGGTTGATAATGCAGATTATTCAAATGCGAATTGGTCAGCTATTAAAGAGCCTAATACTACATATTCTAACACTTGTAAAAACTTAGGAGTTGAAGATATTGTCTTTACAAAAGCTACGATATATCCAAATCCAACACGTGGTGAAGTAAATATAATAAACAGTACTTTAGAAGAGGCAAACGTTTATAATGAATTAGGGCAATTGGTTAAGACGTTTACTTTAAATTCAAACAATACAAGTAATACAATCAACTTATCAGGATTGCCAAAAGGTGTTTATTACATCTATTTAATCAATCAGGATTCTGCTTTGGCTAAAAAAGTCATTTTAGAATAATTATCATTCGATTCAAAATTAAATCCCATTTTCATTAGGTTGAAAGTGGGATTTATAATTTTACATCTCTTTATTTAGGATATTAGTATTGCGTTATGTTTTTCCAATCGTACACTCACTTAAAAGAGCAAAAAATTATTTAGCTCTTAATACGGTTTCCCGTAATAAAATTCCAATTGTAATTTGTATTCTTGCACTTCCAAAACCATAATTTTCATCTATGAAAACAAAACTACTTTTACTGCTATTACTAGCAAATTTTTCTTTTTATGCCCAGACTAATTTAGTCCCGAATGGTGGCTTTGAAACCTGGACTTCATCTTCGCAGCCAGACAACTGGTATCGCTATTTTAGCGGATTTGTTTCTCAGAGCACATCTGCTCACAGTGGAACAGCAAGCATCAATATGATGGTTGCCAGCGGAACTTTCAATTATATTAATAGCGAATATTTTTCAGTTACGGCAAACAAAACGTATCGTATAAGTTTGTATCATAAAGCGGTAAAAGGAACTTTTTCTTCTGTTGATTTGAGTATATACCATAAACCAGGCACTTTTAAAGAAGAGATAACCAAAAAATCTGATGTAACTTTTTCTACTACAGAATGGAGAAAAATTGAATTTGAATACACTGCAAAAGTATCTGAAACCATTGAAGTTGATATTTGGACGACCGGATCTTTAAATTCTGAAATTTTAATTGATAATGTTTCTGTTGTAGATGTTAACGAAGTGCCTGTTCAATATACGATCATACCTGATACAGAGTTTGAAAGATATTTGAGTTATATGGGATATGACAAAGATGGTATCAATGGAAAAGTACTTACAAGTGCTATTTCATCATTAAAAACTTTTGATGTTTCTTACAGCACCTGGAACATTAAAAGTTTAACCGGAATTGAAGATTTTGCTGCACTTGAAAGTTTAACTTTTAGAGGAAATACAGGTGCAATTTCATCTTTAAATGTTTCTAAAAATTTAAAGCTTAAAAAATTAGATCTTAGTTCTAATCAATTAACAACTCTAGACGTTTCTAATAACGTGGATTTGGAAATCTTAAATCTTGGATCTAATAAATTAACTATTTTAGATGTTTCTAGAAACACAAAACTTAAAACACTTAAATTTGAATCGAATCAATTGACTTCAATTTCGATTTCTAGTAATAAAGATCTAGTAGATTTTAGCTGCTACAATAACAAAATTGCTACTTTAGATGTATCTCAAAACTTACTAGTTTCGGATTTGAACTTTGCTTATAATCCAATATTGGCAATAGATTTATCTAAAAACACGCTGCTAAAAAATTTGAGCTCTCAAGGCACTAAATTAACAGAATTAAATATTTCTCAAAACACCTTAATAGAAACTTTAAACAATTATAACAGTGCTTTAAAATCTCTAGATGTTTCGAATCAGCCAAATTTAAAAACGCTTGCCTGTTATGAAAATAAATTAACTACTCTGGATTTATCAAAAAATACATTATTAACTAGTATTAATTGTTATAGAAATGAGTTAAAAGAATTAAATGTCTCTAACAATAGGGAGCTTGTTTATTTAGATTGTCTTTCTAATAGATTAACTTCATTAGATCTTAGTCAGAACATTAAATTAGTAACACTATCAGCGCATTTTAATAGTATAAATAAAATAAACTTATCTAACAATTTGCTGCTTAAAAGCCTTACGCTTAATTACAATCAATTATCAGATATAAATTTAAGCAATAATTCAAAATTAGATTACTTTAACGGAAGTAACAATCCTATAAAAAATCTTGATCTTTCCAAAAACATCGAATTAACTTCAGTGTCATTGGAAGATACTAAAATCGAAAGCTTAGATTTATCATCTAATACTAAATTAAAGTATGTAAATGTTGAGTCTAACAAGTTATTATATGACCTTAATTTAAAAAACGGAAACAATACTGCCTTAGATATTAACTTAATTAACGCTTTAAATTTAACTTGTGTTTTAGTAGATAATAAAATCTATGCAGACACAAAATGGGCGTCTAATAAAGAAATATGGACTAAGTTCTCTGAAGACTGCAAACCTTATACGGCTATTCCTGATTCAAATTTTGAAGATAAATTAATTGCTTTAAATATTGATATTGATGGAAAAAACGGTCAGGTTTTAACATCGAGAATTGCTCAGATAAAAACTCTAGATGTCTCAAACAGCGGTATTGCTAACTTAACAGGGATTCAGGATTTTGCAAGTTTAGAAACTTTAGACTGTAAAGACAATCAGTTATTATTTCTAGATTTATCTAAAAACGTTTCTTTAACTTCTCTGAATTCTTCAAACAACAAACTTGTGAGTTTAGATTTGAAAAATGGGAAAAACAGTGTATTGAATAAAAACGCTTCTTCTTTTATAAACAATGCAAATTTAAAATGTATTCAGGTTGATGATGAAAATTATTCTAATACAAACTGGTCAGCTTTAAAAGATGCAACCGCCAATTACAACACAAATTGCAACGCTTTTGTGGCAATTCCCGACTCAAATTTTGAAAATAAATTAATTGCTTTGGGTATTGATATCGATGGTAAAAACGGAAAAGTTTTAACTTCAAGTATTTCTTCAGTTTCAACTTTAGATGTGTCTTCGAGCGCTATTTCAAACTTAACGGGAATCGAAGGATTTGTTGCTTTAAAGGAATTGAATATTTCTACAAATAATTTAAAAAGTGTTGATTTGACCAAAAATATTGCGCTGACATCCTTAAACGCTCAATCAAATCAATTATTAAATTTAGATCTTTCAAAAAATACTGCTTTGTCGCAAGCGGATTGTTCATCTAATAATTTATTTAGTTTGAATTTGAAAAACGGAAATAATAAAAATTTAACTGGTAACTTTAAGAGCAACCCCAGCTTAACTTGTATTCAGGTTGATGACAAAGGTTTTTCCGACACCAACTGGCCAGGTTTAAAAGAAACAACTGCTTCTTACGCATTAGCCTGCGACAGCAATAACTTTACTTTAATTCCAGATGCTGTTTTTGAAAAGAGATTAATTGACCTTGGTATAGACAAAGATGGTGTCAATGGAGGTGTTTTAACATCAAGTATTGCTTCTTTAAAAGAAGTAAATCTTTATTTGCCTCAAGGCTCAAACGAGGCGATGATCCAGGATTTAACAGGAATACAAGATTTTAAATCTTTAACAAAACTATTTGTTTCTAACAACCAATTATCTGAACTTGACCTTTCTGGCAATGTTGCATTAACCGAAGTAAGTTGTGGTTATAATCGCTTAAGGAAGATTAATATATCTAAAAACACTGTGCTTAACGAAATAGACTGTTCAAACAACTTGCTTACACAAATAGATTTTTCGAAAAATACGGAACTTTTAACTGTTAATTGTCAAGACAACACATTGACCTCGCTGGATTTTTCTAAAAATCCAAAATTTAATTATTTATATGCCAACAATAACAAATTAACAAGCTTAAATTTAAAGGCAAATCCCAATATGAGCTATTTAAATTGCGCTAATAGTTTGCTTGAAAATTTAGATCTGTCAAACAATAAGTATATAAGCTATCTTTTCTGCGAAGGTAATCGATTAAAAACTTTGGATGTTTCAAATATATCATCACTAACACAATTTGGATGTGATGATAACCTCTTGACTACTATTGATATATCTAAAAACACCTACTTGTCACATTTTTCATGTAGCGAAAATCAGCTAACCGTTTTGGATTTGTCAAGCAATTCAAATTTATGGACATTATATTGTAAGGAAAACAAATTAACAACTCTAAATATTTCAAAAAATAAAAAAGTACAATACATAAATTGCAGCTCAAACAATTTAGTTAGTCTAAATATTAAAAATGGCAATAATGCTAATTTCTCAGGATTCGATAATGATTATTCAATAGACTTTAAGAACAATCCTAATTTAACTTGCATTCAGGTTGATGACGTCACTTTTGCCAATGAAAAAATGGCCAATAAAAAAGACGCAACAGCCTCTTATAATACTAATTGTGGATCTACTCTTGGGTTGCCTAATGACAATTTTACTGTCGAGACAAAAGGCGAATCATGTGTAGGCGAAAATAATGGAGAAATAAATATAACGGCAAAAGCAGCATATGTTTATGAAGCAATTATAAGTGGAAAAACATATCCTTTTACTGAAAAAAGTTTAAAAGTTTCAAGCTTAGCTCCGGGAACTTATACTGTTTCTGTTACGATTCCGGATGAAAACTTTGAACAGAACTTCAATTTTACAATTGCAAAAGCAGCAACCACTACTGCGAAATCTAATATAACTTCTAAAAATGTAGATGTAGAAATTACTGAAGGAACAGCTCCATTTACTGTTTTTATTGATGGAACTGAACAATTTCAAACTAACAACTCTAATTTCTCAGTAGAACTTAATGAGGGTGGATTACTTGAAGTAGCAACTGCAAAAGCATGTGAAGGAATTTATTCTAAAAAGATTAAAACAACAGAGATTTTAGGAATTATGCTTTCTGCGTACCCAAATCCAACTTCTGGAAGTTTTGAAATCGAAATTCCAACTGAAAAAAGTCAGGTTGTAATTGAACTTTACAATTTTGGCGGTCAATTAGTTTCGAACAAAACCTATGTGATCGAAAATGGAAAAGCACAATTAAATCTTGAGAATCAACCTTCAGGAATATATGCTGCAAAAATCTATTTAGAAAATCCAGAATACATTAAAATTATAAAAAAATAAAAATGAAGAATTTTATATACCTATCAATCATTGGTTTGCTTTTTTCTGCTTGTGGTAGCGATGATCCAGAATCTCCAGCAGCAAACGAAGCACCACTTGTACCCACTTTAGTTGCTCCGGCAGATAATAAATTATGTGTAGACAACACCGTTAGTTTTCAATGGAACGTTTCTACAGATGTTAATAATGATGTAATAACGTATCAAATTGAGGTAGCAAAAGACAATGCTTTTTCTCAGATTGTAAAAACTGTTGAAGTGGCAACAACTACTACTTCTGTGGGATTAGATAAAAATACGGCTTACTATTGGAGAGTAAAAGCAACTGACAACAAAGGTTTGTCAAGCACTTTTTCATCCACTTTTAAACTTTACACTTCTGGTGAAGCTGTAGTAAATCATTTGCCTTTTGCGCCAGAATTAGTTGCACCGGCAATAAATGCTGCTTTGAGCATTACATCTGCAAATTTAACCTGGAATGCAACAGATGTTGACGCAACAGATGTTCTTACTTATGATGTATATTTTGGAACTGCAAATCCACCGACAATAAAAGTAAGCGAAAATACAAGTTCAAAATCATTTGAAGTTATACTTGAAGCTAGTAAACAATATTTCTGGAAAGTTGTTGTAAAAGATAATAAAGGAGGAGAAACTGTAGGTCAGGTTTGGAAATTCAAAACCAACTAACTTTAAAATACATTTAGTTAAACTAAAAAATCCCATTTTCATTCATTTGAAAATGGGATTTTTTTATGCTCCGTTGATACTTTAAAAAATCTCCTCACAAGTAAAAACCTCTTTCAATCTAACACCTTTTTCCGTATGTTCAACCGTTATAATTTGATTGTGAGCATCGTGCTCTAAAAATAAATACTGATTATTATCCGCCGCTGCATTAAGAAACTTTGATTTCTCGGGCATTGTCAGCAAAGGTCGTGTATCGTATCCCATAACATATGGTAAAGGAATATGTCCGGCTGTGGCCAGTAAATCGGCACAAAAAACAATAGTCTTATCTTTATATTGAATGTGTGGAATCATTTGCTTTTCAGTATGTCCGTCAACATAATAAATTCCAAAATTCAGTTCGTCAGAAAAGCCAAAATCACTTTCAGTACGTTTTATAAAATTCAATTGTCCGCTTTCCTGCATCGGCAAAATATTCTCTGAAAGAAAAGACGCTTTTTCGCGAGCATTTGGTTTTGTAGCCCATTCCCAGTGACTTTCATTGCTCCAATATTTGGCATTTTTAAACGCAGGTTCATATCCTGTTTTGTCTGAATTCCACTGCACACTTCCTCCACAATGATCAAAATGCAAATGCGTCATAAATACATCAGTAATGTCATCTCTGTGAAAACCATATTTTGAAAGTGACTTATCGATTGAATGCGAACCCCAAAGCGAGTAGTATCCAAAAAACTTTTCAGATTGTTTATTTCCCATTCCGGTATCAATTAAAATCAATCGATTGCCATCTTCGATTAGTAAGCAACGTGCGGCAATATCAATTAAATTATTTGCATCGGCAGGATTGGTCTTGTTCCAAATCGTTTTTGGTACAACACCAAACATAGCACCGCCGTCTAATTTAAAATTTCCGGATTCTATTGGATAAAGTTTCATGAGTTTAAATTTTCTAATATGAAAAAACAAAGCTAGGAAATACAATTTGGTTACGAATCTATTTTACTAAAAAGCTAATTGAATTTATTAAAATAACTATTATCTATTTTAACATTTGTTATAATAATGTGAAGCGTTATGGAAAAAGGTTTTTAAGTCGTATCTTTGCAGATAATTTTATTTCAACATTGAAATCCAGCACTTTA
>Ga0247806_10000432_pt1 | contig 26555 bp, 20 predicted proteins | sample UWRJL059202B1_FD_179935 | JGI IMG/M metagenome (GOLD analysis project Ga0247806, IMG submission 179935) | Plant litter microbial communities from Arlington Agricultural Research Station in Wisconsin, United States - UWRJ-L059-202B-1 | ecosystem: Environmental > Terrestrial > Plant litter >... | reverse complement strand
TCGACTACGTCAACGTCGATGCGCCCAAGGGCGGCGTAGTGCGGATGGGCGACATGGGAGGGTTCGATACCTTCAATCCCATCCTGCCCAAGGGGGAGGCCGCCGGTGGCACGGGGCTGGTGTTCGAAACGCTGCTGACGCCATCGCTCGACGAGAACAACACCTATTATGGACTGCTCGCCAAGAGCCTCAAGATCGCGCCCGATTATGGCGCCGTGACTTTCCGCATGGATCCGGCGGCCAAGTGGCACGACGGTCAACCGGTGACGGCGGAGGATGTCGTGTGGTCGTTCGACAAGGCCAAGGAGCTCAATCCCAACCAGGCGCAGTATTACGCCAATGTGGTCCAGGCTGAGGTGACAGCGCCGGGCGAAGTGACCTTTACGTTCGATCAGACCGGCAATCGCGAACTTCCCCTGATCCTGGGTCAGTTGATGATTTTGCCGCAGCATTGGTGGGAAGGCACCAACGCCACGGGCGTAAAGCGCAATATCGCGGAATCGACGCTCGAGGCGCCGATGGGTTCGGGACCCTATGAGCTCGCGAGCTTCGACGCCGGCCGCACCGTGACCTATCAGAGGGTCGAGGATTATTGGGGGGCCAACCAGCCGACGCGGGTCGGTACCAATAATTTCGATCAGTATCGGGTTGAATATTTCCTGGATCTGACGGTGCAGTTCGAGGCTTTCAAGGGCGACCAGTTCGATTGGTGGAACGAGAACCAGGCCCGGCGCTGGGCGACGGCCTATGACTTTCCGGCGGTCAACGACGGGCGGATCATCAAGGAGTTGTTCCCGCAGGATTACAACGGATCGGGCCTGATGGTCGGATTTATTCCCAACACGCGCCGCGAGAAATTCCAGGACGAGCGCGTGCGTGAAGCGCTGAACTACGCGTTCGATTTCGAGGAGCTGAGTAACACGCTGTTTTTCGGACAATACCAGCGGATCAATAGCTATTTCTTCGGGCTGCCGTTCGCATCGTCGGGCCTGCCAGAGGGCGAGGAACTGGAGATCCTCAATTCGGTCAAGGATCTGGTGCCGCCAAGCGTGTTCACCGAGCCTTACATCAATCCCGTGAGCGGCGATCCGCAGAAGTTGCGCGGCAATTTGCGGACGGCGCTACAACTGCTGACCGAGGCCGGTTACACGCTGCAGGGCAATCAATTGCTCGATCCAAACGGGGCGCCATTCACCTTCGAAATCCTGCTCAACGGGCCGACGATCGAGCCTGTGGCGGCGAATTTGATCACCAATCTGGGCAAGATCGGCATTGCGGTGACGTTGCGCTCGGTTGACAGCCCGCAATACATCAACCGCGTGCGCAGCTTTGACTACGACATGATCTATTCGGGCTGGGGGCAGTCGTTCTCGCCTGGCAACGAACAGCGCTATTTCTTCGGCTCGACGAGCGTCGACGAGGTCGGGTCGCAGAATTATATCGGCGTCAGTGATCCCGGGGTGGATGCCTTGATCGACAGGCTAATTGGTGCCGACGATCGGGCGACGCAGGAAGCAGCGACCAAGGCGCTGGATCGCACGCTGCTGCAGCATCACTATATGGTGCCAAGCTATTCCTTGCGCGAGTCGCGCATTGCCCGCTGGGACCGGTTCAGCCATCCGGAAACCCTGCCGGAGTTTTCGAGCGGCTTCCCGACGATCTGGTGGTTCGACGCCGACAAGGCTGCAAAGACCGGTGGCGTGCAGTAGGCCCCTAACAGCATGACGATAGCGAAAAGCCTCCGGCGATTCCGGAGGCTTTTTGTTTGGCTCGTTTTTGAGACTTAGCGGCGAGACGCTCAGTAGTCTTTTTCGTAGTAGACGCCGAGGCTCGAGTCGCCGCCCTGCCCGGCGGCGCCGGTGACCTTGAGGTCGTCGGTGACATCGAGGTTGATCGTCACCTTGCTTTGGCCGCCAGCACCGGCCTGCACGCCCAGATAGACGTTGTCCTGGACGTAGGCCCCGGCCTGGACCGCGACGTTGCCCTGGGCGTCGGTGACCACATCGAGGTCGTCGAGGCCTGCGGCGCCGCGCAGGCTATCGACCAGTCCGCCACCACCGCCGCCGACCAGTTCGCTCGCTGCTGCGGCGAGGCGCGCCAATTGCAGTGGCGAGAGTTCGCCCATCGAGCGCTTGAAGATCAGGCGGCTGAGTACTTCGTCCTGCGGCAATTGCGGGCTGGAGCTGAAGGACACATCGATGGCGGAGGCGCGACCCGAGACGGTGACATAGACGGTGATGTCCTCGCCGGTGACGCTGGCGACAAAGTTGATCTGCGGATCGAGATCGCCCACCAGGGTGACGGTGCCGCTTTCGAAATTGATGCGCTGGCCAAGGATTTCGAGGCGGCCGCGATTGAGCTCGAAGGCGCCGACCGGCTGGATATCGCCAATGGGGCCAGTGATGCGCACCGAACCACCGACTTCGGCGTCGAGGCCGCGGCCACGCACGAAGATCTGGTTGGGGGCGTTGACGTTGATATCGAGGAGAACGCCGCCCGGCCGGGTTTGCGGCACGGGAGCGCCCGATTCATCGATCTTGGCGCGGGCCAGGGTCTGTTCCACAGCGGGCGGCGTGCGGACGTGTTCGACGTCGATGAGCTGGGCGCCACCGCCAAAGCCTTCGGGCACGGTGATGTTGGCCTCTTCGACCAGGACATCCCCGCTGAGCAGGGGCGAGCCGGTCAGATTGCCGGTCAGCGCCAGATTGCCGGAAGCAGTGGCGACGAACAGATTGCCGTCGGCATAGCGAGCCGAGTTGAGTGCGACGCGCACATTGGCAGGCAGATTGGCCGTCAGGCCGATGGAGCCAGAGGCCGAGACCGAGCCGCCGGTCGACAGGCTTGCGGTCAGGCTGTCGATCACCAGATTGGTGCCGGTGAGGCTTGCCGAACCGGTAATTGGCTGCAGGCGCAAATTGAGTTCGGGATCGATGTATCCGGCGTTGTTGGTCGAGACCCGGCCGCCGAACTGTGGGCTGGCGATGCTGCCGGTGGCCTGGGCATTGATGGTGACGACGCCGCTCAATTGGCCGCCGCGATCGGCAACGAACTGATTGCCGAGGGCCAGCGGCGCCGAGCCATTGACGCTGACATTGAGCCCGTTGCCGCTGAGCGGGACGGTGCCCGACCCGGTGAGGGTCAGCCCGCCCGAGCCATTGGCACTCAGCGACGCCAGGGTCACGGTGTTGTTGGCGAAGCTGCCGCTGGCCGAGGCCGAGAGGGGCGCGATGCCGTAGTCGCTGATGGCAGCGGCATTGACGCCCTGAACCTGGGCCTGGAATTGCACGCGCGGATCGCTGCCGGTGCCACCGATAGTGGCCTTGCCGTTCAGCGTCCCCGAGAGACCGAGGTCCGGGGCGATGGTGTTGGCGATCGACAGGGGCAAGGCATTGATGTCGAGGGCGATATCGAGCGTTTCGCCTGCAGAGCCGGTGGCGGTGATCGAGCCGGAGCCGACATCGAAACGCACGGCATCGAGCGCGACATTGAAGCCCGCGACCTGCAGCACCGTGGGTTGAGCGAGGCGCGCGGACAGCTGGCCCTGCACCAGTTGGGCGCGGTCCAGCGCCAGGCGGTAGCCACCATCGACTGGCGTCAACGCGCCGGCGATGTCGACATCGGTCCCCGTCGCTAGGGCCGCCTGGGCATCGAACGCTGTGGTATCGCCGGTCTGCGAAGCGGTTGCAGCTAGCGTTTCCACGGTGACGCCAGCGGCTGCGATATTGCTGCCGGTGAGCTTCCCATCGATCTGCGGCACGCCGAACAGATCGCCGATGGTGGCTGAAACATCGGCGGCGCCAACGCGGATATCGTTGACCACGAGATTGCGCACATCGCCGCGCACGGAGGCGCCCTGCTTGCCATCGGCCGGTGCCAGCGTCAAATCGGCGTTGACGGCACCGGCGGCTTCGACCAGTGCCAGCGCTGCCGGCACCGATACGTCGGGCGACACAACATTGAGCCCGCCGGTCAACAGGCCGGTGAGCGCAACGCGCGTCAGATCGCCGGTGATCCGCGTGCCAGCTGCGGTGAAGTCGATGCCGCTGAGGGCCTGTTCGGCAGGCGTGACGTTGACGCCAGCGGCCAAGGTCGTGCGGAAGCCATCGAGCGCGGCCTCGCCAGTGATATCACCGGTCAGCGTGTCGACATTGTATTGCCCGGCAAAGCCGACGGTCCCGTCGCGCAGGGTGCGACCGGCCAGCGTGCCATTGGCGACGGCGGCGGTTAGATTGAGGTCGATGATGTTGTTGGCGCCCTTGGCGGTGCCGACGACGTTAAGGGCGCCGGACGCCTGATCGGACAGCAGCCCCAGATCGGCGAGATCGAGATTGAAGGTGAAGTCGGCGAGGGCATTGGAATAGGTGCCGTCGGCGAGCAGTTGCACCTGATTGTTTTCGATGCGGAAATTGTCGGCGGTGAGGCCATTGGTGTCACGCGCCACGCGACCGGTAAGGGACACCGTGCCCGCCAGCAACCCGTCGGCGACAGAATCGTCGATCACGAGATCGGAGCCGGTGCCATCGAGCGTCAGATCGAAGCCGCCGGTCAGTGGCATGATCGAACCGGTTGCCTTGAGCGACAGGCCGCCATCGAGCTCGCGCCCGGCGAGGCCCGAGAAGGGCGAGATGCTGGATGTTTCGAGCCCAATATCGCCGTTGAAATCGAGGCCGTCGAGCTGGCCGCTCAGCATGGCCGTCAACGCCTGTCCGGCCACCCGGAGTTCGGCCAGTTGGACCGGTTCGCCGGCATTCCACAGCCCGGCAATGCCGACGCCGATGCTGTCGCCCAGCGCCGCTTCGATCTCGGGCGAAGCCGCAATGCCCGCCATCGTGCCATCGCCGTTGAAGGTGACGCGCCGGGTTGCCGGATCGTTGAGATTGGCGGCCACACCGCCCAGGTTCAGCGCCACCGTGTCGGCCGCGAAACCGTCAGTTGCGAGACGCGAAATGGCCAGCGTCGAATTCCAGTCCTCGTTGGCGTCGCCGCCAAAGGCGATGGCCAGTTGCGCAGAGTTGACCCGCGTGGCGCTACCGGGAATCGGCAGGGTGACGGGCGCGCCGCTCGGGTCCGAGACCACGGCGTTGAGCGCCAGGGTGCGCAGGAAATTATCAGGCGTGGTGTCGGCGGCGGCTTCGAGCGACAGCTGGCCGCCGGTGAGCTTGAGGCCGGAAATCGAAATGCTGCCGGCGCTGCGGATCAGCGCATTGGCGGTGAGCGCGGTTTCGGTACCAAAGAACGGCCGATAAGGTTCGGCCATCAGGGTGGACAGCGGGCCGCGCAAATCGGCGTTGACGGCAAAGCCCTCGGCCTGCTGCTGAACCGTCGCGGCACCCGACAGCGCGGTCTGGCCATTGGCCTGCAGCACGAGGTCGGTTCGCAGATCGGCGACCGGGCCCGTGCCGTTGAGCGTCAGGGTCATGGCGGGGCGGTTTTCGATGCTGAGCAGATTGGCGATCACGCCATTTTCCGGCTCGACCAGCGAAAGCCCCAGCTTGATCGCATTGTCCACACCGGTGTAGGCGACGTCGAGATCAAGCGTACCGCCGGGACCATCGAGCCGGACGACATCGAGACTTGTCGTTAGATTGCCGCCTTCGAGGGTGAACGCGCCGTTGAGCGAGATTTCGGACCCGAGCCCGAAAACCCCCTCGCCGAACGTCACCTTCGGGATGCTGAGTTGTTGCAACACGATGGCGACCGGAAACTCCGGGATCGCGAACGTGCCGGCCTCGGCGGGTGGCAGGGTGACGCCCTCCGCTGGCACGGCATTGCGCAGATAGTCGATCGAGTCGGCCTTGAGCGAGGTGATATCGAGCTTGCCCAGGAACAGCGCGGCCTGGTTCCAGGTTAGTTGGGCATTGTTGACGCGCAGCCAGACGCCCTGCTCGTCCGAAATGGTGATCTCGCGCACCGCCACGTCGGAGCCCAGAATACCCTCGATGTTGGACAGGCGGATCTGGCGCTCGGGCGTCGAGAGACGATCCTGCACGAAATTGGTGATGAAATTCTTCTGCTCTTCATCCTGCGCCACGGCGAGGCTCGGCACGGCAAAGCCGAGACCACCAAGCATCAGCAGGGCAACAACAAGACGCATGGGCTTCTGGAAATATCTGGTCATCAGAACGACTGCCCTATGCCGACGTAGATCGCGTAATCGGGGTCGCTATCCTGCTTGTTGAGCGGAATGGCCACGTCGAGGCGGAGCGGCCCCAGCCCGGTGTAATAACGGACGCCCGCGCCGACCCCCAGCTTCAGATCATCGAGGCCCGGGAAGGTATCGCCGGCCACATAGCCGCCATCAACGAAGCCGACGACGCCAATCGTCTCGGTGACTTTGGCCCGCGCTTCGAGCGAGGCCTCGAGCAGATAGCGCCCGCCGACGATATTGCCGAAGCCGTCATCGACGCCGATGGATTTGAAGCTGTAGCCGCGCACCGAGCCACCACCGCCGGCAAAGAACAGCCGGTCGGGCGGAATTTCGTTCAGCTCGGGCCCGACGATGGCACCGGCCTTGACGCGGCCGGCAAGCACGAACGGATCGTCCTCGCCGAAGCCGAAATAAGTGCGGCCTTCAACGGTGACGCGGCCTGCCGCATTGCCGTAGTTGAACTCGTAGAACGGCTCGACATCGGCGCGCAGATACCAGCCGCTCGTCGCATCGACCTTGTCGTTGCGGAAATCGAGGGTCGCCGCGCCATAGACGCCGGCGATAGCAAAGTCGCGGGTGCCGAACACGTCGTCGAAGCGGCTGCGCTCCAACAGCGCGCCACCCTCGAGGGTGATCTGGTCGGACAGCATGTGGGTCAGGCCGAACTTACCGAGCACCGAGGTTTCGCTATAGGTCGGGAAGACCGTGCGCTCACCGGCCACGACCGCGACAAGGTCGGTGTCGGGCGTGAAAATGCCGGGTTTGGTGAAGGTACCGCCGAAGTAATAGTCAAACTCTTCGGTTTCGATCGGGAAGGCAATGCTGGCGACGCGCGCATCGAGCCGCAGCCGCTCGGCCTGGCCGAACAGATTGCGCCACAGATGGAAGGCTTCGACGCCCAGGCCATCGAGGGTCGAATAGGTCGCGCCAACGCCAAAGCGGGCGCCGGGCAGCTCCTGCACGAGGAGAGTATAGGGCAAGAGCCCGTCGGCGCCGATGGATTCGGCAGCAGTGAGCCGGGCCGAGCGGAACACTTCGAGCCGGTCGAGGCGCTTCTGGGCCCGCTCGATCTCATCGGGATCGAACTCTTCGCCCGGGGTCAGGCCGGTCTGGCGGCGCACGAACTCGGGGTCCATGCGCTCGGTGCCGCTGACGGTCACATCGCCAAAGGCAGCCTTCTGGCCGGGATTAACGGTGATGGTGACGTCGACCAGATTGGTGGCGTGATCGGCGACGACATCGCGGCTGGCGATGACGGCCTTGGCATAGCCCTGCTGGCGCCAGGCTTCCAGCGCCAGGGTTTCCGATTTGAGAATGACGCTCGACTTGGCGGTCTCGCCGACGCCGAAGCCCTGCCCGGACGGCAGATCGACCTGATCGAAGGGATCAGTCGTCGCGGGCGCCTGATTGACGATGTCGACGCGGTTGAAATTGAACAGCGGGCCGGGATCGACCACGATGCTGACGGCTACCGGATCGGGCAGATCGATGTCTGTCGCCAGGCTCGTGACCTCGGCACCACCGACGCGGATGCTGACGACGCCACCGTAGTGACCTTCGTTGTAGAGCGCGGCCACGATGCGGCGATAATCGCCACGGGCCTTGGCGAGCAGGCCAGCAGCGCCGGAGGCCGGCTCGGCCTCGTCGGCAATCAGCGCCGAGGCGTTGCGTACGACGTTTTCGAGATCGCCCGTCGTGTTGACGACGAGATCGACGCTGTAGGGTTGCGGGTCGGCGATCACCGAATCGGCGTCCGCCTCGCTCTGATCTTCGAAGAACTTGACGCCGAACAGCTCAAAGCCCTGCGCTGGCGCGACCACGCCAAGGCCGGCTGCCGCAACGCACAATGCGCCAATACTCGTTACAAATCGCGCGATATGCAGTGGACCAGCCCCGCCCGTTCGACCTCAAACCAAAACTGGAATCGCTGAAATATGCGCAATCCCGAGGGTTAGAAGCTCAGTTTCCCTCGCAGCTACGGGCCGGTCAACACTGACCCGTCCAAGCCGCCTCGTATGACGCTGCGAAACGGACAAGACCCGCCCGCTCAAGCAGGACTTTACGTCTGCTTCACCTAAACAACCATTCACTTGTCGCCCGGTTTCCGATTTCAAGCAAACATCGTGTCCTATGGGCAACGAAAGGTTAATGACGCAATTGCTCGCAACAGCGTAATGCTGGGGCGACGAAAACGATCGGGTCCGGCAACGATGAGTTATGTACAAACCGTGGCAGGCGCCGCCTTCTGGCTCGGCCTCGCAACCGCCGCCTTTGCCGGTGGCACCATGGAACACCAGTCGTTCGACAGCCTCGCGCTCGGCACCCCGCTCAACGCCATGGTCTATATCCCAGAGGGCGCCCCGCCCTCCGCCGGCTGGCCCGTCGTCTATCTGCTGCACGGCCTGGGCGACAATGAAACGAGCTGGCGCGACGCCGGCAATATCGTCCCCACGCTCGATGAGATGATCGCCAACCACCTCATCGCCCCCGCCCTCGTCGTCATGCCCGGCGCCGGCGCCAGCTGGTACGTCGATTCCAAAGCCGTCGGCGGTCCCGGCGACTACGAAACCGCCATCACCCGCGATCTGATCACGGCGGTCCAATCCAGCTACCCCACCCGAAAAGACCCCGGTGGCCGCGCCATTGCCGGCCTCTCCATGGGCGGCGCCGGCGCGCTACGCCTCGCTCTGGCCCACCCCGATCTGTTCGTCGCCGCAGCTGCCTTGTCCCCCGCCATCTGGCAAAACGTGCCCGAGGCCGAAATGGGCATGGACGCGCAATCCATGTCGCTATTGATCGACAGCACCTATTTCCACCGCGACGATCCCGTCGACATCACCGAGGGCGTCGACCTGCCCCCGCCGCCGCCCCATTTCGGCGGCGCCTTCGGCAATCCGTTCGATCCGCGCCTGTTCAACAGCCTCAATGTCTTCACCCTGCTGGCCAGCCGCATCGCCACCAACTCGCCCTTGCCCGCCATGTTCGTCACCGTCGGCGACGATGACAGCCACAAGCTCTGGCGCGGCGCGATCGCGTTTTACGAAACCATGCAGGCCGACCAGCGCACCGTCCAGTTCCGCGTCACTGATGGTGATCATTCCTGGACCGTGTGGCGCATCACCGTGCGCGACGCGCTCAGCTTCATCGACAGCCAGTGGCAGCCCGCCCCGCCCGCGCCTTGATCGCCTCCCACGAACCACCACATCCCTTCGATTATAACTGACGGACCCAAGCCCATGTATGAACTGCTCGACCCCAAAAGCTTCGTCGTCTTCATCACCGGCGCTACCTCCGGATTTGGCGCTGCAGCCGCCCGGCGCTACGTCGCCGCCGGTGGCAAGGTGATTGCGACGGGCCGTCGCAGCGACCGGCTGAAGGAACTGCAGGCCGAGCTTGGGGCCGCGAGTTGCCATATCATCGAGCTCGACGTGCAGGACCGCGCTGCGATCGACACGGCCATTGCCGATCTCCCTGCCGAGTTTGCCGGGATCAACATCGTGCTGGCCAATGCCGGGCTGGCACTCGGCTTGTCGCCCGCCGCCGAGTCGGACATCACCGATTGGGAGACGATGATTTCGACCAATATCACCGGTCTGGTTTATACCGTGCGGGCGCTGCTGCCGGGCATGATCGCGCGCGGCGGCGGCCATGTGGTGACGCTGGGCTCGGTTGCCGGCGACTATCCCTATCCCGGCGGCTCGGTCTACGGCGCCACCAAAGCCTTCGTCAAACAGTTCGCCCTGAACCTGCGCTCCGATGTGCAAGGCAAGAACATCCGCGTCACCAATATCGAGCCGGGGCTGACCGAGACGGAATTTTCGCTCGTGCGCTTCAAGGGCGACGAAGGCAAGGCCGCCAAGCCCTACGAGAACACCAAGGCAATGAACGCCGAGGACATCGCCGAGACCATCATGTGGTCGACGCTGTTGCCCGCGCACGTCAACGTCAACCGGCTGCAGGTGATGGCGACGACGCAGGCCTTTGGCAATTTTGATATTTTCCGGGGCTGAGAACATGCAAAAATATCTGACCAGGGACATGATCTGGAAACTGGCATTGGCGCTGGTGGGCTGCTTTGCGGCGGCCTTTGTCGGCGACGAACTGCTGCATGGCGGCGCCCTGGGCTGGGCACTCGGCGGCGCCATACTGGCGGCGACGTGCTTTCCGATGTTCAGAACGCTGATGGAGCGCGGCGGGATTGGACCTGGCAGATGAGCTAGCGCTCGAGCTTTCCGGTCACTGTCGCATCTTGCCTTCCCGCTGCATCGCCTTATGCTTGGCATCAGCAAGCCCCGGACCATTCATGCCCAATATCGATACGCTGACGCATAATTCCTGGCAGGTTATCGCCGCGACCGAAGAGATCGGGATTGGCGTCGTGACGACCACCATTTTGCTCGATACCCAGATCGCGTTGACCCGCGATGCCGATGGTTTGCCCGTCGTATGGCGACGCAGCGATGAGCAGAACGGCGACGAAATCGATCCAGATACCATCGTCGAGCGCCTGCCGGTCATCACCGGCTATGGCTATATCTGGACCAGCTTCGGCACGCCGCCAAAAGAGCTGTTTCCGATCCCCGAATATGCCGAGCCCGACCGCGTCAACATGAGCTGCGGCTCAATCGGCATTCATGTCTCGGCACCGCGGGCTGTCGAGAACTTTCTCGACATGGGGCACTTCCCTTATGTCCACACCGACATCCTGGGTGCCGAACCGCATACCGAGGTGAAGGAATACGACGTCGAAGTCTCCGAGGAGCGCGACGAGGTGCTGGCGACCAAGTGCAAATTCTTCCAGCCGCGCGCTGCCCTCTCGGCCACCGAAGGCATGGAGGTCGAATACGTCTATCGCGTGCCCCACCCCTATTGCTCGGTGCTCTACAAATCCTCGCCCGAGGCGCCTGAGCGGCGCGACGTGATCGCGATATTCCTGCAACCGGTGAGCGAAGACCGCTGCCGCGCGCATTTGCTGCAGTCGATGATCGACAGCACTTCCACGGTCACCGATCTGCGCCGGTTTCAGCAGACCATTTTCGGGCAAGACAAGCCGATCCTTGAAAACCAGTACCCCAAGCGGCTGCCGCTCGATCCGCGTTCGGAAACCCCGATCCGGGCCGACAAATCGGCCATCGCCTATCGCCGCTGGCTGAGCCAAAAGGGCGTTACCTATGGCGTCATCCCGCTCGCCAGCTGATCTTTGGGCGCGCCCCGTACGCCAGGGCCCGCCGGCATCGACCTCATCCGATCGTGGCGCGATCCAGACGTTATTCGGATGACTTCATGAGCTTATCGCTAACCGACCCTTCCTGGTACCCGATCGCCTCCAGCGACGATTTGCCGTTCCGCCATGTCTACCAGGGTCAACTGCTCGGTCGCGAATTGGCCGTGTGGCGGGCCGACGACGGCAATGTGAACGTGTGGGAAAACCGCTGCCTGCATCGCGGCGTCCGCCTTTCCATCGGCATCAACGAAGGTGGCGAGCTTAAATGCCAGTATCACGGCTGGCGCTATGCCAACCGCTCGGCTGGCTGCACCTATATTCCGGCCCACCCGGCGGACGCGCCCGCACGGCGCATCCAGAACAAGACCTATCCGGTGCGCGAGGCCTTTGGCCTGGTGTGGTCGGCAGCCAATGACGACATCGCTTTCACGCCCTTCCCCGGCGCCGAAACCGGCACTTGGTTTGCCCTGCGCCCCATGCCCGTCAACGCCGCGCCCGAGGACGTCCACGCGGCCCTGACAAGCCTTGCCCCCGACGACCAGCCCGCCGAACTGCTGCCAGCTTTAGGCGTTCGCGTCGGCACCACGCTGTATTTCGTCCAGCCCATCGACGCCAACCGCGCCGTCATTCGCGGCCTGCTCGCCCATGAGCCCGCCGACGCCATCACCACCCTGCGCCACTACAACGAGACCTTGACCAAGCTGCGCGACCGCCTTGAACGCGCCGCCGCCCGCAAGCCGATACCGGCCCCCCTCAATCCGGCGTTCGATAAAGTGTCAGTCGAGCTTTCCACCATGCCCGACATTTCCATTCCACGCGGCAACACCATGACGGTCGTGGTCAAGCGCAAATGGACCAGCGCCGAGGGCATTATCGGCTTCGAACTGGCCTCGCGCACCGGCCATTTGCCGACCTTCCAGCCCGGCGCGCATATCGATGTGCACCTGCCCAATGGCCTGATCCGCCAATATTCCATCACCAATGGCCCCGGCGATCTCCTGAGCTACATCATCGGCGTCAAGGCTGAGTCAGCCAGCAAAGGCGGCTCCAAGGCCCTGATCGAAACCGTGAGCGAAGGCGATCTCCTCGCCATTTCGGAGCCGCGCAACAATTTCCCCCTGCGCCGCGACGCCACCCGCACCGTTCTCATTGCTGCGGGCATCGGCATCACGCCGCTACTGTCCATGGCGCGTTTCCTCGACAAGTCGAGCCTGCCCTACGAGTTGCATTACTTTGCCCGCACCGATGACCAAATCGCCTTCCGGGCCGAATTGGGTGCGCTGCACGGCAAGATAGTCCTCCACACCGGCCTCGCCCGCGACACCATCGGTCAAACCATCGCTACTGCCCTCGGGTCATGGAGTCGCGCCCAGCACGTCTACGTCTGCGGTCCCTCGACCATGCTCGAGACCGTTCGGGCAACTGCGGCAGCGCAAGACTGGCCCGAAGAGGCCATTCACTTCGAGTATTTCAAGAACGACAAGGTCATCGACGACAGCTCGAGTTTTGAGATCGAGCTGGCCCGCTCGGCCATGACGCTACAGGTGCCGGCTGGCAAGACCATTCTAGAGGTGATGCGCGACGCCGGCCTCTCGGTGCCCAGTTCCTGCGAGCAAGGCGCTTGTGGAACCTGCCTCACCGGGGTGATCGTAGGCGAATGCGACCATCAGGACGTCTATCTCAACGACAGCGAAAAGCGCGCCAACACCGCCATGCTGACGTGCGTGTCGCGCGCCAAAAGCGCCCGTCTCGTACTGGATATCTGAGCCATGGCCATCACGCTGTATGATTTCGAACTCTCCGGCAATTGCTACAAGCTGCGCCTGCTGATGAACATACTGCGCGTGCCCTACGACATCATCCCGGTCGATTTCTTCCCCGGACGCCAGCACAAGGCCGACTGGTTTTTGCGGCTCAATCCGTTCGGCCAATTGCCGGTGCTGAAGGACGATGGGCTTGTGCTGTCGGACTCGGGCGCGATCCTGGCCTATCTGGCGCGCAAGTATGACGAGACGGGCCAGTGGTTTCCGAGCGATCCCGCGACCATGGCCGAGGTTTTGCGCTGGCATGCGGTCGCCGACGACATCACGGCCTCATCCTCGGCGGCGCGGCTGGCGCTGGGCTTCGACTATGATTTCGACATCGCCAAAACCCAGGCCGCGGCGCACCGGATTTTCCGGCTGATGGACGAGCATTTGTGGTTCGGTGAGCGCGAGGGTCGCGACTGGCTGTGTGCGCCAGCGCACCCCACTACCGCCGATATCGCTTGCTTCCCCTATGTGATGCTGTCCGAGGAAGGCGGTATTTCGCGGCAGGATTATCCCGCCTTGCGCCGCTGGACCGACCGGGTGCGCCGGATACCGGGCTTTGTCGTGATGTCGGGGATTTTTCCAGCGGGGCGGGCGCTGGAGCAGACTGAGTGAACCCCACCCAACCTCCCCCTGAAAAAGGGGGAGGGGCCGATCCAGTGCGTTGCGTTGTATCTGGCCACCCACTGCGCAGTCCCTCCCCCGCTTCCGGGCGAGGTAAGGTGGGGGTCTAGCCCTAGGCCACCAATCCCGCTATTGCCTTATGCCAAAATCGAGGAGTGTTCCCATGATCATCGAGCCCAAGATCCGCGGCTTTATCTGCACCACCGCCCATCCCACTGGCTGCGCCACCAATGTGCAGCGCCAGATCGATCATGTGGTGGTCAAGGGGCCCATCGCATCGAGCCGCAAGCGGGTTCTGGTGCTGGGCTGCTCGACGGGCTATGGTCTGGCTTCGCGTATCGTCAATACCTTTGGCAGCGACGCCGACACGGTTGGGGTTTCGTTCGAGCGCCCGCCAGCCGAAACCAAGCCGGCTTCGGCAGGCTGGTATAACAACCGCGCCTTCGAGAACCGCGCCAAGGCTGCGGGCCGCACGGCTGTGACAATCGAGGGCGATGCGTTCTCCGATGCGATCAAGGCCGAGACGATCGAGGCCATCAAGGCCAATCTGGGTCAGGTCGATCTGATCGTTTATTCCCTCGCCTCCCCAGTTCGCACCGACCCCAAGACCGGCGAAACCTATCGCTCGGTCATCAAGCCTTATGGCACGTCGGTCACCTCCAAGACCCTCAACACCGGCACCGGCGAAGTCTCGGAAATCTCGGTCGAGCCGGCGACCGAAGAAGAAGCCGCGGCCACCGTCAAGGTTATGGGCGGCGAGGATTGGGAGTTGTGGATTGCTGCGCTGGCCGAGGCCGGTGTGCTGGCGGACGGCTTCCTGACGCTGAACTATACCTATCTTGGCAGTGAGCTGACCTGGCCGATCTATCACAAGGGCACGCTGGGCAAGGCCAAGGGCGATCTGGATCGCGCGGCCAAGGCCATCCGTGGCCAGTTTGGCGAGCATGCCGCCAATGTCGTGGCCCTCAAGGCCGTGGTGACCCAGGCGAGTTCGGCTATTCCGGTGGTGCCGCTCTATGGCACGCTACTGATCAAGGTCGAGGACGAGATGGGGCTGGGCGAAGGTACCATCGAGCAGATCGACCGCCTGTTCCGCGACAAGCTGCAGGGCGATGTTGCGCTGGACGACGAAAACCGTATTCGGGTCGACGATTGGGAATTGTCCTCGACCATGCAGCAGGAATTGGCCAAACGCTGGGCCGCATTGACCACCGAAACGCTGGCTGATCTGGCGGATTTGCCGAAGTATCGGCAGGAGTTTTTGAAGCTGTTCGGGTTTGGTCTGGGCGGCGTGGACTATTCTGCGGATGTCGATCCGCAGGTCGTGAACTAGTCGAAGCTTAACCGCCGGTCGTCACTCCAGGGTGGCGACCGGCAGGCGAAGAATTTCTTACAGACCAACCTTCTGGCTTTTGCCGGCCTTGCTGACCAGCAGCTGATTGAGCCGCATCTTGTCGGCGTCGACCACCTCGAACACATAGCCCGCGGCCTCCACCCGATCGCCCTTGCGGGCGGCGCGGCGCATGCGGTGGACGATAAAGCCGCCAATGGTTTCGTAGCTGGCTTCGGCGGCGAGATGGGGAATGCCGAGCGCCCGCGTTACGTCGACGAAGGGCGCAACGCCATCGATCAGCCAGCTCTGCTCGTCGCGCTTGAGGATGGCCTGTTCCTCGAACGGATTGGCCAGCCCTGCATCAGCGCGCCCATCAGATCCTTGAACGTTACCACGCCCACGACATGGGCATATTCGCTGACGACGACGGCGAAACCTGTGCTTTGGGCCTGAAACTCGGCCAGCACTTCCCAGACGTTGAGCGTATCGGGCACCGACAGCACGTCGCGCTTGGCCTTGCCAAAGTCGATCTGCTCATTGCGGTCGATCGCGGTCGCGAGCACGTCCTCGGCCCGCACGCAGCCAATGACGGCGTCGATACCGCCATCGCAGATGGGATAATGCGAAAACGGGCGGCGGCGGACCTTGTCCTGCTGCACATCGGGCGGATCGCTGATATCGAGAAAGACGATATCGTCGCGGATGGTCATGACCGACGTGACGCTGCGCAATTCGAGCGCTAGCACGTTCTCGATCAGCCGGTGTTCGTTCTTCATCAGGACGCCGGATGCGGCGCCGCCGGCAAGGATTAGCCGGAAATCCTCGGCTGTCACCGCATCGGCCGCGACCTTGGATTCGAGCTTGAACCAGCCGATGATGACGTCGGACAGCTTGCCGAAGAACCACACCAGTGGCTTTAAGAGCTTTACAGCAATTTCGGGAAACCAGACGACGGCGAGCGCAACTTCTTCGGGCACCAGCATGGCGATGCGCTTGGGCGTCAGATCGGCCAAAAGCACGAACAGCGCGGTGACCAGAGCGAAGGCCAGCACCGATCCCACTGGCAATGCGACATCGGCGTGGGTGCCGAGCAGGATCAGCGCCTGGGCGAACACCGGGCCAAGCGTGTCCTGCCCCAATGTGCCAGCGAGAATGGAGACGGCATTGGTCACGATCTGTAGCGCGGTGATGACATTGCCGGCGTCCGCCCGCAGCGCGACGAAGCGCCTGGCTTTTGCATTGCCGGCTTCAGCGAGGGCGCGAATACGGACCTCTCGAGCAGCCGCAAAGGCGATCTCGGAGAGCGAGATCAGAACGCTGACGCCGATGAGCGCAGCCAGTAGAATAATTCCGAGAAGGGGGTTCATATCACGCACGTCAACTTGGGGCCGGCGCTCCTCTTAGCACAGGCAGTGTGCCAAAGAGAAATGGGCGATCTCGCTTGCTTCAGAGCGGCGGGTAGCGATGTTCGGTGCCCTGGTAGTCGCGCACGGTGAAGCAGCCGTCGGTGCCCGCGATTTCGGCAGCGCCAATATCGGCTTTGCCGTGGCCGCCGGGGATGTCGAGAATGTAGGTGGGCTGCGCCAGGCCGGAGATGCGCCCGCGCAGGGCCGCAACCAGCTGTTGGCCTTCGGCAATGCTCAGACGGAAATGGCTGGTGCCGGGCGCCAGATCGGGGTGGTGGAGATAATAGGGTTTGACCCGGTTTTCGACGAACAGCTTCATCAATGCCGCCAGCGTTTCGACGTTGTCGTTGACGCCCTTGAGCAAGACCGACTGGCTGACCATGGCGATGCCGCCATCGACCAGACGCGCGATGGCGCCGCGTGCGGCATCGGTAAATTCGCGCGGGTGATTGGCGTGCAACGCGATGTAGACAGTCTTGCCGCTGGCCTTGAGGGCGTCCAGCATGGCGGCGTCGACGCGGTCGGGCTCGACGACGGGAACACGGGTGTGAAAGCGCACGATCTTGACGTGACTAATGCCAGCGAGCCGCCGCATGATCTCGGTTAGCCGCCGGGGCGACAGCACCAGTGGATCGCCACCGGTCATGATGACTTCCCAGATCTCCTGATGTTCGGCGACATAGGCGAGCGCACCGTCGAGTTCGGCTGCGGTCAGCGTACCCAGCCCCTGCGGCCCCACCATCTCGCGGCGGAAACAGAACCGGCAATACACCGGGCAGACATGCACTGCCTTAAGCAGGACGCGGTCGGGGTAGCGATGAACGATGCCCTTGACCGGGGAATGGGCCAAGTCGCCGATCGGATCGACGCGCTCGTCGGGCGTGGTGACCAGTTCATGCAAGGTCGGCACGAACTGTGCGGCCATTGGGTCGTGCGGGTCGGCCGGATCGATCAGCGCGGCAATCGCCGGGGTGATCCCGACGGCGTATTTGCGGGCAACCGGTTCGAGCGCAGAGGTGTCAGCGACGAGGCCCCAATCGGCTAGACTGTCGATATCCTTGATGGGGCGATCAAAGCTCATTCCGCCACCGGCGCCCAGAGCACGGCTTCGATACGGGGCGCAGCGGTTGCCAGCATGACCAGTCGGTCAAAACCGAGCGCGACGCCGCTGGCCTCGGGCATCAGTTCGAGCGCCGCGAGGAAATCCTCGTCTACTGGGTAGCGCTCGCCGTAGATGCGGGCCTTCTCGTCCATCTCGGCGGTAAAGCGCCGGCGTTGTTCGGCTGGGTCGGTCAACTCGCCAAAGCCGTTGGCCAGTTCGACGCCGCAGGCGTATAGCTCGAAGCGTTCGCTGACGCGATGGTCGTCACTCGCCCGCCGTGCCAGCGCCGCTTCGGCTGCCGGGTAGCGATCGAGGACCGTAATCCGGCCATTGCCGAGGTGCGGCTCGACCTTGTCGGTCAGGATCAGGCTGAACAGATAACTCCAGCTGCGATCATCCGGCACCGCCATGCCAAGCGTTGTCATCTGCGCGGCGAGGGCATTGCCATCGGTCATGCCTTCCGCGTCCATGGTGGTCAAAAGCTCGATCCCGGCATAGCGGCTGAAGGCATCGATCACACTCAGCCGCTCGGGCTCGGCGAACGGATCGCAGTGCCGATCGCGGAAACGGAGCGTCTGTACACCGGTCGCCTGCCCTGCCAGCCGCAACATCTCGATGCAATCGGCGATCACCGCGTCATAGGGTTCAGCGGCGCGATACCACTCGAGCATGGTGAACTCGGGATGATGCAGCGCGCTGCGCTCGCGGTTGCGCCAGACGTGCTGCAGGCTGGCGATCCGGGTTTCGCCGGCCGCCAGCAGCTTTTTCATGGTGAATTCGGGCGAGGTGTGCAGATACATCGGCGCCCCTGCCCCGTCGTTGCCAATCATCATCGTACCGAAGGCATGCAGATGAGTTTCATTACCGGGCGAACGCTGCAGCGCCGGCGGGTCCACCAGCAAAAAGCCCTCGTCGGCCAGATAGCCGCGCAGTTTTGCCTCGATGCGACCGCGTGCCAACAGGATCGGGCGCCGGTCGGCGTGAACCGATGGCGACCACCAGGGCGATGCTGTGTCGGTATGTGGGCTCATGTGACCTTTATGACGGCCGGGCTGGCGATTTGCGCCAAGATAGGGTAGTTGGCGAACCGAAAGTCTATTCCGGCGCGCAAGACGGCATTGCCTCTAGTACGCGCCAGCCAAACGAACAAGGAAGAATAATGGTCAAGGTCATCGCGTCCTCGCTGCGCAAGGGCAATGTGGTGGAGCAGGACAATGCTTTGCATGTCGTGCTGACGGCGGAAAACGTGCACCCCGGCAAGGGAAATTCGATCACTAACGTCAACATGCGCCGTATCAGCGACGGGGTGAAGGTCGTCGGTCGCTGGCGCACCGTCGAGATGGTCGAGAAGGCCGATGTCGACGATCGCGAGTATGACTATCTCTATTCGGACGGCGAAGGGCACCACTTCATGGAGCCTTCGACCTATGAGCAGATCACCGTGTCGGATGACGTGATCGGTGACCAGAAGGCCTATCTGATGGATGGCATGAAGGTTCATCTCAAGACCTTCGAGGGCACGGCGCTGTCGATGGAATTGCCGCAGCGGCTGACGTTCGAGATCATCGAGACCGAGCCGGTCGTCAAGGGCCAGACGGCGTCGTCGTCCTACAAGCCCGCAGTGCTCAACAATGGCCTGCGCGTCATGGTGCCGCCGCACATCGGGACCGGTACCCGCATCGTCATTTTGACCGACGACAATTCCTATGTGGAACGCGCCAAGGATTGATCGTCCGACAATAAAACGGGCCCTCAGGGGCCCGTTTCGGTCTCGTTCAGATCTTTGGTCGCCTCGGTCCAGATCGCTTCGTCACGACCGATCGGCGTGCCTTCGGCTAGCCATCGGTCATAGGCCATCTGGCGCTGGTGCATCTCTTTGGCGCGCAACCAGTAAGCCATTGCTTGATCTGGGGGGCGTCCATCGTGCTCCCAGAGAAAATAGGCGGTGCGTCTAACGCTCTCGGCCAGCTCGGAATTTTTCAGCATTATCGCACCGGAAGAAAATCGGCGCGGTCGACCCGCGCCCAATCAACAGCTTAGGCCGCTTTCTGGTTCACCTTCGCCGTGCCGACTTCAGTCAATTTCAAGTCAGTGGCGATTTCTTCCTGCAGCGTGGCGTCGAGCAGGGTCATAGCTTCGTCCATGCCGAGCTGGGTGGCCCAGGCCTTCAGCGTCCCATAGCGGGCGATTTCATAGTGCTCGACAGCTTGGCCAGCGGCCACGAGGCCGGCGTCCAGCGCCGAGGAGCCTTCGTATTCTTCGATGATCGACTTGCCTTCTTCGATGATGCCGAGGATGGCGTCGCAGGTCTTGCCGCGGGCCGGCTTGCCGAGCAGCTCGAAAATCTGCTGCAGGCGCTCGATCTGGACTTCGGTCTCCTGCTGGTGCTGCTCGAAGCCAGCCTTGAGTTCCGGCGAGGTCGCAGCCTTGGCCATCTTGGGAAGGGTCTTCACAATCTGGCGTTCTGCGTAATAGATGTCCTTGAGCGTATCGAGGAACAGATCATCGAGGGTCTTGTCAGCCATTTGTCGTCTCCATTGAGGCTTGGTGCTGCGCCGCTAACGATGACTCCCACGGGAAGTTCCGTTCTGAAATCGAGCTTCTAGACTCTTCTCGACAGCATGCCGCAAGCAGCTAGATTGATGACAGGCCCGCCCATGAAAACTGTAATCAAACCATCCGGAGCGGCCACAAAGCGGTCTTTGCGCCAGGCTTCTGCCCTGCATAACGGTCCTGTCGATCAGCAAAATCATAGCCCCACCGAGGTCGTTGCGGAGGAGGCTGAGGTGCTGGCGCGCCAGGCGGCTGCAGCCCAGCAGCAGTAGGCGCCAGCGCCTAAAAGCGCTTGGCGAGCCACTCCATTTGGGCGCGGTCCTGAAACGGGCCACCGCCTTCGTGGTTGTTGAACTCGTAGTCGATGATGGTTTTATCCGTTCCGGCGTAGGCGTTGAAGGCGCCGTAGACGGTCGAGGGCGGGCAGACATCATCCATCAGGGCGACTGAGAACAGGGCTGGCGCGGCCGACTGGCGGGCGAAACAGACGCCATCGAAATAGCGCAGGGTTTCGAATACTTCTGATTTTTTATCCCGATGCTGGGCGAGAAATCGGACCAGCTCGCCATAGGGATCGCGGACGGCTTTCTGCACGGCGCGGGGGAAGTCGCAGAGGAAGGGCACATCCGGCATGACCGCCTTGACGCGGGGGTCGATGCCGGCGACGGCCAGCGCGATGCCACCACCCTGGCTGCCACCGCAGACGGCGATGCGGTCGGCATCGACGAAATCTTGCGCCACCAGCATGTCGATGGCCCGGACGCCATCGGTGAAGACGCGGCGATAGTAGTAATCGTTCTTGTCCAGCACGCCCTTGGTCATCATGCCTGGAATCGACGGCGTGGTACCGACGGGATCGGCTGTGCCGCCGGTGCTCCAGCTACTGCCCTGACCGCGCGTATCCATGCGGAAATAAGCGTAGCCGGACGCCGCCCAATGCAATTGCTCGTGCGGGAAACCGCGGCCGCCGCCATAGCCGACATATTGTGCGACGAGCGGCAGGCGCCCGGTGCGCTGTGCCGGCAGGACCAGCCAGCCCTTGACCGGATGGCCGCCAAAACCGGGGAAGGTCACGTCGAAAACCTCGACGACCTTGAGCGTTGTGGCCGCCGGCACGATGGTGACTTCGCCGGCACAGGCACGCGCCTCGGCAAGCGTCGTTTCCCAGAACTGGGCAAAATCAGCGGGCGTTTCAACCTTGCTTTGGTAGGCGCCAAGTTCGGGCTGGATCAGGTCGGGAAACGGCATTTATCCTCCATAAATTTCATTCTGCGGCAGCGATTTTTGGGCTGCTCGTTGTTGGGTCGCGCTAGCCGGCATCGGTGACGATGCGGTCAGGATGGCTGAAGACTTCGAAGCCATCGGCCCGGGCTATGGCGCACAGCGTGATGCCGGCCTGCTCGGCGACGCGTATGGCCAGATTGGTCGGCGCGGACACGGCCACGATAATCGAGGTGCCGAGGGTTGCGGCTTTCTGGACCATTTCGATGGAGACCCGGCTAGTCAACAGCAGCACCGATCGATCCGGGGAAAGCCCTGCCCGCGCTGCGGCGCCGACCAGTTTGTCCAGCGCATTATGCCGCCCAACGTCCTCGCGGACGATCAGAACCCCAGTGTCGGTGTTGAACAATCCCGCCGCGTGGACGGCGTGAGTCAAGGCATGCAGCGTCTGGGCCGGGCGCAATTGGCTCATGGCGTAGAGCACTTCGGAGCGGCTCATCTGCAGTTGCCCGGTGATGGGCAGCACGGTGCGCATGGCTTCGTCGAGGCTTTCGATACCGCAAAGACCACAGCCGCTTGGTCCGGCCATGGCGCGGCGCCGGGCCGAGGCACGCTGCGCCTGTGCTTCGACCAGCCAAAGCCGGGCTTCGGCGCCGTTATCGTGCTCAAGGATTTCGAAACGCTCGATATCGGCCAGTTCATCGATCAGGCCTTCGCTGAGTGCGAAACCCACGGCAAAATCTTCAAGATCGGCAGGCGTCGCCATCATGACGGCGTGCGTCGTGCCATTGGCCACAATGGCCACGGCAACTTCGGCGGGCACATCACGCGTGGCAGTTTGCGCGCCATCGCGCCACAGCCGGGTCGCGACGGCCTCGTGCACCAGCATCAGCGGACCACCCGGACCGGAACCGACTTGGCGGCGGGCACATGGCTGAGTTCGGCGTGCTGCCAAAGCGGGATCAGCACATTGCACTCCGGATAATAGCCGCCGCAACTGCCTTTGGGCATGTCGTAGCGCGTGGCGCGCAGACCCTTCAGTTCACGTTTGACGCCGTCGTCCACAGCGGTCGACAATCCCACCAGATCGCCTTCCTTGATGCCCATGCGGGCCATGTCGTCTTCGTTGAGCAGCAGCACATCGCGCGTGCCCTCGATGCCGCGGAAGCGATCGCTGTAGCCATAGACTGTGGTATTGAACTGATCATTGCTGCGCAGCGTCATCAGGCGCAGCACTTCGGGGTCCTTGCCATCGTCAAAGCTGGTGGTCAGGGCCGTCGGCACCTTGAACAGAGCCTTGCCCGAGGGGGTGTCCCACTTGCGATGGCTGGCAGCGATCGGCCGGCGGAAACCCTTGGGTTCGTGCATGCGGCGATTGAAATCGCTGAAAGCCCGGGGATAGGTGCGGGCAATGGCGTCGCGCACCAGGCCATAATCACCGACCCAGGCGTCCCATGGCACATTCTTATTGTAGGGTAGACACGCCTTGGCGATCCCAGCCAGGATCCAGGGCTCGGACCGCAGATCGGCATGCGCCGGTTCGGACATGGCCTTGGACTTGTGGATCACCGAGGTACTATCCTCGATGGTCACCAATTGTTCGCCAGTGGCCTGACGATCTTTCTCGATGCGGCCGAGGCAGGGCAACAGAAACGCCGTCTTGCCATTGAACAGATGGTTGCGGTTGAGCTTGGTGGCGATCTGCACCGTCAACTGCATATTGGGCCAGGCTTTTTCCATCAGCGAATGCTCTGGCACGGCGCGCAGGAAATTGCCGCCAAGGCCGATGAAGGCGTCGATGGAGCCGCCGATGATACCTTCGCAGGCTTCGACGGTGGTGGTGCCTTTTTCGCGCGGGGCGGTGAACTGGTAGAGTTCCTCGAGCTTGTCGAGCGGCACCAGTTCCGGCTTTTCGGAAATGCCGACGGTGCGCTGGCCCTGCACGTTGGAATGGCCACGGACCGGGCAGATGCCAGCCCCGGGACGACCAATATTGCCGCGCAACAGCAGCAGGTTGACCAGCATCTGCACCGCCTGCACGCCGAGCTTATGCTGGGTGATGCCCATGCCATAGACCACCATAGCGGCCTTGGCATCGGCATAGATCTCGGCGGCGCTTTCGATGGCGGCCTGGGTGAGGCCGGATTCGCGTTCGAGATCGGTCCAGCTTTGAGCCGTGACGAAGTCGCGGAAAGCCTCCATGCCCTGGGTGTGCTCGGCGATGAAGGCGTGATCGATGGTGCCGGGGCGGCGGGCGTCCTGCTCGAACAGCCATTTGCACATGCCGACGACGACAGCGATATCGCCGCCGGGGCGCACCTGATGATAGGCGCGGCTGATCGTCGTCGCCTGCCGGGTCACCATCTCGATGGGATTTTGGGGATTGATGAAGCGCTCGAGGCCGCGCTCGCGCAACGGATTGAAGCTGACGATGGCGGCGCCGCGCTTGCTGGCTTCCTGCAGCGGATGCAGCATGCGCGGGGCGTTGGAGCCGACGTTTTGGCCGAAGAAGAACAGTGCGTCGGCATGGTCGAAATCATCGAGCGTCACCGTGCCGACCGGCACGCCGATGCTCTCCTTGAGGCCCACGGAGGTGGATTCGTGGCACATGTTGGAGCTGTCGGGCAAATTGTTGTTGCCGTAGAGCCGGGCCAGCAGCTGGTACATGTAGGAGGTTTCGAGCGAGGCGCGGCCCGAGGCATAAAACACCGTGCGCTTGGGATCGCGCGCGGCGATCTCGACCAGCTCGTGACCGATGGCGGCAAACGCGGTGTCCCAGTCGACGGCTTCGTATTTGTCGGTCTGGCTGTTGTAGCGCAGGGGCGAGGTCAGGCGGCCGACGGCTTCGAGATCGTAATCGGACCAGGCCTTCAGCTCGGTCAGCGTGTGACGGGCGAAGAACTCGGGCGTGGTTCGTTTGTCGGTCAGCTCCCAGAACGTTGCCTTGGCGCCATTTTCGCAAAACTCTGCCGGGTGACCGGGCACCGGCTTGGCCCAGGCGCAGCTGACGCAGACGAAGCCATCGGGCTTGTTCTGGCCGGCGAGGATCGGCACGCCGCGCGCCAGCATGCCCTGCTCGGCCATGTGGATGGCGACCGATTTGGCCGACCCCCAGCCGCCTGCCGGACCGGTATAGGGCTTGATCTGAACGTGGCGGGCCATGGGCGTGCTCCGGGCAATACTGATGGGAGAAATCGTGCCTCAACGGGGCGCCAACCTCTTCGTTCCGGCCTGATCATGGCCGGACGAGGCAGCGATGGCAATCGCATCGGTCCTCACATCGGAGCTATTGTTCGACCCTGACGGCAGTGCCTTCGCGAACCCGGGCGAAGAGATCGGTGATGTCGGCGTTGAGCATGCGAATGCAGCCGTAAGATACCGACTTGCCGATGGAGTCCGGATTGTTGGTGCCATGGATGGCGTAGGTGCCGCCGGTCAGCGTCATGGCCGCGGCGCCCATCGGATTGGCCGGCGATCCGCTCGGGATCACGTCCGGCAAACTCGTATTGTCACGCCGGATTTCGGCGGGAGGCGCCCAATTGGGGGCGATGAACTTGCCCTCGATCGCCGATGTTCCGGTCCAGGCCCGTCCCGCGCGTCCCACGGCGACGGGGTAACGCAAGGCCGTCTGGTCGTCGAGCACCAGATACAGCTGGCGCTCTGCCGTGCGCACGACGATGGTGCCCGTCGGCACATCGCCCGTGAACCGTACCAGGTCGGGGGCAGCGGTCGACGCCACCACCGACAGAGCAATCAGCATCAGGAACAGGCACGCCCGGGCCAGAGTTCGCGTCAGCATAGTTCGGGACCAGTTGGCTGCCGCGAATGACGGTTGGAAGCTACCACCGATGGCCGACGCGGGCATAACCGGAGTAACTGAGCGCATTGCCGGACCAGCTGCCATCGACACCGCCGGACAGCGACAGGCCGCGATCGAACTGCATTTCCAGGCCGGCGGAGGCCAGCACTGAATTGGCATGCGCTTCCGCCCCGCGCACCTGGAAGCGCGATCCCGGCAGGGCCAGGAAATAGGCATCGACGGTATTGTCGGACGTCAACTGATGCGCCAGCGAAAGGCTGGTGAAGGCGGTCAGCGAGCCGGCTTCAAGCTCGGTTGTCCAATCGGCGCGCGCGCCGATCTCGATCCGGCCGGCCAGTTCGAGCCGATCCTCGTAGCCCAGCGCAAAGGTCGAGGCGCCCGAGACGGTTTCTTCCTCGTAGCCCGGCGTTGCAATGGCCTGACCACGAACCGCTGCGAAAGGGGTCAAAAATCCGGCCTTGTAGCCAATCTCGAGATCGGCTGCGACGGTCTGGGTATAGAAGTCGCCGGTGAACTGATCGAGCCCGGCAAAATCGATCGCACGATCGGTGTGCATGTCGTGAATACCATAGGCCAGTGCGCCGCTGACATAGGCGCGGTCGCTGTCGGCGCGGGCATAGAGCGCGGCCTGCAGCATGGCGCTCTTGCCGCTGCCCAGCGTGTCGTCGATGTCAAAATTGGTGCCGCCACCGGACACTGCCAGACCGAACATTGTGTCTGTGGTGGGGTGGCGCTCGAAGCCGAACGCCAGGCCATAGTCGGAAATAGTGCGGTCGTTGCTGCTGTCGGCGTCATCGCCAGAGGTTTCGGTGCGACCGCCATAGACCGCCGACCAAATTTCCCACTCGGCGATATTGGGCATCGGGCGTTTGTCGAAATCGGTAAAGGCGGCGGGTGCCGAGGGCGAGGCCGCGTAGCCCATGACGCTGATGGTTTGCGGACCAAAGGCCGTCTCGGGGTTACCGAGCGATCCGACGGGCGCACCGGTGCGGCGGTTGACGAGGTTCAGGAACGAATTCATCGACTGAATGGCAACCGGCGTCGTGGCCGTGGCCACTTCCCCCGCCAGTTGGTCGATGGCGTCGTCGAGTTCGTCCGGCGACAGCAGAGCGAGCACGGCGAAGCCAAGCGGCAGGATCGTGTCGTCCCCGACGTAGTTATTGATGGCTTCGATGATGTCCGCTTCGGTGGCACCCGTACCGGCGGTCGGCGTTGGTGTGGGGGTTCCGGGCGTTGGCGTGCCGCTGACCGGCGGCACGGTGGGCTGTCCGATGATCACCGCATTGGTGGTGCAAACATTGATGACGTTGCTGTCG
>Ga0247806_10000430_pt1 | contig 26698 bp, 31 predicted proteins | sample UWRJL059202B1_FD_179935 | JGI IMG/M metagenome (GOLD analysis project Ga0247806, IMG submission 179935) | Plant litter microbial communities from Arlington Agricultural Research Station in Wisconsin, United States - UWRJ-L059-202B-1 | ecosystem: Environmental > Terrestrial > Plant litter >... | reverse complement strand
CGGCCAGATCATGGACCAGGGTCTCGTTTATGCCGGTGCCCTCGAAGGTGAAGTCCTCGATATCCTTGGCGAGCGGCAGCTTGGCGATGGTCATCTGGTACTTGATCGATCGGGCCTGCTTCTCGGCGATCTCGGAGGTGAGCAGGTCCGAGACGATGCGGGTGGGCTGATGCTCGCGCTTGATGGCCGTGGCGATGATCTCGTCATAGGCGTTCTTCATGCCATAGAGCTTGAGCGCGTTCATGGTGGTCAGGATCTCGGAGCGTTCCATCATATTGCCCTCCTCAGGCTGTCGTAGCGGGAACAGTCGGCCGTCGGCTCGATGCGAAGCCGAAGGGCCTGCGGGGTGTTCAGGATTGTGACCGGACTGCGTGGTTCACGCTGCCGGGCCAGGATGTTGAGCACGATATCGGCTGAGCAAACGCCTTCGCGTAGCGCCTCGGCACAGGCCGCCTCGACCGCCGGCAAGCCATCGCTGAGCACCGCGGTGAGGATGGTGACCATCTGCCGACCACCATCGGTTGCCGAGCTTAGCCGACGCCGGATCTTGTCGATACTGGCCGGCAGCACCCAGTCCTTGAAGGGCGCGCCATTGCGCCAGGCCCCGGGCTTGCGCGCCAGCACCGGAACATAGTGCCAGGGGTCATAGACGGTCTGGTCGCGACCGAAGGTGCGGGCATGTTCACCCACCGTCCTGCCGTCCTGGCGTAGCTCGATCCGATCGGCATAGGCCCGGATCTCGACCGGACGCCCCACTGCACTGGCCATCACCGAGTACTTGTTGTTATCGAACCGGACGAGGCACGTCTTGGAGACCGAGGCGGTCACCCCATGGAAGCCGTCGAACCGTCCGGCATAGGGCACCAAGCTGGAGCGTTCGGCTTCGAATGCCTCCCAGATGGTCTGATCGCGGAACTCGGGATGGCGATGCGCCCGAGCATAGGCAATAGTTTTGTCCAGCAGCAGGGCATTGAGCTCGTCATAGCTGGTCACCCGCAGGCGGGGCGTGAAGAAGCGCTCCCGCACCAGCCCAACCTGGTTCTCGACCTGACCCTTCTCCCAGCCCGAGGCTGGGGTGCAGGCGACTGGGTCAACCAGATAATGGCCGCACATCTGCAGGAACCGGCGGTTGTAGCTCCGCTCCTTGCCCACCAAGATGGTATCGACCGCCGTCTTCATGTTGTCGTAGATGCCGCGTGTGCAGGTGCCCTTGAAGAAGGCAAAGGCTCGATCGTGGGCGTCGAACACCATCTCCTGGGTCTCGCGCGGATAAGCCCGAACGAACAGCATCCGGCTGTGACAGAGCCGAACATGGGCGACCTTGACCGTCACCGTGGTGCCATTGATCAGCACCACATCGTGGCTCCAGTCGAACTGGTAGGCCTCCCCCGGCGCAAAGCTAAGCGGCACGAACGCTGCAGCTGACGATGAGACCTGGTCCTGGCGCCAGCTACGGGCGTAGCGCCGAACCGCATCGTAGCCCCCGTCATACCCGAGGCCGCGCAGCTCTTCAAACACCCGGATTAGCGTCAGCCGTTCACGCGCCGCCTTGGCCTCGTTGCCGGCAAGGATCCGATCCAGCTCATCCTTATAAGGCCCGATCTTGGGCATCGGCTGAACGGTCCGCTCGTAATCAAACGCAGTCTCTCCCGACCGCAGAACCTTGCGCACCACCTTGCGCGAGATATTGAGCTCGCGGCAGATCGCCTTGATCGGCTTACCCTGAACAAAATGCGCCCGCCGTATCCTGGCAATCGTCTCCACTATCAACATCCCAAAACCGGCTCCCCGACAACTTCGGTGAGCACTGTGAACCCCAGCGTCTAAGGGGTCCCTTTTGGAAGCCGATTACCCCGAAAACGGGGGCCTTATTCCACGCCTAATCACAAGCCTGACATTTCGCAGGGGGCAGATCGCAGACGGGCAGGGTGCCTTGTTGGCGTTACAGGCGGAAGAAGCCAGCGCTCGAGTTGGGCGTGCCAATCTGTTGGCAAGAACGGGCCAGTCCAGCGACGGTCATAGCAGCCTTGACGGCAGCATTGTGGGCGACCTCAAGACGGCGTTGGCCTCGCAACTTGCGATTTATAAGGCAGACAGCCCGAGCGTAATGAGCCTGCGTTCGCGCATTGACGCGATGGAGGAGACCGCGCCCGATGAGCATGGCGATGCCAATCCGCTGCCGGAAGAAGTGCGCGAGATCGACCGACGCCTAGCCGAAATCCAGACCCAGAAAGCCGGCTTGATCAATTCTCGCTCAGCTCTTGAAGCGTCGCTTCTGGCCACACCCGGCAATGAAACACGCTTGCGTACAATGGAGCTGGAGCGCGACAATATTCAGTCGCAATATACCGCTGCGGTCGGACGTCTGGCAGAGGCAAGCGCTGGAGAGCGCGTTGAGATGCTGCTGAAAGGCGAGCGCCTGAGCCTGTTTCAGGCAGCGTTGCCACCAGACCATCCAGAAAATCCGCAACGCCGCTTGATTGTGGCATTGAGCGCGTTGGGCGGACTCGCGCTAGTCGGCGTCGTTGCAGTGGCGAGCGAGTTGCTGAACACAAGAATACGACGCCCCATTGATCTCAAGCGAAAGCTTTCCATTCAACTGCTTGGCGTCGTTCCGCGGTTCAAAGTCCGAAAGAACCGGCCGCTTCGGATTTTTCAACTTCATTTTAGAAAAATCGCTGCAGGTCCCGATTTGCTATCGGCAGCGCGGAGGTCATCATGGACGATGTAATGGATAAGACTGCTCTGTGGGCAAAACTGCCCGATAATATCAGCCCCAGGGCGTTTGAGGGCGGCTCGAGAGATTTGCGGATTTCCTGGCCCATGTTGCGTCGGGCCGAAACCAGTGCGGTGGCCAGCAATCAGGCAGTGGTCGGTCCGTTGGCCCAAGGCGCCGTTGACATGCTACGCACCAAGGTCGCGGCGACTATGCAGGAGAACAAGTGGACGACGCTGGCGGTTACCGCACCGACGGCGCGGTGTGGCACCACCACTTTGGCGGTTGGGTTGGCGACCAGCCTGGCGCGCCAACGGGAGACCCGCGTTCTACTCTTTGATTTCAATCTTCGTAAGCCAGGTATTGCCCGACAGCTTGGACTTAAAGGGCAGTTTAACATCGGCGATTTGCTTGACGGATCAGCCGATACCAGGGACTGCCTCGTCCGCCGCAGCGACAATTTCGCCATTGCCCCAAACAGCAATGCGATCGCCAACCCCGCGGAGACTTTGTATTCCACCGCGGCAGCCGCCGCCGTGCAGCGGGTGCAAGCACAGCTTGCGCCGAATTTCGTCATTTTCGACTTCCCGCCGATGTTGGAGCACGACGATCTTTTAGGGTTCCTGCCCTTTGTGGATCAGGTGCTCATCGTGCTTGGTGCAGAGCGCACGAGCTTTGGCCAGGCAGATGTATGCGAGCGCGATCTTTCTGGTCGGGGTAAACTGCTCGGCGTGGTGCTGAACCAGTGCCAGCTTGGACTTGGAGCATACGATGTCTAGCAGTGCTGCCCAGTCTACCGCTGTCATGGCACGACCAACACGATGATAAAATATTACCATCGCCAACTTAGACAAGGCCTGAGCAATGCAATTTGACTGCTGCGTGATCGGGGCTGGAATTGTGGGTTTGGCAACAGCACTCAAGCTCCTGCAAGGCGAGCCGCGGCTAAAAATTCTCATTGTCGAAAAGGAAATGTTGGTCGCCACTCAGCAAACCGGGCACAATAGCGGTGTTGTTCATTCGGGTATCTACTACCGACCGGATAGCCTCAAGGCTCGGCTCTGCCGAGACGGCAGCGCCGAGCTGAAGCAATTTTGCGTCGAATATGACATTGCTCTCGACACGATCGGCAAACTGGTTGTCGCGACCAATGGCGTTGAGCTTGAGCGTTTGTCGGCCCTGGCGCAGCGCGCGCAAGCCAACGGCATTGCCGCAGAGCGGCTGGACTCGCAGGAACTGAACCGGATGGAACCCAATATTGTCGGGGTCGGTGCGCTCAAAATTGGCTCGGCCGCTATCACCGACTACGCAGCTATCTGTAAAAAAATGCTGGAACTGCTTGTCGCACGTGGAGCCGAGATCCGATTTGGCGCCGAGGTCATCAGCATTGCGGAGCGGCACGATGGGGTTACCGTTGCGCTTGCCAGCCAGGACAGCGCAGTGGCCAGCCAACTGGTCGTCTGCGCTGGCCTGCAGAGCGACCGCCTGGCGCGGATGGCAGGGCTCGCGGTCGATATCCGGATTGTGCCATTCAAGGGCGAATATTATCGGCTGCCGATCGAGCGTTCGAGCCTTGTTCGCCACCTCATCTATCCCGTACCCGACCCTCGATTGCCGTTTCTCGGCGTCCACCTTACGCGTCATGTTGACGGAACAACGACCGTAGGGCCAAACGCTGTGCTTTCGCTAGCAAGGGAGGGGTATGGTCGACATGGTTTTGCCGCGGTGGACGCGCGAGATACTCTAAGCTTCCCGGGTTTTTGGCGCTTGGCAGCAGCTAATTTCAGATCAGGCGCTAATGAAATGGCGATGAGCTTGTCAAAGCGACACTATCTCAAAGCGATCCAGAAATATTGCCCGTCACTGACCCTATATGATCTTGAAACCTACTCATCAGGCATTCGGGCCCAAGCGGTCGACGTTAACGGCAAGATGATCGAAGACTTCACCTTCGTCCGGTCCGCCCGAACCTTTCACGTGCTGAACGCGCCGTCCCCAGCCGCTACAGCGGCTTTGCCTATCGGCAGGATGATCGCTGAGGCAACGGGCCTGATCCCAGACGGCGCCAACGCCTATTTGAGAGCATCTTCTTGACGATTGCCAGCAAGTCCACTGTCTGACACACGCGCTGCTGGCCCTAGCAGTGCTTCGATTTGCGTTGTTTGGAACCACTTAATCCGATTTGCAGTTGTGGTTTTATCTGACCTTGGAGGACGCACTAATGAAGAAGTTTGCCCCTATCGCTCTGGTTCTGGTTAGCGCTCTGTCGTTGACGGCCTGCACGACGACAGAACGTACCCTCACTGGCGCAGCAATCGGCGGCGGCACTGGCGCGCTGGTCGGTGGTGCCGTTGGTGGCTATGGCGGTGCTGTCGTAGGTGGCGCTGGCGGCGCGGTTGCAGGCGCTGTTATCGCCAACAATAGATAATCGTCGACTATATTTCAGTTCGATTAGGCTCAGCTCGCGCTGGGCCTTTTTTGTTCATGCTTGAGCCGGGGTCTGCCTAGTAACCCCGTTCAAGTCACCAGCCACACGGATCAGTCAGTTCCCCATCACCATGTTCCGCCCTTGGGCTTTTGCGAGATAAAGCAGCTCATCCGCCCGTCGCATCATTTCAGAAAATGTTTCGCTCTTCGGGTCGCCTCTATAAACGCCGAAACTGGCGGTCACCGCGAGGTGTCCGGTCTGGGTGTCGGATTTGCCTAGCTCAAGCGCCAGACGAATTCGTTCTGCAGCGATCATGCCAAATGCCGCCCCAGATTCTGTGGCCACCACACAAAATTCTTCACCGCCAATGCGCGCTATGAGATCATAGGGTCGCATTTGCCGTTGCGTCGTCTCGGCAACAGTCATCAACACCTCGTCGCCGGCGGCGTGACCAAAAGCATCGTTGATGGCTTTGAAATGATCTAGGTCAAAAACGATGACCCAAACACCCAGATCATTGCGAGCCGCTCTGGCGATTTCGCTCGATACTGCATTATTAAGCCACCGTCTGTTGCCCAGACCGGTCAGTGGATCTGTGTTGGCTTGCCGTTTCAACGAGATCAGGGTGGCATCTTGCATGCGAACAAGTCGCAGCATGGTCTCGGCAAGTCGTCCGACCGCGTCCGATCCTCTGACCTGCACATAAGGCTCGACGCCCTCTTCCTGGTATCGGTCGACAGCCGTCACCAAGAGTTCGATCGGATGAAGAAAATAGTGAACCGCCCCAAAAGCCAAAAGGCTGCCCAACAGGGTGGCGAGCAGCGCGACGACCAAGACAGGAATTGGGTCGGCTGGATTACCCAGGCCCAAGTAGAGCAGGAGGCCAGCCAAGGGCAGATGAATGATGGCGAAGCAAACGAGGAACACTTTCAGCGATAGAGACCGATCGAGAGCAGCCCATAATCGTTTCATGATTGCGCCTCGTTGATGTCAGCTATCGTTGATCGCCAGACGCGTCCACTCGCCACGAACACCGGTGGCAAGTGGCACGCAATCGTTACTTTTGCGCTGAAAGCATAATGACTGCGCGTCCGCTGGCCAATTCGCGCCGACTTTATTTTATCCCTGTTAACCGTGCGATCCCCAATTTTGTCAACCTGACGGTCTTAAATGATCGGCTCCTGCCTGGCCAGCCACCGACGATGAGCCGTCAGGCAATTTAGCGTGCTGTGCAGTCAGGGTCGAAATGAAACGCTTGGTCCGCTCGTCCCGCGGTGCGCCGAAGACTTCGTGCGCAGGGGCTGCTTCGACCACATGCCCACCTTCCAGATATACCACATTGCTGGCAATCGTGGCAGCCAGGCGCAAATCATGGGTCGCCATCAACATGGTCGTTCCTTCACGGGCCAACTCTGCCAAAACCTCGACCACTTCGGCCGCCAGTTGCGGGTCGAGTGCCGAGGTCGGCTCGTCGCACAGTAGTACTTTGGGCGAAGGCGCCAAAGCGCGGGCTATAGCGACACGCTGCTGCTGACCACCCGATAGACTGGAAGGCCACGCATCGATCTTGGCCGTCATGCCGACCTTTTCGAGCAGTTGTGCGGCGCGGGCACGAGCCTGTTCTCGCGGCCATTTGAGGACCGTCAGCAGACCCTCCATGACGTTTTCAAGCGCCGTGAGATGCGGAAACAGCTGGAAGTTCTGAAACACCATGCCGGTCTTGCGACGCACGGCCAGCACCTCGTCGCGACCAACTTTCGCGCCTTGGCCGAACTTCACCACGGCATCGTCGATCCGAACTTCGCCGGATTGCGGCATTTCAAGCAGGTTGACGCAGCGCAGCAGCGTGCTCTTGCCACTGCCGGAAGCGCCGATCAGGGCCGTCACGCCGCCTCCCGGCACCGCAATGCTGACGCCCTTGAGGACGTGGTTGTCGCCAAAGCTCTTGTGTATGCTGTTGAGCGCGATCATGCCCCGGCCTCGATATAGCCGCCATAGCGGGAAAAGCGTTTTTCGACCCGGGCCTGTAGGCTCGACAGCACTGAACTGACGAGCAGATAGATCAGAGCCACCTCGACATAAAGGATCAGCGGCTCATAGCTTGTCGCCACGATGCGCTGCCCAGCGCGAAACAGTTCTGGCACCGTAATCGCTGCAGCCAAAGAGGTGTCCTTGACCAGCGAAATGAAGGTGTTTGACAGCGGTGGAACCGCAATGCGGGTCGCCTGGGGCAAAATGGTTCGGCGCATGGCCTGGGGCCAGGTCATGCCGATGGAGTAGGCCGCTTCCCATTGCCCCTTGGGCACGGCCAGCAAAACAGCGCGGATAATTTCGGAGGTGTAGGCACCCACGTTGAGGGTGAACCCGATCAGCGCGGCCGGAAAGGCATCGAGGACGATGCCGACACTGGGCAGGCCATAAAAAATCAGGAACAGTTGCACCAACAGCGGCGTGCCGCGGATGATCCAGACGTAGAAACGAACCACCGCAGCAATCGGCCAGGGCGCGAACAGCCGAGCGACTGCTGCCAGAAAGCCCACGCTTAGTCCAAGGACAAATGACAGCAGCGTTAGCGGCACGGTGAACAGCAGGCACGCCCAAAGCAAGGAGGGCAGCGACTCGATCATCAGGTTTAGCCAGGGCGGCATTGCAGTTCCGTCAAAAAAAGGACCGGCCGCTGATCGACCGGTCCCCACATCATTACGCGAATAAGAGATTACTGCGAAACGTCTTCGCCAAAGTACTTCTGAGAAATTTCGGCATAGGTGCCATCGGCCTTGATGCTCGCCAGAGCTTCGTTGATCGCGGCCAGCAACTCGGGCTTGCCCTTGGCCAGCAAAATGCCGGAAAAATCGGCGTCGTCGGCCGTTGCGACAACCTTTACATCTGCATTGGGCTGCTGCTTTTTGAAGTCGAAAAACGACAGGCTGTCATTGATGGTAGCGTCAGCGCGGCCCTGCAAGACGAGCGCTATCGACTGGTCGAAGCCTTCGGTGCCCACGAGCGTCGCGCCATAAGTTTCGGCCAGCTTACCGAAATTGCTGGTCAGGCTCTGCGCTGAGGTCTTGCCGCTCAGCGCTTCAAAGCTCGTGATATCGGTATTGTCGCCGCGCACCACCAAAGCCGCCTTGGAGGCGATATAGGGCTCGGAGAAGTCATACTTGGCCTGGCGCTCGGCATTGATGCCGACCTGATTGATCACGACGTCGTAGCGGTTCGCATCGATACCGGCGATCAGACCATCCCAAGGGCCTTCGACGAACTCGGCGTCCACGCCCAACTTTTCAGCGACGGCGCGCCCAATTTCCACGTCGAACCCGACGAGGGCGCCGCTGGCGTCGTGAAAGGTGAAGGGTGCGTAAGTGCCCTCGGTGCCGATACGAAGCTTGCCGGCCTGCTGGACAGCTTCGAGCGCCGATTGCGCAAAGGCGGGCGCCGCCAGGGACAGCACCGCCGCGGCGAGCAGTATTTTCGAGATTTTCATCGCATTTTTCCTCATTGGCCCGCTGTCTGAACAGACGCGGAAATTGGCCGGAAACTGCACTTCAAATGGCCGCTTATCAACTGTCCGGATGGATGTTTCCCAATGCCAGGCGCTAACAACACCCCCGTGCTGCACTATGCCGTTTTCGGAGCCGAAACTTGCCCGATAATCAGTCTGCTGAGCAAGCTATGTGACAACGTGCGTCTCGGACTGAGCCCCAGCTCAGATGCTCGAAATAGCGCCTTCATCAATTATAGGTTCGACAAAGTGCGGTTAACCAGCAGTGCTTTTTCGTGGCGATACGCGCCTGAAGTTGTGCGGAACATACAACTTGTGAATTCCCACAGGGTGGATTCTTGCCTACGAAGTTATACCAATGCTCGCATGGCTTTACTGTTTTTGACATTTAGCCTGGTCAATATATCTGAAAAATAAGGTAAATGGCTCATGGCTCGGTCTGTCCTGCTCCCGTTTATGCAACTTCGCGATCGCATGAATTTGGGTCAGCAAATTGCCGTCGTTGCTGGTTTGCTTTGCTTGGCACTTGTTGCAACTGTGGCCACGACAACAGCAATAGTGGCGCGGCAGCAAGCGACTGCGCAAGTTGAAGCCAGCATGATCGGCGTTGCCACCAATATGGCGGAGCGGCTCGACGCCCGAATGTTTGAGCGTTTTCGCGAAATCCGAAACATCGCCGGTCTGCCGCCGCTCCGTGAGACCTGGACGGGTAGTCCAGACAATATACGCGGCGTGCTCGAGCAGCTGCAGTCCACCTTGCCCGAATATGCCTGGATCGGCTTTGCCCGCCCCGATGGCACCGTCATTGCTGCCACGGGAGGTCTACTGGAAGGCGCCTCGGTCGCAGAGCGTCCCTGGTTCAAGGATGGTCTGGTTGGACCTGTCGTCAAGGACGTGCATGACGCCAAATTGCTGGCGGCCTTGCTGGAGCCAAATCCGAACGGCGAACCCTTCCGGTTTGTCGACGTAGCTGTGCCGGTCAAGGACGCTGGAGGCCAAACGATCGGCGTGCTGGGCGCTCACATGAGCTGGACCTGGGCATCGGCTGTTCGCACCACCGTGTTGCAATCCCTCGCTGCGGGATCGCAAACCGACATCTGGGTGCTGGGTTCCGATGGTGGCGTCTTGCTCGGTCCCGAGTTCGGGGCCCAGCCACTCGATGCGCGGACCGTCGCGGACATCAAAAGCCAAAACAGCGTTTTGGTCACCGACCCGACCCAGGGCGGCTATCTGATGGGGGCCGTAACCACCTCAGGCTATCTCGACTATCCAGGTCTGGGCTGGATCGTGCTCGCCCGCCAACCCCTCGGCGTGGCGTTGGCGCCGGCCAATCACCTGACCTTCACCATTGCCTTGATTGGCGTTGCGTTCGCCATTGTCGGGGTGATCCTGGCAGGTCTGCTGACGCGGCAACTCATGCAGCCGCTCAAGGAACTGGTCGGCACGATAGACAATATTGGTCGCCAACCCGGCGCGACCATGATTGGCCGCGATCATTCTTCACGCGATATCACCCGTCTATCGGTCGCCATCCGCTCGCTGCTCCGTCGTCTCGGGACGGCTGAAACGGCGCAGGAAACTGCCGAGCACGAAGCCAGTCTCAACAAGCAATTGCTTGATGAAAATACCCAGCGGCTGGGCGAGGATATCAACGCCCTTCGCATTTTGGCCGATACCGACCCGCTGACCGGGCTCTACAACCGTCGGGCTTTTCGCGAGTTTGGTGTTGAAGCCATGAGCTTCTTTCGCCGCAAGAAGCGAAGCCTGGGGGTCCTTGTGATCGACATCGATTTCTTCAAGCGTGTCAATGACACCTACGGGCACAATGTTGGTGACGAGGTGATCAGATCGGTCGGTCAATTGGTGCAGCAGGAGGCTCGTGCCATCGACAAGGTCGCCCGCTTCGGTGGTGAAGAGTTTGTGGTGTTGATGCAGGAAACCGACAGCGAAGGGCCAGCCGTACTGGCCGAGCGCATCCGCGCCAGGATCGCGAACCAGCTGATCGCCCATCCGGATATCGGCGCCATCAACGTCACCGTGTCAATTGGCGCAACCATGGCGCTCGCCACCGATCGCGATATCGAGGACGTCATCGAACGTGCCGATCGCGGCCTCTACAGGGCCAAGTCCGAGGGCCGCAATTGCATCGTCGCGGATGATGCCGAACTGCCTCGCCGCGCAGCTTAGACGGGTCTCTTGGCTTGGCACGAGCGCTGCCGGGTGCTAGTGGCTCGTTTTCGCCAGTCTGAAAGAGGTACGCCGTGAGCCGCAAGGAATTCGAAGCATCGCGGATGCGCCGCATGAGGCGGATTGCCGGCCGGCACGGTCTGACCATTCTGACAGCCGAAAAACTAACCGCCAAGCAGGGCAAGGGCGGGCATGCGCTGCGCGAAGACGAAAGCTTCAAGGTCATCTTCGGCCATCATCCACAGCCGTTCACGGCCACGCTAGAAGATATCGAAAGCTATCTGGACAAGCTCGAAGCGAGCGAAGAGTAAGTCAGGCTGACCTAACTGGCAATCGCCGGTTTGATGCAACAAGCTCGAATTGATTATTTATTCTGTAACAGGAATCGACGCACACTCCCTTCATTGGCTTATCTGGAGGTGCTTTACAGTGTTCACTCTGATCAACGCCGACGCTGAAGAAGACGACGCCGAAATCACCGATCCCCAGGAAATCGCCGAATTGTTTGCGGCCATTGCAGCCGTTGCCATTGAAGCCATCGGGGCGGGACAGGCACGGCAATTGTTCGATGCCGTTATCGAACAGGACGGCAGGGAGCCCAACTAACCCGATTGTCGATGTTCGGCAGGTCAACCTGGCCAGCGGCCCGAATGGGCCATGGCGCCAAGCAAATGTCTTCCAGGGGCGCCACAGTTTGTGCGCCTCGGGATTGGGTTGACTGATCCGGACAGACCCGCCAAGCCTGACATGCTCTGGCCCAGGAGGCTGCACCATGACTGGCTTTACCGGTCCCCAAACGCATCCAGTGCCGACTATCGTACCTATGGGCGATAGCGCCTTGCTGGTCCGCTTCGGTGTGACTCTCGATGATGCGGCCAATCGGGCGACAATTAGACTGACCCGGGCATTGGATCTCAACCCGCTGGCCGGCGTGCTGGAAACTGTACCCAGTCTGGTGTCGGTACTTTTGCGCTATGATCCACTGGTCATTTCGGGCTCGATGCTGGCAGGCGAGTTGCGACTGCGCCTGTATGGCTTGCAGGAAATCGCGGTCGACCCAGTCACTTGGCAGATCGACGCGGTATTCGATGGCCCAGATCTTGCTGAAGTCGCTCAAGCTGTCGGTCTGAGTGAAAACGCGTTCATCGCTGCGCATAACTCAACGAGGCTTCGAGTGCTGGCGACCGGTTTTGCACCCGGTTTCGTGTACTGTGGCCTGCATTCCAAAGACTTAGTCGTGCCGCGGCGCAAGTCGATGCGGCCACCGGTGCCCGTTGGCAGCATCCTGTTTGCAGCGGGACAAACGGCCATCACGGCGACCGAGATGCCGACCGGGTGGCATGTCATCGGGCGGACGAGCTTTCTCAATTTCGATCCGATGAGCGAGCGGCCGACCCGGATGCGTGCCGGCGATATCGTCCAGTTTAGGGTCGCCTAATGACCGCCACTTTGAAGGTTATGCGAGCAGGACCATTAGTGACCATTCAGGACGAGGGCAGGTTTGGCATGTTGCGCCATGGCGTTAGCGCGTCTGGACCGATGGACGCAGCGGCGTTTGCCGCGGCGGGCAGGGGTGGCCGAGGGGCCATCGAGATCACCCAAGCCGGGATCGAGTTGCGGGTAGACAGCGGCTCCTGCGTGGTCGGTTTTGGCGGCGCCGATTTTAAGGTCAAAACCAACGGTGACAAGCAGGTTTGGCCAGGCTCGGCCAAACTGAATCGGGGAGACACTCTCGCCATTACGCCTGGAAAAGCCGGTAATTACGGGTACTTGCGCTTTGATACGGATATTCTGATCGAGCCGATGATGGGTAGCATCGCGACCAACACGCGGGCCCGCCTGGGCGGGCTGGAGGGGCGGGCGCTGAGAGAAGGCGATGTCATCGCCTTGGATAAGTCGGGTTCGGCTGCTGCAGTCCCCAGCGCCTCGGCTCCTCTATCGGACAATCACATCCGCGTGGTCTGGGGTCTGCACGCCGAGCTGTTTTCGCCAGAGATACGAGCCGGCATGCTGCAAGCCAGCTTCCAGATTTCCACCAAACTCGATCGCATGGGTGTGAGGCTCGAAGACAAGGGTGGCGTTTTCACCGACGCGACGATCTTGTCATTGGTGTCCGACGCGATCGTTCCAGGCGATATTCAGATTCTTGGCGACGGCACCCCGATCGTCTTGATGCGCGATCACCAGCCCACCGGTGGCTATCCGCGCATCGCTACTATCATCACGGCTGATCTGGATCGCTTCGCACAGCTGCGACCGGGCAGCAGCGTTGCCTTCACCTCGGTCAGCGTGGATCATGCCCAGCGTATTCTGCGGAGCGTTCAGCCATGATGTCGATCGATCTCAACGCCGATCTGGGCGAGGGCATGGGGACCGACGAAGCCCTGCTCGAGATCGTATCCAGCGCCTCGATTGCCTGTGGAGGGCACGCGGGTGACGCCGCAACGATCAGGCATATCCTCGAAATCTGCAAGGCCCGCGGCGTGCGTGCCGGAGCGCATCCCGGCTATGCCGACAAACTCCGCTTCGGACGATTTCGGGTGGTGATGCCACTCGACGAATTACTGGGACAAATACGCAGCCAGATGGTCCTGGTCCGCACCATCGCCGACGAGGTCGGCGTGCCGCTGGCCTATGTGAAGCTGCATGGCGCACTGGCCAACCAGACCGCGGAGGAATTGGCGTTTGCTGTCGGCATCTTCGCGACCATCCATGCCATGGACCCCAAAATGGCGGTGCTTGCCCTCGACAACAGCCAGCAAGTGCGTGCCGCAAAGGCCGTGGGTTTGCCGCTGATCCGCGAGGCCTATGCCGACCGCGCCTATACCGGTGAGGGCCTTCTGGTGCCTCGAAACGAAGACGGCGCTGTGATCCATGACCTGGGTGCGGTCATCAAGCGCTGTGTGCGGCTGGCCAGAGCGGGGGAGATCGTGGCCATCGACGGCAGCGTGCTGCAGTCGTCGGCCCGGTCCATCTGCCTGCATGGCGATACGCCAGGAGCAGTGGACCTGGCGCGCGAAGTTCGACATGCGCTGGAAGCTGACGGCATCGCCATCGAGGCCACCCCGCCAGAGGCCGTCCCGATCTAGTCGCTGCCGTGGTCGGGGATATTGAGCACGTGCCCGCACGCCTTGCAGTGCACGGCATCCGGATCGTGCTTTTGCAAGCCGCATTGCGGACAGGGGAAGTGAACCTTGTTGGGTCGAAAGATCGACTGAGCCAGCCGCACGAATAGCGAAATGCCAATGATCATGATGACGATGGAGGCCAATTTGCCGCCAGTACCGGGCAGTGTGATATCGCCGAATCCAGTCGTCGTGACGGTAGCGACGGTAAAATAGAGCGCGTCGACATAGCCGGATATGCCCGCTTCGCCGCGGTTGGCGAAGGCGGTGTAAACAAAGCCGGTGACTACAAAGAGAAAGACCAAGAGGTTGATGACGGCCTGAATGGTTTCCTGATAGCCACCCAAACCGCGCCGGCGCAACGATCTCCAGATGGCGTTGCTACGCGTCAGCGTCCACAGGCGCAGGATGCGCAGGAACCCAAGGTTGAAAAACACCGTCGGCGCCAGCAAAGTCAACAGGATGAAGATGTCGAGGATAACATTCAGCTGACGTAACCAGCGTCCAATGTCGGTCGATGCGAGCGCCCGCGCGGTGAGATCCAATGCCAGAATAGCTGCGATAGACAGGTCGATCCACAGGAAGGCCTTGTTGTCGCGCAGCAGCGGCGTGAGGATGAAAAACACGATGATGGCGAGATCGACGAGGAGCACTGAATACTGAAAGCGCTGCGCTCGGGGCGATTGGCTGTGGTAAAGCAAGCGCAATGTCGAGCGAAGCCGCTTGAACCCCTTTAGGGGCCTATCTGCCGTCACCGGCTGTTCATTATGGTGCTCCATGACCAAGGTGCTTGCCAGCGCCCGATCATCGGCGCAAGAGGCCTTGTTCTCTCCAGAACAGTTAATCAAGGTGACTTTGCGATGAGCGTTTCCGTCTACGACATCACCGTTCCGGTGTTTACCCGCATGTTGACCAATCTCCTGGCCATCATGGACAAGGCCGAAGCCAATGCTGTCGAGCGCAAGTTCGATACACTGGTGCTGGCGCAGGCGCGGCTGGCGCCCGACATGATCCCCTTTGCCGGGCAGGTGATGATCGCGACCGACCACGCAAAGGGCTGCGTCTCGCGCCTGTCAGGTCAGCCCATTCCGTCGTGGCCGGATACCGAAAAGAGCTTTGAGGAGCTGCGCCAACGCATCCAGAAGGCGCTCGATCTGCTCGCCACAGTAACGCCCGAGCAGCTGGTCGGCAGCGAAGCCCGCGAAGTCGTCCTGCAGATCGGCGGCAAGGAAGTGCGCCAGATGGGCCTGGAATACATCACCGCCCGGGCAATGCCGAACTTCTACTTCCACATCACCACCGCCTACAACATCCTGCGGATGAACGGCGTGCCGATCGGCAAGCGCGATTACATCGGCTAATCGGCTCGTCCGATAGCGTTTTTGTGGCTGGGAATTTTTCCCGGGTCTGTTGCCGTCACGGTTAAGTGCCGTTATTGGCAGCAGACCGGCCCGCACAAGGGCCAAGCGCGGAGACATCATGAAGCTGGCATTTGTCATTCCGGCATATAACGAAGAGGCCCTGATCGCCAAATGCCTGACCTCGGTGGTCGCGGAAATCGAACGCTCCGGTGTCGACGCCGACATCATCGTGGTCAACAATGCCTCGAGCGACCGGACTGGCGAGATTGCGCGCAGCTTCCCGACTGTCCGGGTCGTGGATGAGCCGCTGAAGGGCCTGGTAAACGCCCGTGATGCCGGCTTTGCAGCGAGCGAAGGCTATGAGCTGATTGCCAATATAGACAGCGACACCATCGTTCCGGCAGGCTGGCTCGACATTGTCCGCGACGAGTTCGCCCGCGATCAACGGCTCGTCTGCCTCAGCGGCCCCTATGTCTATTACGATATGAGCGTATGGAGCCGGTTTCTGGTCGGCATGTTCTATGGCCTGACCTACCTGATCTACCTGCTCAATCGCTATGTCCTGCGGGTCGGGTCGGTGGTGCAGGGCGGCAATTTCGTGTTCAAGCGCGCCGCCTGGCAACAGGTCGGGGGCTATGACCGCTCGATCGTGTTTTTCGGCGAGGACACCGACGTTGCCGTCCGGTTGTCCAAGGTCGGCGGAGTCAAATGGACCTTCAAGTTCAAGATGAAGACATCTGGCCGAAGGCTTGAAAAGGAAGGTGTTTTTCGGACCGCCGGCACCTACACGCTGAATTTTTTCTGGGTCACCTTCCGCGGCAAGCCTGCCACCAAGGCGCATACCGACATCCGCCCGGACTGATCCTGGCGCTAGTGCAGCCCGCTGGCATTGTATCGAGGCGCGGCCATTCCCATGTCATTGCGGTCAATCATGCCAATGGAGTGCCGCCATGCCGAACCAGGACGACAGCAGCGCCATCGAGGGTCTGTTCGATCGCATAGAAGATGTTTCACGCAATAGCGCGCCTCGCGATGCAGATGCCGAAGCGCTGATCCAGCAGCGGCTGCGTCAGTTTCCGCCGGCGCCTTATTACATGGCCCAAACCATTCTCATGCAGGAAGAGGCTCTGCGTCAGGCACAGGCCAAGATCGATGAACTTCAGTCACAGGGCCAGCAGCGCGGTGGCTTTCTTGGTGGTTTGTTCGGGGGCGCCGAGCCCGAGCGGCAGCCACAGCGCCAACCCGTGCAGCAGCGTGGCCCCTGGGGCGGTAGCGATGCCGAGCAGCCGCGCCGTGGTCAGGGCGGTGGTTTCCTGGCCGGCGCGGCACAGACCGCGCTAGGCGTGACGGGCGGTGTGCTGCTAGGCAGCGCTATTGCGGGCATGCTGACCGGCGGCGCCAACGCAGAAGAATATGCCCCTGAGCCTGAGGCCGAGCAAAATGCCGACGAGATGGATGCCGGTGGGGATGACTTCGGCGGCGGTGATGACGATAATTTTGATATGGGCGGCGATTTCTGAGCTGCGCCACAAAAGCGAGCGGGCGCTGCGGCGCCTGCTTGCTGATTAGTACTTTTCGTAGAACTCGTTGCCGCCGGCTTGCAGCACGTAGTGCATGTTGTTGTAGGGGAAACGCAGGCCCGCGGTATGGAAATGCTGGGCATTTTGCACGCCGGGGTGGCGGGCGCCGCGCAGGACCTGATCGGCCATCTGAGAGGCCAGCACAGCCCCGCTGTCCGTCATCTTGCGAGTCAGAACCCCTTGAGCGAACTGGTTTTTCTGGCCAACGACCCCGCACACGGTCTTGGGATAGCGGCCGTCGGCCTGCCGGTTCATGACCACGGTTCCGACCGCCAGCATGCCTTCGGAGCTGGAGCGGTTGGACTCAAAATACATTGCGCGCATCAGGCATTCTTTTTCGCTGAGCTGCGCCATGCCGAAATTGAGGCCGAGAAAACTGCATCCGCCCAGCGAACTTGCGGCGATTACAAGGGCGGCGGCACGCAGCACTGTCTTGGTCGAAAAATGCATTGGGCCATCTCCTGTCTGTTGCAGATGTGCAATCCAGACCGAAAATGACCCAACAGACTTAAGAAAACCCGCACGCACACGGTTAGCATAGTGTTAACCGCGAGCTAGCCGATCAGTCACGCGTGAAGATAAAAGCCGAGATCAGCGCGATGGTCCCCAGCGCCACAAGCACCGGAACCGGATTTTCCTGAACGGCCTTGCCGGCGTAAGTAGCCTGTCGGCTCACCTGGCGGGCGACCACCTGGCCTTGCTGGCGCACTTCCTTGGCGATGGCAGCCGCGTTGTGCTGGAAATCGTCGAACGTCGGACCGCTGTACTCACTGACCGCATCGGAAATCGACGAGATTTCCTTGCGCAGGGCCGCGATCTGCCGCGACAGATTGTCGATCATTTCTTCGCCCGATGCTTCAGCCTGCCGTAGGGCCCGTTTTGCAGCAATTGCCATGGTGACGCTCCATTTGACTTTAATGCCGGATAAACTCGATTTGCCGCCCGGAAGTTCCGCTTTGCGGCTTTGTGGGAATAAATCGAGCATTGGGCCCGACGGGTCTTGGTGATTGCGCGATGATTGCTTAAATGGAAACTGCAACCGATTTTCGAAGGGCCGCCGATGTCTAAAAATCGACACCGACTTGATCGGCAATTCGACAAACTTCAGCGCCGCGTTCCGGATTTTGCAGCGCGTTTGCTGGAACGGATAAGACGCCCCGAAGCACGCTGGATTCGCATTCCCCTTGGCATCCTGCTGATGCTGGGCGGCGTGTTCAGCTTTTTACCCGTGCTGGGCGCCTGGATGCTGCCGCTCGGACTCTTGTTGCTGGCACTCGATCTGGCGTTCCTGCAGGGGCCGGTCAATCTGGCCATCGTCCGCGGGACGCGCAAATGGACGGTCTGGCGCCGGGAGCGCCGGGACAAGAAGATGGCACGTCAGCACGAGGGCTAAATCTCATTGCTGGCGACGGCGGCCTCGATCAGGTCGATCGCCGCGGCCAGCTTTCGATCGATGATGTGCAGATATTGCGTCCAGTCCGACAGCCGGCCCAGGTCGGCGACGCCATCGGAAATGCCACGCAGGGCGAGCAGCGGCAGCTGAAAACTCTGGCAGGCCCGCAACACCGCGTAAGTTTCCATATCTACCATCTGTGCATCGATGCCTTCATAGGCCGCGCCTGATACGATGTTGGCGCCGGTGGAGAGGCTGGCTGTTGGCAGGCCGGTGATGGTTTTCAGCGGCAACACCGGCGGCAGATCGAGGAATGGCGTCTGGCCGCGTGGAAATCCGAGCGGCGAGGCATCCATGTCGCGATAGCTGACGCTATGGGCTTGATAGACTTCGCTTTGCTGAAGGGTGCGCGATCCCGCCGACCCCAGTGAGACGACGAGCCGCGGCCGTTCGATGCCGCTCAGGGCCCGCATGGTGCCGATCGCGGCCTCGACCGGACCGACGCCAATCAGCACCGGTTTGATCCGAGCCTGCAGGAATGGGCCAAATTCTGCAGTGGCAGCCATGAGATAGAGGATGGTCATGCCTGCAAGGCTAGCATGGCCACAAGGCTTGCCAACAGTCTGCGTTACCGCTTCGGTAAGGACATGATGACAATCTGATGACATCGAGGGCAGGCGTGGGCTTGCCAGACAATTCAGGAGGAGTGGCGTTGCGCTTCGCAGTGATCGAAAATAGCAGGGAATGGACGGAGCCGACGCGGCGAACTTCTCACGCTGTGCCCGTTTCGGTTTACGTGGAAGACGTTGAAGCCGAGGCGCGGCGGCGCCTGCGATCGGTCAAGCTCAACGAATGGCGCACGCGCGAATTCATCACTGGACGACCGATGCCCGACGAAATCCGGCACTTCGCGCTGCAGGTGGAATTTGCGGCGAAGGCGATTTCCCGCCTGTCGCCCATCCCAGACGATTTCGACAGCGATTTTTACTGGCCGCGCGCGCTCGATCTGTAGCCGCTCAAGACTTGCCCTTGCGCATGGCGTCGGCGAGCCGATCCCCCAGCGAGCCGGTGGACTTGGTCGGTGGCACAGAAGCCCGCTGTGAGGCGGTCAGGGGGCGCTCGCGCGGGCGTTCGGCACTCTGACGCTCGCCATCGTTCTGCGTCCGCATGCTGAGCCCGATGCGCTTGCGGGCGGCATCGACCTCGACCACGCGCACCTTGACCACGTCGCCTGCCTTGACCACGGCATGCGGGTCCTTGACGAAGCTGTCGGCGAGTTGGGAGACGTGCACCAGCCCGTCCTGATGCACTCCGATATCGACGAAGGCGCCGAACGCCGCGACATTGGTGACGGTGCCTTCCAGCATCATGCCGGGTTTGACGTGCCTGATGTCGTCGATACCCTCGGCGAAGGTTGCCGTCTTGAAAGCGGGGCGGGGGTCGCGACCGGGCTTTTCCAGTTCCAGCAGGATGTCGCGGACCGTCGGAAGGCCGAAACGGTCGTCGACGAAATCTGCCGGGTTGAGGCCGGTCAGCGCCGTTTTGTCGCCCATGATCGTTCGCAGGTCGCGGCCACACGCGGCGACGATCTTGCGGGCGATGCCATAGGCTTCGGGGTGAACCGAGGAGGCGTCCAGCGGCTCGGTCCCACCGGTGATGCGCAGGAACCCCGCTGCCTGCTCGAAGGTGCGCTGGCCCAGCCGTGGCACGCTCAGCAGGGCCTTGCGGCTGACGAAGGGGCCATTGGCGTCCCGATGGGTGACGATGGCTTCGGCAACCGATTGGCCAAGGCCTGAAATGCGCGCCAGGAGCGGCGCCGAGGCAGTGTTGAGATCGACGCCGACGGCGTTCACCGCGTCTTCGACGACGGCATCGAGCGAGCGGCCCAACCGGGCCTGATCGACGTCGTGCTGGTATTGCCCGACGCCGATGGCCTTGGGTTCGATCTTGACCAGTTCTGCCAGCGGGTCCTGCAAGCGACGGGCAATGGACACCGCGCCGCGGAGCGAGACATCGAGATTGGGGAATTCGGCGGCTGCCAGTGCCGAGGCCGAATAAACCGAGGCGCCGGCTTCCGAAACGATGACCTTGGTGGGCTTGGGGCCGCTCAGGCGCTCGATCAGATCGGCTACCAGCTTTTCGGTTTCGCGGCTGCCGGTGCCGTTGCCGATGGCGATCAGCGCGACGCCATGTTTGGTGATCAGGTGTTTGAGGGCCGCCTGCGCGCCCTGGATGTCGTTGCGCGGCTGGAACGGATATATGGTGTCGGTGTCCAGCACTTTGCCGGTGGCGTCGATCACCGCGACCTTGACGCCGGTGCGGATGCCGGGATCGAGGCCCATGGTGGCCTTGGCGCCGGCGGGTGCCGCCAGCAGCAGATCCTTGAGATTGCGGGCAAATACGGCGATGGCTTCCAGCTCGGCGCGCTCGCGCAGCTCGACCATCAAATCGATCGACAGCGATACGCGCAACCGCGTGCGCCAGGCCCAGCCGGCCACCGTGCGCAGCCAGGCGTCGCCCGGGCCGGTGCCTTGCGCCTTGAGCGCCGCGACGACGAGCCGCTCGACCGGTTTGACCGGCTCGGTGCTATCGGCATCGACTTCGAGATCGAGCGTCAGGAAGTCTTCGTCACGGCCGCGCATCATGGCAAGTGCCCGGTGCCCGGCGACCTTGTTCCAGCGCTCGGCGTGATCGAAATAGTCGGAGAACTTGGCGCCGGCTTCCTCCTTGCCTTTGACCAGCCTGGCGCGGACCATGGCCTTGTCGCGCATGTAGTGGCGGAGCTGGCCGAGCAGGCCGGCGTTTTCACTCAAGCCCTCGATGACGATGTCGCGGGCGCCGTCGAGGGCTTCCTTGGTGCCGGGCACCTCCGCCGTGACAAAGCGCAGCGCCAGGCGCTCCGGGTCGGCAGCCCGATCGGCAAGGATAGCTTCAGCCAAAGGCGCCAGGCCCAGTTCGCGGGCGATTTGCGCCTTGGTGCGCCGCTTGGGCTTGAAGGGCAGATAGAGGTCTTCCAGCTCGGCCTTGGTTTTGGCGCCCATCAGCGCGGCGTTCAGCGCCGGGTCGAGCTTGCCCTGTTCGTCGACCGATTTGAGAATCGCGGCGCGCCGGCTTTCGAGCTCGCGCAGATAACTCAGGCGTTCGGCGAGGAGACGAAGCTGCGTATCGTCCAGCCCGCCGGTGATCTCCTTGCGATAGCGGGCCACGAAAGGCACGGTCGCGCCGCCATCGAGCAGGTCGACAGCCGCCTGCACCTGGGCGGGGCGGGCGGCGATTTCAGTGGCGATCTGGGCGGCGAGACGATGGGCAAGGTCGGACATGATTGAGGCTTTGGGCTGGTATCGGAAAGGCGCGATCATACCGTGTGTCGTTCGCGCATGACACCCGGACAAGCCGCTTTCAACATGTCGTAGCCGCTATGCTGTCGCCCAGCCGGTGCGGATGAACCCGATGGATTCGGCGAACAGCGTTTCGAAGTCGGGAAACAACGGGCGCCAGACCCGCGTTGCTGCGGCCAGTTCAGGCAGGCCGGCGCCAAATGCTTCCAGGGTCACCCAGCCATCGAAGCCGCTCGCCCTGGCTGCTGCAAAGATCGCCTGAAAATCGATCTGCCCGCGTCCGGGGATGCCCCGGTCGTTCTCCGAGACATGCAGCACGCCCATGGCGTCGCCCAGAGTGGTGATGGCGCGGCTTTGGCTTTGTTCCTCGATGTTGGCGTGGAAGGTGTCGTACATGATGCGAAACGCCGGGTGATCGACCCTGTCGGCATAGGCGCGGGCCTGGGCCATGGTATTGAGGAAATAGGTCTCGAAACGGTTCAGCGGCTCGAGGCTGAGAATCATGCCGTAGGCACTGGCACGATCGGCCATGGCGCGATGCGCCTCGGCGCCATAGGCGAGTTCGTCCTCGGTGGGTCCCTGGCCGCTGAACTGGCCGATGGGCGCATGCACCGGTCCGCCGATGCTCTCGGCACCAAGCGCGATGGCGCAATCCAGCGCCCAATCGAGATGCCGGCGGCCCGCCAGCCTGATTTCGGGATCGTCGCTGACCGGATTGGCCTGGCTCGAGGGAATGACCGAGGTGGTGGTCCGCCTCAGGCCAAGCGCATCGAGCTCGCGCCCCAGCCAGTCGTAATGCGATGGCGCGCCGCGCAGCACCGGAATTTCGACGCCGTCATAGCCAAGCGCCTTGAGCTGGCGCAGCTGGAGCAAATGGGCCTCTTCGATGAAGCCACTGAGGCAGAGCAGATTGATGCCGATTTGCATGGAGACGCTCCCCGTCGGCCTAGGCCAGTTGATCCAGCAGCCATTTGCGAAACAGTTTGACGCGCGGCAGCTCGGCCTTGGCGGCTGACGTCACGAGATAATAAGCGCCGGGTCCCGATATGCGATCGGTGAATGGCGTCACCAGTGTGCCCTTGCGCAATTCGTCCTCAATCAGGAATGTCGGCAGCAGTGCCACGCCGAGCCCGGCGATCGCTGCCTGGATGACCATGAAGAAATGCTCGAGGCTTGGCCCCCAGTGCTGGTCTTCGCGATGCGCCCCGACCGAGCGGAACCAGTGCTCCCAGCTATTGGGGCGCGTCGAATGGCGGATCAGCCGGTGATAGCGCAGCGCGGCATAGGAGGTGATGGGATGCTCGCCCTCCATCAGCTTTGGGCTGCACACCACCTGGATTTCCTCGCTCATCAGCGGATCGACGATGGCGTCGGGCCAGTCGCCGTGCCCAAACCGCACGGCGACGTCGATACGCTCCTTGGTGAAGTTGAGTTCGCCATCGCTGGAGATGATGTTCAAGGTGATTTCCGGATGCAATTCCTGAAACGACGACAGGCGCGGCACCAGCCAGCGCGTGCCGAAGGTCGGCAGCATGCCGATCGACAGCGTGCCCTTGCCCTCCTTGGATGAGATCAACTCAACCGTTCCGGCCTCGATCAGGTCGAGCGAGTCGCGCACCAGTTCATTGTAGAACCTCCCCTGGTCGGTCAGCTCTATCCGCCGGCTCTGGCGGGTGAACAGCGGCACCTGCAAATATTCTTCAAGGCTGCGAACCAGCCGGCTGGCCGCGCTCTGGGTCACGTTGAGCTCCTCGGAGGCCCGGGTGAAGCTATTGTGACGCGCGACAGCTTCGAAAGTGCGGATCGCATTGAGGGAAGGCAGCAGGCGTCCACGCATGGGCGGCATTCTTTCAAGTCATGGAAGCGCAATCTTTATGCGGCTTGCAGGCATTCGCCAAGTGGATAGCCTTTCTATCAACAGCTGCGGCAAGCAAGCTGCGGTTTTTTGGGCAATCAGGCAAAGGCGCTCACGATGATCCCCTTCCACATGGCGTTCGCAATCGATGACAAAGAAGCCGCGCGCCACTTTTACGGCGACGTCATCGGCTGCAAAGTTGGCCGGGAAGCGGACAACTGGATCGACTTCGATTTCTTCGGGCACCAGATTTCGGCGCATTTGAACAAGGACCCCAAGTCGACCGCCACCTCCAAGGTCGGCAATGATCTGGTGCCGCTGCATCACTTCGGTGCCGTGTTGCCCTGGGAAACCTGGCAGGGTGTGATCGCCCGGCTGCGCGCAGCCAACTGGCCCTTCGTCATGGAGCCCAAGGTGCGGTTCGAGGGCGAACCCGGCGAGCAGGGCACGTTCTTCCTCAAGGACCCGGCTGGCAACGCCATGGAATTCAAGTCCTTCAAGAACCCCGAAGCCATTTTCGAGCACTGAGCGGTCACGCTCGGCTGCCAGGCAAAAACAACATCGAGACGCACATGAATTCGTTTGAAATCGGCCAGGGCCTTACCGAAGTCACCATGGGCATCGACGCCTACGAGCGCAGCCAGCCCGCCGAAGGCAGCCTGCTGGGCGGCGAGGGCCTGGTGCCGATTTTTCTCGGCAAGGACAGCGTCAAGGCACGCGTCTACACCGACCGCGAGACGATCCGCGACGATATCAAGGAACTGGAAACGGCCACGGCCGCACTGGCTGCGGGCCCGCGCAAGGTATTCCTTGAGGGCATGCTCAAATCCATCCGCGTTGCGGTCAAGATGCTGTCCGGCGCCAGCCCGTCATTCGAAGAGAAGGTCACCGACCTCGTCGGCGCACCGGCCGGACGCGAAGACCCGGCGCTGATCGAAGATGCGCGCGCCAAGGTCGACGCCTTGCTGGCCAAGGCCGGTTTCGTGACCGGCACGCTGGGCGAACGCGTCGGCGCCTGGGAAGATGCCCGCGCCGTACCGACCGAGCAGATCGAAACGGTATTCCGTGAACTCATGGCCGACGCCAAGGCGCGCACCGACAAGCTGATCTTCGACACCGGCGACTACGACATGGTGCTCAATCCCGTGCGCGGCATGTTCTATACCGCGCGCTGCTCGTTCGACCAGGGAAAGATGGATCTGAACTACGATCTGAACTTCACCCGCGCCGCGCTCAAGCACCTGGTGTGCCACGAGGTTTATCCCGGCCACTCGACGCAATTGCTGTCGACCAAGAAGGCGTTCGACGAGGGCCGCGCGCCCGCCGATGCGCTGCTGATCACCACCGACGCCATCACTGGTTGCGTGCAGGAAGGCATTGGCGACCAGGGCGCGCACATGATCGATTTCATCGAGGACGATGACGACGTGATCCATGTCGAGCTGCGTCGCGTGCGTTCGGCGGCCCAGACCAGCGCTGCATGGATGCTGATGGTCGAGGGCATGCCCCGCGAAGACGTCGCCAATTATCTGCGCGAAACTGCAATGGGGCAGGAGGCCTGGGTCCAGGGTCGTCTGCGCATGGCAGCGCATCCATTCCGCGGGCCGTTCATCTCGTCCTATTGGGCGGGCAATGAAAGCGTGCGCCGGGTGCGTGAACGCGTCACCAAGGATCAGTGGCCGCTGTTCCTCGACGCGCTCTATAGCCAGGCCAACAGCCCGCAGAGCCTTGAAATGTTCCCGCAAACCGTCATCGAAAAGGTCTGAGCCATGAAGTTTACCATTATCGGTTCGGGCGCCATCGGCGGGCTGGCAGGGGCATACCTGACCAAGGCCGGGCACGACGTGCTGCTGGTCGATCGCTGGGCGGAGCACGTCGCGGCTCTCAATGAAAACGGCATGACCATCGACGGCGTGCGCGGCGACATGAACATCAAGGTCAAGGCGGCAACGCCCGACCAGTTGAGCGGCGACCTCGGCGTGGTGCTGGTGGCGACCAAGAGCCAGCACACCATCGACGCGCTCAAGCAGATCATCCCGCTGCTGACGCCGGACAGCCTCGTCGTGTCGTACCAGAACGGCTTCAACGAGCCCGAGATGATCGAGGTGCTGAACGCTGCCGGCTTGCCGGGCGACAAGATCATCATGGGCTCGATCCCCAATTACGGCGGGGCGCTGGTCGATCCCGGCTATATCGAATTTGTGCACGAAGGCCCGATCCAGCTCGGCGAGCTGAGTGGCGAAATGACGCCGCGGCTCAAGGAGCTTGGCGATGCGCTGGGTGCGCTGACCGAAGTGCAGTATTCCGACCGGATCTGGGGCCAAATCTGGGCCAAGGAAGTGTATTCGGCGCAGATCGTGTTCTCGGCGCTGGCTGATGCCAAGATCCGCGACACGCTGGGCGTCGAGAAATACGCCCGTACTGCCGGGGCCGTAGTCAAGGAAGCGCTGGAGATCGCCGACGCCAACGGCATCGACATCCAGGCGTTCGATTTCTTCGACCCTGCAAATTACAGGGTCAAGACCGCCGAGGACACCAAGAAGCTCCTCGCCAATATCGACCATGCGATCTGGCTGCTCAAGAAGGACCAGGACAACAAGCCCACCCACAACTTCAAGAAGAAGGGTTCGGGGATCTGGTGGGACATCGTCTATCGCAAGCGAGCGTCGGAAACGCGGGCCTTTGCCGGCAAGCTGATCGAGTTCGGCAAAAAGGCGGGCGCCGATACCCGGCTGAACGAGAAGATGGTGTCGATGATCTACGAGATCGAAGACGGCAAGCGCGAGCTTGGTTTCCACAATTACGATGAACTGGCAGCCTACGCGGCCGAAATCGGAAAGACCCTGCCATGAGCGACACTAAACTCGGCGTCGGGCTGATCGGCGCGCATACTTGGGCCGACAAGGCGCATCTGCCCGGCTACAAGGCGCATGAGCGCGTCGATCTGATTGCGGTCTGCGATATCGATCCGGACCGCGCCAAGGCGATGGCCGAGAAGTATGGCGCCCGCAAGGTTTACACCGACCCGGAGAAACTGATTGCCGATCCGGACGTGCAGATGGTCGACGTCTGCACCCCGACCTACACGCATCTGCCGTTGAGCCTGCTGGCGATTGCCGGCGGCAAGCATGTGCTGAGCGAGAAGCCACTCCACACCGAAGCGGCGCCGGCGTTCGACGCGGCGGCACGGGCTGATGCTGCCGGCGTGCGCAC
>Ga0247806_10000429_pt1 | contig 26724 bp, 26 predicted proteins | sample UWRJL059202B1_FD_179935 | JGI IMG/M metagenome (GOLD analysis project Ga0247806, IMG submission 179935) | Plant litter microbial communities from Arlington Agricultural Research Station in Wisconsin, United States - UWRJ-L059-202B-1 | ecosystem: Environmental > Terrestrial > Plant litter >... | reverse complement strand
TCAATCCTGCCTGGTTAATCTCCAGCACGAGCCGGCAAAACAACTCATCGTCTTCTTTAATGGGAAAACCATAATGCTGATCGTGGTAAATTTTATGAACGTCTGCGTCGGCAGGTTTCATGCTGCGCAAAGCACTGCAATAACTCATAAGCTATGATTGTTTTGTGTTGATGCCTTTCTTTTCCATTCCACCAGGCCCCAAACCGCCATGATCAGCAGGACCAGGTAATATACGCTGGTGAACACGTACTCTTTTACAAAATATAAGGGAATAGAGGCGATGTTGGTTGCGATCCACCAGTACCAGCTTTCTACTTTTTTGCGCGTCATCAGCCACATACCGGTATAGGCAGTAGCGCTGGCGAATGCGTCGGCCCAGGGAATGGCGCCCTTTGTATAACCTTCTTTTTCGAGCCAGCCTATGGCAAAATAAAGTACGATATAAAAAACGGCAAAGAAGGAAAGCTGTTGCAGCCACCCTTTGCCCGATGAATCGGTGATCTTTAAAACCGGCTGCTGTTGCTGGTTGCGGCGCGACCAAATAATCCAGCCGTAGATGCTTAAAACGGTGTAATAAAAATTTACACTCGCTTCGCCCGGCAAGCCGCCTTTAAAACTGAGGTAGATGTAGATGATGGTGTTGACGAGGCCGGTAGGATATACCCAGGTATTTTCTTTCCTTGAAAACCAAACGCTGATGATGCCTGCAAATACGGCGATGTATTCGAGGGCGGTGGTTTGTTTTATCCCGTTGATAAAAGAATCGGCGATGGCGGAAAGATCCAAGAGAAGTAAATTTTTTCAAAAATACCTCTTATAATAAACCGGCCGCCAAATTTATTTTGTCTTCTTGATTTTTAAAGATACCAGCGCAGTAAGGTTCACGAAAAATAAATTATCCGCTTTCTCCGATAACTCAGGATGACCGGCCACGTTGATCACGTTGTCCGGGATAACATAGGTAGGCGTGGCAATAAAATAAAAATTCTTGCGGGCGAAAATAATAGGTGCGCTGAATTCATAACTCAGCAATTTAAACCGCTGGCTGTTTTCCATTACTTCTTCCTGCGGCCACGGAACACCAGGAACGGTATTTTCTTTATAATAGGTAGTGGTGAAGTTTTGCGATCCTGCATTGGCAATAGCCGTTGGCGTGATCACGAAAACGGATTTGCCTTTTATCCAGCGAAAGCTATGGTTCAGTCCGCCCGAAGCAAAGAAATCCGTGCGGTTGGAGAAAGCGGCGCTGCCTGATGCAGTGATGTTGATGGGTTTGGTTTGATACGTGATGTTGGTACCTGCCTGTCCCTTCAAGGCCGACTGTGGCAACTGCGTGGTATTATAAAAAAACTTGTTGCCATAGATGTTGCCGGTAAAACCGGTTTGCTTTTTCCCGAATTTAAAACCCAGTTCGGCAATGGTACCGGCATACTCCATCGTTTGTAAACGGTTGTTCAACAATACCGCAGTGCCGCTTGCGTAAACACCGGCACTATCGAACTGTATTAAAACGGTTGGCAACACGGCGTTGCTTTCCAGGTCATCGGTGCGGCCGAAGTAATGCAGGCGCGGGGCAAATACGGTTCCGGCAAAAATAGTAGCGACTGTTTTTTTAATGACGGGTTTTGATACCGGGACCAGGGTAGTATCGATGGTAACCTGGGCCGAAACGTGCGCAGGTACTAAAAAGGACAAACAAATGATAAGGATAAATAGAAAAGATTTCATACGAGATCAGTTTGAAAAAAGAAACCTGTCCCACGGTGAAGCGGGACAGGTAAATGGAAATATTAATTATTCCTCGTGCTTGTTGAAGTTGCGTTGCTGTTTGATTGTGTGGCATTGTTTACATCCAGGGCCGACGCCCTGTTCCTGCCGTTGCGGGTGCTGGAAGAAGCGCCACTAACGCCGGTTTGCGTGGCATTATCCGTAGCAACGGCAGCGGTCCTGTTGCGGCCATTGCGTGTGCTGGAAGAAGCTGCATTGGCACCTGTTTGCGTTGTGTTGTTTACATCAACTGCAGAAGTCCGGTTGCGGCCGCTACGGCTGCTGTTAGATGTTGCTGCTGCATTGGTAGCAGTTCCATTATTTATATTTACATCAATGGCTGACGCTCTGTTACGGCCATTGCGTGAGCTGGAAGAAGCTGCATTCGCACTTGTTTGCGTTGCGTTGTTTACATCGATTGCTGAAGTCCTGTTACGGCCGCGACCTGTGCCGGATGAGGCTGCCGAAGCGCCGGTGGCCGTTGCATTTGTTACACCTAAAGTTGAATTGTTGTTCCTGCCGTTACGTGTATTGGAAGAGGCCGCGTTCACGCCTGTTTGCGTTGCGTTATTTACATCGATTGCCGAAGCCCTGTTGCGTCCGTTGCGGTTACTGTTGGAAGCTGCGGAAGCGCTCGTAGAAGTTGCATTGTTTACGCCCAATGCTGAATTGTTATTCCTGCCGTTGCGGTTATTGGAAGAAGCAATATTTACACCGGTAGCAGTACCTACCGCCAGGTTTGAATTGTTGTTATTCCTGTTGCTGTTGGATGCAGTGTTTGCATTCACAGCCGTGTTTACCCCAACGCCCAGTGCACTGTTATTAGTACCATTGTTGCCGGTTTGACCGGATGCGGCATTTACATTAACGCCGATGTTCACCCCCAATCCTAATCCGCTGCTCCTTGCAGCACTGTTGGCCGAATTGGCGGCTGCATTTGCGGAGTTCGCTGCGCTGCTCGCGGTATTGGCGGCCGAACTACCCGCCTGCGCTGCTGAGTTTGCCGAGTTGGCAGCTGCAGAAGCCTGTGCTGCTGCCGTGGTAGCGGCCGAGGCCGAGCCTGCTGCCTGGTTGGTTGCATTGGTAACGGCATTCACTGTACTGTTTACCGTGGCGCCTATGTTGATGCCGGAAGAAGAGCCGGCGCCCCCATTCAATAAACCACCTAATTGGGCCGATGCTGTTTGTACTAAGCCGGCAGCGATCATGATGGCGGCCAGTGTTAAGAATTTGCGTTTCATAATAAATAATTTAAAAATGTTTTAATTGGATTTCATTTTCAAATTTTCAACAAGCATGCCAAAGCGTTTTTATGAAACAGGGCGCTGTAAAGGGTTTGAGGAGAGCGTGGCGCAGATACGGAAACAGCCCCGGAACGGATTTATTATGTTGATAATTGAAAGCAAGCACGCTTAAAATGACACAATTCTTAATATTAAGTAAATGAACAAAGCGTAAAAAATCCGCGAAAAGGAAAGATTATGTAAAAAATAAAAAGGAGATAAAGTCAGCGCGACAAAAAATGAGCAGCCATTTAAATCAAAGATTTAAACAAACATTACATGTACCTGCGCATGGGACGTAAATAGCGTACACCCTTTGACGTTAGGAAGCGCGTTCCTACCGCCTGCCACTTGCGGTTGGGGTCAAAACGCCATACTATAAAATGAAGATGGGGAAATAAAGTATAACCGGTTTTCCCGCTCAGGCCAATCGGTTGCCCCTGCTGCACTGTATCACCCTCCTTTACCCACACAGAATGGAATTGTAAATGCCAGTACCCGGCGCGTGATCCATCGGCATGTTCGATGACCACTACATTGCCATCGGCCCGGTATTTTTTATTCAGGCCGCCGCGGTTGCCATCCTGCTTTACGCGGATCACTTTGCCGCCCCGCGCCGCCAGTACCCTCGTGCCTTTCTTCATTTTAAAATCAAGGGCCGCCCTGTTTTTGTGAGAGTAGCTGCTGTAGTAGCCTTGTACCAACAGGTGACTGGTGCCGGTATCATACGGCAGGTGGTAGATGAAACTGCTGTCTTCCTTTATCTTTCCTTTCTGCAAGGCCTTGATGTGGGCGCTGTGCGCATCCCTGTTTACTGTACAGGCGCTCAACGCTGCGATGGAAAAGCATAAATAAAAAAACAAACGGGAAGTATTCATCATATCACTGTAAAGATAAAACCGAACTTTCTGATTTAAGGATTGTTGATTAATCCATAAATTTATTAGCAATAAAATAACGATGCATGTTTAAAATGGTGAGCCTTTACGTGATGGTGATCTTCTATGTTGGAGCGGGTTTCAACCATTTTCTTCACCCGGGCGCGTATTATCCCATCATCCCCGATTACCTTCCCTGGCCCGGGGCTATCAACATCGTCAGCGGTATTGCGGAAATTGTGTTGGGCTTTTTATTGCTGTTCAAAGAAACCAGGAAAGCGGCGGCTTATGGCATCATCGTTTTATTGATTTTGTTTATCCCTGCGCATATTTACAAAATAGGACAACCCGCCTGCCTTGATCCCGAAACCTGTTTCCCCGCCTGGGTATCGTGGGTGCGCTTGTTCCCGGTACAAGTCCTGCTCATTTTATGGGCCTGGTGGCACCGCAAATAAAAAAGCATCCATAAAGGATGCCCTATTAAAAACATAGAATTTCTTTTTCTTACTCCGCTTCGGCTACTACTTCTTTCACTTCGGGGATCATGCGTTTCATCATGCCTTCGATGCCGGCCTTAAGTGTGATCATGCTGGAGGGGCAACCGCTGCAACTTCCCTGCATCATCAGGTTTACCCTGCCGTCTTCATAACTTTTAAACTGTATGGCACCACCGTCCATTTCCACCGCGGGTTTTACATAATTTTCCAGTAATTCCTTGATGCGTTTTACCACATCGTCGTCATCGGCGCTTACTTCATTGCTGCTTTCCGCTTTCCTAACCGCCACCGCTTCATCGTTCACCACTACTTTCCCATCTTCCAGGTATTCTTTCAAAAATTGTTTGATGGTAGGGATCACATCCTGCCAGTCGTCCGTATCCTGGGTTTTGGTAAGGGTGATGAAGTTACTGGCGATGAAAACCGATTTGATAAAAGGGAAGGTAAACAGTTCCTGTGCCAGCGGCGAAGGCGTAGCGGAACTTTCATCGGCGAAATCAATACTCTTGCCCGGGTACAACAATTTGTTCGCCACGAACTTCATCGTTTCCGGGTTGGGCGTCATTTCTGTATAAATACTGATAACCGGGTTGCCTGTCTTGATCATAACATCATATTTAAATAATTCGATACAAAATTAGCAAGAATTGTGCAGCTCTGCTTTAAAAAAGGGCGCCCGTGCAATAAATTTCGTGTTTCGCAAACAAAAAATACCTGTATAAACGGCATCCCCGGCAAAAAGGGAGATTGTGTAACTTTGGAAATTCAACACCTCATTATGAAATATATTGTTTTATTGATAACCGTGGGGCTTGCATTTTCCATACAGCCTGCGGAAGCCCAGGTTAAAAAGCCTGCCGCCACCACCATCGGCAGAAAAAGAACCCAGGGCAAACCCCCACAATTTAAAGTGGAAGCTTTGCTGGGCAAATGGCAGGAAACGGCCCGCAAGAACGCAAATGCCAAAATGGATGAATATGTACACGACACGCTGTACCTCGATTTTGCCGGCGGCACCACGGTACATACGCAGGAAGGCAATTCGGCCATCATCACCGGTACCGCGGAGATCGGCAACGACGATATATTAAGCACTTCGGCCAACGACTACAAAATTATTTCACTGGATGAAAAACAACTGGTGCTGGATGATTTGAACGGGCACCTGCGCTACCTAGATAAAAAGACAGCTTTTTATGGAACGGGAGTGCCGATAAACAATACGCCCGTGGGCGACCTTTCGTCCAAAGTAGTGGAACTCAATGATGCCAACCTTATCCGCAACTGGTTTGCTTACCGCCGGGCAGCGGCGCCGGGCGCCATCAAACCAGGATCGCCTGTCATCAGGAACCTTAAAATTCTTAAAAAAGAAGGAAATAACTACAGCGGCGTGGTGGATTTTGCGCAGAATGGCGCCCTTGTATCCGAGCCCGCTACCCTTGTTTTTACCGGGAATCAACTTACACTCAACAGCGCTACGCAAAAATGGAACATGACCGTTTACACCGCCGATGGAAAAGAGTTGATGATGGGTACGAAGGGGGAGTTGGTTTATTATTTTAAAATACAATAGTTTAACACGAATTTTAAAGTCGGGAATTACACGAATTTTCTATTACAGGAATCCATTAAATCTACTTGATAACATGAGAAAAGATTGGAAACCATCCATTTAAAACAATACGTGTAATTCGGGCCAAAAATTCGTGCTATTCCACTATCCTTAGTTTAGCATAATTCAACATGATCTTCTTTTCGCCATTCAGTTCAAACTGCACGGTGGCGATGGGATTGTGCGCCGCGCCTTCCATCTTCATTACTTCACCGAAGCCGAATTTCTGGTGTTCCACTTTTTGCCCGGGTTGGAGGTTGGAGGTATCGCTGGCCACAAAGTCAGCGCTGGGCGTATGCTCTACGGTTTTAGCCGCGGGCTTGGGTATTAAATAAGAAGGCGTTTCTTTTTTGCCGGGCGGGGCGCCGTATTGTCTTTCGGCCTGCGATGCCGAGTTGCTGCGGCTGGGAAAGCCGCGTTGCATCCTGTCGGCGGCCGCACCGTTCCAGCCGGTGTTTTTCATGGCGCCGCCGGCATAGCTGCGGTCGAGGTGCATTTCGGGGATCTCTTCCAAAAACCTGCTGGGGTCGTTTTGCTGCAGTTGTCCAAAGCGGTAACGGGCATTGGAAAAACTCATCCATAGTTTGTGTTTGGCCCGCGTGATGGCTACGTAAAACAACCTTCTTTCCTCCTCCAGTTCTTCGCGTGTGTTGATGCTCATGGCATTGGGAAAAAGCGTTTCTTCCAGTCCGCCTACGAATACCACCGGGAATTCCAGGCCCTTGGCCGCGTGTATCGTCATCAGTTTTACCACGTCGGGGTTCTGGTCCTTTTCATCATCGGCGTCGGTTAATAAAGTGATCTGTTGTAAGTAGCCGCCGAGACTTTTATCACCCACTTCGCCGTCTTCCTCGTTCATGGGTGTTTCGGTAAATTCCTTGATGGAGTTCAATAGTTCCTGCACGTTTTCGTAACGCGCCAGTCCTTCCGTGGTTTTGTCGGTAAACAATTCCTTTACCAGGTTGGTGCCTTTGCCAATCTGCACGGCCAGTTCATACGCATTCATCTTCGGTATCTCGCTGTGGAAGCGCTGTATCATTGTCACGAAATCGTCGATGGCGGTTAAAGTACCCGCGCGAAAGCCGTACATCGATGCGTTGCACAACACTTCCCAAAGGGTGAGGTTGTTTTCATTGGCCATCAACACCGCCTTGTCGATGGTTGTTTTACCAATACCGCGCACGGGGTAATTGATGATGCGTTTCAGTGCTTCTTCGTCCTGTGTGTTCATTACTATGCGCAGGTAAGCGATCATGTCCTTTACTTCCTTGCGCTGGTAAAAGCTCATGCCGCCATAAATGCGGTAGGCAATGCCCATGCGGCGCAGCGCTTCTTCAAAAGAACGGCTCTGCGCGTTGGTGCGGTACAGGATGGCGAAATCCTTATTGTAATAATGGTTGCGTAATTTTTGTTCCTGTATTGTATCGGCCACCATCTTGCCTTCGTCGTTATCCGTCATGGTGCGCACCAGCTTTATCTTTTCGCCTTCGTCGTTAACGGTGAACAGTTTTTTTTCTATCTGTCCTTTGTTGTTGCCGATCACTTCGTTGGCCACGTTCAATATGCTTTTGGTGCTGCGGTAGTTCTGTTCCAGCTTCACCACTTTTACATCGTCGTAATCTTTTTCAAACTGTAAAATGTTTTCTATGGTAGCGCCGCGGAAACTGTAAATGCTTTGCGCATCATCGCCCACCACGCAAACATTTTCGTGCATGGCGCCGAGGAGTTTTATGATCTCGTACTGCGCGGTGTTCGTATCCTGGTACTCATCGATCATAATGTACTTAAACTTGCGCTGGTACTTGCTTAAACTATCGGGATGATTTTTCAGCAGCAGATACATTTTAAACAGCAGGTCGTCGAAATCCATGGCGCCGTTCTTAAAACAACGTTTGGCATAAGCATCGTAGATCATGCCGATGGAAGGGCGGTTGCTCCTGGCGTCTTCCTGTTGCAATGCCCAGTCGTTCTGGTATTCGGCCGGGCCGATCAAGGCGTTCTTCGCCGCGGAAATGCGGTTGTAAACGATGTTGGGTTTGTATTGCTTGTCGTCGAGCTGCAGTTCGTTGATCACGGTCTTCACTACGCTTTTCGCATCGTCGGTATCGTAAATCGTAAAGTTGTTGGGATAGCCGATCTTGTTGGCTTCACCTCTTAAGATGCGGGCAAACACGCTGTGAAAAGTGCCGATGTATAAGTTGCGCGCTTCAGTGCCGCCCAGTATTTTGCCGATGCGTTCTTTCATTTCCGCGGCGGCCTTGTTGGTAAAGGTAAGCGCCAGTATATTAAAGGCATCCACACCGTTGGCCATCAGGTGCGCGATGCGCGTGGTGATCACTTTTGTTTTGCCGCTGCCCGCGCCGGCAATGATCATCAGCGGGCCGTTCATGTGCAATACCGCCTCCCGTTGCTGCTCGTTCAGTTCGTCTAAATAATTCCTCATGCCGCGAAGTTACGAAGGGGAAAATTGGGGGCATACTATGTGGAAATAATTAGGCTTAATTTATTACCGAACGGCTTTGCAACTACCGCATGTTTATTGTTTGGAGTTGGGCTACCGGGTTAAGCTTTGTTGCGTTTGGCGCCTGCGGCGAATACCACGATGCCGGCCACTACACCGATCACGCCGGCATAAATGGGCCAGCTCACCGATTTTTCTTCTTTTTTATTGATCTCCAGCGGGCCGACGTCTGCTATCTTTTTTTCCTGCGTAAAGCTAAAGCCGCGGAAGACCAGCATGGCCAGCCCGGCGATGATTAAGATAATGCCAATGATTTTCATAACAAGTGTTTCTACCATGGATTCAATGATGGTGCCAATAATTAAGGTTTGCATTTAAGGAGGCAGCTTTGTATATTACTATTGCTTTTAATTGTCTGAACTGTGAACGCCCTCATCCCCAACCCTTCTTCCCGGAGGGAGAAGGGAGTTAGGAGCATTCCGTTCAATCTGTGTAATCCGTGTAATTAGTACCTTCAAAATTCGTGTAATCAAAACCCCGTCCCCATGCCCTTCTTCGACTTCCACTGCCATCCCGCTATTAAGCCGCAGTTTTCCGACCCGCTGCTGAAACCTGTTCCCTGGCAAAACATCAACGCGCAATTAAAGTTCTTTAAAAACTGGAGCGTACGCATCAATACCCTTTTCAACGAAGTGCTGGATTCGCAGGCCTGCGTAACGCAGTTGGGCGCGGCAGATGTAAAACTCATCGGGCTGATCCTGCATGCACCCGAAAAAAAGATCGCCGAAGCGCTGGGCGCACAAAGCATCGTAAACAAAGGCAAGGTAAACCTCATCAATAAAAAACAACTGGGTTACCTGGCAGAAGGCACGCATAGTTTTGAATTGATCCAAACGGAACTGAAATCATTATTGCCGCCCGCGAGCAGTGGGCAAAAGCCAATGGTAAAAATATTAAAGCGGGCAGCGGATTTTAACGAACAACAGTCCAATACCGTTTTTGCCGTATTGATTGTTGAAGGATTGCACTGCTTCTTCAGCGACCCGTTTGCCGCCAATGCCAAAGAGATATTCACCCAAAATTTTAAACAGTTTACAACGGAAAATACCGTGCTGGCGATCAACCTTTGCCATATGCAGCAAAATGATTTTTGCAATCATGCACATGGCATACAGTTCTTTACACCAGCACTTTTTTATCCCGTGCGCAAAGGCATCAGCCAGTGGGGAAGCGAAGTGGTGCAAATGATGATCGACCGGAAAATACTGGTGGACATCAAACACATGAGCCTGAAAGCAAGGTGGGAATTGTACACCTGGTTTAAGAAAGACGATGATACCTATATTCAACCCATCATTTGTACGCACGCGGGCGTAACGGGGTTGAGCATCGCCAACAGGGTGAAATACCTGTACCGCAATCCCATCGACAAAGGACTGGTGTACGAACTGCAATTCCTGAAACCCCAAAGCAAACATGATCCGAAGGCCTATTACAACTGCAGCAGCATCAACCTGTACGACGAAGACATTGAACATATTTTTTTGTCGGGCGGCATGGTTGGCATTTCATTCGACCAGCGTATACTGGGTTTCGCAGATGAATCGGTGATACCGGGATTAACGGTGCCGCACGACGTGGAATACATCAGTCACCTGGAAGCGGATTTTTTCCTCGGTCCCAACCCCCAGGCATTACCTGCGTACAACGGCGACCAGGGTGTGTGGGCGGCAGAAGACCTGGAAGACCTGGATCCCTCGCTGGGTATCGAAATGCACCGCCGATTCCTCATCAATACCATCGTTCATATGTTGTGGGTGGCCAACAGGCACGCGGCCATCGACATTAAAACAGCAGCGAAACAAATTTGCCTGGGTACAGATTTCGACGGACTGATCAACGCCATCGACTGTTGCAAAAACGTTGAAGGATTTAGCAAGCTAAAAAAAGATATGCAGCAGGAACTATCCGCTTCGTTGAAAAAAGCCGGTATCCCGCTGGAGGCAACTACTTTGCTCGACGGCATCTTTTACAGCAACGGGAAAGATTTTGTACTCAAACGGCTGGCGGTTATGTCCACCTGATGTACAACTGCTTATAGAAAATAAGCTACAAGATTAAAATCCCCTTCGCTACAAGCGTTTTCTTTTATACATAAGATATTTGTATCCATCCAAATACTCTTATACCTTATGAAAACGATTGCTACTTTCAACGACCAGGAACTGGTTCAACAATTTATGGCGGGCAACGCCCATGCTTTGGAAATGCTGGTAAAAAGGCACCAGGCAAAAATCTACACCTCCATTTATTTATTGGTAAAAGATAAATACACTGCGGAAGATATTTTCCAGGAAGTGTTCATCCGCATTATCGAAAAACTGAAGGCCGGCCAGTACCGGGAAGAAAATAAATTTCTTTATTGGGCCATGCGTATCGGCCACAACCTGTGCGTGGATCATTTTCGCAGGATCAAAGCCTTACCGGTGATCCGCACGGGCAGTGGCGAAGATATTTTTGAGGCGCTGCATTTTGAAAAAGATAATGCAGAAACAAGATGTGTTGACCTGGAAACCAGGGCACAGGTTTGCCAATTCATCGACCGGTTGCCCAACGACCAGCGCGAAGTGATCATCCTGCGGCATTATGCCAGCCTGCGTTTTAAAGACATCGCCAATATACTCGGCTGCCCGGTAAATACCGCCCTTGGCCGCATGCGCTATGGGCTGATGAATTTGAGGAAAATGATGCGGGAGGTTGCCTGAACCCCTCATCCCCAACCGTTCTCCCCAGGGGAGAAAGGCGCTGGCAGCATTTCGTTGACTCACCCTCAATCCCTCTCCAAAGAAGAGGGAAGCCAGCAACATTTCGTGCAGCAATCCGTGTAATCCGCCTAATCTGTGTAATAAAAAAAATTTGTGTAATTCGTTCCTCAAAAATTCGTGTAATAAAATTGTATTTCACCCGTGTTGTACATTAGCACAATGAAAAAGCTGGTCTCCATCGCCTTCTTCCTTTGCATCATTAAAACCATGCAGGGGCAGACCGATCACAGCGGTGCGTATTATATGAAAGGCGTTGCAGAAACATCGTCGGGTTTCCAGTTGAAGCCCGATTCCACTTTCCTGTTCTTCTTTTCCTATGGCGCGCTCGACCGCACGGGTAGCGGTACCTGGAGGGTCAGCAACAACCGCATCGTGTTCAACAGCCGCCCCTACCCCGGCGCGGACTTTAAACTGTTGCGGTCTGCCAAAAGGCCGGGCGATTCCATCACAATAAAGATCACCGATCCAAACAAACAATTGACTGCGTATGTAAACGCCGGGCTCCGGAAGGGCAATGTTTTCCCGCCCTTAAAAAACAGCGGCGATGGTGTGCTCCGATTTGCAAAACAGGATTTCGATGCATTGGTATTGGCCTTTGAATTTTGCCCGGAACGCAACAGTAATTTTTCTTCGCTTAACAGGCAACACAATTATTTTGAGTTTGCTTTCGAGGAATGGATGATGGAGGTCTTTTTAAAAGATTTTTCTTTGGCCATCAGCGGCAACCGTTTAACGGGCCATCACCCGCTGGATGCAAAGGGCCAGTTTGTATATGAAAAGGAATAATGCCGCCGGTTGCGGGTTTCAGCCGCTGATCATAAAACACAACACAACATCCGTATCTGTTTTACCTTAGCGCTATAAAGCGTAACTGTGCAGCATGTAGAATTTTTTCATACAGAACATTTTGAACGTAATTACCACCGTGTAAAGCCACCCGAAAGCCTGGCTGCCTTCATCGATTTTTTTTGGGAAACGGATTTTGATGCATTGCTGGAACAATACCCCGGTGGATTTTCGGATGCGCTTTTCCCCAACATCGGCTATACTTACCTGTTCAACCTCGGTACGCCGTTCACCATGCAGGTAGGCGATAAAAAATTTGAAATGAAGACCGACGGCTTCCTGCCGCGCAACACTTCCATTGAATGTTACCACCGCAAAGGCAACCGTTTGTTCGGTATCAAGTTCAGGATATCGCCTGTGATCTTTACCAGGAAAGTGAACTTCGGCGAGTACCGCGCTTTTATTTATCCATTGAGTTACCTCATGGAAGCTTCGGTGGTAAATGCCGCCAAGGAAGCCGTTGGTTTTGAAGAGCGGGTGCAGTTACTTACCGCTTATTTTGAATCCATCGTAAAAGATTACGCCGGTTCGCTGGAACCTATCAGGATCGTTTCGGCCATCATTGGCCATTGCGACGAAAAAAATGATTTTACCACTTCCATGGAAAATTTCGCGGCACAATATGGCATTTCTGCGCGTACGCTGCACCGTTACTTTGAGGCCAATACCAGTCTCAGCGGGAAAAAAGCGTTGCAGATATTAAGGATCCGGAAAGCAGCCGCGCATTTGTCGGCTACCCCCGGCACCTTTCATTTTTCATTGTACGGATATTATGATTACAGCCATTTCTTTAAACACCTGAAAAGCTTCCTGCAAAAAGACACGATCAAACAACTGAAGCCACATCTTACCTTGTTGTCTAAACTTCGCAAATAGAGCGTTTAGAATTACTAAAGAGCAATGACTAATTACTTTGGAGTGCGCATATTCAAATCATTATACTACTCAGCACATCCCTTTTAATTAATAACCTGTGTACATTAGTAATTTGTAATTACTAATTTGTAATTATCACTGTGCTCTTTGCCGTTCCTCTTCCGACGCTGTCGTTCTTCTTCTTGCAGCCTGTACCTTGCTGTTACCGAAGCGGTAGCTGAAACTGATATTGGCCACGCGTGTTTCTCTTTGGGCATGCCATTTTTCGATGTAGTTATTATAAGTGATCACGGCTTTCGGAAGGTTGGTCCAGAAGATATCGGTGATGTTGAAACGCACCGTTCCCTTGTTTTTCAACACGGTTTTTTGAACCCCTGCGCCCAGCGCCCATTGCGGGTCCAGCTTCATGAAACCGTATTGGCCGCCCGTGTTCAGGCTGCCATTGAGTTCTGCACTCCAGCCATTTTTGAAAGTGAAATTGTTGTTGGTGCGGATATCGGCCACCGGCCTGCCGTTGTTGAGCGTGGTAGCACCCAACTGCCCGTTGAATTTTTCGTAATAAATATTGGCGTTGTTGATCATGTTCCACCATTTGCTGATGCGCAACGGGGCAGCAATGCTCAGGCCGATATTGTCTGAAGAAGCCAGGTTGATCGGTATCTGCACCGTTACGTTATCGGCGGAAGGAATATTCGGGAACGCATCTCTAAACCGTACGATCGCAATGTTCTGGTTGTTTTTTGTATGACTGTAGGATAAACTGAAGCTCAGGCTTTTCAAGGTATAGCTCAGTTCATAATTCCAGGTGATCTGCGGCAACAAGCCCGGCCTGCCCGTTGAATAAGTGGTCGGGTCGATCAGGAACAGGAAGGGATTCAGTTGCGAATAACCCGGCCGGTCGATGCGGCGGCTCACGGACAGCCCCAGCGTTTTGTCTTCTTTTAATTTGTAATTGATGAAGGCCGAAGGAAACAACTGGAAATAACCGGAATCGAAGGTTACATTACCGATCTGTTGTTTGGTGCGGATGTGCGTATGCTCACCCCGTAAGCCCAGTTGAAAATCCCATTTGGAAAAAGCCTTGCTGAAGTTGATGTAAGCGGCGTTGTTGTTTTCGCGGTAAGTAAAATTGTTGGTCTTGTTGCTATCGTTCTGCGGCGTGCCGTTGCTCATATCCAGGAATATGGCGTCATTTTGCGAGGACACGAAACTGGTTTTAAAACCCGCTTCCCATTTCGCAGCTTTTTTAAGCGGGTTCACATAATCTACCTTACCGGTTTTGAGGGTGAGTTTGCCATCCTGGTCGCCGTTGAGGGTATAGTCAGGTTGCAGTTGTGTGCCGTCGTTCTTGTAATAGCGTGTACTGTTGCCCGTTAGTGAGTTCGACCTGAAAATCCCGTAGTCGATATCCGCCGTTAATTCCCTGCCCGTACTGTCGAACCGGTGTTTGAAATTGATGTTGGCGATGGCGTTTTTATTGTGATCGTTGTTGGTAGCGCGGGAAGCAAAGCTGCTGCTTACCTGGTGTGCGTTGTCGATCACCAGCGAACTGTTGCTGTTCGTTCTTGTAAAATGGTTGAAGTTGCTGCTGATCACGAAGCCAACGATGGTTTTGGAAGAAGGGAAAAAATCGGCGCCGGCCCTTGCTGTATGCGAACCCACGGGCGACTTGCTGTAATTGTCTTTCAGGTCGCCGCCGCTGTACATGCTGTTCTCGTAAAAATTCCGGTCGAGGTAAAGGTGGTTCAGCCCGATGCGGTAAGCATAATTGTAGTTGCCGAAAACGTTTACTTTTTTATTGCGGTAGTTGAGGCTGGCACCGGCATTTGTTTTTGGATAAACGCCCTGTCCGTATCCCGCGTTGAAGGTACCGTTAACGCCTGTACGCTGATCTTTTTTCAGCCGGATGTCGATGATGCCGGAATTGCCTGCTGCATCATATTTGGCCGAAGGGTTGGTGATGATCTCGATCCGGTCGATCGCCGATGCGGGCAGGCCGCGCAGGTAATTGGCCAGGTCGGCGCCCGTCATCGGCGTTGGTTTTCCATCGATCATAATGCTCACGCCCGGTCTGCCGCGGAGACTGATCACGTCGTTCTGGTCGATCAGCACACCCGGCGATCTTTCCAGTACATCCATGGCGGCGCTGCCCGTGTTCACGATGCTGTTCTCTACATTCACCACGATGCGGTCCGATAGTTTTTGAATGAAGGGTTTCCGGCCGGTCACGGTAACGCCGCCGAGTTGTGTGCCGGTAAGGGTGGATTTAAAAACGGGCAGTTCCAATCGCGGTTGCGACAATTCAAAAGCGGGGCCGGTGGTAATATTATGATTCACCAGTGTGGCCCTGCAAAAATAGGTTCCATAAAGAACGCCTTCCAGTTCGGCCAGGCCGTTGCGGTCAGACAGTGCTGTTTTTACGAGTGAAGAGTCCGCGGCTTTCCTTAATTCTACCGTGGCGTTTTCCAGGCCCCCGCCGCCCGGGCTGGTCAATTTTACCGATATGGTTCCGCGGTTGTTTTGCGCTGTTGCTGCCTGGGAGGCGAACAGGCTGGCGATCAATAGAAACGTTTTCATGGTTACTAACTTTCAACAAACCTCCACAAAAAACGAATCAATTCGTACATTAAATACACCAGTTATAAAATTAAGGCGATGGATGGGCGGGCAGGAAAAAAGCGATGGCTATTTTTTACATTTGGCAGGTCGGATCAACTATAAAATACGGTTCCTCATTGTAAGTGCCTGGGCTTTTGATGTAGAACATTAATACAACATATCACAGCTATTGTTAAACATAGGGTTGAAAAACGGTACCCTAAAGGGTTATTTTCTCCCTAAACATACCACTAAGTGGTATTGTTTAGTCCGGCAAACTACCTTCTATTTGTAAACGTATTCAACCTTTAATCCCTTACATAGAAATAGGCCCGTTATTATTTCCGCACCTTATGAGAACAGAGGAATCACCTTTGTAGATTTTTCTCATGCTTGAACAAATCCCCGTCCTGATTCCTCAGGACGGGCTTTTTTTATGAATGAGGTTGAAAGTTAAAGTTGAAAGTTGTTTAACATAGTTGAAAGGATTTCGGCTAAAGCTTGGTAGATGGTTGAGAAAAGTTTTAGGGACATTAGATTTGAAAATCAGGGAAATCAATTAATCAGGTCCTAATCACAGTTCAGGCAATTTCCTGCCCAACTAAAAAAATTATCAAAAAAATACTAAATAAGTTAGTGTTAATAAGAATTAACCATTATCTTTGGTTCCCAATTTACATTTACAACGCAAATCCAGATACATCACTTAAAAAAACAAAAACATGGCTAACGAAGAAAAATTGGAGAAATCAGAAAAAGCAAAGGCGCTGAAATTAACGATGGAAAAGATCGATAAGGATTTCGGCAAAGGCTCGGTAATGATGATGAGCGACAGGGGGGTTGCAGAACAGGAAGTTATTTCAACAGGCTCTATTGGTTTGGATATGGCCCTTGGCATTGGCGGCCTGCCCAAAGGAAGGGTAGTAGAAATATACGGCCCGGAAAGTTCCGGTAAAACAACGCTCGCGATCCATGTGATTGCAGAAGCGCAGAAGAAAGGTGGCATGTGCGCCTTCATTGATGCGGAACACGCTTTCGATAGTATTTATGCACAGAAGCTGGGTGTGGACATCGACAATTTATTGATCTCGCAACCCGATTACGGAGAGCAGGCTTTGGAGATTGCGGACAGGCTGATCCTTTCCGGGGCATTGGATGTAGTGGTGATCGATTCGGTGGCGGCACTGGTTCCCAAAGGCGAACTGGAAGGGGAAATGGGCGACAGCAAGATGGGCCTGCAGGCAAGGCTGATGAGCCAGGCGCTGCGGAAACTGACGGCAACGATCAACAAAACCAATACAGTTTGCATATTCATCAACCAGTTGCGCGAAAAGATCGGCGTGATGTTTGGTAACCCCGAAACGACTACGGGCGGTAATGCGCTGAAGTTTTATTCTTCCGTACGGTTGGATATCCGCCGCATGACGCAGATCAAGGACGGTGACGAAGCCGTGGGCAACCACGTAAAAGTAAAAGTGGTGAAGAACAAAGTAGCGCCACCTTTCCGCATCGCAGAGTTCGACATCATATTCGGGCAAGGCATTTCAAAATCCGGCGAGATCATCGACATGGGCGTTGAACTCGGCATCGTTCAGAAAAGCGGGAGCTGGTTCAGTTACAACAGCGACAAACTCGGCCAGGGCCGCGAAGCAGTGAAACAACTAATGACCGATAACCCCGAATTGTCGAACGAAATAGAAGCAAAGATCAGGGAGAAGATAAAAGAGATACAGTTGGGCTGATCTGCGTTCCATTAACATTAACTTATTGTGGTTAGTAAGTACGATAGGCCGCTGTGCGAAAGCATGGTGGCTTTTTTTGTTTAATACACGAATTTTTTAAGGCACGAATTACACGAATGAAATGCAATTTTTTATTACACGGATTTGGCGGATTACACAGATTGAACGGATTACACAGATGCTACTCCGCCGTCTGGTCTCTGACCAACGGCTTTTTAAACACGAATTTTGAAGGCACGAATTACACGAATGAAATACAAGTTTATTACACAAATTGAACAGATTACACAGATTGAACGTAATGCCGCTAGCTCCCTTCTCCACCCGGGGAGAAGGGTTGGGGGATGAGGGGCAGTCATAGTCCATCATTTCATCATTCAAAATCACAGTTCAGACAATAACCAACCACTTCCTAAATTTGTCCTTCAATCATAGTCAGTCATCTAATCATTAAAAACCCCAGTTCAGACAATTGAATAAAAACCTCACCGCGCACATCGCCTTATTGCTCACCAATCTTTTCTTCGCGATCAACTTAAGTGCGGTAAAGTTTTTGACGAACAATGCGCTCGCCCAGCCTTTTGGCATCAATGTCATACGGGTAGGTGTTTCCGTTATATTGTTCTGGATGTTGTTCCTGCTGAAGCCGGCTAAGGTAAGCATCGAAAGGAAAGACATCGGCCGCTTCCTGGCCTGCGCACTCACGGGTATTGCCATCAACCAGTTGCTTTTTTTAAAAGGTTTATCGCTCACTTATTCCATACACGCGGCGTTGCTGATGCTGATCGTACCGATCCTCATCGTGGTGGGGGCTGCGATTGTATTGAAGGAACGCATCAGTTTACTCCGTGTAACCGGCCTGGCGCTGGGCATTGCGGGCGCTATCGTGCTGATCTCTGCAAGGGACAGCAAGGGCAACGCCGGCAACATCATCTGGGGCGATGTGCTCATCGTCATCAATGCCATCTCCTACACCATCTTCTTCATCCTCGTAAAACCGCTGATGATCAAATACAATCCCATCGTTGTGACGCGTTGGATATTTACGTTCGGACTTTTTATGGTGCTGCCTTTTGGCTGGACAGAGTTTACCAACATTCAATGGCAATCTTTTGGCAGTACCGGTTACATCAGCCTTGTACTCATTGTTTTCTTCGGCACCTTCCTGGCTTATCTTTTTAACGTGTACGGCATAAAGATATTGGGCGCGGCCACGGCGGGATCTTATATTTATACGCAACCCTTTTTCGCTGCCGCCATCGCCATGATCTTCCTGAAAGAACCCTTGCAACCTTATAAAATAATTGCCGCCGTACTCATCTTCAGCGGCGTTTACCTGGCCAATAAAAAAACAGCGCATGATTGAGTACCTGCACGCGACCAGCGACGAACACTATGCAGCAGTGGCAACCCTGTTTCGCGAATACAGCGAATGGCTCGGCATCGACCTGGGCTTTCAAAAATTTGAAAAGGAACTGGAGAACCTGCAGCAAATGTATGGCCTGCCTGTTGGCGGCATCATACTCGTAAAAGAAAACGAAGCCTTCATCGCCTGTGCGGGCATAAGGAAAATAGAAGTTGCAACAGCGGAACTGAAACGCATGTACATCAGGTCATCGCACCGCGGGCTTGGTATTGGCAGGCAACTCCTCGCCGAAGCCATCGAACTCGCAAAACAATGTGGATATGAACGCATCCGGCTGGATACGTTGAGCAGCATGCAACCGGCCATGCAGTTGTACAAAAGCGCAGGTTTCAAAGAAATCCCGGCCTACTACCACAACCCGCATGCAACGGCTGTGTTTTTTGAGAAGGAGTTGTAGGCTCGTAATTATCTGAACTGTGATTAGGAATGATTAGTTGATTTCCCTGATTTTCAAATCTAAAACCTCTCTAAACTTTTCTCAACCATCTAAACCAACTTTAGCCGATCTCTTCAACGCCCTCATCCCCAACCCTTCTCCCCGGAGGAGAAGGGAGCCAGCAACATCACGCTCCTCCTAAACCCTTCCTCAATCACATTTATTAAACTGCCGTATCACATACTTCAGGCTGTAATCGCGGTAATCCAGCACATCCCACGCGGTTGGATCGATGCGCGTACAGCCCTGCATGATTGTTCTCAACTGGTTGGCAAACCCTCTTTCGGTTACCATGATCACCTGGCTTTGGGGATCGCCCGACATGCGGGCACCGCGCAGCGAACGGGAGTTGCTTTCCGAGAGATAATAATGAACCACCAGTTGCACCGGCGCCGGGTCGGAAGGCATTTTATAAAAATAGTAAGTGCTGTTCATTTTGTCTTTTGCTTCGTACAGGCTCATTTTCGGCGTGTCGTAAATGGGCGTCAGTAAAAGAAAGGTATCGATCGCGGACTTGTGGTAATAATTTTTTTCAAGGTCCCAGAGGTTGTCTGTATAAGTGTATAACCTTCCCTGATGCACCAGTTTTTCTTTGTTATTGGCATAGCGAAGCAGCCGAATGGTTGCAGGTTCAACAACGGTTTCTTTGCCCGCCATATTTTCAAGATAAATGCGGTTACCGGCAATGCGGATTTTTCCAAAAAGGGTATCGCCGTTGGTATTAACGATAAAATCACTTTTCTGGGCCTTAGCCTGCAGTGCGATCAATACAAAAAAGAACAGTAGATATTTCATAAACGATGGTATTGGAGCGGCCGCTCAAACTACTAACGATATTTAATAACATTTGGTTGTGTCTGGCAGGCAAAGCCCGTTACTTACATTTCCTCGATTGCTTCAGCAATGTTCTAAGGCTTGGGTAAGTGTACTCCAGGCTTTCCCACATATCGTTGGGCACCCGGTCACAATCGCCCAGGGCCATCCTCAACTGGTTAGCATATCCTTTTTGTTGCACCACTTCCGCACCGGGGTTTCTTTTAAAAGGCATTCTTTCAGAATGGGAATACACCCCACCGTTTAAAGCATATTTTACCACCAACTGTACCGGGGTTATAGTGGCAAGTGTGCTATAAAAAAAGTAGATGCGGTGAAAGTTATCAAAACCTTGGTATAATTTGATGCGCGGCGTTTCATATATCTGTGTAAGGAACATGACGGTATCGGTTTCTTCGTCCCTGAAAGACATTTTTTGAAGATCGAGCAGGTTGGATGTATACTGGATGAGTTTGCCAGCATACACAAAACCGGCTTTTTTGCCGGAACCGGAAACCTGCTTTATATCCGCCGCATTATACAATTGCTGCCTGCCCGCAGTATCTTCAATGGTAAAGGAACGGTGGTGAAAAGAAACCTTTCCATTAACCGTATCCTCATTGTTTTTAATGAGAAAGTCTTTCGTTTGTGAAAAAACAACAGGCTGGATAGCCAGTAACAGGATCGAAAAAAGAAGGTACTTCATACTGGCGAACACTTGAATAATGATTAACTGCTTTTACTTTTTGGATAATCGAAGAAGAGGAATTTTTTATTGGCTGTTTCAAACTGGTTCCATTGTTTGCAATCCGCCTGGATGGCGAAGATCGCCGAGGTGGGCATATTATCAACCGTAATGGCATCGGTTAGGCTGTTGACAAAGTAGGTGATGCCGGGATTGTGTGCAAAAAGCAAAATGGTATGCGCCGTTTCGGGCAACTCCCCGATCGAATGATACAATTGCTCCGCGGATGCATGGTATAATTCATCCACCAGCAAAACCTTTTCCCTGGGCACATCGAAAGCCTTGCAGAAATAAGCCGACGTTTGTTGCGTACGCACCGATGGACTGCTTACAAAAAGATCGGGTTTCACTTTTTTCTTCAGTAACCGCTTCGCCATATCGGGTGCATCCCGGTTGCCGCGGTCGTTGAGCGGCCTGTCGAAATCCTTTCCAAAAAAACTTTGGTCGCTTTTAGCGTGCCGGATGATGTAAAGCGTCTTCATGAGCGGTTTATATATTTTGATGGCTTAATAAGTCAAAATTCAAAAGTAAAAACCCAAAAGTGAAACAGTTTTAGATTTTTTCTTTTCTAAAGAATATCCTGTCCTGTCTTTTTGGTTTTGCCTTTTAACTTTTGACTTCACCCCAACTTTCAACCTTCAACCCTCAATTAGTACCCCCTCACATCCTTCCCCTCCATATAATTCATGAAGGCTTTGTTGCAAACCCTGTTGCCGCCGGGTGTGGGATAATTGCCGGTAAAGTACCAGTCGCCCAGGTTGGTCGGGCAGGCGCGGTGCAGGTCTTCAATGGTTTGATAAATAACCTGCACGGGAATATCGAAATCTTTGGGCGTGATCAGTTCGGCGATCTTGTTCGTGATCTGCTCGATGCTGAATTGCTTGTACACCTGCCTTACCACGTTCTCCGTGTGCAGTTGGTTGTTGCGGTGCAGTTCCTTGCATTTATCCAGCAGGTCGTTCAACACCGATTCCTGGCCGCTTTCTTTCCATAATTCGATGGCGGCCTTGAAGGCAATGAAATCGCCCATCTTGCTCATGTCGATGCCATAACAATCGGGGTAGCGGATTTGTGGCGCCGAAGAAACGATGATGATCTTTTTAGGCTTCAGCCTGCCGAGCATCCTGATGATACTTTCTTTTAACGTAGTGCCCCGCACGATGCTGTCGTCGATCACGATGAGCGTGTCTTCATTTTTGCGAACGGTGCCGTAGGTAATGTCGTACACGTGCTGCACCATTTCGTTGCGGCTGCTGTCTTCGGTGATGAAGGTGCGCAGCTTCACATCCTTGATGGCGATCTTTTCGAACCGGATCTTGCGGCTGATCATCTCCGACAATTTTTCTTCGTCGAAATCGCTGCCCCAGCTTAAGATGCGTTCCACCTTTATTTTTTTCAGGTATTCATCGGCGCCTTTCAACAAGCCGTAGAAAGCCGTTTCAGCAGTATTGGGGATAAAAGAAAAGATGCTGTTCTTCAGGTCGTAATCGATGGCTTTTAATACCGGCACACTTAAATACCGGCCCAGCGCCTTGCGTTCCTTGTATATTTTTTCATCGCTGCCGCGACTAAAATAAATGCGTTCAAAACTACAGGCCTTGCGTTCCTGCGGCTCTACAATTTGTTCGATGCTGTAGCTGCCATTGGCTTTTACGATCAGGGCGTGGCCGGGCATCAGTTCCTGCACTTCATTTTCTCCCACGTTGAAGGCTGTGCGGATGGCGGCGCGTTCGCTTGCGGCAACGATCACATCATCGCTGATGAAATAATAGGAAGGACGAATGCCGTGTGCATCCCGCATTACAAAACCTTCGCCCGTACCGAGCAAACCGCTGAAATTAAAGCCACCGTCGAATAAGGGCACGGCCTTCTTCAAAACTTTTACGATGTCCATTTCACCGGGGAAGGCTTCGTCGGCCTTTACAATGAAATGATGCAGCACTTCCATCATCGCGGCCAGGTCGCTCTGGCGCTGGAATTCGCCCGGGTCGATGTTTACAAGCCCGAACAATTCTTCCGTATTTACCAGGTTGAAATTGCCTGCCAGCGCAAGGTTGCGGGCGGGTATCGTATGTCGCTTGATGAACGGATGGCAAAATTCCGCGTTGTTCTTTCCCTGTGTACCGTAGCGCAAATGGCCCAGCAACAATTCACCGAGGTAGTTGATGTGCCCCTTCATAAGGCCCGGGTGATTCTTGATATCGGGCTGGTACTTTTCTATTTCCGCTATTTCTTTCCCTACCTGCGAAAAAATGTCGGCAATGGGTTGGTTGGCCCCGCTCCGCAGCCGGTGCATAAAAGGATAGCCCGGTTCGGTATTCAGTTTTACGGCAGCAATGCCCGCGCCGTCCTGCCCGCGGTTGTGTTGCTTTTCCATCAGCAGGTACAGCTTGTTGAGGCCGTACAATACTGTGCCATATTGTTGTTGGTAATAACTGAAAGGTTTGCGGAGGCGAATGAAGGCCAGGCCGCACTCGTGTTTGATTTCGTCGCTCATGTTGGAGAGTGAGGCGCAAAGTTAAACCAATCTGTAATGAAAACCTAAGCTAATGTGAAGAGGTGAAAATAGGAAAATGTGAAAATGTTAGCCCGGTTCGTGCGCCCCGGTTCGTGCCTCACGAACCGAAACACCACAGCTATTAATAGCAAAAACCCAAAAGCAGGAGGGGTCCACACTTTTGGGTTTTGACTTTTTACTTTGGAATTATATTATAAGCCGCTTAACGTTAACCCCACCTGCAACAGCCTCGTATCCGACGCCACGCCGTCTTTAAACATATTGTTTACCTGGTAGCTGCCGAAGAGGGAAAAATTGCCATAGCCTACCCTTGCCGTTGCGGCGAGGCGGGTGGAGTTGAAAAAGCTCCGGCTGTTTTCCTTCATGGTGTATGAATTGATCTGCCGGCCGCTTGCATCCTGCAGGTTTTTGCCCTTGGTATGCGCGTTGAGCATGGTACCAACTTTGAAGCCGATGGCCGCTTTCATGCTGCGGTCCTCCCTTTCGGGTTTAAATGTGAACCTCAGCTCTACGGGTATTTCAAGGTAAGCGGTGGTTAATTTGTATTTTTTAAAACGGTTGAAACTGTCGAGGTTGTTGAACGGCAGGGTGGCTGTTTTGGATTTAAGATCGATGCTCATGTTCTTAAAGTAAATATTGCTGGTGCTCACGCCTAAACCGAAAGCCACGCTGAACTGTGGTGCGCCTTTAAAAACCTTGTCCAGCATTACGTAGGCATTCAACCCGCGGGCAAAGCCTTTCATGTGCCTGTCCACGCTGTCGGCCGTACCGATCCAATGATCGCTGCTGAGCTGTAACATCAGGTGATCGCCTGCGCGGCTGATCACATCTGCCCTGTTTTTTTTCTTGGTATCCGTTTGAGCGGCTGCGGATAAAACAGAGACGGCAGCTACAAGCACAAGTAATATTTTCTTCATAAGTAATTCTTGAGTGGCAAAATTAGATGCCATACAGGTTAACGAAAGGTTAAAGAAATAGCCCGGTTTTACCAGGCTACAAATCTGTTATGGCCCGCCCGCACTATACCCTGTTGATGTTGGGTTGTTTTTTTAGTGGCGCAAAGATATTCATTATGAAATTATACCCCAATTTATTTGAAGTGGCGCCGGGGCCGCTTATATCCATCCTTTTTTAGCCGCCAAAATGACCAGCCCGATGCGGTTGCGCACATTCAGTTTTTCCATGATGTTGTTGGCATAGCCTTCCACGGTGCGCGGACTTAAAAACAGGGCGACGGCGATTTCCTTGTAGGTGAGATCGGAGCAAAGCTGTGGCAGCAGTTCTTTTTCCTTATCGCTCAGCGCACGTTGTACTACCTGTTTCTTGCTGTAATCGTTGGCCAGTATCTTGCTTACTTTGGCCGAATAAAAAATGCCGTCTTTGATGAGCGTGGTCAACGCCAGCGCCAGTTCTTTTTGCTGGATGCTTTTTAAAAGATAGCCCTTGGCGCCGGCGCGGATCATTTTAATGATCTTCTCGTCATCGTCCTGCATGCTCAACGCGATGGAGATGATCTCCGGGTGATTTCCGGTAAGCCATTCTGCCACCGCGTAGCCATCCATCACCGGCATCTGCACATCCAGTATCACCAGGTCGGGAATGTTTTTCGGCTGTTTGAATTTTTCGATCATTTCCCTGCCGGTGCCGCATACGTACAGCACGTCGAAGTTGGGGATGCCGCTGATCATGGTGGCCAGCGCCTGCGCAATAAGGACGTGATCATCTACTATAACAATACTATACCGCATGTGCTGTTTCGTTTATGGGCAACACGATCTTTAAGCGCGTGCCCTTGTCATTCTGCCATTCGCATTTTGCATTGATAGAGGCGGCACGGCTGTTGATGGTTTGCATACCGCTGCCCGACCGGCTGTCGTATGAATTCACCTGCAACGGGTCGATGCCTTTACCGTTGTCGCTGCATATTACCGTCAACCTCCCCGCATCCACTTTTACTTCTACCCTAAGTTCGGTACAACCGCTGTACTTCAGGCTGTTCTGGATAAATTCCTGGCAGATGCGCGCCAGCGTGAGCTCCACGCGCTCATCCCTCGATACGGGTATCTCCGCCGGTGCTATCAGAATGGCGTTGCACAAACCGCTCTGGTTCACCCGCAACATTTCCTTTTGTAAAAAACGCACCACGCTGAAATCGGAGAAATCGTGCGATACTAAAATTTTACTCATGTTGCGCAGCTCGTCCAGCGATTCCTGGATGAGGTTGTTCTGGATGGAAATGTGTTTTTTAATGGCTTCCATATTGTGGAGCCCCAAGGCATTTTCCATCTGCAAAAAAGCCAGTGTTAGCTTTTGTCCTACCGAATCGTGCAGCTCCGCGCCCATGTTCTGCATTAATGTTTGCTGCATTTCCTGCCTTGCTTCCAGCAATTCCTTACGGTGCAGCAGTTGGGTGTTCTCCTTTTCTTTTTTGAAGAACAACTGCCGGCGCCTGAGGCTGATGATGACGAAGTAGATCGCCATGATGAGCAACAGTACGGTCAGTGTAATGCTGATGAAAAATATATTTATTTCTTTTTCGTCCATAAGATGCCAAAACTTATCAAAATGTACATCGCATAATTAAGGATAAAGCCCAGTTTATAATATGCGAAGAAAATATTTTTATGCGTGCTGTAAAGGTAGTTGTACATGGAATACAGCGGCAGCGTACCCAGGTAAAACAACAGGGTGCCGAGCGAAAGGTACAACAGCGTATCGCGCGTAACATCGGCAATGGAAGCGCTGTTCATGCATTCGAATAAATAATGCAGGCAACAGGCCGACACGAATACCGACTCGATGGTATAATTAAGTGTATTGAATTTTTCATTCCTGTACAGCAACAGGTATATAAGCGTGAGCGCAACGATTACCCCGCAAAAAAATACGATCACCCGTTTCCAGTACCTGAACCTTGATTTATTTAAAAAGAGGAGCAGCAGGCAAATGAACTGCACCGGCATCATCAGGTTGAACCAAAACCTGGAATTGAACACGGTGATTACTTTGTTCATGATCAGCAGGCCCACCGTTTCCGTTAATACGATCACCAGCAACAGGATGGGAATGAAAACCAGCCCATCCCTCTTCAACCGTTTAAAATAAAGCAGGGTCACCAGCAGGCAAAGCCGCTCCAGCCACAATAAGATATCTACATAAGGATGCATGCCGGTTTGTTTGACTATTGAGCCGCCAGTTGCAGTAAGGGGGAGGTACAGTTTTCGGGTGGCGGGCAAAGCGTGCCGTGGTTCCTGCCGATCTTTTCATCGTTGATGGAAAGGGTAAGGATCTGCAGCGGCATGTCGAGCCTTCTCACACGCGAACTGTCCATCTGGTACAACCGGTCCAGCTCCAGCGGGCGCCTTGTTGTTTTGTTGATCGCCGCCGGGAAAAAATCGGTG
>Ga0247806_10000428_pt1 | contig 26844 bp, 23 predicted proteins | sample UWRJL059202B1_FD_179935 | JGI IMG/M metagenome (GOLD analysis project Ga0247806, IMG submission 179935) | Plant litter microbial communities from Arlington Agricultural Research Station in Wisconsin, United States - UWRJ-L059-202B-1 | ecosystem: Environmental > Terrestrial > Plant litter >... | reverse complement strand
CGATGAGAAGCTCGCGGGCCTGGTTGCCCTGACCGAAGACCTTGGAGCGGCCGACCTGAACCTTCAGGCTCTCGGTGAGCTCGTCGATGGTGTCGAACTCGCTGGCGATCTGCGCGAAGTCGTCGTCGGCGGTGGGAAGCTCGCGCTCCTTGACGGCGATGACGCTCACGGTGATCTCAGCGGTCTCACCCTCGTGGTCGCCGCCGAGCAGCTTCGAGTTGAAGGTGGTGGTCTCACCGGCGGTGAGGGACTCGAGGGCTTCGTCGATGCCCTCGATGAGGTCGCCGGAACCGACCTCGTAGGAGATGCCGCTGGCGTTGTCGACCTCGACACCGTTGACGGATGCGACCAGGTCGATCTGCGCGAAGTCGCCGGTGGTGGCGGGGCGGTCAACGGTGATCAGCGTGCCGAAGCGGCTGCGCAGAGTGTTGAGCTCTTCGGTGACCTCGTCATCGGAGATCTCAACGGCGTCGACGGTGAGCTTGAGGCCCTCGTAGGCGGGAAGGTCGATCTCGGGGCGCACGTCAACCTCGATGGCCAGGTGCAGGTCTCCGGAGAAGTCCTTGTCGCTGGGCCATTCGACAATGTCGGCCTCGGGGCGACCGAGCGGGCGGAGCTTGTGCTCGTCGACGGCCTTGCGGTAGAAACCGTCAAGGCTCTCGTTGACAGCGTGCTCCAGCACAGCGGACTTGCCGACGCGCTGGTCGATGATGGCGGGCGGAACCTTGCCCTTGCGGAAGCCGGGGATGTTGATGTCTTCGGCGATGTGCCCGTAGGCGTGGGTGATGCTGGGCTTCAGCTCTTCCGGGGTCACCGAGATGGTGACCTTGGCGCGCGTGGGGCTCAGCTTTTCTACCGTGGACTTCACGTTTAAATCTCCTGTGTTCGACAGATTATGTTCGACAGATGTGCAGGGGGGTGATGGTCGGGGCGACAGGATTCGAACCTGCGACCTCTCGGTCCCAAACCGAGCGCTCTACCAAGCTGAGCTACGCCCCGGATGTCATCTCACCCGTTGGGGCCACCAACTTGGCGCGCAAACTTCACGCAACAGGCGGATTGACCTCCGTCAGTCTAGTGCACCACCCGAACCCCGGGGCGTCCCTGTGCGGATTCCGGGCGCGTTTCGAGCCCTTTGCCGGGGGCGGGTCGTTCCGGGCGGGAAAACGAGCGCCAAACCTGTACTACGATATTCGAGTGCCAGAACATCGGCGCATGGGGATGTAGCTCAATGGTAGAGCCTCAGTTTTCCAAACTGATGGCGCGGGTTCGATTCCCGTCATCCCCTCCATATCTCCCGCACAGTGCCTGCGGTCCGCAACCACCTCGCTGGTCGAGACCTCGCGAGCCGGGCGCCGTCTCCGGATCTCGACAAGCTCGATCAACGCCGGGGCGCGATCCGCGCGCGGGCCCGCCAGCGACAAGGGCGAGGTCTCTACGGTCCGCAACCACCCCGCTGGTCGAGCCTGTCGAGACCCCGCGAGCCAGGCGACGTCACCGGATCTCGACAAGCTCGATCAACGCCGGGGCGCGACCCGCGCGCGGGCCCGCCGGCGACCAGGGCGAGGTCTGTATGGTCCGCAACCACCTCGTTGGTCGAGACCCCGCGAGCCAGGCGACGTCACCGGATCTCGACAAGCTCGATCAACGCCGGGCGCGATCCGCGCGCGGGCCCGCCAGCGACAAGGGCGACGTCTCTACGGTCCGCAACCACCTCGTTGGTCGAGCCTGTCGAGACCCCGCGAGCCGGGCGCCGTCACCGGATCTCGACAAGCTCGATCGACGACGGGGCGCGACCTGCGCGCCCGCCGGCGACCAGGGCGAGGTCTTTATGGCCCGCAACCACCTCGTTGGTCGAGACCCCGCGAGCCAGGCGACGTCACCGGATCTCGACAAGCTCGATCAACGCCGGGGCGCGACCCGCGCGCGCGCCGGCGAGCAGGGCGAGGTCTTTACGGTCCGCAACCACCTCGTTGGTCGAGACCTCGCGAGCCCGATGACGTCACCGGATCTCGACAAGCTCGATCAACGACCGGGCGCGACCTGAGCGTCCGCCGGCGACCCGTTGCCAGGCAATGATCCTCAGGCGAACGGGTAGACCACTCCGGTGAGGCGTTCGCTCTCGGTCCAGAGCCGACGGGCATCCGCGCTGTTCTGTGCCCGCTTCGAACGGGTGACCGGTACCGGATGCCCATGCTGCTGACCGAACCCGTCCGGTCCCACGAACGTGTTGCCGATCAGTCCGGGCATCGTGGCGGCATACAGCGTCGGCAGCGCGCCCCACTCCGCGGGCTGCGCCACCGACCGGGTGAGCGCGGCCATCAGCCGGCTCCGCCTCGTGGTGGGCTTCGCGCCGCGCATCTCCGGGCCCGCGGTCTGCAGGTTCGTCAGTGCGAAGCCCGGATGCGCCGCCAGCGCCCGCAACCCCAGCCCGGACGCCTCCGCCCGGCGTTGCAACTCGCTGGTGAAGAGCAGGTTCGCCAGCTTGCTCTGCCCGTACGCCGGCCATGCCCGGTAGCGCCGGGCGCCCATCAGGTCGTCGAAGTTCATCCTGCCGATGCGGTGCACCATCGAGGACAGGGTCACAACGCGCGCATCCGGGCTGTCCGTCAGCAGTGGCAGCAGCCGACCGGTGAGCGCGAAGTGACCCAGGTGATTGGTGCCGAACTGCATTTCGAAGCCGTCCGCGGTGCGGCGTTCGGGCAGGTTCATCACACCGGCGTTGTTCACCAGCAGGTCGAGGCGGCCCGTGTCGGCGGTGAACTCCTGCGCGAATACCGCGATCGAGTCGAGGCTGGCCAGATCGAGCACCCGCACGGTGAGTGCGGCGTCGGGCAGGCGCACGCGCATCCGTTCGACCGCGGCGGCTCCCCTGGCCGCGTCACGGACGGCCAGGGTCACGGCGACCCCGTGCGCGGCCAGCTCCACCGCGGTCACGAAGCCCAGGCCGGAATTGGCGCCGGTCACGATGGCAGTGCTGCCGGTCAGGTCGGCGATCTGGGTCGCGGTCCAGCCGCGTCCGAGCTTCGGTTCCACGGTTCAGTCCAGGCCGAGGCTGTCGAGGGAGGCGCGCAGGGTTGCGGCGGAGTGTTCGAACAGAGCCTGCTCCTTCGCCGAGAACGGCACGTCGATCACACGGGCGATGCCGCTCGCATCGACCACGCTGGGCACCGACAGGGCCACCCGGCTGACGCCGCGGTAGTCGGTGAGCACCGAGCTCACCGGCAGCACCGCGCCCTCGTCCCGCAGAACGGCTTCCACGATGCGGGCGCCGGAGAGGCCGATGGCGTAGTTGGTGGCGCCCTTGCCCTCGATCACCCTGTAGGCGGCGTTCTTCACGTCCTCGGCGATGGACTCGAATTCGGCCTCACTGAACGGCACCGACCCGGGCGCGGCCGATCCCGCCGCGCCGCGGGCCAGCATCCAGTCGGCCAGCGAGATCGGGCCGATGCGGGCCTGCGACCAGAGCGGGAACTCGGAGTCGCCGTGTTCACCGACGATGAGGGCGTGCACGTTCGAGATGGCCACGCCCACCCGCTCGGAGAGCATCCAGCGCAGCCGGGACGAGTCGAGCACGGTGCCCGAACCGAACACTCGGCCCGGCGGCAGGCCGCTGAACTGCTGGGCGGCCACCGCGAGCACGTCGACGGGGTTGGTGACGAGCACGTAGATGGCGTCGGGGGCACGTTCGACGAGTTTGGGCATCAGGTCGCGAAGGATCTCCACGTTCACGCCGGCCATCTCCAGCCGTGACTGGCCGGGGTGCTGGCGGGCGCCTGCGGTGATCACGACGACGTTGGCGCCGGCCACCACATCGAGGTTGTCGCCGCCGGTGACCCGGGATGCCCCGGTGAACTGGGTGCCGTGAGCGAGGTCGAGCACCTCGGCGGCGACCTTGGCCGAGTTGATGTCGTACAGCGCCACCTCGCGGGCGGACTCGCGGATCAGGGCCGCATAGGCGAGGGAGGTGCCGACGGCGCCGGCGCCGACGATGGCCAGTTTGGAGTTCTCAATCACGCTCATGGTCCCAGTGTCCTCTATCGTCGGGCCCACCCCGGCACTGGGCGGCCGAACGGATGCGGGCCACTATGGACGCATGAGCGCCGAGGAGCCGGCCGCACACGAGCCGAAGGCGGAGGTCCCACCCGCGGTGCGCGCGCAGTTGCTCGCCACCGAACACTGGAGCCTGCTCGCTTCCCGCAGCACCACCCAGGGTGAGGTGCTCACCCGCATCAGCATGTTCCTCTACCTGGTCTCGGCCGGACTGGTGAGCCTGGCGTTGGCCGGGCAGGCCACCGACTTCGACGAGGGGTTCCCCGCCATCGCCCTGACGCTGCTGGGCATCATCCTCATGGTGGGCGTGCTCACCGAGGTGCGGGTGATCAATGTGAGCCTGGAGGACCTGGCCTACGTGCTGGCGATGAACCGGCTGCGCGGGGCGTATGCCGAGATGGATCCGGGCGTGAGCGCCTACCTGATGGCGTCCCGGTTCGACGACATGCCCGGCTCGCAGACGACCTACTACTTCTTCGGCGCCCGCAACTGGAGCCAGGTTCTCGGCAGCAGCATGGTGTTCATCATGGCGGTCAACTCCGCGCTGCTCGGACTGCTGCTGGCCGGTATCACCCTGACCCTCGCTCTGCCGACCTGGCTCTGCGTCACCATCGCCGTCATCGGCGGGCTGGCCTTTTTCGGTGGGTCCATACGGCTGGGCTACACGCGGTACTTGGAACTCTGGCACCGTCACACGCCGCTGTTCACGTCACCGCCTCCGGCTCACCGCACCGACACCCACCGCAGTGACAGCGACCACGGCGACAGCGGCGGACGGCCGACCGGTTAGGCCTGCAGGAAGGCGAGCACCGCGAGCACCCGGCGGTGGTCGGACCCGGTGTCGTCCAGGCCCAGCTTCTGGAAGATGCCCGTGACGTTCTTCTCCACCGCGCCCACACCGATGACGAGGCGTTCGGCGATGCCGACATTGGTGCGCCCCTCGGCCATCAGAGCGAGCACGTCCCGCTCCCGCGGGGTGAGCGCCATGATCGGGTTCGTACGGCGGGCGAGGAGTTCCCGCACCACCTGCGGGTCGAGCACGGTTCCACCGGCGCTCACCCGGGCCACGGCATCCTGCAGTTCGTCGAGGGACGCAACCCGGTCCTTGAGCAGGTACCCCAGGCCGCCCTCCCCCGCTGCCAGCAGTTCCTGCACGTAGGTGCCCTCGACGTACTGGCTGAGCAGCAGGATGCCGATCCCCGGTTGGCGTCGGCGCAGCTCGATGGCGGCACGCACCCCCTCGTCGCGGAAGGTGGGCGGCATCCGCACGTCCAGCACCGCCAGGTCGGGCCGCAGGGTGTCGACCTCGGCGAGGAGGGTGTCGGCATCTCCGTAGGCGGCGACGGTGTCGAAGCCGGCCTCGGCGAAGAGCCGCACGAGGCCTTCGCGCAACAGCACGGAGTCCTCGGCGAGCACCAGCCGCAGCGGTGTGGGCGGGACGGGTCGAGGAAGGATGCTCACCCGTTCAGGATACGGCGCGCTCACGGCCGGGGGACGGAACTGCCCAGGTCGCTCACCAGGGGAATGTGGGCGCCGACCGCGGTGGGGCCACCGGCCGGGCTCCGCACCGACAGGATGCCGCGCAGACCCGTGAGGCGTTCGTCCAGGCCGGCCAGACCGTGCCCGTCCTGCAGCACGGCACCGCCGTGACCGTTGTCGATCACCCAGAGGTCCAGCCAGGTCGAGTCGTCCTCGGGGATCCGGCGCAGTTCCAGGCGCAGCCGGATGCCGGTGGCCCCGGCGTGCTTGGCCACGTTGGTGAGCAGCTCGGCGGCCACAAAGTAGGTGTTCCGCTCGATCTCGGAGGGCAACCGCAGGTCACGGTCCACCTCGAGTTCGAGCTGAACGGGCACAGTGCTGCGGGCGGCGAGCGACTCCAGGGCCACAATCAGGCCGCGGTCCTGCAGGATCGGCGGCACCAGGCCGTGGGAGAGGGCCCGGAGTTCCACGAGGGTGTCGTGGGCCTGCGTCCGCGCCTCGCTGAGCAGTCGGCGGGCGGCTTCGGGGTCGTCGTCGAGGCGGCGTTCGGCGCTGGCCAGGTCCATCTGCAGGCGCACCAGGCGCTGCTGCGGGCCGTCGTGGATGTCACGCTCCAGCCGGCGCAGGGACTGGTTCTCGGCGGAGACCGCCGCGCCGCGCGATGCGCTGAGGTCGGCGACCTCACGTTGCAGAGCCTCGGACGCCCAGGCGCCGAGCATCAGCCGGGCCACGCCCTGGTGGGCGAGGACGAGCGCACGGGTGACGAAGGGCAGGGTGAGCAGGAACGCCACACCCAGGGCGGCATTGAGGAGGTTCTCCGCGCCCAGGTTCGATCCGGTTTCCAGACCGTTGGCCCGGCTGATCAGGCCGAAGAGTCCCACCGACTCATCGTTGGCCGGCAGCGACCAGCTCCACAGCCAGTAGGTGAGACCGCCCAGTGCCCCCGACACCCAGACGATGGTAATCGACCAGGTCACCAGGCCGACGGCGAAGTTCACGACCATGCCGTGCAACAGGTAGAGCCAGTAGTGCCCGGAGACCAGCGGTCCCAGGATCGCGCGCAGCGGTGTGGCGGGTTCGCCCCGCGGAATCCAGTCCGGCGCTGTGATGGCCGGCTGCCCCGCCCAGCGCAGCCGCGTCACTTCGACGACGCCGAAACCGCGGGCCGCGTACAGTGCGGCAACGACGACGAACAGACCGATGAAGAGGGCGACCAGGCTCACCCCGAGAGAGAACAGTGTCACCAGCACGCTGAAGACCACGACCACGACGGGCAGCGTGGGCAGGAGGAAACCGAGTTCCCGGGGCGTCTGCGCCCAGAGGCCGAGGTAGCCGCGCGGCTGGGTCTCGGTGGTGTCCGCGTAGGCGGTTTCGGCGTAGTCGGTGCCCCGACCGGCGCCGGGGGTGTCGGGGGAATCGCTGGCTGCCTGCACGGAGCCCAGCGTGGCAGAGTTCCGGCCGTCGGTGTTGTTCCCGGTGCCGGGGTGAAGCGGGTTCACGGTGTCGTTCGTCATGGTTCCAGCCTCCAGGGGGTGGCGCCCCGCGCCCATCCCCCCAGCCGCCGGATCCACCAGGGGGTTATCCCCCGGGTCTGTTCGGCTGCCGCCGGTGGGGCTACAGGGTGTTGTGAGTGAACCGGCCGCCGAGCAGGGTCGCCGCCACGGGCATCCCTCGCAGGTCGGAGACGGAGGCGGTGAACGGATCGATCTCGCAGACCGCGAGGTCGGCCACCTGGCCCACAGTGATGCCGTGCCGGCCGCGAGCGGATGCGGCAAGCGCCGCCTGCCGGGGAATCGCCTGGCCCGGATGCCACGCCGCGCGCTCGCCGCGGCTGCGACCCACCGCGGCAGCCATCGACACCCACGGGTCCAGCGGGGCGACGGGGGCGTCCGAGCCGAGCGCGAGCGGCACCCCGGCGGCCAGCAGATCGGCCAGCCGGAAGGCGCGGTCGGTGCGGCCGGCCCAGTATCGGTCGGCCACGTCGCGGTCGTCCATCGCGTGTTCGGGCTGAACGCTGGCCGTCACACCCAACTGCGCGAACCGGGCCACGTCGGCCTCGGTGAGCAGCTGCGCGTGCTCGATGCTGCCGGCACAGCCCACCGCCTCGAAGGCGTCGAGGGCCAGACTGTTGGCGTTGTCGCCGATGGCGTGCACGGCGGGGCGGATGCCGGCGGCGTGCGCCCGGCCGAGAAGGGTGACCAGTTCGTCGGCGGCGACGGTGAGCAGCCCCCGGGCATGCTCGCCCACCAAGCCCGGATAGTCGTCGAAGCAATAGGCCGTGCGGGTGTTCAGGGAGCCGTCGGTGATCACCTTGAACGGACCGACGGAGAGCAGCCCCCCGGTGCCCTCGATGACCTGGCCGGAGCGAAGCCCCAGTTCGATGGCGTCGTCGAGGTGCTGCGGGTACAGGCCGAAGTCGACCCGGAGCCGGTCCGATCCCGCGCTCATGCGGCGCCGCCACACATCGAGGTTCCAGGTCATCTCGAGGTCGACGATGCCCACCACACCGCGCGCCGCGGCGGCTCGGGCCGCTTCGTCGGCCCAGGCGTCGAGGTCGGCATCGGGCACGTTGTCGATCGCGTGTTCCACCGCGAACGCGTCGTCCTCGCGCAACAGGCCGCTCTGGTGGCCGGCGAAACCGTAGACGGCCAGCGCCGCGGAGTTCAGCCAGCAGCTGTGCAGATCTCCGCTGACCAGCACGACGGGCACGGTTCCGGACGCCGCGTCGAGCAGGGCGGCGGTGGGGCTGTCGGGCCAGAGCCCGTCACGGAATCCGAACCCGACCAGGCGATCGCCCGGGCGCGCGGGATCGGCGGCGAGCCGGTCGGCGACCAGTCCGGCGGCGGCGGCGGCGCTGGTCGCGGCCGACAGGTCCAGCCGCCGAGCGGTCTGGGCCCACTGACTGAAGTGCACGTGGTTGTCCCACAACCCGGGGATGACCCAGCGTTCACCGATGTCCAGGCTGGGGCCGGTGCCGGCGGCATCCGCGGGCAGGTAGCCGATGGACTCGATCCGACCGTCGACGATGCGCACATCGACGAGGTCGTCGCTGCCGGGCAGGCGGGCGTTCCGCAGCACCAGATTCATTCGCCGCGCCCGTCCCGGCTGCGGCGCATTTCGGCGGCGAGGGCGGCGCTGGCGTACGGACCGGTGCCGTCCAGCTCGGTGATGATGCGGTCCACCGTTTCGGCGGGTTTGTTCTGGCTCATCTTGTTCTTGGCCGTGAACCGGGTCACCCGCAGGCGGAAGCCGACGGTGCCGGCGACGATGCGCTCGGCGTAGGCGGCGTTCTCCGAAGTGCCGTTCATGCGGCGCGGCTCCGGCAGCCGGTTCTCGAAGAAGTCGACGAGGTCGGCGAGCACCCGCAGGTTCTCGGCGTCGGCGAGCAGCTCAGGGGTGCCGTGCAGGTGGGCGGTGACGAAGTTCCAGGTGGGCACGGCGGGCCGGGCGTCGTACCAGCCGGGCGAGATGTAGCCGTGCGGGCCCTGCACGATCACCAGTAGTTCGTGCGCGCCGAGCTCGTGCAGCTGCTCGTCGGGCCGGCCCACGTGACTGAGCAGCACGATCTCGTCGTCGGCCGCCGCCGGGTCCAGGATCACCGGGTAGTGCGAGGCCACGAGGTCACCCGCGGCCGTGGCGCTGACCAGGGTCACCCAGGGGAACTCCCGCACCAGACGGCGCACCTCGTCGACCTGCTCGAGCGCGAAGCTGGGGTTGTCTCTCATCGAAGGCAGCCTTCCGGGTGTGGGACGGACGTGGAGCGGTTGCCGCCGGTCAAGCTTGGCAGAACGGGCACCAGTACAGCTTTCGGGCGCCCATCTCCTCAAGGGTGATGTGTGTGCCGCAAACCCGGCAGGGCAGACCCTCCCGTTTGTAGACCCAGTGCCGATCGGCCCGGTTCTTCATGGCCAGCCGGTAGTCGGCGTCGGGCAGGTCATCCATGGTCATCATCTGCCCGGTGTTCACCCCGATGGCCAACAGGTGCGCCCAGTCCCGCCAGAGGGCGTGCACGGTCTCCTCGCTCAGCGACCTGCCCGGCGCGTGCGGGTTGATTTTCGCCCGGAAGAGCAGTTCGGCGCGGTAGACGTTGCCGATTCCGCTGACCACGGACTGGTCCATCAGGAGCAGGCCGATGCGGGTGGGCTTTTTCCGCACGGCGTCGACGAAGCGCTGCTCGGCCTCGGGACTGTTGTCCAATTGCGGGTCGGGGCCGAGCCGGGCGAGCACCGCGTCCACCTGGGCGGGATCGAGGACCTCGCAGGCGGTGGGGCCGCGCAGGTCGGCCGACACTGTCTCGGTGAGCAGGCGCACACGCACCTGCCCGACCGGCTCCGGCGGGAAAGTGTCCTCGTTCGGTCCCTGAGCCTGTCGAAGGGTCTCCTGCTCGGCCATGCGCACCCGGGTGCGCCGGGGCGCGCCGATGCTGTGCATCGAGTTCTCCCCGGCGTTATCGAGCACCGGCTCGCCATCGACGCCGGGGGTGTCGAGGTCGGTACCGCGCTGGTTGGTCTGTCCCATCCGGCCGTTGCTGGCCGCGATGGTGGCGTCCATGATGATGTCGCCGGCGAAGTCCCAGGCGCCGTACATGCCCAGGTGCACCCGCAGCCAGAGACCGTTGTCGAACTCGAGGAACATCTGCTTGCCCACGGCACGTGCGGCCGTCATCACGTGGCCGTCGAGCTGCGCCGCACCGGCTGCGAACCGGCCCTGCGGGCTCGACAACGCCACCGTGCGGCCCACGAAGTTACGGGCGAACTGCCGGGTGATGCGGTGGACTGAATGACCCTCTGGCACGGCTCGCCCTTCGACTCAGTGGCTCAGAACGGTGCCGGCGATGGTGCCGGTGGCCTCGTATTCGGCCAGCTGCTGGATGCGGCGCTGGTGGCGTTCCTCGCCCGGGAACGGGGTGGCGACGAAGGCGTCGATGAAGGCGATGACGTCTTCGATGGGGTGCTGGCGGGCGCCGATCGCGATGACGTTGGCGTTGTTGTGCTCGCGGGCGAGTGTGGCCGTCGCCGGGTTCCACACCAGCGCAGCGCGGGCTCCGCGCACCTTGTTCGCCGCGATCTGCTCGCCGTTGCCCGAGCCGCCGAACACCACACCGAGCGCCTCGACACCGGCCGCCTGGTCGGCGACGACGGCCTCGGCGGCGCTGATGCAGAACGCCGGGTAATCGTCGAGCGGTTCGTAGCTGGTGGGACCGTGGTCGATGACCTCGTGACCATTGCTGCCCAGGTGGCTGATCAGGTGCTGACTGAAGTCGAGGCCGGCGTGGTCGGTGGCGATGTGGATGCGCATGATGAGCAGTCTATTTAGTCACGCGCGTCACCGCCGAAAGGTCTGCCGGTGCGCGCCGCGGATGCGGGGACGGCTGTTCGGCGGGCGGCTACTCAGCGACGCCGGCAGCGGCGGCGGCGGGCGCGAAGATCGGCCCACGGGTGCGGCTGCGCTTGATCTCGAAAAAACCGTCGTACGCGGCCACGGCGACGACGCCGTCCCACAGGGCCAGGGCGGCATCACCGGTGGGGGCCGGGGAGATGACCGGGCCGAAGAAGGCCACGTCGTTCACGGCGATAACGGGAGTGCCGACATCCTGGCCCACCCGGTTGATGCCCTCGAAGTGACTCGCGCGCATCTGCACGTCGAATTCCTCGCTGTCGGCGTAGCGGGCGAAGTCGGCCGGCAGGCCCACCTCGGCCAGCGCGGCGGGGATCACCGAATCGGCATCCGAGTTGCCGTCGTGGTGGATGCGCGTGCCCAGGGCGTCGTACAGCGCCTTCACCGTTTCCTGGCCGTGCAGTTCCTGCGCGGCCTGCACGAGGCGGGTGTATTTCAGCGCCCGGGGGAAGAACGCCCGGTACTCGTCGGAGACGTCGGTGTTCTCGTTCAGCACGGCCAGGCTCATCACCTGCCAGTTGACCTCGAAGTCACGCAGCCGGCTCACCTCATCCGCCCAGCGAGAAGTCATCCAGGCCCAGGGGCAGGAGGGGTCGAACCAGAAGGTCACAGAGTCGCTCATCGCACAAGCCTAAGGGAGTCGAAGGTCCCGAAATGTCGCCGATCTGGCGTAGCCGAAACACGGCTAAAGCCCTGTCCAGAGGTGCTATCGAAAAAGAAATGCCTGATTCTGACGGATATTGCGCTAAAATTGACACTTATGCCCGCTGAGGGGCGGCCCCGCATCCGGGGCACATGACCTCCATCTGAGGCATCTCTTGACCTTCATCAGAGGTCGGGATGCCTGCGCAAGAGTCATGTCATGACCTCGTAATGAGGCATTTCTATCTGTCAGAAAGTGACACATGTCCAACGCAACTCCCGGTGCGGAACGCACCGCCAAGAAGTTCAAGAAGCCGCTGCTGCGGCGCCGGCTGAAGGTGTCCGACGTCAACGTCGTCGACCGCCCGATGCTCAAGAAGGCACTCGGCGGAACCATCGTCGGCAACACCATGGAATGGTACGACGTCGGGGTCTTCGGTTACCTGATCACCACCATGGGCCCGGTCTTCCTGCCGGAGGCCGACCCGGCCGTGCAGACCCTGTTCCTGCTCGGCACCTTCGCCGCCACCTTCATCGCCCGCCCGCTCGGTGGCGTGTTCTTCGGTTGGCTCGGCGACAAGATGGGCCGCCAGAAGGTCCTCGCCATGACGCTGATGCTCATGGCAGCCTCCACCTTCGTGATCGGTCTGCTGCCCGGCTACGCGCAGATCGGCATCTGGGCCGCCGTCCTTCTGGTGGTCACCAAGCTCGTCCAGGGCTTCTCCACCGGTGGCGAGTACGCCGGCGCCACCACGTTCGTGAGCGAGCACGCACCGGACAAGAATCGTGGCTTCCTGGCCAGCTTCCTCGACATGGGCAGCTACCTGGGCTTCGCGCTCGGTGCCGCGCTCGTCTCGGTCCTGCAGATCACCCTCGGCCAGGCCGCGATGGAAGAGTGGGGCTGGCGTCTGCCGTTCCTGCTCGCCGGTCCGCTCGGCCTCATCGCGATCTACTTCCGCATGAAGATCGAGGAGTCCCCCGCCTTCCAGGCCAGCCTGGACGCCCAGGAGATCGCCCTCAAGGATCCGGACTTCGTCGAGGACGACAGCATCCCCAAGGGACCGCTGGCCATCTTCAAGAACTACTGGCGCGGCATCCTGCTCGCGATGATCCTCGTCGCCGCCGCGAACACCGTCGGCTACGCGCTCACCTCGTACATGCCCACCTACCTCACGAGCACCATGGGGTACGACCCGCTGCACGGCACGCTGCTGACCATCCCGATCCTCGTGATCATGGCCTGCTGTATCCCGCTCACCGGTCGGCTCTCCGACAAGATCGGCCGCCGCCCGGTCCTGTGGATGGGCTCGATCAGCGCCGTCGTCTTCGCGATCCCCGCGTTCCTGCTGATCGGCGCCGGCCCGGTCTGGACCACCCTGCTGGGTCTGGCCCTGATCGCGCTGCCGGTCACGTTCTACGTCGCCAACCTCGCCTCGGCACTGCCGGCCCTGTTCCCCACGGCCAGCCGCTACGGCGCGATGGGCATCGCGTACAACTTCGCCGTCGCCATCTTCGGTGGCACCACGCCGTTCATCATCGATGCGCTCATCGTGGGGACCGGCAACACCATGATGCCGGCCTACTACCTGATGCTCACCTCGTTCATCGGTGGAATCAGCATCTTCTGGCTCAAGGAATCCGCCAACCGCCCGCTGCCCGGCTCCATGCCGAGCGTGGAATCGGATGAGGAAGCCCGCGAGCTGGTCGAGGGTCAGTTCGAGAACCCGCTTCTCGATCACGACGAGATGCCGTTCGACGCCACGTTCGAGCCGCCGACCTCGTCGATGGACCTGAGCTCGCTCAAGACCGCCAGCGACGACGAGCCGGCCAAGGTCTAGCTCCTCCTCGCCGAAGCCAGCCGAACCGCTGGTCGAGCCTGTCGAGACCCCGTACGCCGCAAGGCATGTCGCGGGGTCCCGACAGGCTCGACCTACGTGTGGCCCGTTTCTGAGAACGCGGGCGGATGCGGCGTCGTAGAATTCTCTGATGAGCACCGAGCATTCCCCCGCACCCTCCGCGATCGACCCGAAGGACCTCGAGGTGACCCTGCGGGTGCTCGCATCGATGGCGGCCATCGACCCTGAGGACCCCGACTTCGTCACCGTGCGCCAAGCCACGGCCAAGATGTTCAAGTCGGTGAAGATCGTGCGCCGGCACGAGAAGCGTCAGCTGATCGCCGACGCCGACCGCGAGGTCATCGCCGCCACGGCCACCGGCGCGCCCACGCGCATCGACGACGAGACCATCGGGGCCCAGCTGCGGCTCGGCACCGACCGCCCCTCGGCCGGCGAACTGCTCGTGCCGCGGGCGTGCTACATCTGCAAGCAGAAGTACACCCTGGTCGACGCGTTCTACCACCAGCTCTGCCCCAGCTGCGCGGCCATGAGCCACGGCAAACGGGATGCCCGCACCGACCTCACCGGCAAGCGCGCCCTGCTCACCGGCGGCCGCGCCAAGATCGGCATGTACATCGCCCTGCGGCTGCTGCGCGACGGCGCCCACACCACGATCACCACCCGGTTCCCCCGCGACGCGGTGCGCCGGTTCAGCGCCATGCCCGACTCGACGGACTGGCTGCACCGGTTGCGGGTGGTGGGCATCGACCTGCGCGATCCCGCCCAGGTGATCGGACTGGCCGACTCCGTCGCCGCCCAGGGACCGCTGGACATCCTGATCAACAACGCCGCGCAGACCGTGCGCCGCTCCCCCGGTTCGTACTCCCCGCTGGTGGAGGCCGAGTCCTCGCCGCTGCCGGACGGCGACCTGCCCGAGATCGTCTCGTTCGGCCACACCAACGACGCCCACCCCACCGCACTGGCCGCCTCGGTGGCCAGCCACCCGATCCTCGCCGCCGCGGCCACCGGCGCCGCGCTCACCGCCGATGACCTCACCGCGCTGGCCCTCGCCCCCGGCTCGTCGTCCCTGGCGCGCCTGGCCGCCGGCACCGCGATCGACGCCGGCGGCCTGGTGCCCGACCTCCACGAGGCGAACAGCTGGACGGCCAACGTCGAAGACGTCGACCCCCTCGAAATGCTCGAGGTGCAGTTGTGCAACACCACCGCGCCGTTCCTGCTGGTGAGTCGCCTGCGCGCGTCGATGGCCGCATCCGCCGCCCGCCGCACCTACATCGTGAACGTGTCGGCGATGGAGGGCGTCTTCGGCCGCGGCTACAAGGGCCCCGGCCACCCGCACACCAACATGGCCAAGGCCGCGCTGAACATGCTCACCCGCACCAGCGCCAAGGAGATGCTCTCCGACGGCATCCTGATGACCAGCGTCGACACCGGCTGGATCACCGACGAGCGCCCGCACCCCACCAAGATCCGGCTGGCCGAGGAGGGTTTCCATGCCCCGCTCGACCTGGTCGACGGCGCCGCCCGTGTCTACGACCCGATCGTGCAAGGCGAGCTGGGTGTGGACCTCACCGGGGTCTTCCTCAAGGACTACAAGCCCGGCACCTGGTAACGCGAACCGTGAGCTGAGCACCTCCGGGAGCGGTATTTCGGGGTGAATCTCACGGTTCGCGAGGCAGTTTGCGGCACTCCCGGGCGCTTCAGCGGGAGTGTCGGGGGTGGCCGATAGGGTCGGATCGTGCAGACATCAACCGTGCAAATCGCCATCTCCGACATTCCCTCGCTCTGCGTCTTCGACCTGGAGACCACCGGAGTGAACACCGACGAGGACCGCATCGTCACGTGTTTCATCGGCCGGGTCATGCGCGACGGCCAGGTCAACGGTTCGTACAGCTGGCTGGTGAACCCGGGCATCCCGATCCCCGAGGGCGCCTCCGCGATCCACGGCATCACCGACGAGGTCGCCCAGCGTGACGGTGTCGACCCGGCCACCGCCATCGCCGAGATGCTCACGGTGCTGCGCCGCAGCATCGCCGGCAATCGTCCGATCGTGGCCTACAACGCCAGCTTCGACCTCTCCATGCTCAACGCCGAGGCCCGCCGGTACGGCCTCGAGCCGATCGAGGACTTCGGTCCGGTGCTCGACCCGTACGTGATCGACAAGGCCATCGACAAGTACCGCAAGGGCAAGCGCACCCTGGTCGCCACCGCCGAGTACTACGGCGTGGTGCTCGAGGGCGCCCACGATGCCGAAGCGGATGCCGTGGCCACCGGCCGGGTGGCCTGGGCGCTGCTCGCCAAGACCGAGGAGACGCACCTGCACACCCTGCACGACCGCCAGGTCGGCTGGGCGCTGGAGCAGGCGGAAAGCTTCCAGTCGTACCTGCGCAAGTCCAAGGGTGACGACCTGATCGTCATCGACGGCGCCTGGCCGATTCGGGTCGGTGCCGACCGCGCCTCGGTTGCACCCGTGCTGGTGACTCCCCCGGTCTAGCCGCCTGGCCGTGGTCGGCTCGCGCAGCCGGGGGCCGCCTGATCAGGCTCTCCGCCGCCACCGGCGGAATCTTGGTTAGGCTTGTTCTTCGTGCGGAGGCGCCAGAAGCGCCCACGAAAACCAGATGGAGAATACCGTTGCCCGGAGAAAACCTCACCAGGATCGAAGCCCAGGAGCGCGCGGCGCTCGTCACGGTGACAAGCTACGACGTCACCCTTGACCTGACGGAGGGTCCCACCACCTTCGGCAGCACCACCACCGTCGCTTTCAGCGCCGTGGCCGGCAGTTCGACCTTCATCGACGCCATCACCGAGACGGTGCACAGCGTCACCCTCAACGGCGCCGAACTCGACCCGGCCGTCGTCAGCGACGGCATCCGCATTCAGCTCGACGGTTTGGCGGCGGAGAACGTGCTCACCGTCGTCGCCGACGCCGCGTACACCAACACCGGTGAGGGCCTGCACCGCTTCGTCGACCCCGTCGACAACGAGGTCTACCTCTACAGCCAGTTCGAGGTGCCGGACTCCCGCCGCGTCTTCGCCGTGTTCGAGCAGCCCGACCTCAAGGCCACCTTCCGCTTCACCGTCACCGCGCCGGGCGCCTGGGAGGTCATCTCCAACTCCGCCACGCCGGAGCCCACCGATGCCGGCAACGGCACCAAGACCTGGGCGTTCGAGCCCACCCACACCATTTCCAGCTACATCACCGCGCTGGTGGCCGGCCCGTACGCGGTGGTACGCAGCGAACTCACCTCCAGCGACGGCCGCGTCATCCCGCTGGGCCTGTTCAGCCGCAAGAGCCTGTTCGAGTACCTGGATGCCGACTACATCTTCGAGAAGACCCGCCAGGGCTTCGCGTACTACGAGGACAAGTTCGACTTCCCGTACCCGTTCGACAAGTACGACCAGATGTTCGTGCCGGAATTCAACGCGGGAGCGATGGAGAACGCCGGCGCGGTCACCTTCACCGAGACCTACGTCTTCCGCTCCAAGGTCACCGACGCGATCAAGGAACGCCGCGTCGTCACGATCCTGCACGAACTCGCGCACATGTGGTTCGGCGACCTGGTCACCATGAAGTGGTGGAACGACCTGTGGCTGAACGAATCGTTCGCCGAGTGGGCCTCCACCATCGCCACCGCCGAGGCCACCGAGTGGACCGAGGCGTGGACCACCTTCGCCGCGATGGAGAAGAGCTGGGCCTACCGCCAGGACCAGCTGCCGTCCACCCACCCCGTCGTCGCCACCATCACCGACCTCGAAGACGTGCAGGTGAACTTCGACGGCATCACCTACGCCAAGGGCGGTTCGGTGCTCAAGCAGCTCGTCGCCTGGGTCGGCATCGACGCCTTCTTCACCGGTGTCGCCTCGTACTTCAAGAAGCACGCCTGGGGCAACACCGAGCTTCGCGACCTGCTCGTCGAGCTCGAGGCCGCCAGCGGCCGGGACCTGTCCGACTGGGCCGCCCTGTGGCTCGAGACCGCCGGCGTCAACACGTTGCGCCCCGAGATCGAGGTCGACGAGGCCGGTGTCATCACCGCGTTCGCCGTGAAGCAGACCGCCACGGATGACTACCCCACCATCCGCCCGCACCGCCTGGCCATCGGGTTCTACGACCTGGTCGACGGCGCCCTGGTGCGCACCCACCGGGTCGAGCTCGACGTCGACGGCGCCTCGACGGATGTTCCGGAGCTCGTCGGCCGCACCCGCGCCGACCTGATCCTGCTCAACGACGACGACCTCGCCTACGCCAAGGTGCGCCTCGACCCAGCCTCGCACGCCGTGGCGCTCGAGCACCTCGCCGCGATCGAGAGCCCGCTGGCCCGCTCCCTGGTCTGGGGTTCGGTCTGGGACGCAACCCGCGACGCCGAGACGTCGCCGCGTGACTTCGTGAAGCTGGTCCTCGGCAACATCGCCACCGAGACCGAGTCCACCACGCTCCGCACCGTGCTCGGCCAGGTGTCACTCACCGCGCAGTACTACGTGGCGCCCGAGCACCGCGACGCCACCGTCGCCGCCGTCGGCGACGCCCTCTGGGCACTGGCCCAGGGTGCGGAGTCCGGCAGCGACGCGCAGTTCCAGTTCGTCAAGTTCTTCGCCTCCGTGGCCGAGACGCCGGCGCAGCTGGCCGCGATCGCGGGCCTGCGCACCGGATCGTTCAAGCTTCCCGGGCTCGAGATCGACACCGACCTCAGCTGGGAGCTGCTCGGCGCCCTGGTCGCCGGTGGCGAAGCGGGAGCCGCGGAGATCGACGCTGCCCTGGCCGCGGACAACACCGCCACCGGAGCCCAGTCGGCCGCGAACGTGCGCGCCGCCATCCCCACCATCGAGGGCAAACAGGCCGCATGGTCGTCGCTGATCGACGTGGACACTGCTCCGAACACCATCGTGCGCGTCACCGCCGCCGGCTTCCTGCGCGCCCACGACTCGAGCCTGCTCGAGCCGTTTGTCGCGCAGTACTTCGACGTGCTGCAGACGGTATGGGCCGAGCGCAGCTACTCGATCGCCGAGAAGCTCATCACCGGGTTGTACCCGTCGCCGTTGTCGAACCAGGCCCTGGTGGATGCCACCCGCGCGTGGCTGGACGCCAACCCGGAGCCCGCTGCACTTCGCCGCCTCGTGGTGGAGAACCTCGCCGGTGTGGAGCGCAGCTTGCGCGTGCAGGCCCGCGACTCGGAGTAGTCACCACGGCTCATCCCAGATGGCGTCGCATCCCTCGCAAGACGGGTGCGGCGCCATTGTCGTCCAGCCGTCCCGGCGTCCCACCACAGGCAACGCCGGGTACGCGCTCTGTAGACTTGGCGAGCTATGACATGGGATACCTTCTGGACAACCACCAATGACATTCTGAGCTGGCCAATCGTTCAGATCGCCTTCATCATCGTCTTCGCCGTCGTCGTGCGCTGGCTGATGCTGTTCGTGATCAGACGGGTGGTCACCCAAATCGTGTCGGGGGTGAAGAAGACCCAGAACGTCGACGACACCCAGTCGCTGAACGTGTCGCCGGTCGCGGCAGTGCGCACCGTGCAGCGCACCCGCACGCTCGGCTCGGTGCTCACCAACATCGTCAATGTGCTGGTCGTCGTGGTCGCGATCCTGCTGATCGTGAACGCCATCGACAAGTCGATCCTCAGCTCCTTCGCCCTGTTGACCGCCGCCCTCGGCGCCGGCCTCGGTTTCGGTGCGCAGAACATCGTCAAGGACGTGCTGAACGGTCTGTTCATGGTGATGGAAGACCAGCTCGGCGTCGGCGACGTCGTCGACCTCGGCTTCGCCACCGGCGTGGTCGAAGCCGTCGGCATCCGCATCACCCAGGTGCGTGACGTCAACGGCACCCTCTGGTTCGTGCGGAACGGCGAGATCCTGCGCGTGGGCAACATGTCCCAGGGCTGGGCGCGGGTCATCATCGACCTTGCCGTGCCCTACAAGACGGATGTCGAGGCCGTGCAGGCCGAGATGCTCCGGGTCGCGACCGAAATGGCCACCACCTCCAAGTGGCGCTCCCGGGTGCTGGAGAAGCCCGAGATCTGGGGCCTCGAGTCGATCTCCGAAGACGCCATCGTCATCCGTATCGTCATGAAGACCCGCACGACGGCCAAGGACGACGTGGCCCGCGAACTGCGGACACGCCTCAAGAAGGCTCTCGACGAGATGGGCGTCCAGCTGCCGTCGCTCACGAGCATCGTGCTCACCGGCTTCGACGGCGCCGCCAGCGTGCAGGGCGCCCGTCCGCCGCGCACCACACCGTTGCCGGTGATCCCCCCGCCCGCCGCCCGGCGCACCCCGCGCAAGTCCCGCGCCGTGCGGGCCGCCGAAGCCGCCGCGGCCGCGGCCGCGGCCGCGGCCGCCGAGGTTGCCGAGGTTGCCGAGCCTCGCACGAGGGCACCGCGGGCACCCCGGACCCCGGCTGCCGCTCCGGCCGGCACCGCACCGACGGGCACCCCACCGACGGGCACCCCACCGGCGGGCGCACCGGCCAACACCGCACCGGAGACCCCGTCGGCAACCGTGCCGTCGGAGCGCGAATCGACCGCAGCCGAGGCCCGCACCTCGTCCGCCACGCCCACGGTGCGCATCCCGTCGATCGCCCGCAACCAGGCGCCACGTGCGCCACGCACCGTGCAGCTGCCGGTGCAGGAGACGACGCACGATGCCGCCCCTACCCAGGACCCGGCCAGCACCGAGAAGGCCGGCAGCGAGCAGCCCGGCACCAAGCCGTCGGCCGCCAAGGCGCCGGCGAAGCCGCGCACCCGACCGATCGACAAGCAGACCGAGAAGCCGGCCGCCGAGGCGACCCCTGGCGATGGAGACACCCATGACTGATCCGCAGGCCACCGATCCGGTGACCCCCGCCGGCGCCACCGGCGGGCCGGTGCTCGTCCCCGCCACCGGGCCATCCGGCGTGCACCTGCGCTCGGGTGAGAACGGCGCGTCGCTCGGCCCGTCGTTCTACCAGGACGTGGGCGGCCGGCCGTTCTTCGAGAAGCTCGTCGCCGAGTTCTACCGCGGCGTGGCCGGCGACCCGGTGCTCAAGCCGATGTATCCGGAGGAAGACCTCGGCCCAGCCGCCGAGCGGCTCACCGGCTTCCTCGAGCAGTACTGGGGTGGGCCAGGCACCTACAGCGAGCAGCGCGGCCACCCGCGACTGCGCCAGCGCCACCAGCCGTTCAAGGTGAACCCGGATGCCCGCGACCGCTGGTTGCTGCACATGAAGGCCGCCGTGGACAGCTGCGACCTGCCGCCGTTGCAGCGTGCCACACTCTGGGACTACCTCGAGCGCGCGGCACACGCTATGGTCAACACCTTCGACGACTAACGCACCACCCGCACGATCCGCCTCGATGACAACGGAGTCACCATGAGCCCAACCCGCCCCGGCACGCCCGCGCACCCGCAGACATCCGCCGATGTGATCGTCGTCGGGGCCGGCCTTGCCGGCCTGGTCGCCACCGCCGAGCTGATCGATGCCGGCAAGCGGGTGCTGCTCGTCGAGCAGGAACCCGCGGCGTCCCTCGGCGGCCAGGCCTGGTGGTCGTTCGGTGGGTTGTTCCTCGTCGACTCCCCCGAACAACGCCGGATGGGTGTGAAGGACTCCCTCGAACTCGCCCGGCAGGACTGGTTCGCCAGTGCCGGGTTCGACCGCACCGAGGACTACTGGCCCACCCGGTGGGCCGAGGCGTACCTCAACTTCGCCGCCGGGGAGAAACGGGCCTGGCTGCGCGAGCGCGGCATCACCTTCTTCCCCGTCGTCGGTTGGGCCGAACGCGGCGGCTACACCGCACTGCAGCACGGCAACTCGGTGCCCCGCTTCCACATCGTCTGGGGCACCGGACCGGCGATCCTCGAACCCTTCATCACCCGGGTGCGCGACGGCGTGCGCGCCGGGCTGGTCACCGCGCTGCACCGGCACCGGGTCGACGAGCTGATCGTGGAGGGCGGCGCCGTGGTGGGTGTGCGCGGCGGCGTGCTCACGCCGAGCACCGCGGCGCGAGGAGCGGCCAGCAGCCGGGAGGTGGCGGGTGAGTTCGAACTCAGGGCCTCCGCGGTGATCGTGACCAGCGGCGGCATCGGCGGCAACCATGACCTGGTGCGCGCCCAGTGGCCGGCCCGGCTCGGTCCGGCGCCGGCCGAGCTGCTCTCCGGGGTGCCCGCCCACGTCGACGGGCGCATGCTGGGCATCAGCGAGACCGCCGGCGCCCGGCTGATCAACGGTGACCGGATGTGGCACTACACCGAGGGCATCGTCAACCACGACCCGGTCTGGGACAGGCACGGCATCCGCATCCTGCCCGGGCCGTCCTCACTCTGGCTGGACGCGACCGGCAAGCGGCTCCCCGCCCCGCTGTTCCCCGGCTTCGACACGCTCGGCACCATGGAGCACCTGGCCGCCACCGGATACGCGCACAGCTGGTTCATCCTCACCCAGAAGATCATCGAGAAAGAGTTCGCGCTCTCCGGCAGCGAGCAGAACCCCGATCTCACCGGCAAGGACCTCCGACTGCTGGCCAAACGGGTCGCCCCGGGCGCTCCCGGCCCCGTGGAGGCGTTCAAGAGCAAGGGTGAGGACTTCGTCGTGGCCGACACGCTGCACGAGCTCATCGCGGGCATGCAGCGCCGCTCCCCCGAGGTGCGCATCGACGCGGCCAGGGTGGAGCGCGAGGTCGTGGCCCGCGACCGGGGATTGGACAACGACTTCGGCAAGGATGCCCAGATCAACGCGATCCGGCAGGCCCGCCACTACCGCGGCGACCGGCTCATCCGCGTGGCCAGCCCGCACAAACTGCTCGATCCCGCGGCCGGGCCCCTGATCGCCGTGAAGCTGCACCTGCTCACCCGCAAGAGCCTCGGTGGCATCGAGACCGACCTGTCGGCCCGCGCACTCGGCGCCGACGGACTCCCGATACCGGGTCTCTATGCGGCGGGCGAGGCGGCCGGTTTCGGTGGCGGCGGCGTGCACGGCTACCGCTCCCTCGAGGGAACCTTCCTGGGTGGCTGCCTCTTCACCGGCCGAACCGCCGGCCGAGCGGTCGCCACCTCCCTCTGACCCTTTCCGCGAGCCGTGACCTGAGCCCCGAAAATCCCCGGATTCTGGGGGCTCACCTCACGGTTCGCGCGGGTGGCGGGCCTAGGGACGCAGGGTCCAGGGCTTCCGGCGCACCAGGATGTGGCCGCGCGCGGTGCTCAGGCGGGTCCAGGGGCCGGTCTCGAAGAGCTGAACCGGCTCATCCGCCGACAGGAAGCCCAGGCTCACCGCGGCGAATCCGGCACCGGCCGGCACAAAATCGAGCTCGTCGATCGGCCGGCCCCAGACTTCCGAACGCACCCGCTGCACGATCTGCTCCCCGGTGCCGGTGGGAATTGTCGCTGCCACCTCGGCGATACCGTCCCGGGCCGCGGCCTCGAGCACGGCCGGCGACGCGGTGCCCTGCGGCGTCCAGCCGCCACGCGGCGGCGTGATCCCGGCCCAGGTGACCGAGGACACCTGCAGCGGCACCGTGACGGTCACGGGCGCATCCGCATCGGTGACTGCCGCCTCGAGGCGGGCCAGCCGGTCGAGGAGGGAGCGCACCGGCACCACCACGTCCAGCTCGACCGGCTCGGTGAGAGCGAAGGTGCGCAGGCCCAGCACAGTGGGACTCGAATCCAGCAGCCCTCTCGGGTACAGGATCGCGGTGTACACGGCCAGGACCCCGGCGGCGGACACGAGCCGCACCGAGCCGTCCTCCACCCTGCCGGCGCGCGAAAGGTAGACCTGGAGGTCGCCGAGGGACAGGGAATCTGAGAGGGAGAATGACTGGCTCATCTGCTGTCTAAACTACCAAGGTACGTCGGTGTCCCCGGACCCGAGCTTGAATGAGGAGGCAGCATGCACGCACCGCTGGAGGGCCTTCTGGCCGCTCTCGACCTGACCGACACGGGAGCACGCACCAGTGAGGATATCTTCACGGGCCCGTCGCAGTGGATGCCGCAGGGCCGCGTGTTCGGCGGCCAGGTGCTCGCGCAGTCCATCGTCGCCGCCATCCGCACCGTGCCCGACGAGCGGCACGTGCACTCCACGCACGGCTACTTCCTGCGCCCCGGTGACGTGAACTATCCGATCACCTTCTCGGTCGATCGCATCCACGACGGCCGATCCTTCTCCACCCGGCGCACCCAGGCGTACCAGAACGGTGTGCCGATCCTGTCGATGATCGCGTCCTTCCAGGACGAGGACGAAGGCCTGGAGCACCACCTCGACATGCCCACCGACCTGCCCGACCCGGAGTCACTGCCGCGCACCTCCGACACGCTGGGTCACATCGACCACGACTTCGCCCGGCACTGGGCCAACGACCGCCCCTTCGACATGCGCCACGTGCCCTCCTCCATCTACCTGACCGTTGACGGCGAGCACACAAGCAAGCAAATGCTCTGGATGAAGACCTTCGAGCCCATCCCGGACGACCCCGACCTGCACCGGGCCGCGCTGGCGTACGTGAGCGACTACTCGATCATGGAACCGGTCATGCGCCGGCACGGGCTGGCCTGGGCGACGCCCGGGCTCAAGGTCGCCAGTCTGGACCATGCAATGTGGTGGCACCGTTTCGGCCGGGTCGACGAGTGGATGCTCTACGTGCAGGACTCTCCCTCGGCGCAGGGCGGCCGGGGGCTGTCCACCGGCAGCATCTACAGCCGCGAGGGCCTCCTCCTGGCCACCGTCGCCCAGGAGGGCATGGTTCGGGTTCCCAAACCGCGCGACTAGGCATCCGCGATTCACCGTCATCCCCCACACCCCTCGACCACTGGGAGCACCATGACCGACTCAGCCGCACTCACCCGCCGCGCCCTGCTCGTGGCCGGAGGGGCCGGATCGGCGCTCGCACTGGCAGCCTGTGCGCCGGGCGACACCGGCTCCGGTTCCGGCGCGAGCACCGGTACCGAGGTCGCCAACCTGTCCGACATCCCGGTCGGCGGGGCCGTGGCGGTGATGCTGAACGGGTCGCAGGTGATTGTGTCCCAGCCCACCGCCGGCGAGGTGGTGGCCTTCAGCGCCATCTGCACCCACCAGGGCTGCATTGTGGTGCCGGAGAAGAAGGGCCTGACCTGCCCGTGCCACCAGTCGCTCTTTGACACCGCGACCGGTGCCGTCTTGCAGGGCCCGGCCACCGACCCCCTGCCCCCGGTGACGGTAACCCTGAAGGGTGACAAGATCCAAGCCGAATAAGCCCGCGAGCCGTGAGAAAAACCCCAAAAACTCGAGGTTCTTGGGGTTCAGCTCACGGCTCGCGAGGGCGGGGCTACTTACGGGTGAAGGCGAGGGGCGGCTCCAGGTACGGGAGCCAGGCCGCGCGTTCGATGTCGTTGATTTTGCGGGGGCGCTCGGTGGCCGCATCCACCATGACGATTGTCGTCGTAGCCCGGGCGAACAGGCGTGCAGGCTCCACGCCGGCCGGGCTCCACACCTCGTAGCAGACGTCGAGGCTGGCGCCGCCGAGCTTGCCGATCCACAACTGGATGTCGATCGGCGCGCGTAGGTACGGGATCGGCGCCAGGTACTCGATTTCCAGCCGGGCGATCAGGGTGAGCGTCGCCGCTCCCGGCCGGCCGTCGAGCACCGCGGTGCTCGCATCCGGGGAGGTCTCCCCCGATGCGACACCGCCGGGCTCGTCGTTGGTCCAGAACGCCTGGATGCGCGCCTCCTCGAGGAGGCGCAGCATCTCGGCGTTGTTGACGTGGGCGTACGCGTCGAGGTCCGACCAGCGCAGCCGGATGGGAACGTGCAGCCGCATGGGGACCTAGTCCCTGGTGAGCTTGCGGTACGCGGACCGGTGCGGCTTGGCCGCATCCGGGCCGAGGCGCTCGATCTTGTTCTGCTCGTACGACTCGAAGTTGCCCTCGAACCAGTACCAGTTGCCCGGCTCTTCCGCCGTGCCCTCGTACGAGAGGATGTGCGTGGCGATGCGGTCCAGGAACCACCGGTCGTGTGTGATGACCACGGCGCAGCCGGGGAACTCGAGGAGCGCGTTTTCGAGCGAGCCGAGGGTCTCCACGTCCAGGTCGTTAGTCGGTTCGTCGAGCAGCAACAGGTTGCCGCCCTGCTTGAGGGTCAGCGCCAGGTTCAGGCGGTTGCGCTCACCACCGGAGAGCACACCGGCCTTCTTCTGCTGGTCCGGGCCCTTGAAGCCGAAGGTCGACACGTAGGCGCGCGACGGCACCTCGGTCTTGCCGACCTGGATGTAGTCCTGGCCGTCGGAGACGACCTCCCAGAGCGACTTGTTCGGGTCGATGCCGCCACGGCTCTGGTCAACGTAGGAGATGTCGACCGTCTCGCCGATCTTCAGGTCACCGGCATCCAGCGGCTCCAGGCCCACGATGGTCTTGAACAGGGTGGTCTTACCCACACCGTTCGGGCCGATCACGCCGACGATACCGTTGCGCGGCAGGGTGAAGGAGAGGTCCTCGACGAGGACCCGGTCGCCGAAGCCCTTCTTGAGCTTCTTGGCGTCGATGACCTGGGCGCCCAGGCGCGGACCGACGGGGATCTGGATGTCCTCGAAGTCGAGCTTGCGTCCGCGCTCGGCCTCGTTGACCATCTCTTCGTAGCGGGCCAGACGTGCCTTCGACTTGGCCTGACGGCCCTTGGCGTTGGAGCGCACCCACTCGAGTTCCTCGGCGAGCCGCTTGGAGAGCTTGGCGTCCTTCTTGCCCTGCACCTGCAGGCGCTCCTGCTTCTTCTCCAGGTAGGTGGAGTAGTTGCCCTCGTAGGGGTACAGGTGGCCGCGGTCGATTTCGGCGATCCACTCGGCCACGTGGTCGAGGAAGTACCGGTCGTGGGTGACGGCGAGCACGGCGCCGGGGTACTTGGCGAGGTGCTGCTCGAGCCAGAGCACGCTTTCGGCGTCGAGGTGGTTAGTCGGTTCGTCGAGGAGGAGCAGGTCGGGCTTCTGCAGCAGCAGCTTGCAGAGGGCCACACGGCGCTTCTCACCACCGGACAGGTCGACAACGGAGTAGTCGCCCGGCGGGGTGCGCAGGGCATCCATCGCCTGCTCGAGCTGGGAGTCGAGGTCCCACGCGTCGGCTGCATCGATCTCTTCCTGCAGGGTGCCCATCTCGGCGAGCAGGGTGTCGAAGTCGGCGTCGGGTTCGGCCAGCGCGGCGCTGATCTCGTTGAACCGGTCGACCTTGGCCTTGATCGGCCCCACGCCTTCCTGCACGTTCTCCAGCACGGTCTTGGTCTCGTCCAGCTGCGGCTCCTGCATCAGGATGCCGACGGAGTAGCCGGGCGAGAGCCGGGCCTCACCGTTGCTGGGGGTGTCGAGCCCGGCCATGATCTTCAGGATCGTGGACTTACCGGCACCGTTGGGGCCCACCACGCCGATCTTGGCTCCGGGGAAGAACGACATCGTGACGTCGTCGAGGATGAGCTTGTCTCCAATGGCTTTGCGCG
>Ga0247806_10000427_pt1 | contig 26854 bp, 21 predicted proteins | sample UWRJL059202B1_FD_179935 | JGI IMG/M metagenome (GOLD analysis project Ga0247806, IMG submission 179935) | Plant litter microbial communities from Arlington Agricultural Research Station in Wisconsin, United States - UWRJ-L059-202B-1 | ecosystem: Environmental > Terrestrial > Plant litter >... | reverse complement strand
CCTCCGTGATGAGGTCTGCCGGTTTCGTTGTAGGAGAGATTGCAAACAGGCTCTCACGGTGCCCGCTCCACCAGTCGGCCACGATCTGCTCCGTTGCCTTACTGAACGCTTGATACTCCACCGAGCCAGTTATGGTCTTGTGGACATCATTCTTGTCCACGGCGAGCTCCGAGTATGCCTCCCGCAGTGGGCGGAACAGTTCAAACCGGAGAGAAGGGAACGCAGTCCAGTGGGCCTCAAGCGCGTCAATATCCCGGTTGGGGATCCCGCCATGAATGTGGGCGTGAAGGTCCTGAATATCATCTGGTTCGGAGGAGTCAATGTAGCGAGGAATGTTGAGGTTGAAATCATTGGCGGCGTTCTCGATCTCGCTCACAGGCACCATGCGGGAGTAACCAGCAATTTCAATCTGCTTCGTGAAGGCATCAATCATCTTGTGCATGTCGCGCGGACGCAGGCGGTTCTTGGGGCCGTCCTTCTCGAAGCCCTTCGAGGCATCAACCATGAAGACACCGGTGCGCGCCTGGGCGTTCTCCTTGTCGATGACCAGGATGCACGCGGGGATTCCCGTGCCATAGAAGAGGTTCGCCGGGAGCCCGATGATGCCCTTGATGTAACCGCGCTTGATGATTTCCCTGCGGATGGTGCCCTCCGCATTGCCGCGAAAGAGAACACCGTGGGGGAGAATAACTGCGCCCTTGCCAGCGCTCTTCAGCGACTTAAGCATGTGGAGCAAAAACGCGAAGTCTCCGTTCTTCTCCGGTGGACGCCCGAAGCCGTCGAAACGGCCGTATTCGTTCTCCAGCCCATTGGCCCAGGCCTTGACGGAGAACGGTGGGTTAGCCACTAGGAAGTCGAAGGTGTCGAGGCGGTCGTTCGTGGTGAACTGCGGGCTGGCAATAGTGTCGCCCTTACGAATATCCGCGATCTCGTTGTCGTGCAAGATCATGTTCATCTTGGCAAGTGCCCAGGTGGCGTTGTCTTTTTCTTGGCCGTAGATGGTCAGGCCGTGCGGTGCCGCATCCGCGACCTTGAGGAGCAGCGAACCAGAACCACACGTGGGGTCGTAAACGGTCGCGGAATAAGGCGTTTCTGAGGTGATGCCGATCAGTTGGGCCATGACTCGGGAGACTTCCGCAGGGGTATAGAACTGGCCCTTGGATTTGCCGGACTCGGTTGCGAAGTGGCGCATCAAGTATTCGTAGGCGTCGCCGAGAAGGTCATCGCCTTCTGCGCGTGAGCCGCGGAAGTCGAGGTCCTGGAAGATCGAGATGAGGTTTGTCAGGCGATCCTGCATCTCCTTGCCCTTGCCGAGCTTCTCCTCGTCATTGAAGTCAGCAAGGTCGATGACCTTCTGCAGATCGTTCGCTTCGGCAAGCTTGGCGATTGCTTTGTTGACCTTGTCGCCGATCTCCTTGTCGCCCTTGAACGCAACCAAGTCATCGAACGATCCACCAACGGGCACATCAATAAGACTGTTCTTATCCGACTTACCTTTGTCGGTGACGTATTTCACGAACAAAAGCGTGAGCACGTAGTCCTTGTACTGTGAGGCATCCATGCCACCGCGAAGCTCGTCCGCACCCTTCCACAGAGAGCTGTAGAGGTCAGATTTTTTTAGGGCCATGATTGGGTCTTTCTGTTGCGGTCGAACAATGCCGAAAGGTGGTGCAGAGAGAAGATATCTACTCCCTCGGGAAATTCTGTTTTGACCCACTGTCATTCTGCTCCGAGGCGGGCTCTCAAATTCCAGGACCAGCTCAACAAGACCGCCTACAAGGAAACTGCGGCCGTGCCGCCCTCAGACAGCCTCGATGGCCTTGCTGATTTCCGTCACCGTGATGGAGGTAGATCGAGACTACCGAAACGCACCTTCTCAGTGCTCGCGACCGGGTCACGTCCCGCTGAGTGGCAGAGTCTCTCAACACCGTTCGGGTCAGCTGTTCTAGCTTAGGCGGCGGCTTCAGGAGAGTCACCGCTTGTCGATGACCTCGAAGAGGTTGGTCATGGTGGCCAGCTCGAGCGAAAAAGCTCCAGAGAAGTAGCATCGTTCGCCGGCCTCTCGTTCGTCGTGCTATTCGATCAGAACCGAACCGGCCTGGCGCAGCAGGGCGCCGCGTTGAGGACACGCCGACTACGTCGGTGCGACGTTTGACCTCTCTTTTTCACCCGTTCTAGCGGGGACGTGGACCAGATTTGTCGCCAATACTGCTATTCAAACGCGGCGAACGCGAGCAGGTCCGGTTGCGAGTCAATGAGCATCGCGGCGACCTTCGGGTGCGAGAGGGCGATCATCGTGGTCACCTCGCGGAACTGCCTCTTGATGTGCTCCCGGTCAGCCTGAGCGAAGATCATGCGGATGATCGAAGCGACCAAGTCCTGCGATCCGTTCGGGATCACGGCGAGGACGTTGCGCGTGAAATTCACCCGGCAGCGCCCCCAGCCGGCGCCCTGGAACACAGTCCCGATGGCCTTCCTCAGGCCGGTGTGAGCGTCAGACATGACCAGCTTCAACCCGTCGAGGAAGCGGATCTTCAACGACCGCAGAAACGCCTACCTGAAGCCCTCGTTCTCGCTGTCACTGTCGTCGAAGCCCAGGACTTCCCCGGCGGCCGTTGGCGGACGCGGCGACCGCAACGACGATGGCCTGGAACAAGATCCGGTGATCGCCCCTTGCAGTCTGTCGCGTCGAGGAAACGTCCGGGAGGTCCTGCGCCGCGAGGGGTCGGTCGCGGAGCTCGGAGACGTCTGCGTCCAGGCCCGCGCAGATACGGGACACCTCTGACTTCGAAACCCCCGTGTCAGCGCCAAGCGCCTTGACGAGGTCGTCGATTTTCCGGGTCGAGACGCCGTGACGTCGGCCTCCATCACGACCGCGAACAGGGCCTGGTCGACCAGGCGGGCGCCGCACCAGGAGCGCCGGGACGAACGACCCAGCGCGCAACTTCGGGATCTTCAGGTCCAAGTCCCCCGGCCGTGGTCGTCAACATCCTTGGTCGGGTGCCGTTTTGGTGGGTGGGGCGGTCGGCTGAGCGTTCGAACGGGGCAGCGCCGATGAACGCGGCCGCTTCCGCATCGATCAATTCTTGATACAGGATTTTGGTCGTGACGCGGACGCGGACGGCGAGATCGGTGATGTTTGAGTTCTCCCAGCAGGTCGGGCAGGGCAGACCGATCTAGAGCCATCGTGTGGTGTCTTCAGTGAGTTGTTTAGTCGTACTCGCTGACCATCCCACGGTGGCTCTTTACGTTGACGAAGCAACGCTCAAGAGAGCGGGAAACCACACCATTCACGGGGACTTAACCGCGCCAGGCGGCTCTGCACGCAAAACTTGACGAGGTATGGGCGTGCCCCAGCCCTGTCCGGGCGGGGTAGGAATCGACGAATATCGAGAGCAACACGACGTTTTAGTGCGAGCGGCAATTCCGGGCAAGGGCCCAAACACGGTTCCTCACCGAACTGAGGTTTCCATGCGTTTGTTCTGCGACCCGGTGGCTTCCCCCGATGTGGGAAGTAGGTGGAGTGTGGTCGGCTTGGCGAGAAGTGATTCGTGCCCCAACGTCAGTGTCGTCACCCCGTAGTCTTGCGGAAGGCACATCGCAGTGGCCAGAGGGAACGGATGCCATCACTCGTTGCATGGCTCGACGCATCGAGCGAAGATCAGCGCCGCATGCGCGAAATCGTCAACCTCTTCAGCGAGCGCGATAGCCGTGACGAGCTTGGGTTCGGTCAGGTTCGAGATGCCCTAAGCGATTCCCTGTTCCCCGGCACGTCGACGCTGCTCACCCGCGCCCGCTACCTGCTCCTCATCCCGTGGTGTTTCACGGCGGCGCAGTCGCCCGGCCGCGCTGCAGAGGACATCAGCCTTGGTGTCACTGCCAATGAGCGCAACCTCATCGTGGCGCTCAAAACGGGCGGTGATGAGCAAGGCTTGCTCGGAAGGGTTGCGGGCGCGAACCTCAAGACTCTGCCGTCCAGCGTGTACTGGGCGGCGCTGCGCAGATACGGCATTCTCAGCTCGCCCACGATGGACCGGCAAGACGCCATCGAATTCGACTTGGCGCGCTCAGTAGACGACGGTGAAGTTAACAACGACCGAATCGGCGCCTGGTCTCCGACGCTGCCGGTGGTGCCCAAGGGCTTCCCGTCCGAATCAGCGGGCAACTTCGACCTGTCGCCAGCGGAAGCGAATTGGCTGCGCGACCGCATGGCCGAAGGCAGCGAAGGAACGCTCCTTGGCCACCTGGTGGAGCGCCGGCCCGAGGCTGCGAGCATCACCCCCTGGGATGATCCAACCTCACGTGCTGCCACCGGCACCCCGCAACAGGTACTTCAGCACGCCAAGCTGTTTTCCTTCGCTGCGCATGGCGCGGCCATCCTCTACAACCTGATGCTGGCGGAACATTACGAAACCGCCGGGTACAACCAGATCGTTGCTCCCGTGGACCGCTACAGCGACAGGCTCAGAGAGTGGCAGCAAGAACGTGATCTGCTCGCCGACGAGCTGCGTTCGTGGGACCGAAATGCCTTCTGGGCCGTCATCGACGCCGGCCTCGGCTCAGTCGCGCCGCGATCGCGAATCTTCGTCAACGACTGGCTGGATGCGGCGCTCCTACTGGACACTGACGACCTGACCAAGGGCCGGGAGATGATCCGTGCCCGGGAGCGCCAGCACAAGGGCGCCCAATCACGGCTCACCAACCAGAAACTTCTGCAGTCCTGGCAAGGGGCATCCGGCGCTGGCCGCTTGGCCTTTCGATGGCCCCAGGTGAATCAGATTCTCACTGACCTGCACGACGGATTGGAACGAACGGATGCTTGAACCCGACGCGCGTGCCGCCCTCACCGAGCAGCTCCGCCCACCCGCCGGGTATGAGCTGCTCCACGCCGTCGGCACCACGTTCACGCTCGACCTCACCAGCGCTCTGGCCATCCCCCTGTCGTTCGCGGCGCACCGGGTGCGCGAGAGCGACGATCCCATCGCGATTCTCGACGCGGTGCGGCGAGCGGCCGATCGGGTCGACATCTTCGCTCAGGCCGGGCAGATCGTCGCACCCCGGCAGGCCTCTGATCTGGTCGCCTTCCTCGAGCCGATGGTTCATCCGGTCAGCGCTCGGCGCTCCGGCGGACTGTTCCACCCGAAAGTGTGGATTCTAGAGTTTGGGCGTGACAGCGACCGCGCGTACCGATTGTTGTGCTCGAGCAGGAATCTCACCGCTGACCGCAGCTGGGACATGGTCGTACGCCTCGACGGCACTCCCACCGACGTAGATCGGCCAGCGAGCGCCCCGGCGCGCGACTTCTTGACCGCGCTCCCCCGGCTTGCTGTGACTCCCTTGGCTGATGACCGGTCGCTCCGCATTGAGGGCTTAGCGCAACGCGTCAGCCGAGTGCAGTGGGATGAACCAGGTGATGTGCGCGAGGTGGTGCTGCACGCTCTGGGGATCGGACGCCCGACAACGGCAGACTTCGACGGCAAGCGACACCTGATCATCTCGCCGTTCCTGACCGACGACGGCATCACCAGGCTCGCGCCCGCCAGGTCGACCAAAGTGCATGTCGTTTCCCGCGCGGAAAGCCTGCACAGGCTGCGGCCAGAGACGCTGCAGCGGATCGTGCCCTATGTGCTGGACGACGCGACCCGCGACACTGTGGAGGTCGAGGGCGACCCGCTCGAGGGTCTGCACGCCAAGACGTTCGTCCTCGACCGGCGCGACGGGTCTCATGTCTTCGTCGGCTCCGCCAATGCGACCAATGCCGCCTTCACCCAGAACGTCGAGTTCATGATCGAGTTGATCGGGCCCCAGACCCGCATCGGCGTCGACGCCGTCTTCGGCGAGAAATCAGCTCTGTTCCAGATGGTGGTGCCGTATCCGGCCACCGGGGGCGTAGAAGACAGCGACGACGACAAGGCCGATCAGGCGTTGGAGACGGCGATCCGGTCTCTCGCCACCTCGAGGCTGCGCAATTCTGTGGTCGCAGCCGATGAGTTGAACTTCGACATCCTCGTCGAGTCACTCGACTGGGCGCACCGACCGACCGATCTGCAGGTCTTCGTGCGGCTGCTGACCAGGCCGGGAATTTCGCATCCATTGCCGGTGGCCGTTGGTGAGTGCGTGCGGTTCGAAGCCATGCCGCTCACGGACGTGACGCCGTTTCTGGTGATCCGTGTCGTCGATGCCCGTGGCGAAGAGCGCAGCACCGTCGTGCGTGCAGAGCTGGTCGGTGATCTTCCCGGGCGGCGGGACGCGGTTCTTGCCCGGCAGATCGACACCCCGGAGAAGTTCCTCCGCTTCCTGATGCTGCTGCTCGCCCAGGATGCCGCCGATGGGGCGCTCTTCGCGGCGGGCGGTAGCGGAAGCTTCGGCGACTGGGGTGCCGACGGTGTCGGGCTCTTCGAGGCACTGGTGCGCTCGGTTGGCGCGCGTAACTCCGGGCTTGACGACCTCGGTCGCCTGATCGCACGCCTCCAAACGAATGCCGCGCCAACCGTTCTCCCCACGGGCTTCGACGAGCTGTGGGCTGCGGTCTGGTCCGCACATCTCACGCTGCAGGGTGCGAAACTGTGACCGTATTCGATGCTGAGGCCGTGCTCAGCGAGCTCAAGGGATTTCAACGCGACGCCGTCGATCACGTCATTCATCGGTTCTATGGTTCCGCCGAGGCGAGCCGCCGCTTTCTCGTCGCCGACGAGACGGGGCTCGGTAAGAGCGTGGTGGCTCGCGGTGTGATTGCGCGAACCATCGAACAACTGCAACACGATGACACCGTCGACCGGATCGACGTGGTCTACATCTGTTCAAACGCTGACCTGGCACAGCAGAATCTTCAGCGACTCAACGTGACCGGCAACCCCCATCTCGCCTTCACCAGCCGGCTGACGTTGTTGGCATTGGAGTCCCGACGACTCGGCGGTACAGCGATCGACGGCAAGGTTGTGAACCTGGTGTCGTTCACTCCGGGTACGTCCTTCAACAACTCCAGTTGGCTTACCGGGTCGAAGGAAGAGCGCGCACTGCTGCATGTGATCTTGGACGATGAGCTGCAGCACGGTCTTGCTCAAAGTCACGCCTCACGGCTGTTTTTTCAAGGCACGGTGCGCACGGAGAAATCATTCGCAGAGTGCGTGGACTGGATCCGACGAGTGCTGGACGGCCCGGTTCACGAACCGATTCTCACTGCATTTCGGAACAACGCCAGCGATCTCGGCTTGATCACTCGGTACCAGCAGCTGGTGGACGACATCGTGCAGGATGGGCTGCCGATGGAGATGAACGCCATCAAGGAAGTCACCGCCGAGCTACGAGGCGCTCTTGCCCGTGCGAGCGTTGAGACGCTCGAGCCAGACCTGGTCATTCTTGACGAGTTTCAGCGCTTCAGTCACCTGCTCGATCCGGAAACGGGAGGCGACGCCGCCGAGCTGGCGCACCACCTCTTCAATTACGGCCAGACGAAGGTTCTGTTGCTGTCGGCGACACCGTACAAGGCTTACACCGCCGCAACAGACGCCACCGATGATGACCACTACACCGATTTCATCGCCATCCTGAGCTTTCTAGCGGGCGGCGCAACGGCGGAGCTGTCAGAGGTGACACGGCTTTTCGCCGAATATCGTGCCGGCATTGCCGCAGGCACCTCGGTAGAGCACATCGCGGCATCCCTGCGCGATCGCCTGCTGCGGTGGATGAGCCGCACCGAACGCCCGCAGCTCGGTGACGACGGAATGCTGCTGGAGCGCCACATCACCTCGGCGGCGCCGTCGCCGGCAGACCTCGTCGGGTTCGCCGGGCTGCAGCGCCTGGCCCAGGAGCTCGACGTGCCGATCTCCGTGGAGTACTGGAAGTCCATCCCATATTTCGCCAACTTCATGGAGAATTACCAGGTCTCGAAGGCGCTCGACAAACGACTCGAGGATGCGGAATCTGCCCAGGCTATCGAGCCCTATCTGGCCGCCTTGGACACGCTCGATGGCGAGGCGTTGCGCGCTTACGAACCCATCCGACTTGGGAACGGGCACTTGGCTGCTCTGGCCGAGGACATGCTCGACTCCGGATTGTGGAAGCTGCTGTGGCTGCCTCCATCGATGCCCTACTTTGAGCCGGACGGACCCTTCGCGCTGCCCGGTGTCGCATCGGCCACCAAACGTCTCGTGTTCTCGTCCTGGACCGCAACACCTACAGCGATTGCGAGTCTGCTGAGCTACGAAGCGGAACGGCACACGGCGTTCGGATCGACCCGTCTGACCCGGAACACGGCAGAGGCACGTAAGAATCTGGCTTCCCGTCTCAACTGGGCGATGGTGGATGGCCGCGCGAACGCCATGTCGTCGTTGGCACTTTTTTGGCCCCACCCCGCGCTCGCGCTGCAGGCCGACCCGCTGGATGTCGCTCGTCGCCATACGCACTCGTCAGTGTCCGTGGAGATACCGTCTCGGGTACCGGCTTATGCTGCGGAAGCGGACGTGCAGGCCTCCTTCGGCACCGCCGCGGAGGCCGGCCAAGCGTGGCAGGCGTACTTCAGCATGCCTGGCATGGTTCCGGCGGGCCTGACTGCTGCTACCGCAGCCTCAGCCTTCGAGAGTCGGGCCACTGAGCTGCTTGACGAGGAGTCGCAATCGAGTGCGGGCCTGCGCATCCATGTCGATGCGGCGTTCGATGCCGGTCAGGCCGGCGATGACCTGACCCACGAGCATTTGGCTCGGCTCGCGCTTCACTCCCCGGGCAACATCGCCTTCCGGGCGCTGTCCAGACTTCGGACCGCGGCGGATGCCACCACCGATAGAGGACTCTGGAGTGCAGCAGCGCTGCTGTCGAACGGGCTCCGAAGCCTGTTCAACCGCCTGGAAACCACGCTGCTTCTCGATCAGCTCGACTCCACCGGGGATCCCTACTGGCTCGTCGTCCTGCGGTACTGCGCGGACGGCAACCTTCAGTCGTCCATGGACGAGTACCTATTCCAGCTGCGCAGCGAAACCGGAGGCACCGCACTCACCGACGACGTGCTCCTGCAGCTCGCCGGGCGCGCCCACGACGCAGTGACATTGCGACCGTCCACCTACCGCGCCCGCGATCTTGCGGACCCCGCCTCCAGCATCCCCTTCACCGCGCGATTCGCCCTGCGGTACGGAGGTAAACAACAGGAGACCGAAAGCGCCCGCCAGCCGGAGATTCGAAACGCCTTCAATAGCCCCTTTTGGCCGTTCGTGTTGGCGTCCACCAGCGTCGGTCAGGAAGGCATTGACTTCCACTGGTGGAGTCATGAAGTGCTGCACTGGAACCTGCCGTTGAATCCGGTCGATTTCGAACAGCGAGAGGGCCGGGTTAATCGATTCGCCGGCCACGCGGTGCGCAAGAACATTGCAGCCGCGCACTGGCGGGATGTTGTTGCCTCGAGCGAGGGAAACCCCTGGCGGGTTGCATTCGACGCCGCCCAGACAGCCCGCCCGGAACTCGGGGAATTTGCTCCGTACTGGCTTTATCCCGGCGCGGCCAAGGTGGAGCGGCAGATCATCACCTATCCGCTCAGCCGCGATATTGAGAAGGTCGAGCGTCTCAAGGATGCGCTAACTCTGTATCGACTGACTCTTGGGCAGCCCCGCCAGCAAGACATGCTCGAGATGATGCAGCGGCGCGGGGTCAACCCCTCGACGGTCGCGAAGCTGGACTTGAGCCCGCCAGTGCGTGACCGATATGGAAGTGAGTCAGCTGTGATCAGATACGTGGGCGCCGCCCTGGTGAATGCATTATGAACTGGACGCAAGATGGGCTGAGCAAGGTCGGCTTCGAAGGCTTCGTACCGTTCGCTGAGCTGCCGGGTGCGCAGGTGCCGACTGGGCCCGGTGTTTACCTGGTCCTCCGTGTCGAGTCATCGCCGCCGATTTTCAGGGACGAGAGCAGCGCCGGATGGTTCAAACGCAAGGATCCTTCCGTCGACGCAGATCGGTTGCATGCGGCGTGGGTTCCAGAGGCTGAGGTTCTGTATATCGGCAAGGCCGGCACCGGCATTTCAGGCCGTCGTTGCCTTCGCAAGCGCCTCGATGAATATCGGCGACACGGCGCTGGAGAGCCCGTTGGTCACTGGGGTGGCCGATATCTATGGCAGCTAGACGGCAGCGAACGGCTGCTCGTCGCCTGGAAAGAGACTCCGGATGAGGACCCCGAAAGCGTGGAGTCGGAGCTGATTAGCGGCTTTGTGACCCGTTATGGCGTTCGCCCGTTTGCGAACCGCAAGGCTGGTCGGTCAGTTCGAGTGGGTGCATGACCACGCCCTCATCAGGACCAGCATCCTTGTAGTCCATTCGATAGGTGTCGGTGGCTGCGTGCAGTCTAGGTCTGCGCTGAAGATCACGGTTGATGAACAAGAGGAGCAAAATGGCTACCGAACCATCCGCGTCGAATCAAGATCCCACTCTCTACTGCGCATACTTCGGTGGACCGCGCGACGGGCTAAAGTCCGGTGACCTTCCGGCTTCGTTTTCAGGCATGAAACTGACCGGAATGGTTTCGAAGACGCCGTTGACTCAGCCTGCCGAACTCAGCGACTTCGCCGTGTACGAGTGCGTCAGTGAAGAGCAGGTCAACGGCTTCTGGGAGTTCCTGTACCAGGGGATGGAAGGACCGAATGGCGAGGCGCTCGGCTGGGCCACACCTGACCATGGCACGGCGCCGACTGACCCAGCTGACGCACTCGACACTTCTGGTCATTTGAAGGCGGATGGGATGAACAGTGGAAAGCCAGGTATGCCGGATCAACCGAGATACTCCTGCGGCGACATGGCGGAGTTCAATTCCCTTCTGCTGAAATGGCTAGAAGAGACAACCGATCGCACGGTGGGTCCGAGCTCCGCAGAAACCTACGCGGTGGTGGAGCTTGAGGGGATTCCGTGCCAGCTCAGCGGAGAAACCACTCGTGCCGGTGTTCGTTCCTACCTCACTCAACTGCTGTCGGGCAATACCAAGTACTCAATTGTCGCCAGCTCCAAGGGCGTGATTCATCGCGTGGCGGTCGGGCAAACTGAGAAGCGCATCCCCGGCTTCTACATGTACACGCAAGACGAGTTCGAAGCCCCTCAGATGATCGCTCCGGTCGATGCCCCGGCATTCACTGTGATTTCCGTGGCACGGCTGATCCTAGAGGCGGTAGCCGTCCTCCATGCGCGGGGACATCAACGCCTTCGAGCCTTCCCGAACGTCTCGGGATCGGGCTTCTGGTGGCGAATCGCTATTTGCAGCGTCGACACGTTGGCAGGCAACGCCTGGCCGTACAGCGTGGAGCCGGGTGCTGTGTTCAGATACACCATGGCAGCCGGCTTCGAAATCGACGGGCTGCGAGTCGGACCTGACACATCGGCGGATGAAGTTGCAGATGCGATCCTCGAGTCGCTATCCGACACCGGCCTCGGACGCGACTGGGCATATACGGGATGGTTCGCGGAGTTGCTCGGCATTGTCCGCAAACAAGACTGCTTACCAGTCGGTGACGAGCCCATCGACTCCGACGACGGACGCCAGGCCTGGCCGTTCACCAAACAAGGACTCATGATCGACGAACCGCCGCATGGGCAACGAATCCTCTGAGTCGTCGTGGCGGCTACATCCGCGGCATCACACCGGGGTGCACTGGGTGATGATGAAGTTGTCGAACGGCGGGTCCCATTCGCCGTCTACCCAGTCGTTCTTGCAGTGGTTGCACAGCAGCATGTCCACTTCCCCGGCTTTGGGGTACGGGCCCGGAAACCAGAGCACGAGATTCCAATTGACGGGACCGTGACTTACGCCCATCGGCAAATCACAAACCATGCACTCGCACACCGGGTCGTCACCGAAGTCGATCCGAGCCACCACGTCGATGCTTGGGGTCGCGGTCGACATGTTGGACATGTCAGACCAAGTCGAGGGCGAGTGACTGCAGCTCGATCAGCGCTTCCTGAATCGCCGCGGCTACTGTCGCCTCGCGGATCGCGGACCGATCCCCCGACAACGCAAGGCGCACCGCGCGCGAGCCCTTGGCAGTCGCAATACCGATGTATACGGTGCCCGCAGGCTGACCCGTCTGTAGGTCAGGGTCCGGTCCGGCAACGCCGGTGGTCGCAAGACCCAGTTCAGCCGGGCGCCCGTTGACGGCGCATGCGTGACGAGCCCCTTCAGCCATCTGCTCGGCGACGACCGCGTCGACGGGGCCGACCTGCGCGAGCCGCGCGCCGTTGACGTTGAGGAGGGTCTCCTTCAGCGGGGTGGCGTACGACACAATGCCGCCGTTGAAAGCCATCGAAGCCCCGGGCACGCTGACAAGTTCCCCAGCCAGCATTCCACCGGTCAGTGACTCGGCCGTCGCAACCGTGAGCCCCTGCTCGGTAAGAGTCTTGATGAGCGTGATTGTCGCGGTCCGGGGCATGAAGCGTCCTTCGATTCGATCTGGGTGGGTGGGGTATCAGGGAGCAGTACGTTGCAGGTTCCGCCGACCTCCGGAGGTTCTCCCTGCAGGAAAGCTGATGTGTCTTCGAACTCACCCGCGTTCCAGAGCTCGGTCCGTGCGACTAGCTTGATCGTGCCGAGTCCCTGATGAACTACTGCGGTCGGATGCTGGTCGCACCTGGGTAGAACTGGTCGACGACCTGGGCAGGGTGCTCCATCAGGAGTGCATCGGTGCGGTTCTCAAGCTGAGGGAGAGACCAGTGCGACCGGGCCCAGCCCGGGAAGTTCCACTGATAGATCTCGGGCCGCGTGTCCACGACGAGCAACGCGAACAGACCGAGGAAAAGAAGCTGGCTATCGGTCGAGCTCACGAAGTAGCGAATGGCTTCGGTCGGGGTTTGGGTGTCGGACAGCTCGTTGGCGTCGATGCCGAAGCCGTTCGGCAGGAGTGCCTGTCGGGCCGCTTCGGCGCGTTCTGCGGATGTCGGAGTCATATATGCCTCCCGGCGATGTCGAAGAAGTCGTGCTGTACAGGGGGTCGACAGGCGACAGACATCGCTCGAGAAGCAGCCGGGCGGTCACGCCAGCACATCTCCAAGAACCTCGGCGACGACTCGTGTGAGACTGCCGTTATGGTGCCGGTAACTGCCCAAGAGGTCGCGGCATCCCGATGCGGTTGCGACTCGCCCTGCGGTGTCGAGTATCGCGACAGTCTCGCCATCGCGCTGCAGCGCCCAGAAATGCACCCAAGGTTCGCCGAGCACCCCCACGGCAGGCACGGTGTGGAAGAGATATGCGGCGATTGGGATGCCGTGCAGATACCCGTGGCCCGATGACTCTGTCCAGACGCTATCGTCCCACTCTGTGACGGCATCCCATACGTAGCGATCATTGACCATGGACGCCAAGACACGCGCGATCACGCGATACGTCAGCGTGCGGGCTGTCGTCTTCGGCGTGGCCTTAGGCTCGCCCCAGTGGGTGGCGATCTCGACGCGTTTGACGACTTCGTGGGCGTTGTCGAAGCTCAGCGCCTCCGTCAGGAGGATGGGTTCAAAGGTGGACTCGTTGTGCACGTGCACGCTCCCGGGACGGTTCAAATCCACCACCACGGAATGCTTGTCTACGTTGAGATCGACGAGCCCGAGGGAATTATAGAAACCGTCCAACGGATGATGCTCGACGATGAAGAGATGGGGGTGTCGTCGGGCTAGCTCGCTCGCAATCCACCAGGACTGGGCAACTTGAAGTCGGGCTGACGGTGCATGCACGTTCATCGGCTCGCAGCGATCGTCGTGTGAACCATCAAGGCGGCAAATTCTGAGAACAGGTGCCGCAACGTGGTCATCATCACAACGATACTGTGCACGATACTTACTCCCCCGAGGCGCCTGAGACATCGGAGCGATGTGGCGTCGATCCAGCTTTCCAGGTCTTGACAACTTCGTCCACTCCCCCGTTCGCGCCGGTCTCGACCCTTCCGCCCCCGAGCCCGGGCAAGTACGTCTTTGACGATTCCAACACCTGACGTTCGCGCAGTCTTGCGCCTCCGATCCGCTCGATGACGGCAGCTCGAACGAGTTCGACTTCCCCGTCGAGACCGACGATACGATCGGCACGTTTGCCTCTGTGGAGATGACCGTCATGAAGACCAGCATCCTCACCAACATCGAGGAGGGCGTCGACGACTACGAATCGGACTCGAACGGCGACTGGACCGGCTTCTAATCCCATCTCGCCGAGCGTGGGGGCAACCATTCGGGGTGTGGACCTGGTGCCGAGCTTCATCAACCACGCCCGACAGGGCTATTCCGCGCCATCGCTAACCGTCACGGTAGGGAGGAGTCAGGAGCTCAGGTCTCTCGTGGGTCCATAGTGATCACGCTCAACACGCGGCATATTTGACGACTGCCGGAGAGGTGCTCGGCTGACTTGCCCGGTGCGCGGCAAGCACTTCCCGCACCGAGGTCCAGTCGTGCTCGCCGTACCGGTCGTTGTCCACGTGCCGCAGTTGCGCCTGGCCGCTGAACATGCTCACGAAGTACTGCATGCCCTGCCAGGCGGGGAAGGCGGCATCCGTGCTCTTGGAGAACCGGCGCACGGCCTTGGCCAGCAGTGACAGGGTGCCGGTGGTGCCGGCGAACTGCAGTTTGAACGGGGTGCCGGTCAGCTCCGACATGGTCTGGGCCACGCTGCGGGCGGTGACCCGGTCGCCGGCGATCTCCACGACGCGGGGCGCGTCGGCGTCGAGGGCCACCAGGGCTACCACCCGGGCGACGTCGTCTTTGGTGGTGAAGTCGAGGATCTGGTCGGCGGAGGACCAGTACATGACCTTGCGGCGGCCGAACGCGATCATCGGCGCGGTGCCGGTGAGCATGTCGGCGAAGGCGCCGTTGAGCACGGACGTGACCTGGATCGGGGCCGCGTCGAGGTCGGCGGCGAACTCGCGGCGCAGTTCGAAGTTGCGGTTGCTGCCCAGCGCAATCTGGCGGTAGTCCGACGAGTAGTCGGAGGGGATGAAGCGGGGCACGCCGGCGGCCACGGCCGCCGCCAGCAGGGCGCGTTGCGCGTCGACGATCACCGGGCGAGTGCCGCTCACGACCGACACGACCACATCCGCGCCGGCGACGACGGCGGTGAGGGCGGTGGGGTCGGTGTACGCGGCTTCGACGATGTCGATGCGGTCGTTGCCGGCGTAGAGGGTGGCGGCGGTGTCGCTGCCCGGGCGGGTGAGCACGCGGATGCGGGTGTCGTGGGTGAGCAGGTCGCGCACGATGCGCTGGCCGAGGTCGCCGGTGGCGCCGGCGACGAGAACGGATGTGGTCATGAGCGGGTCTCTGTTTCTGTAGAGGTTGTGGGGCGTCGGCGGGAGCGCTCGGGGGCGGGCACCGGAAGGTTCGAGTCGTGCGGGGCAGCGGGGAGGGTGGCCGCGGCGTTGCCGGCGCCGAGGGCGGCCTTGGCCAGCAGGTGGCGGAGCTGGGTCTGCTCGGCGGCGGTGAGGCCGCCCATGAGGGTGGTCTCCACCGTGCGGAGGGCGATGCGGGCGGTGCCGAGCCGGGCCCGACCGGCATCCGTGGGGTGCACCTGGCGGATGCGCCGGTCGCGCGGGTCGGGGCGGCGCTCGACGAGCGCATCCGTCTCGAGCGCATCGATGATGTAGGTCATGGCGGTCTTGTCGATGCCGAGCCGGTGCGCCAGGGCGAGCTGCGAAGTGGGCTCTTCGGTGGCGATGGCTACGAGCACCTGGTAGCCGCGGGGGCCGCCGGGCACATCGGCCACGGCCACGCTGCCGGCCCGGGAGTAGCCCTGGTACATGGCCGTGAGGGACCAGCCCAGTTCGGTCTCGATGCCGTCGGAGGTCCAGTCGATCTCGGGGGCGGCATCCGCGGGCGGGGTGGGGTGTGCTGCGTGCATGCGAAGATCGTATCAGATGCAGATCATCTAAGAATTAGAAGATATCTTTTTGTGTCACCGGCCCCCTAGGGTGAACAGCATGGGGAGAACAAGGGGACTTCGATGGGTTGGCGTGGTCGGGATTCCGGTGGCTTTGCTGTTGCTGGGCGGGTGCACATCCACTTCAGCTGCAGTCTCGCCACCACCGGCTACCGCCACCGACTCCGCGGCAGAGCCGGCAGACGTCCCGGCATCCGATCTCAGCGAGTTCGAACAGCAACTGCCGCTCAGCGGGGAGTTCGTCTCCCAAGCAACGGCCACTGAGGGCACCGTCGACATTGAGCGCCGCAGTGACGGGTCCGTCTGGGTTCTGCTCGAGAACTTCCATACCGGCGACGCAACAGATCTGCGTCTCTATCTCAAAGAGGATGCGCTCATTCAGGATGCAGACGGCTACTGGGGTTCCTCCGAGGGCGGTTATGAAATCGCCGTGATCGACCCGGGCGCCACTACGCAAGAGATCGAGGTGCCCGGCGCGTGGGACATGGCTGCGATCCAGTCGCTCACCGTCATGGACTACACGCCGCCCGATTTTCCCGCGCTGGGATCTGTCGCGCTCGACTGAGCGCTTCAGACATTCGAACTCATGGCAGTCGAGATGATGACCGCGTACGCCCGGCGTGCGGTGGAGTATGCCGAGCAACTCGGCTCGATGACGTCGGTGCATCCAGCGGATCTACAGCTGGTCACCGGGTGGGCCGATCGGCTCGACGGCCCGGTGATCGATGCCGGCTGCGGACCGGGGCACTGGGCGGGGTACCTCGCCGAGCGGGGCGTGAACATTCGGGGCATTGACCTGGTGCCGAGCTTTGTCGATCACGCGCGGCGGGCCTATCCCAACGCGTCTTTCGCGGTCGGCGACATCGGCGCGTTGCCGGAGCCAGCCGGCACGGTTGCGGGTGTTCTTGCCTGGTACTCGCTCATTCACCACGACCCGGACTCCCTCAGGGACGCGCTTGCCGAGTTCGCCCGGGTGCTGCGCCCGAACGGCGAGCTCCTGCTCGGCTTCTTCGAAGCACCGGTGCTCGAGCGATTTGAGCACGCTGTTGCGACGGCGTATCGCTGGCCCGTCGACGCGCTGAGCGACGAGCTGCGCTCCGCCCACTTCGACGTCGTTGAGACCCATACGCGCACTGGGCCGGGGCACCGGCCCCATGGGGCGATCCTCGCTCGCGTTCGCGCCTAATGGATGCCGCCCGTCGCAGACTGAGCCGACGATGAAGACGCATCCGGGGAACACCGTCGTTCGTTGCGGGGTGGTACGGTATCCGAGGCCCAGGCAGGGCCACGACAATCTTCGATCGAAGGCGGGTGAGTAGCCATGGCTGGTGATAGTCCGCGCTCCACTCCCTTCGCGGTTGTCGTTTTCGCCCTGACCTTTTAGGTCGGGCGTCGCGCCGGGGGTGGCGCGCTACTGAACCTCCTTTGCGAGGTGGCATTTAGTGTGCCGTCGATTCTTGACGCGCCCGTGGCTGCCTCGGGCTTGCTCACGTGCTTTCGTCGACCGAACGACGGAGTAGGACCATGGCACTCATCGACAACGGCATCTACGTGACCGGGCAGCGCACCTCCAGCCCGCAGAGCCTCGACGAGACCTACCAGCAGTTGCGCGAGTGCGCGGGGATGGCGTGGATCGGGCTGTACCGGCCCGATGCGGACGAGATCCGCAGCGTCGCCGACGAGTTTTCGCTGCATCCGCTGGCGGTGGAAGACGCGCTCAAGGGCCACCAGCGCGCCAAGCTGGAGCGCTTCGGCGACACCCTGTTCGTGGTGCTGCGGCCGGCCTGGTACCTCGACGCCGAGGAGCGGGTGGAGTTCGGCGAGGTGAACGTGTTCATCGGTCCGGGCTTCGTCGTAACGGTCCGGCACGCCGAGAACCCCGACCTGGCCAACGTGCGCCGGCGGATGGAGTCGAACCCGGCGCTGCTCGCGCTCGGTCCCGAGGCCGTGCTGCACGCCGTGCTCGATGAGGTGGTGGATGCGTACTCCCCCGTCGTCGCCGGGCTGGAGAACGACATCGACGAGATCGAGAACCAGCTCTTCGGCGGCGACCCGTCGGTGTCGCGGCGCATCTACGAGCTGCTCAGCGAGGTGATCGACTTCCAGCGCGCCACCCGGCCGCTGCGCGGCATGCTCGAGGCGCTGCTGCGCGGCTCGGAGAAATACCAGGTAGACGTGGAGCTGCAGCGCTCGTTCCGGGACGTGCTCGACCACGTACTGCGGGTCACTGAGCAGGCCGACTCGTTCCGCGCCCTGTTGGAGAACGCGCTCACCGTGCACGCCACACTGGTGACCCAGCAACAGAACGACGAGATGCGCCGCATCTCGGAGGCCGGCCTGGCCCAGAACGAGGAAACCCGCCGATTGTCGGAGGTGAGCCTGGCGCAGAACGAGGAGGTGAAGAAGATCTCCTCCTGGGCGGCGATCCTGTTCGCGCCGACGCTGGTGGGCACGATCTATGGGATGAACTTCGACACCATGCCGGAGCTGCACTGGCAGTTCGGGTACCCGGTGGCGGTGGCGGCGATTAGGAGTGATGGGGTTGGGGCTGTGGGGGATTTTCAAGCGGCGGAAGTGGCTGTAGAACGTTCTATTCCGTTGGCCCGACGGTGGGGAGGGTGGTCTTGCACCGCGGGTAGCGTCCGCAGCCCAGAAATGGCCCGCGCTTGCCCATACGGCTGACCATGAATCCTCGCCCGCACTCTGGGCACACGGTCGAGTCGAGGGCTTCGCCAATGACATTGGTGCGTGGGATGCCGTGGTCGCGAATCAGTTCCATCAGGAACGGCGACTCCCACTTATTGACGGTGAACAGAAGCACCCCTCGCCGAGCGCGGGTCATCGCCACATAGAAAAGCCGTCGTTCCTCGGCCTGCCTGAAATCCTCGGGGGCGGGCATCGCCATGCGCAATACCGGGTCGTTCGGGATTGTGCTCGGGAATCCCCACTTGCCCGAGACCATGCCCGGGATCACGATGTAGTCCGCCTCGGCACCCTTTGACGCGTGGATAGTCATGAACTTCACGTCCAGAAGATCCGACAGGTCCCGGCAATCCGGCAGAGAGTCAATCTGGTGACGGTACCGTCCCAGCACGAGCACGGTGCCCTTGCGCCCCACCGGCTGGGCAGTTCTTGCTTGGGCGATTTGGGTGTGCAAAACCTTCAGCCGATGGTGGATGGCAGCCTTCACGGCTTTGTCGGTGTCGACTGTAACCACGCTGATCGTGGGCGGAGATTCTACGGTCGATGACACGACCCTCTTGACCAGCTGGCTGGGGTTCCGCAACACAAACTGGCTGGAGACATCCGCGATCGATTGCGGAAACCGGAACGTGCGCTCGAGCCGCAGCACCTCGCTCGGTCCGAACAAGCTCTCGAAGTCGGTCATCACCGCAAGGTCGGCGCCAGCGAACCGGTTGATGCTCTGCCAGTCGTCGCCGACTGCGAAGAGGTAGCGATCGGGCCGGGCCACGAGCGCGCGAGCGAGGCGGGCCCGCGCGTGGCTGGCATCCTGGAATTCGTCAACCATCACCAGCTCGTAGGGGCTCTCCCAATCGCCGGCCTCCAGGTAATCGGCTGAGAGGTTGAGCATGTCCTCGAAGTCGATACAGCCCTCTGCGGCCAAAGATCTGTCCCACTCCCGCCGAATCGGCGCGAACAGCCGCAGGAATGCCGTATCTCGGAAGCGCACCTCACCGTGCGCCTGGTCCTCGAGCCGCTCACGCAGCTGGTCGTCACTGAGACTATTGCTCTTGGCGTGGGTGAGAAACGAGCGGAAAGTCTGTAAGAGACGACCGTAATCCGTGGGCGTCTGACCGGCCAGCAGTCGCTCAGGGTTCGCCTGCAGGCGAATGCCACGCGCGGTCAGTTCTTTCTCTAGATGGTTCAGCCCCTCCCCACTCCAGAGCTGCGCCTTCGTCGTTTCCAGGAGCGTCGTGCCGTAGCGGAGATGGGTTTCCCGCTTCCACGCCATTCCGCCGAGGTAGTCGCCGAATTCTTCTGGCGCCTGGCCGTTCTCGTCAACTCCCCAATGTTCGTGGTATGCGTCGATCTGCGGGTAGTAGAAGTCCGGGTGATACTGCCCGTGTTCGGAGTCGGCCAGGTCGACTTCATAGGAGCGCTCGTACACGTACTCGACGCCGTTGAAGTAGAGCCAGTCGGCGATCATCCGCTCTCCGGTGCTTCGGACCTGCTCGCCCTGCGCCGTGGGGAATCTCGTCTGTTTGGGGGTACCAACGGGCTCGGCTATGGGGTTGGGGTAGTCCCGAGCGAGCACGGCCCGGAAGAAGTCCCACTGGAGTCGAAACGGCGGGTTGGTCGCGCGGAGCAGGTCCACGATTCGCCCCAGCTGCGCGATGTCTCCCCCGCCCTCGAGCCACGGTGCCAACGTCGGCTTGCGGCCGGTGGCCTGGCCGATGATCTCGAGGCCGAACGCGTGGAAGGTCTTCGTGACAACTTTTTCGGCGTTCAGCCCCAGGGGCGCCAGGCGCTCGTGGGTACGCGCACCGAGCTCCTTAGCGGCGGCATTGTTGAAGGCGAGCATCAGGATCTTGTCGGCCGGAACCAGATTGCGGTGCAGCGCGTAGCCGGCCTTGGCGACCATTGTCGAGGTCTTACCGGATCCGGCTGACGCGACCACGAGCACCCGGTTGTCGAAGCAGACGACCGCACGGGCTTGCTCGGGCGTGAGCGGGGACTTCTCGACTGTGTTGAAGAAGTCCTGGCAGTCGTTGATCTCGGCAGCAAGGTGGCGCTCGTTTTGCACGGCGATAAACGCTGGCAGGTCCTCCCGCCAGATCTTGACCGTCTCTCGGGAGATCGCGGAGAGTGCACCGATATGCTGCTGGAGGTCAGGCTCGTCGAGCAATCGGCCGAAGCCGACGGCGGCCTTTTGCTCGGCCCAGTAGCCGATGAACTCGGTGGTGAGCCACCCCTTCGTCTTGAGGTGCAAGGCAACAGCGACAGCGAGCGCTTCCGTCCATAGCCGGACCTGGTCGGCGGCCATGTCGAATTCGTCGATCAGTTGCAGCACCTTGAGCGCCTGCACCGCTCTTAGCTGTGCCGATGCGAAGGCGGTGGCAAACGACATCGCGCGCCGGTTTGAGATTCCCCGGAATCGGTAGCGCCGGTCAGGATGCTCCAGCTCCAGACGTGACCAGACGAGACCCCGCGTCACGGCCAGCCCGCCAAACGTGCCCACCGGGCGCGTGACCGACTCACCGTCAAGTGTGATCGTGAGGTCGAGCCCGCTCAGCACCAGTTGCCAGTCCCGGGATCTCGCAATGCGCTTGCCGAGGGCGGATGCTCGCCAGTTCTGCGCCGGGTCAGCGGCGCTCATCAAAGGCTCGCGGGGGCGGAACAGACCCTCATGCGGCCGCTCGCCGAGACTTCCAGAGCAGTCTCGCTGTGCGACTGACGAAGGCAATCAGCGCTAGGCCGGTCGAGAACGTCAACAGCATTTGCGCCATGGTCCACATGCTTTCCAGAGTTGAGGAAGCAAGGGTCGTATTGGTACTGCCGTACAGCCAGAGAAGGTAGCCGACTAGGGCGACCAGCAGTGACATGCCCAGGGCGCCCAAAAAGAGTTTCAGGCCGTTGTTCCGAAAGACCTGGATGATGCCGTCCAGGAGAAAAGACAATACGAATGGCAGGCAAACCGCCATGACCAGAGTCCCGCTATAGGCAGCAAGTAGCGCTCCGAATCCGTCCGGGCTCATTCTTCAGTCCCCCAACTGTTTGTCAGTCATTCCTATGGCCAGCCTAGGGGCGCAGCCAACGCTCAGCATGCATAAGATCTGCCGCGCAGCCCCCAGTTGGGGGCTACACAAGTTGGCCGGGAGTCTCATGCCCCTAGGCTTCGGACATGACCCGACGGATGGCCGACCTAGCGTTTCGTGACGACCAGATGAGTCGAATCCGCGAACCGCAAGTGGACTCGATCAACACACTCTGCGACCAGCTCATGGAGGAGCTGCCCGGATTCTCCGTGCCGTACATCGCGCCCCATTACGGAGCTTCGACCGCCGTCATCCTCGCCTTGTCCTCAAACCCCGGTCCGCAGGCCAGCGGCGCGAAGGGCTCGGGCATGCTCTCCCGAGAGAACAACGACGGGTCGGCTGCGCGCATGGGCGTCATCTATGAGACCGTTGGCCTGACCGACGACCAGATCATGCCGTGGAACGCGTATCCGTGGCATGTGCATGAAACGCATCCCAACGGGTTGCCGAACAACCTGATTGATGACGGGCTCGGCGCGCTGAAGCGCGTTTTAGATCTGCATCCCAATATCCAGGCCATCGTTGCTCATGGTGGCGACGCTCACCGGAGCGTCAAACAGTTCCTGTCGAAAAAGCGATTCGGCGACTACGCGGATGACAGGGGCCTGAAGGCTTGGAGGACGCGCCACACCAGCAACAGGGCCTTCATGCTGCGCGAGCCGGAGAAGTCCATCGCCCTCGAAAGCGTCTGCGACGTATATCGTGACGCGATGCAACATGCGGGCCTCACACCCCTCACCGCGCGGCCACTCCGCCTGCCGCCGCCGCAAACCGGCCCTGAACTTCGACTGCTCGCTCGGGCCGAGTTGCTGCCGCAACTCTCGGGAGAGAGTGAGCGGCAGGATCGGATTGCCAAGTACGTTCGCTCGATGTCCGCTGACCGGAGCCGACGGTTGCTTACAGAGCTCCTTTCGCGCGATCTATCTTCGTAGTCGGTCGCGGTCAGTCAAAGCAGTCGGCATCGATCTCCACGATGCGCACGCTCCGCTGACGAAATCTACGGGCTCACCGTCAGTTTTGGTTGTTTTCGTCACTGAAATGACGTGACAACAACGAATTCCGTAGCTAACGTCGAGGGATGAAGATCCTTCTTGTTGGTGCGGGTGGCGTCGGTGACGCGTTCGCGAAGATCATTGCCCGCCGCTCCTTCTACGAGCACGTGGTGGTGAGCGACTACGACCTGGGCCGGGCCGAGCGCACCATCGCGTCGATCCGGGCCCGGCACGGCGCCGAGACCGCCGGCCGGTTCACGCCGGCGCAGATCGACGCATCCGACCCGGAGGTGGTGGCACGGGTGGCCCGCGAGCATGCGGTCACCCACGTGATGAACGCCGTGGAGCCCAAGTTCGTGCAGAGCATCTTCGCCGGGGCCCTGGCTGCCGGAGCGGACTACCTCGACATGGCAATGAGCCTGAGTGAACCGCACCCGACCGACCCGCATGCGCAGACCGGCCTCAAGCTGGGCGATGACCAGTTCGAGCAGGCAAGTGACTGGGAGACCAGCGGGCGGCTGGCGCTGGTGGGCATGGGTGTGGAGCCGGGGCTCAGCGATGTGTTCGCCCGGTACGCGTCGGATCATCTGTTCAGTGAGATCGACGAGCTCGGCACCCGCGACGGCGCCAACCTGGTGGTGCGTGACGAGGCCGGTAACGAGATCTTCGCGCCGTCGTTCAGCATCTGGACCACCATCGAGGAGTGCCTGAACCCGCCGGTGATCTTCGAGAAGGACCGCGGCTGGTTCACGACGGCGCCGTTCAGCGAGCCGGAGGTGTTCGATTTTCCGGAGGGCATCGGCCCGGTGGAGTGTGTGAACGTGGAGCACGAGGAGGTGCTGCTGATGCCGCGCTGGCTGGATGCGAAGCGGGTCACCTTTAAATACGGGCTCGGCGAGGAGTTCATCGGGGTGCTGCGCACCCTGCACCTGCTCGGCCTGGACAGCGTGAACCCGGTGCGGGTGCGCACCACCGAGGGCCCGGCGTTGGTGGCACCGCGTGACGTGGTGGCGGCGAGCCTGCCCGACCCGGCCACGATCGGGCCGCGGATGACGGGCAAGACCTGCGCGGGCGTGTGGGTGACCGGTACCGGGCTGGATGGCGCGCCGCGGGAGGTGTACCTCTATCACGTGAGCGATAACGAGTGGACGATGGCGGAGTACGACGCCCAGTGTGTGGTCTGGCAGACCGCGCTGAACCCGGCGATCGCTCTGGAGTTGCTGGCGACCGGCGTGTGGAGCGGCACCGGTGTGCTCGGTCCTGAGGCCTTCGACGCGAAGCCGTACCTCGACCTGATGAGCGCCCCCGAGCCTGTCGGCTACGGGCAGGCCTGGGGCATGGAGGAGCGCACGCCTGCCGTTTGACCCTCCAGAGGTCGGCTCGCGGGGCCTCGACAGGCTCGACCAGCGACATGGGGCGCGATTGGAGGGCGGGTCACGGGGTCTCGACGAGCTCGACCAGCGACATGGGGCGCGATTGGAGGTCGGGTCGCGACGGGGCGACGCTTGCGTGGCGAGGAGGGTCAGCGGGCGGTGGATCCGCGAACGCGGAGCACGTTCTCGATGAGGGGCGGGCGGGTGTCGGTGTCGCCGTCGAGGCGGCAGAGCAGAAAATCCACCGCCGCCCGTGCCGTCGCCTCCGGGGCAAGATCCACGGAGGTTATCGGCGGGGTACTGCTTCGGGTCTGCTCGCTGTCTGAGCCGGCCACAATCATCACGTCGTCCGGCACCCTGAACCCGGCCTCCTGCAGCCCCGCGGCCAGGCCCGCAGCGTGGCGACCGGTGAGGCAGTAGACCGCGTCGGGCATCCGCTCACGGTCGGTCGCGATGACGGCGGCGAGCTGCCTACCGCCGCCCTCCCCCGCGGTCTCGTCTTTCCGGTACACAAGCGCCTCCTGACCGACCTCGACTGCCCAGGCCCGGTAGGCCAACTCGCTGTCGGCATTCCAGGCGTTGGCGTCATTGCCGGTGACCAGGGCGATCCGCCGGGCACCGCGGTCGCGCAGGTGTGTCATCACGGCATGCGAGTCGGCGCCGGAGCCGGCACCCACCCAGTCGCTGAACTCCGGCCGTTCAATGTCGCGGCCCACCGTGACCAGCGGGATGCCGTTGCGGATGAGTAGGTCGATTACTGGATCGTTGGCTACCGGGTCGGAGATGATGAAGCCATCCACGGCCATCGCCACCCCGGGCACGTTGTGGGTGGTGGGGTCGCGCACCAGCATGAGGCCGAAGCCGCGGTCGAGTGCCTCCACGGCCGCCGCCCCCGCAAACCGCACAAAGTAGTCCACCCCGGTGGGCAGGTACGAGTCCAGAGTGTCGAGTGGGCGGATGACCAGGCCGAGCACTCCGAGCCGGCTGCTGCGCAGGCTCCGGGCGATGGCGTCCGCGCTGTAGCCGAGCACCGCGGCGGCGTCGATCACCCGTTGCCGGGTGGCCGGTTTCACCACGCCCTTGCCATTGAGCGCGTGCGAAACCGTGGTGATGGAGACCCCGGCGTGATGAGCGACATCGTGGATCGTCACCCTGCGTCGACCTCCTGCTGCGCTCACGAGATGCAGACTACCGGTGCGTTTAGATTTAACAAATCGTTTTGTGAATTCCTCCCCCAAAACGTTTTGGTCAACTAGCGTTCCATCAACGCAGTTTCGCTCGACCCTAGCCAGACCCCCATTTCAGCATGTTCCTGCATTCCCTCGATCACATTTAGGGGCTTTCACATGAAGAAGAAGAACGTCGCCGTCGGTCTCGTTGCCGCGGTTAGTCTCGCGCTCACCGGCTGTGCCGGCGGCGGCACCACCTCCCCCGAACCCAGCCTGTCAACCGATGACCTGCTCGTCACCACACCGGAGGCCACCGGCGAACTCGACCTGGCCACCTGGAACCTGCCGTTTGGCGAACCGGCCTCGCTCGACCCGATCAAGGCGTTCAACTACCCGGAGAACACCGTCGTGGCCAACCTGTGCGAGGGGCTCATGCAGCTGCAGCCCGACTACAGCATCAAGCCCAACCTGGCCGAGAGCGTGGACAGCCCGGACGCCTCCACTTACGTTTACACCGTTCGGCAGGGCGTGCAGTTCTGGGATGGCGAGACGATGACCGCCGACGACGTGCTCTACAGCCTGAGCCGCCAGCTCGATCCGGCCGAGGGCAGCTACTGGGCGGGCGGGCTGATCAACAACGTCGCCTCGATCGAGAAGACCGGCGACTGGGAGGTGACCGTCAAGCTCGTCGAGCCCGACGCCACCTTCAACTCCTACATGGTCACCCCCATCGGCACCATCGTGGAGCAGGCTTACCGGGAGAGCGCCGGCGAGACCTTCGGCACCCCGGCCGGGGGCGTCATGTGCACCGGTCCGTACTCGGTCGGCGACTGGAACGAGGGCCAGTCCATCTCCCTCCTGCGCAACGACGACTACTGGAACACCGACAAGGTCGCCAAGACCGCACAGGTGGACATCAACTTCATCGTTGACTCCGCGGCCATCGCGAACGCGCTGAACACCGGCGCCATCGACGGTTCCTATGACGTGCCGCTCGGCGCGCTGAGCACCCTGCAGAACTCCACCGAGGGCACTCTCAACTTGGGCCGGTCGCTGCAGCTGGTGGCCATTATCGGCACCGGCAACGGCGCCTTCGCCGACCCGGCCGTGCGTAAGGCGCTGATGCTCGCCACCGACCGGGAAGCCATCGCCGACACCGTCTTCGAGGGCACCGCCCAGGCCTCCCGCTCACTGATCCCGAACAACGGCTGGGCCTACGGCAACAGCGAGTTCGAGGCCGGCCGCGAAGACCTCACCCCCACCGGTGTGGACATCGACGCCGCCAAGGCGGCCCTCGAAGACGCCACCGTCGACCTGAGCCAGCCGATCAAGATCGTCTACCCGTCGGAGCGCACCTACTACGCCGACATCATCTCCGAGATCTCCAACGGCGCCAGCGCCATCGGCCTCACCGTGGAACCCACCGGCGTGCCCAGTGCTCAGTTCGGTGCGTTCTTCTCCGACCCCGAAGCGCGCGCCGGCAGCGACGCATTCGTGACCAACAACTACATGGATGTGCCGGACCCGCTGGCGTTCCTGCGCACCATCGTGGGCACCGACGGATCGCAGAACTACAACGACTACAGCAACCCCAAGGTGGACGACCTGCTCAGCCAGGCCGCCGCCGCGAACGACGAGGGCGATCGCGCCAGCCTGGTGAACGAGATCCAGGACAT
>Ga0247806_10000425_pt1 | contig 26874 bp, 17 predicted proteins | sample UWRJL059202B1_FD_179935 | JGI IMG/M metagenome (GOLD analysis project Ga0247806, IMG submission 179935) | Plant litter microbial communities from Arlington Agricultural Research Station in Wisconsin, United States - UWRJ-L059-202B-1 | ecosystem: Environmental > Terrestrial > Plant litter >... | reverse complement strand
TGTACGTGGTCGATGTAATGGTTGTTCCAGAACGCTTCGAACAGGCTGTTGGAAAACCGGCTGACCAGAATGTTCTGCACGGTTTCCTTGCCCAGGTAGTGGTCGATCCGGTAGATCTGCTTTTCCGTCATCACCTTGAGCAGACACGCGTTCAAGGCTTCGGCGGTATGCAGGTCGGAACCAAAGGGCTTTTCAATCACCACCCGGCGAAAAGCCTCGGGGCCCTCCTCCAGCAGCCCGGCCGAGCCGAGCTGGCGCACCACTTCGCTGAAGAAACGCGGTGCGGTGGCCAGGTAGAACACCGCATTGCCTGTGCCGCTATCGGCGATTTTCGCCGCCAGCGCCTGGTAGGTGCTAGCGTCGAGAAAGTCACCCTGGACGTAGCTGATGCCCTTGGCCAGCTTCGCCCAGAGCGCCGGGTCCAGGGAGTCATGGCCGTTACCGACCTTGTTCGCCGCCTCGTTGCGGATGAAGTCTTCGAGTTTTTTCGCGAAGTCGAGATCGCTGATGGCGTTGTGATCCACCCCGATGATCCGCAAGTTGTCCCCCAACAAACCATCGCGACTGAGGTTGTACAGCGCCGGCATCAGCAAGCGCTTGACCAGGTCGCCATGGGCACCGAACAGAAACAGTGTGGTAGCCGGTGCTGGTTGTGCCTTGGACTTCTTGCGGATCGAGGTCATTTTTTCGGAGTCTCGACGTGGCCACCAAAACCGAAGCGCTGGGCCGAAAGGATCTTGTCACCGTAGACGCCTTGCTGGCGCGAGCGATAACGGGAGAACAGCGAGCTGGACAACACCGGCACCGGTACTGCCTGTTCCATGGCCGCCTCGATGGTCCAGCGCCCTTCACCGCTGTCAGCCACGGAGCCGGAGTAACCCTCAAGCTTCGGATCGCTGGCCAGCGCATCGGCGGTCAGGTCCAGCAACCAGGACGAAACCACGCTGCCACGACGCCAGACCTCTGCGATATCGGCGACGTTCAGGTTAAAACGCTGGTCTTCCGGCAGCATTTCCGAGGATTTGGTCTTGAGGATGTCGAAGCCTTCGGCAAATGCCTGCATCATCCCGTATTCGATACCGTTGTGAATCATCTTCACGAAGTGCCCGGAACCGGCAGGGCCGGCGTGGATATAGCCGCGCTCGGCACGGTCATCTTCCGACACCCGGTCCTTGGTCCGCGGGATATCGCCCATGCCCGGGGCCAGCGCCTCGAACAACGGGTCCAAACGCTTCACTTCGTCGCAGTCGCCGCCGATCATCATGCAATAACCACGCTCGAGGCCCCACACGCCGCCGGAAGTGCCGACGTCGATGTACTTCAGGCCTTTTTGCGCCAAGGTCTTGGCACGACGGATATCGTCTTTATAGAAGGTGTTGCCGCCGTCGATGATCACGTCACCGGCTTCCAGCAGCTCGCTCAGGGTTTCGATGGTGTCTTCGGTCGGTGCGCCAGCGGGCAACATGACCCATACCGCGCGCGGCTTGGCCAGGCCAGCCACCAGTGCTGGCAGGTCGGCAACGCCGGTCGCGCCTTCTTGAGCCAGGGTATCAACGAACGCGGTGTTGCGGTCGTAGACCACAGTGCTATGCCCGTTGAGCATCAGGCGCCGTGCAATGTTGCCGCCCATGCGGCCCAGTCCAATGATCCCTAATTGCATGTGCTGATGCTCCTTACTGCGAAAAAATAGTGTGCCAAAAGTCGATAGCGCCACGAACCAAGTCAAGCTTAGTCCAGAGCGTTGCTACATAGTTTCCGGGCATTTTGCCTGAACTATAGGGATAACGTCCCAAACAATGGCGAAGACACAGGGACAACGTAAAATAAAAAAGTTCCCTTCAACGGCAAAAGAAATCAAAATCGCCGTCGAAAGTGGCTGCGCACACGCTTCTGCGTGCCGGACCACCGTTGTCAGACGCCATTTGCGAGGTGAGCAATGGGCACAGTAGTAACCGCACTCCCAGTACAAACCCTGTACGTCACCGTTCGTCGTGATGAACTGCGCCAACTCAAGGCCGAACGCGAGCAGTTGCTCAACGAAGTCGCGCACCTGCGTCAGCAGCTACAAGCGCAGCGCGGTGAAGGGTTGACTGCGCGCATGCCGATACGCTCACTGGATTGATCGCCCCGCCTGAAAGGTTGCGCCTGCTTCCCCGGCAAGCGCAACGCACTGATCAGGACACCAGGGCATGCTATGCCGTCGGTGGAACGGCATCGAAAAAGTACTTTTTCGCGAACGCCGCCTTCATTCCCCCCGGGTACACCACTTTTCCCGCGTTGAGTTCGGGGTGTTGCACCTGATCCTTGACCGTGACGAACCGCAGGCGCGCCAGTTTCAGGTGGGCTTCGGTCAGGGTCAGGACCGATTTGGCCGTACAGTGAAAGTGTGCGTACCACAGTACCTTTCTACCAATGCGGCTGGCGCTGTCGACGATGTCGTATTCCAGCAAATAGCTTGTTTGATTGGCAGTAGACTTGTCGGTCCAGGACGGATTCTCGACGCGGACCTCCCGCTCCCCTAGCAGGTACTCGAAGCTTCCGGCATTCGGTGGCAGCTGTTTGGTAATCTCGACGCGCAGCTTTTTCCCTTCGCGGATCAATTGTTCTCGAGCGCTGTTGAGATCCTGATATATCTTGACTGCCCTCCCCCGATCCGCACCTGTAACACCTTGCATTCCATGTTGGATTTGCGTAGCCAGCTCCGAGAGTTTTTGAGCCTGAGACAAAAACCGGTCTTCCACACTGGCAGGCTCGCGGTACCGGGAGACATCTTTTTTATAGTTTGCGATCAGCGGGGTTATCCCTTCGACCAGTTTCCTGCCTTTGTCCAGCAGCGATTGGAGCGCCAGGGCCGGCTTCGGTGGAGCTGCCACAGGTACTTCAGGCTCCTCCTCCCGCTGCCGGTAAAGATCTTGCCCTTCATCCTTGTAGAAAATGATCTGCTTGTCCGTTGCCGCGTCCTGGACCACCACCGTTTCGCCGGTTTCATCTGAACTTTGCTCGCGGACATCGCCCACTCGAAAACCATCCGCCGTCTGGATCAGGCGCTCGTTGGGGCGCTTGATTCTCCTTCTGGCCTTTTTCACCCGTTCTTCGGCAGGTTGCGCACCCTCTTGCCCTGCGGTCTCTTCCTGCACGTCTTCACTGATCGATTCGCTGAGCTCTGCTTCCGCGATAGCGCGCACCCGCCTCAGCGCCTCAAGGAACTTCTCGAGAAACTGCTGCGGTACGTAGCTTTGTCGATCGCCAACCTTGCGCAGGTTGGCCGCCATCAGTTCCGCATCGTTGTAAACATTGACCGCGTCCTGCAGCAGCTCGACACGCTGCCTGGGCTCAAACCCCTGCGTCGCGCTCAAGCGCAACACGTTGTCCGTCACCGCGCCCAGTTTCGCCTTGCCCAACCCTTCCAGTCCCGCGACTTCCGCCAGGCTGGGCTCAACAAGCCCAGGGTCACCCGCCAATGCCCCGCGCAAACACAACAACTCGTGCACGATCAGCCAGTCGGTGGTTTTCACCCGCTTGTCCAGTATGTCCTTGAGATGTTGTGTCTGCGCCGACAGATAGCCGGTTCTTTGCAGATAGCCTTTTCGGACACTGCTATCCAACACCTCCAACTCTGTCATCAGGCTCTCGAGCCGGGAGCTGATCCTGATGCGCTCCGCAAACCCATTGATGATGCGTTTCCTGGCTTCCAGCAACACACTGTACGGCACATCGGTGACCGCGGTGCGCAGCTCAAAGGCCAGTGGAAAAAGGGTGCGCAATGAAAGCCCCGACTCCTCCCATACCGCCGACACCCGAATCAGGTTTTCGTCGACAACGCCATAGCTGGCGACGAGCGCCTGCAGATTCTCCACAATGGCGTCACGCTGGTAGTCCTTGTCTTTTGCAAGCAGGATCGCGATCTCCTCATACACCTTGATCAGGTCCAGATGACCGTCAATAAAGGTCCTGGCTTTCTTCTTGTAATCGAGGTCGGCGGCGTGCAATTTCTTTCTCAGCGCCACATGCTCTTCCTGCCGCCGGCTGCGCTCTGCACCGATAGCGGCGTCAATGGCCTTGGTCTTGTCGACGATCTCATTGGCGATCGCCGTCGCTCTCTCCAGCGCCCCCTGCCCAACCTCCTGGGCCTGGGTGACACTGGCGTGCAGGCCCGGCAGGCGATCCTTGAGTCTTTTGACTTTCAGCGCATAGTCGGCACGTCGCGCCCGCAGCTGCGAATCGGCGAAGACATCCGACAGGTAGCGACTCATGCCCGGTCCCCCCCCGCGCACACGAAACTCCGGCGCTACCTCCCAGAGATCCTGGCCATTGTTCTTCAGTTCCAGTCCTTTTATCGGCCTCCCAAGATGATCGAGGATGACCACATTGCCGCCCTCGGCGGGCTCTACATTGGCCCATCCGTACCCACGCAGGCGAGCCGGCACTTTTGCATACCAGCGCCCCCCGACCACTACGATGCCTTGGGGCGCTGGCGTTGTGACCACCTGCCCGCGTCCGGCCTGCTCGGTGCTCAGGAAACGCTCCAGCAATCGACGCGAGTCACCCGATACCGGGGTAGAGAAATCCAGCACGCTGTCACTGATGGCGCTGGCCGCACCCGGCCCGATGGGTGGTTTGATCACTGCGCTGACTTCAAGAGCACCCGGCCGGGAGACGATCGCATGGTGCTCGAAGGGTTTTACCGCTGTACCGGCGCCCGGTGAAAGACGCTGGATCAGCAAGGCCACTGCCAGATTGATGAGCAGGTTGTAGGTGAAGTCCTTGGCCGGCTCGCTGTCGCCGCTCGCCAGTGGCTCAAGGGCCTCCAGAACTGCGGTTTCCACCACTAACAACCAGCCAACGGCAGCTGCAGGTCCGCTGACAAAGGGTAATACCGTGTTAAGCACGCTATTGAAGATGATCAAGCCCATCTCTTTCAGCGTATTCCAGCGGTACTCGGCATTGGACAGCGTCTGTTCGTCAGCCAACTGGGCCAGGACGTTGGCGTTGGCTTCATACAAATGAGCCAGCACCTTGTCGTCGAGCTGCTGCAGATCGAATCGGGCGGGAGCCGATGGCCATAGCTGCGTTTCGAATATGATTCCCACCGGGTGGGGTTCCAGAAAACCGCCATTGTCATAGATTTTCCGTGCATCGGGCGCCAACCAGTCGAGGATGCTTTGCTGCAACGATGGATTGGACTTGCTTTGCGCGACCGACACCAGCGCAGGTCGAGGGTCGTTGCTGACGATCTCAGCCATCAAGGCATCGAGCGAAGCAAACTCGATCAATGGTTCGGGGTACAGCGGCCGATACAGCACATGGGGCCCGGCCGTCACATCAGCGGGGCCAAACACAAACATATCGGCAACCACATGCGTGTGGTTCGATACGTCGGTCTTGAAGGCCAGGGTCCTGGCCAGCATCACTTGCCCGCTCACACGCCGAGCTTGCGGATCCGGCTCCATGTTGGCCGCCACACAGCGATACCCGGCATCAGTGAACCCTGAGCGCTTCCTGATCCTGTTCTCCAGTGCCAGCATCGGTAATTGAATGCGCAATTGGTCGCTGAACAGCTTTTCGCGCTCGGCTCGCTGTACCGGATCATCGAGCAGTAGCCTTTTGACTTCATCGGGGTAGTTATTGCCGATATCGGCATCGCGAATCAGTTCCCTGACGGTGTCGAGGGTCATCCAGGCCGGTGCCGCCGAACCGTCCTTGCGCTTGAACTCAGAGACCAGGAATGGCACGCCGGCAAGGTTGTTCAACGCTCGATGAGTCAGGCTGAGGGTTTCACTGGTAAACCGTCCGGTTCCTGGCCCTACGATCACCAACAAACCGTCTTCATTGCGATACTGAGTGATGTCGATCTGGTCTGGATCCACCGCCTCGCCGTACGCGGCCATCCCGTCCTGCAGGACTTCCCGGGCGAATTGCTCAGCCGTACGAATCCCGTGGCTGTACTCCTGCCCCTTGCTCGCCAACTGGAGGGCGGCCAGGCGAAACATGTAGCGACTGTACTCCTGGGTCTCGGCGGGCGTGGCCAGTTCTATCCAGTCAGGCAACTGGCTGCCGACTTCGCTGTACAGTACTTGCTCATACGCACCGGGGTTCTGCTTGAGCAAATGGGGAGCCAGATCCGTCAGACTCGCATAGCGCTCCTCCAGCACTTTCAGGTCCTGGCCTTCGAATACCCCGAAGAAGCTCAAGCTTTCAAGTTGATTATTGAGTAGCGCCTGGGCCTGAGTCACAAAGACATCGCCGAACGACTCATAGGGTTGCAACTCAAGCACACTGAGTTCCTGCCTGCGTCCCCATTTGTCGCCCTCTGAATCAGCGAAGGCCTGCCATGTGTCGTAAGTCTCGATAACGCCGCTGGTGCTGAACCCCATCACAATGTCCCGCGTCGATACCGTGCGCACGGCTACCAGATCAAACGCCAGGTGAGCTTTGTGAGTACGTCCGGTCCGGGCGTGATAGTCGATGAGGAAAACCCGCGTGCAGTCTGGCCCGTAACGAGCCACTCGGTCCTCCTTGATGGGGCAACGAATGACTTGCAGGACGGTATCGACCTGCCCGGCATCCAGAAACGCACCGCTGCCCGAAGGCCCCATGCTGACCAGCAATGCGCTTCTGAGGACATCGCCGAGCCATTGCCAGCGGCTGGTGCCGTCAACCGCCGGCTCATTCCAGTAATCCGTCAGCGCCTGCTGCAATGCAGCAAGCATGACCCTGGGCAGTCGTCGCAAGAGGTCTTCGACTTCGCGCATTTCGACGGCGAGCCGCCTGTTTTGCCCGTCGCTCAGAAAGTGATCATGGGTGAACGTCAATTCGGCCCTTGCAGTAATGGCGTGAATCATCACCTCGAACAGCGGTGTTGTGGTGTAACCGTCGATCCACGGACCCTCGAGCGCGACAAAGTGACTGCTGTCGCCCTCCCCCTCAAGTGCAGCCCGGTTTGCGCTGACCCAGTTGGGTGAGTTGAGCGAGGTCGTCAACACGTCGATATTCAGCCCGGGGTACCGATTATTCAGTGCCGCGCCGAACTGTTTCAGGGCCGCCGTGACCACTATCGGTCGCCCCTTGAACTCTTCATATACCGCCTGCGCCAAGGTGTCGGAAACGTCCTCGGGTGTTGCGCGACTGTCTGTCATTTCAGCATCCTGTTGTCATGGAATGAGCAGCAGGCACCCTGGCCTGCCTCAACCGGATGTAATGCGGTTTCACTGAAGAACGTGCGGTAACTAAGTATCCTCACCCATAGCTTCACAAAACTTTCACATGAACTTACAGATACTTGTAAACACTGTTGACGCTCGATTTTCGAGCGTTTTTTTTGTCACTGGCGCTCAACACTTTCAGTGGTTGAAGTCATTAATCAGCTGGAGCGCTGAATGGCGATGTTTAAACGCAGCAGTACGCCTGCAAAAGGGTTTGATTGGGCAGGCTTGGGCTGGCTGTTCCTGTTCTTCTGGTATTTTTCCGGCATCACCCAACTATTGATCCTGTTGACCGGAACCTCCGGGTTCACCGGTTTCCGCCAGGCCTTCGTGATGTCCGCCATCTGGCTCGCGCCGATGCTGCTGTTCCCGGCCCGTACGCGCCTGCTCGCGGCGGTGATTGGCGTGGTGCTCTGGGCCTGTTCGATGGCTAGCCTGGGTTACTTCTTCATCTACCAGCAGGAGTTCTCGCAGAGCGTCATCTTCATCATGTTCGAGTCGAACGTCTCGGAAGCCGGCGAGTACATGACGCAGTACTTTGCCTGGTGGATGGTGGCCGCATTCCTCGCGCACACCGCCGCGGCCCTGTTCCTCTGGAGCCGCCTGCGCCCGGTTTACCTGCCGCGCGGCAAGGCCTTGCTGGCAGCCACGGCAATCCTGGTCGCGGTCATTGGCTACCCGCTGGTCAAGCAGACCGCGCGCACCGGCAGCCTGGCCGCCGGCTACGAAAAATTCGAAACCCGCATCGAACCGGCGGTGCCATGGCAGATGCTGGTTGCCTATCGCCGCTACGGCGAAACCCTGGCCAGCATGCAAGGCATGCTCGACAACGCCAGCCAGGTCCCGCCGCTGCACAACTTCAAGGACTCGATGGCCGGCCAGCCCGCGACCCTGGTCCTGGTGATCGGTGAATCGACCAACCGCCAGCGCATGAGCCTGTACGGCTATCCACGGCAAACCACGCCGGAGCTGGACAAGCTCAAGGACCAACTGGCGGTGTTCGACAACGTCATCACCCCGCGCCCCTACACCATTGAAGCGCTGCAACAGGTACTGACCTTCGCCGACGAAGAGAACCCGGACCTGTACCTCAAGACCCCATCGTTGGTCAGCGTGATGAAGCAGGCCGGCTACAAGACCTACTGGATCACCAACCAGCAGACCATGACCAAGCGCAACACCATGCTTACCACGTTCTCCGAGCAGGCGGATGAGCAGGTCTACCTGAACAACAATCGCAACCAGAACGCCCGCCAGTACGATGGTGACGTGCTGGAGCCCTTCACCAAGGCCCTGGCCGACAGTGCGCCGCGTAAATTCATCGTGGTGCATCTGCTGGGCACCCACATGAGCTACCAGTACCGCTATCCTGCGACCTACGACACCTTCAAGGACCGTCAGGGCGTGCCGCCCGGGGTCAGCGACGACCAGTTGCCAACCTACAACAGTTACGACAACGCGGTGCGTTACAACGACTTCGTGGTCTCGAGCCTGATCAAGGACTACGCCAAGACCGATCCAAACGGCTTCTTGTTGTACCTCTCCGACCACGGCGAAGACGTGTTCGACTCGGCGGGTCACAACACCCTGGGCCGTAACGAGTCCAAACCCACTGCCCCCATGTACACCATTCCGTTCATGGCCTGGGCTTCGCCGAAATGGCGGGCAAACCACGCCTGGGATTTTGCCGGCGACTTGCAGCGGCCCTACAGCAGTTCGCACCTGATCCACACCTGGGCGGACCTGGCCGGCTTGAGCTTCGACGAACTGGACCACAGCAAGAGCCTGGTCAGCGACAGCTTCAAGGCGCGCCCGCTGTTGATTGGCAACCCCTACGAACGTGAGCAGAAAGCGCTGATCGACTTCAGCCTGATGAAGCCCAAGGCGCCTACCGCGGCCGTCGTTACCCAATAAGTGAACCCTGCGGGGGCCGGTTCCGGCCCCCCGTTTTTGCTGGCCATGAGCCTTCGCGAAAGCCCCTCGAATAAAATAGATTAATAATTATTCGCATTTAAGCTAAATTTTTTGATTCACCTTCGTCTTTGAGCAAACGGAAATTTTCCATCGAAGACAAGGAGTCGGCTGCGATGTTCGCGCCTATTACCCGTTCCATGACCTTGACCCTGGGCCTGTGCAGTCTCGCCCTGTGCCCTTCCGCCCATGCGGACACCAAGCCGGATAAACAGCAGGAGCCTGCCGCCAAGGCGCTCGAGCTGGATACCACCAACGTCAATGCAGTGGGTCTGGGTACCACCACTGAAAACACCGACTCCTACACCACCGGTGCAATGAGTACGGCGACACGGCTCAACCTTTCCATCAAGGAAACCCCGCAGTCGGTCTCGGTGGTCACTCGTCAGCAGATGGACGACTTCAAGCTCACCACCCTGTCCGAGGCCATGAGCCAGACCACCGGCGTGGTGGTCCAGCACAACGACTCCGACCGGGTCAGCTATTCCTCGCGCGGCTACTCGATCAACAACTTCCAGATCGATGGCATGCTCAACACCTTCGGGCGCATGAAGTCCGACTCGGACACCATCATCTACGACCGCATCGAAGTGGTCCGCGGCGCCACCGGCCTGACCACCGGTGCGGGCGACCCTTCGGCCACCATCAACATGGTGCGCAAGCGTCCGACCGCTCAATGGGAAGCCAAGACCGGCGTCAGCGGCGGCAGCTATGACGATTACTACAGCTACGTCGATGTTGGTGGCCCGCTGGCGTTCGACGGCCGCCTGCGTGGCCGCAGCGTGCTGGCCTACCGTGACAGCAAATCGTTCCGTGACCATTACCAACTGCAACGGGAAGTCGGCTACGGGATCCTCGAAGCGGACCTCACCGATGACACCGTGCTGGCGGTGGGTTACGACTATCAGGACAAACAGGTCCAGGGCACGTCCTGGGGCACGGTGCCGTACTGGAAATCCAACGGCGACAAGGCCAACCTGTCGCGTTCGACCAACATGGCGACCAAATGGAGCTCCTGGCCCCTGAAGGACAAGACCGCCTTCGCCAACCTTGACCAGAACCTGGGCAATGGCTGGCACATGAAGGGCGCCTATACCTACCGTGAGAGTGACACCGACGGCAAGGTCTACTACGGCGGTGGCGGTTACCCCAACGACGACCGCAGCGGCATGGTCGCCTACCGCAGCCACATGAAGGGCGAGCAGAAGATGGAAGTCTATGACTTCAACTTCGCCGGCCCCTATCAGTTGCTCGGACGCGAACACGAGCTGATGATCGGCTACGGCGAAGCCGAGCGCAGCGCGTCCAACCCGTACCTGGTGTCTGCGCCGACGCCAGCGGGCTACGACAACATTGCCGACTGGAAGTACATGGGCAACATCGCCAAGTTCCGCGACACCGACACCGGTATCGAAGGCTCGAACGACAGCACCAAGCAAAAAGCCGGTTACCTGGCCACCCGCCTGAGCCTGGCCGAGCAGTGGCATGCGGTCCTGGGCAGCCGTTATGGCAGCTGGAAAACCGACAGCAACTCCTACAGCTTCAACGACCAGAACCAGCGCACCGGCAACGACCACAGCAGCCAGACCCAAAACGACGTCTTCACCCCGTACGCCGGCTTGCTGTACGACATTACCCCTGAGTACACGGCGTATGTCAGCTACACCGACATCTTCAAGCCGCAGACCGAGCGTGATTCCAGCCGTAAGTACCTGGACCCGATTGTCGGCCAGAACTACGAACTGGGGCTCAAGGGTAGCTTGCTCGATGAGCGCCTGAACGTCGCCACGGCGGTGTTCTGGAGCAAACAGGACAACGTCGCTGAATTGGATGACTCGGTGCGACCGGACCCAACCACCGGTGAAGACTTCTACAAGTCCGGCGGCAAGGGCAACAAGGTCAACGGTTTCGAGGCTGAAGTATCGGGCGAGGTGATGCAGGACTGGAACATGACGGCCGGCTACACCTACACCCATTCGAAAAACGGTGAAGGTGAGCGCAACAACACCAACCAGCCATTGAACATGCTGCGCATCTCGACGGCGTATCGCCTGCCGGGTGAATGGAATGCGCTGACGGTGGGGGGTGCAGTGAACTGGCAGAGCGATATCTACGAATTCGCCAGCCGCCCCGTTGGACGTGACGCCGATGGTGACATCGTGACCAAGGAAACCCGGATCAACCAGAACAGCTATTCGGTGGTCAAGCTGATGTCGCGCTACGAGTTCGACAAGCACCTCACCGCATCGTTGAACGTCGACAACCTGTTCGACGAGAAGTACTACGACAACGTCGGCTTCTACAACGGCGTGTTCTGGGGTGACCCGCGCACCGTCACCTTGAGCCTGGACTACAAGCTCTAACCCTCACGTACTGCAGGAGCGCCGTCCGGCGCTCCTGCACGTTACAGCGGCTTGGTCCAGAACAGCATCCGCCCGTGGTCCGGATCGAACATGCCGGGGGCGAAGCCAAATTTGTCATACGCCGCCTGTGCAACGGCGTTGCCTTCCAGTACTTCCAGGGTGATCTTGCAGCAGCCACGCTGACGGGCAATCTCCTCGACCTTGAGCAACATCTTCTGACTCAGCCCCAGACCGCGAAACTTGCCGACCACCGCAACGTCATGGACGTTGACCAGCGGGCGACAGGCAAAGGTCGAAAACCCTTCGAAACAATTCACCAAGCCGGCCGGCTCACCATTGACGAAAGCCAGGACGCTGAACGCATGGGGACGCTTGGCCAATTCACCGGGTAATTGCTGCAATACGTCGGCGGGCAACGGGGCGCCACTGCCCATCGGGTCTTGCGCATAGTGGTCCAGCACTACGCCTATGGCTTCGGCGTGAGTTGGGTTGCTGTAGCTGGCCTGGAGTACCAGGATGTCTGCGGATTCCATTTCCTTCCTCGATCGAACAATAAGCGGGCATCCCTGCGGCTAGCGCCCGGGGCAATCGACATTACCCTGTGACGCGCGCCCGGACAACAGTGGCATCAGCCCTGGGCCTGGGCAAACCGCCGCAACTGCATCTCCTTCAAACGGCTCAAGGTGCGGCGAAAGGCAAACTCCAGGTAGCCCTCGGTATACAGCTGATCCATCGGCACCTGCGCCTCCAGATACAACGGGACCTTGCGGTCGTAGCACTCATCGACCAAGGCAATGAAACGCCGCACGCTGTCATCGTGGACGGACAGCTGCGGCAACTCGCGATCACCGGCAGCGACACGGGCACTGCCATCTTCGGTACCGCGGGCAATCCGCCCAGGTCGTTGCCGGGCACTGAGATTAGGCACTTCGCTGATCAAAATAGCGCTGAAGCGATCACACAGCGCCATGAAATCCATGGCGGCCAACGGTTGCTCGCAGAGGTCGGCATAACGGCACCAGAGCACCTTGTCACTGGCCTGGACCACCGCCACCGTACGGTAACCGATAGTCACCGGCGCGCTGGACACCGGCTGGCCCGCGGTCAGCTCGGCAAAGACCTGACTCAGACCCCCGGGCTCACCTGCTTCGCTGACCCAATAGCGCTGCAAATTCACCCCCGGATGCAAGCGGTGATCCTCACCGCCGTCCACCGCCACCACCTGCATATGCGCCTGGATCGCGGCAATCGCCGGCACAAAACGGTCACGGTTGAAGCCATCCGCATACAACTGCTCGGGCGGCTGGTTGGACGTGCAAACCAACACCACGCCTTCATCGAACATCACCTGGAACAACCGGCCGAGGATCAGCGCGTCACCAATATCATTGACGAACAGCTCGTCAAAACACAGCACCCGCACCTCCCGGCTCAACTCCCGGGCCAACGCCCGCAGCGGGTCGGCGGTGCCGGTCAGTTGAAACGAACGCTGATGCACCCAGGCCATGAAATGATGAAAATGCTGCCGGCGCGCCGTAACCCGCAGGGTCTGGTAGAACTGATCCATCAACCAGGTCTTGCCCCGCCCCACCGGCCCCCACAGATAAACCCCAGTGATCGGCGCCTGGCCTTGATGCAGGGCCTGGTGACACTCCTGCAACGCCAACACTGCGCGTTCCTGCGCAGCGTCGACAACAAAGCCCTGCTGACGGATGGCCGATTGATAAGCGCTGAGGGGTGAGTCGAAGGTCATGGCTGCCTGGGGTCAGTGCGCAAAAACCGGAGTATCGCATGCCCTCAGGGATAATCCGCCAGATGCCAGGTAGAGACCGGCCGTAAGGGCTGAACCCTAATCAGCCATCACCGCACCAACGGATATACCCACAAACTTCAACGCTTTAGTGCCTTGGCACTTCTGGCCGCCCCCCCTTTCTGGCATCCTGCGCCTCCATTTTCTGACCTGGCCTTAATGGCACTCTCCCCGTGACCTCATCTGACCACGCAAAAACTGCCCTGCGTTCCGACCTGATCTACGGCCTTTACGACCGCCCACACTTCACTGCGACCGTGTTTGCCGCGCTGCAGCACGTACTGGCAAGTTTCGTCGGGATCATCACCCCGACCCTGATCATGGGCAGCGCCCTGGGGCTGCAGAGCGAAATCCCCTACCTGATCAGCATGGCGCTGTTCGTTTCCGGCCTCGGCACTTTTGTCCAGGCACGCCGATTCGGCCCGGTCGGTTCCGGCCTGCTGTGCCTGCAAGGCACCAGCTTCTCGTTTATCAGCGTGATCCTCAGCGCCGGCTTCATGGTCAAGGCGCGGGGTGGCGGCACCGATGAAATCCTCTCGACGATTTTCGGCGTGTGTTTTTTTGCCGCGTTCATCGAGGTGGTGCTGAGCCAGTTCATCGGCAAGCTGCGCATGCTGATCACCCCGGTCGTCACCGGCACCATCATCACCCTGATGGGCCTGTCGCTGATCAAGGTCGCCATGACCGACATCGCCGGCGGCTTTGGCGCGACTGACCTGGGTGGCGCCCACCATTTACTGCTGGCCGCCCTGGTGCTGGGCACTATCGTGGTACTGAACCGGGTCGACGTGCCATTCCTGCGCCTGGGGGCCATCGTCATCGGCCTGACCCTGGGTTACCTGGTGGCCTGGTTGATGGGCGACGTCGACTTCGCCAACATGACCGCCGTGCCCCTGATGAGCGTGCCGGTGCCGTTCAAGTACGGGTTTAATTTCGACTGGGTGGCGTTCATTCCGATCGCGGTGATTTTTCTGGTCTCGCCCCTGGAGGCCGCGGGCGACCTGACAGCCAACTCGATGATCTCGCAACAACCGGTCAAGGGCCCGCTGTACATCCGCCGGATCAAGTCCGGGCTATTGGCCGACGGTCTCAACTCGGCGATGGCCGCGGTATTCAACAGCATGCCGATGGTGACCTTCGCCCAGAACAACGGGGTGATCCAGCTGACCGGCGTCGCCAGCCGCTATGTGGCGTTTTTCATCGCCGGCCTGCTGGTATTGCTGGGGCTGTTCCCGATGATTGGCGCAGTGTTGCAACTGATGCCCAAGCCGGTACTGGGCGGCGCTGAACTGGTGATGTTCGGCACGGTGGCCGTGGCCGGAATCAAGATCCTCGCCGAGGCCGGGCTGCACCGGCGCAACATGCTGATCGTGGCGATCTCCCTGGGCATGGGCCTGGGTGTCGCGGCAGTGCCGGAAGTGCTGCGTGAGTTGCCCAAGGCGTTGCACAACATTTTCGAGTCACCGATCACCGTCGGTGCGTTGTGCGCTATCGTGCTGAATATCTTTTTGCCCGAGGAGTTCATCGAGCTGGAAGAAGACGACTTCGACCCCGAGGCCTCGATTCTCCAGGTCATGGAAAACCCCGATGTCAGCCACCCGGGTGAACCGCTCAAGCCCGCGGCGGTCGCATCCTTGAAGCGCTAACCCGCTGGTGGGTCGAGCCGCTGGCGGTTCGACCCTTGTTGATGAGAACCCCTCTATGCGCCGATTCATCGTTGCCGGCCTTGCCCTGTTGCTGCTCAGCCTGAGTGGCTGCGCGCTGTTTCCCGATCGCGACCCGTTGAACGTCAACGTGGTCGGCCTCGAGCCGCTGCCAAGCCAGGGCCTGGAGGTGCGATTTGCGGTCAAGATCCGCCTGCAGAACCCCAACGACAATCCGATCGACTACAACGGCGTGGCCCTCAACCTTGAGGTCAACGGCCAACCACTGGCTAGCGGCGTCAGTGACCAGCAAGGCTCGATCCCCCGCTTCAGCGAGGCGCTGATCAGCGTGCCGGTGAGCATTTCGGCGTTCTCGGTGATGCGCCAGACCCTGGGGCTGAGCCAGACCCAGTCCCTGGACAACCTGCCCTACGTGCTGCGCGGAAAATTGGCGGGCGGCCTGTTCGGCACCCAGCGTTTTGTCGACAGCGGCCAATTGAGCCTGGCCGGCCCAACTGCCGGTGCCCGCTGACGTCGCGCGCCGATCACACCAAGGAGGTGGATTGCTACATGGCCCCATACCCCACGCTGTACACCAAGCGTTTGATTCTCAAGCCGCTGGAACTCGCCGATGCCCCGGCCATCCAGCAGCAGTTCGCCCACTGGGACGTGGTGCGCTACCTCAATGCCCTGGTGCCCTGGCCGTACCCAGCGGACGGAGCCCTGGTCTACCTGCGTGACATCGCCCTGCCGGCGATTGCCCGAGGCGAGGAATGGCATTGGTCGATTCGCTTGAAGTCGGCCCCCGAGCAACTGATCGGCAACATCAGCCTGATGGACGAACAGGACAATAACCGTGGTTTCTGGCTGGGCACTGCATGGCAGGGCCAGGGGCTGATGGCCGAAGCGTCGGCCGAGGTCACTCGCTACTGGTTCCAGGACCTTGGGCGCGAGCTGATGCGAGTGCCCAAGGCCTCGCCCAACCTGGCGTCACGCCGACTCTCGGAACGCAGCGGCATGCGCCTGATCCGGGTCGATGAAGGCAACTTCGTCGGCGGTCGCTACGCCACAGAAACCTGGGAAATCACCCGCGAGCAGTGGCAGCGCCTGTAGGAGCGAGTGCCCGCTTGCGGCGTGCTCGCGATGGACCCGAGAACACCGCGCTGCCAACCCGCAGCGTTTACTTGGCCGCCATCAGGCGATTGACTTCGCTGCGCACCATGTTGGCGTATTCCGGCGGCGACATGGCGTCCAGCTCCGCGCGGACCCATTCTGCCCATTTGCCTTTGCGCTTGGAGCGCTCACCGAACAGACGGGCCGCTTCACCCTTGGATTTGCCCAGGTTGCTCTGCCAGAGGTCGAACAGACGGGACTTTTCATCTTCAAGCGCGGCGCGCTCGGCAAGGGGCTTGTCGGCCAGATTGAAGCTCATGGGAGTTACCTGCTGCATAAAATAGGCGACATCTTACACTGTAGGTGGAAATCTCCGGCGACGGATTTACCCGGACCAAGGGCCATCGCAGAAAAAATCTGCAACTTTTACCTGCCGCCTACACTCCATTGTTCACTGTCCCTTTACCCTGCAAGGAGTTACCCGATGGCCCGAAAAACTGCCGCCCAGGCTCACGAAGAGCAAATCAAGGATCAGGCGTTCAGTGAGCTGCAAGCGCTGATCGAAGAGTCGGAAAAGCTCCTGAAAAGCAGCGCCGCCCTGGTCGGCGAGGAAGCCGAGACCCTGCGCGGGCAAATTGCCCTGAAACTGCAGCAGGCTCGCGACTCGGTCACCAGCGTGCGTGAACGCACCCAACCGGTGGTCGAGGCCACTGAAACCTACATCGGCGGGCATCCTTGGCAAACTGTGGCGATCTCCGCCGGGTTTGGCCTGGTGGTGGGGTTGTTGTTGGGGCGCCGTTGAGTCCCGCAAGACTTCGTTGATGGAGGTGCAGGAGCAAGGCTCGGCTTTGCGGTGATGCATCGCGAGCAAGCTTTGCTCCTACACGTATAGGGACCCTGTGGTTGATAGCCAGCCGGTTCCGGCAAATCAGCAGGTCAGTCCTCTGCCAGGCTGTGCAACTGCGCCAGGATTTCATCGTCCAGCACTATGCCGGCCGACTCAGCTTTACGCCGCTCGCGATGGCGACGGTCACCCGGCAGTCGGTGCAAACCGACTGCATGCATCTGCCGCACCAACTCCTGGCTTCTCTCGGCAAAGTTCTGCCCCGCTGCCTTGCTCGGGTCGATGACGATCAGCAACTGCCCGGTCCATGGGGTTTTGGCGCCAGGGTGGTTGGACCAGTCGAACTCGAACGAAAAATTGCCCCCCGTCAATGCCGCCGCCAGCAACTCGACCATCATCGACAGCGCCGAACCTTTATGACCGCCAAACGGTAACAACGCACCGCCCTCGAGTATCGCTTTCGGGTCGGTAGTCGGCTGGCCCAGGCTGTCCACCCCCATGCCAGGAGGCAAGCGCTCGCCCTTGCGTGCAGCGATTTGCACATCGCCGTGGGCGATGGCGCTGGTGGCCAGGTCGAAGACGATCGGCTCGGCATCCGCCCGTGGCGCGGCAAACGCAATCGGGTTGGTGCCAAACAGTGGGCGGTCGGCGCCATGGGGCACCACGCAGGTCATGCTATTGACCACGCTGAGCGCAACCAGCCCCTCATAGGCAAAGGGCTCGACGTCCGGCCAGAGCGCCGCAAAGTGATGGGAATTGCGGATCGCCATGACCGCGATCCCGGCGCTGCGGGCTTTCTCCACCAGTAATTCGCGGCCAGCAGCCAAAGCCGGCTGGGCGAAGCCGTTTTGCGCATCGACCCGCACGAACCCCGAGGCGACATCTTCCACCACGGGTACCGCCTGGCCATTGACCCAGCCGCTTTTAAGCGTCGAGACATATCCCGGAATGCGGAACACCCCATGGCTGTGGGCGCCATCACGCTCGGCCCCGGCACAGTTGTTGGCCAGCACCGCGGCGACTTCGGGACTGGTGCCATGGCGCAGAAAAATCCCTTGCAGAAGATTCACCAGTGCTGGGTACGACACCGCATGTGAGCCAGCTTGATCGTGTGACACAGACATCTGAAGCTCCAGATTTTTTATTGGAGGGGGCAACAGCGCGGGGGATCCTGAGGCGCTGATTAAACACCCCTTGACGCGCCCGCTGTCAACCGTCGAAAGGCGATCCGCAGCCCACTAACTATCTACCGCCCTGCGCCGTCTCGGCCAACTTAGCCTTGGACTTTCCCCCAGCGACTGAAAATCGTCGCGTCACACCGAGACCAACACCATGACTGACCAGCTCCTACCGCTGTTTTTCCCTGAAGCCCTGCAAGACATCAAAGTCCTCAGCCCAAGGTTACGGGCCCTGGATTTCACCCTCGCGGACCTGGCCTGGTTGCGCAGTGTAGAACTCGCCAGCCACACGATACGTGCGGCGCAGCCCGACCCCATGACCGTCGAGTCCATCGCGCTCAAGGTCAAGGACCGCGAGCCACAGCCCCTGGCCGGCAGCTTCATGCTGCACCCGACCCCGGTTGACCATAAGGCTGTGCTGTACACGCCCTACGGCGGGTTGCAGAAGTTCGACAACCCTCGTGCCGTGATTCAGGCACTACAAGAGTCGCTCAAGGCCCCCGGCAAGCGGCTGGAACTGTTGCGCTTCCTGCCCATCGCCTGGCGTGAAGCATGGCCCAAAGACAACAGCGTCAGCCTGAGCCATGCGGTCATCGACGACCTGGTGTTCGAGCACCAGTCGCGACAATTCGCGGCCAGCCAGGGCAACAACCTCAGCCTGATGCGCGAACAACTTGAACAATTGCCCACCTTGAGCCACTTGCTTGAACAATTGCTCGACCGTGAACTGGGTAGCGCGCTCCCCGGCCTGGATCAGCGCCAAAGCCGTGTCGATTTCTTCGCGCTTGGCACTGAAGGTCAACGAAGCAAGGTCGACAGCAAACCCTTGACCCAGGCTCTGCTTGATTTTTTCCTGCAGCGCGCATGGCCTGCGGGCCTTAGCCGGCAGTTTGCCAATCCGCGCCTGGCGCCAACTGCCGATGACCCTGCCCCCTGGGAAAAAGCAGTCAAGACCATCGCCCAAGGGCTGGCGCCCATGTTGGCCGAGCGATTACGCAGCTATTGGGCAGCGGACGCCGCGGTCGTCGGTACGCGCCAGGTTTTTTTTGCCCAGGCCATGCGTGACAAGGCGCGCCTCGACCTGCTGCGCAAGCGCCAGGATGCAATCCTTGACCCCGAACAGCATCAGGCCCTGGTGGCACTGCTCGAACGTGCGGACACCCCCGCCAACTACGACGCCGAACAGTTACAGGCAGAAACCGTGCGCCTGTGGGAGCACCCTGAGCACTTTGTGGAACCGGCCAGCACACTGATGCTGAGCAACCGCAGCAATGCGTACCTGTATAGCCAGCCCCTGGGCCTGCAAGTGCTGGGGAACTACGCCGAGCTGAAACAGACCGTGCAACGCATGGTCACCAGCAGCGGGCATGAAGATCAGGTCTACAGCCTGTTGAGCCTGCCGGAGCGCAACCTGCTGCTGCGCCTGGAGCAGCCCCAAGTGTCTGGCGAACCGCTGTTCGGCAGCCTGTTCCAGCGCCTGGTAGCGGACATCATCAGCAAGCAACAGCAGAGCATCAGCCACGCATTGGATGTATTTCGCAACAGCGAAGGGGCGATCGACCTGCCGGCATTGTTCGATCAGTCACTGGATGTGCGCGTCATGCTCGACAGCGCGTTGCTGGAGTCGGCTGATCAGCAGCGCTGGAGTCTGCGGCCGTTGATCAGCGGTGAGCATCACCCCTCCATCGTGGTGACGGACAGGGCCAAGCTGCACCTCAAGTCCCTGCGCAGCGTACTCGACTCCCTGACTGCAAAATTCGCCACGTTCCCCGCGGACAACCTGGCACTCCAGCAAACCTTCCTCGAAGGTCTCAAGCCCGACCTCGGCCACGCCCTGGCGGTCGGTATTCGCGGCGAAGCCGCTCTGCGCCAACTGCTCAGTACGTTCAGTGCGTACGACAAGGCCATCGTCGACACTGCGCTCAATCCCGATGCCGCAACCAGACGACAACGCCACGCGTTACGCGGCTTCCGGCCCGATGCCTGGTCGTTGACCCTGCACTGCACGGGCGAGCCTGACCTGATGCCGCTGGCCAATTGTTTGCTGCTGACCGAACGGGGTGGCATGGACCCATCACACTCGGGACGGGCCATCCTCTGGACGCCGGCACAAGGGCTGGAGGCCTTCGCTTCCATCACCCACGCCCAGCTCGAACTGTGCCAGCGCTTGCTCGATGAAGGTGCGCGCCAGGGGCTGCTTGAAAACCTGACGCGTGACCTCTATCGCCCTCATCGTCACTACACCCTGGGACCATTGCGCCTGATTGAAGGCCATGTACTGCAGGAGCGTCAGCAATCGGCGATCAACCACTTCATCGCCGCACGCCGGCATACCCGCGCACTCGGACTGTCGGACGCCAGCGTACGCGCGGATTTCGTACGGCATAAATTGTCGCCCACGCCGCTCAATCTCGAACATGCCATGCAGATTGCCCAGGCAATCATCACCCGTGGCTCATTACCCGCTTGGCTCGGCGCTGCCTCTCTCGGACAACTGCAGCAGCATGCCGAATTGCTGGAGCAGTTTCGTCTCAGCCTTGACCCCGGAAGCGATTACCTGGATGACCTGCAACCCTTTTCAGCCTACGTCTGCGAGCGCCTCAAGCAACTGCTTGGCGCGCGATTCCCTGGAGTCGAGCTTGACCCCGATCAGTTGCAGGTGACGCCTACACTGGCCTTGACCGGCCCGGTACAGACCCTGAGTGAATTCGCACTCAACCCCACCCATGTGCTGCATGACGCCGGTTTCGCGATCACTTCGGGCAGTGCCCTGGCGCTCCCCGCGCAGGTAACTGCCAGTGAAATCAGAAAGCTGTTGCTACAACTGGACATCAAGACCGCCTACCGTGAACGACTGAACCGGCACCTGAGCGGTAACACCAGCGCGGTCCTCAAGCGCCAGCAATGTTTCGTCCGGCAGTTACCCTGGCAGTTACTGCTGCACGCCCACGCACTGAACCTGCAGGGTGCACTCTCCGAGCAAGGCTTGGCCCTGGTCGAGCAAGTGCTGGACATGCCGGATGCATTGGCGCGCGCCAGCGTCAGCGAGGCCAAGGCGATCGTCCGGCCCCTTGAACTGATCGCTACCGAAGGTGCCTCTGCCGTCAAGGCGTTGGGGTTGTACCTGATCGGCGAACCCGAGAGCGGCCCGCAGATTCTCTATGCGCCCTATGACAAACACCTGGGCTTGAGCGAGTTTGAAAACGCTGCGAGCGTGGTGGCTGCGATCAACCACCCGGGGCCGCTGCAGGATTTGCTGCTGCGCCGCTTACCCGACCCGCACAAGGCGACCTACCAGAACCTGCTGGCTAGCGGCCCCGACAGCGATATCCAGCTCGCCTGCCAGCCGATCCAGGGCAACCTGCTGCATCGCTTGTTCAGCGACAACAGCGTTCTGCTGTCACACCTGCTGGGCAGTCAGGGCGAACGTGGCGCGCTGGCCGATTGGGACGCGCTCAAGGCTCTGTTCGCCAAGGGTTTGAAATACGGCGGTAGTTTTTTGCCGGGCAAACTGGCGATTCCCCTAGCGCTCTGGCAAAGCTACACATCCTTCAAGGAGTCGGCCGAGGCCTTGCAGGATCATCACTGGAGGAGCGTGCTGCCGAGTTTTATCAACGGTGTTGCGCAACTGGTGAGGCTCGGCAAGTTGTTGCATGTCCCCGAAGGGGTGCGCCGCGAGACCCAGGCCATCGACCTCTGCGCGCCCGTGCGGACCCGGCTGCAGCCGTTCGAAGCCACGCACATGACCCTCTCCGGCAAGCGCGCTGCCGATGGCAGCTACCCCTTGGCTGTCGGGAAGCACTATGCCCCGGTGGAGGGCAAGGTCTACCAAATCAGCAAGCAAGCCATCGCTCCGCGCATCATCGAGGCCACGCACCAGGGACCCTATGTCCTGAACCAGGGTAGCCAATGGCTGCTGGACCCTGATGTGCATAGCATTCACTACGGCAAGGCGCTGTCGAAACTGCACAGCAAACTGGTAACCCGGCACCAGGTACGCAGGCTCATCAATATCGAGGCCCGGGGCATGGAATCGATCCGCCAACTGTTCCCGGAAAAAGCCAGGCAGATCGTGCAAGCACTCGACCTTGCTCGGTTCTACGCCTTCAACAGCCTGCACAACCTGGCCCAGCTCAAGAGCACCCAGCGCGGGGCACGCCTGGAGGTCTTCTTCAAGGAAATGTTTGACGTCGACAGCGTCGATGAAAACCTGCTGCGCAAAATCAAAGAGGCAATTGTGCCCCTGTGCAAAGCCCTGGTGGATCCGAGCCTGGACCAACTCGACCACAATCGATTTGTGGTTGGCTCCAACCTGAATCCCTCGGAGGGTGTGATCGCTTTTGTGGTCAGTGAGGACGCGCAGCGCGCGGTGCATTTCACCGAGCACTTCTTCAACCAGCAACTGGACATGTATGAGGGGGCCTTGACCGAAGCGTTCGATATCACCGCCCACGCCCAGGCCGTCACCCTGATCCACGAGTTTTCGCACTTGTTTTCCAATACCTATGACTTGGCCACATTGGAAGCCCGCAGACCCTTCAGCGACCTGGTCTCGACCCTCACCCACGCTCACCGCCTGCTCAAGGCCGCACATGAGGAGTTCCAGCGTAACGCGCTGTCCCTGCGCACGCCGGCGGAGGAACTGTTCGCCTACTGGAACCACGCAGAAAGTGAATGGGAAAGTTTTGACGACGCCCCGGAAGCTAGCCTATTGCGCGCGGCGGTCAGGTCCGCCACCGGCACCAATAATATGCGTGAGGCGCGTATTGCCTTCCTCAACCCGGACTCAGCCGATCGACGCATCGACACCATCCTGCGCAATGCCGATTCGGTGGCACGCCTGGTATCTGAAATGGGCCGGCGCCTGGACCCGGTCCCGTAAATTGACGAAAAAGCCGCTCATTGATGCTCAATCGCCATGACGGCTGTTCTCGCCGGCTGGTGGTGAAGGTTAGAATGCGCGAAACCAGGAAGCATCAATGAGCCAAACCCCACTCACTCCAGCAGACGACGACGCCGTCACTGACGCCGCAGCGCATTGGTGCATGCGCTTGCATGCCCAGGACTGCAGCGCAGCCGAGCGCCAGGCATTTGTGCAATGGCGCGACGCCCATCCCCTGCATGCGTTGGAGTATGAGGCGATGCTGGAGATCTGGGAGGTCAGTGACCATCTGCCCCGCCCGGGACACTTGGCCGTCGCTCCCAGCCCTGTGGTCCGCCCAGGCTGGCAGCGGCTGGCAATGGCGGCGGCGGTCTGTGCCCTGGCCTTGCCGCTGGCCGCATTCAGTGGCTGGCAGCTGGGTTGGTTGCCGGACTCCTACGAGCGCTTCGAGGCCCAAGGTGCACTGCGCCAGGTGACGCTGAGCGACGGCAGCCAGGTTGAACTGAACCTGGGCACGGTGCTGACCTACAGCAATTACAAGGACCAGCGCCGGGTCACCCTGAAACAGGGCGAAGCCTTCTTTCGAGTCAGCCATGACGCCAGCCACCCGTTCGTGGTCAAGGCGGCAGACGGCCAGATTCGCGTCACCGGCACCCAGTTCAACGTCTGGAAATACCAGGACCAGGTCCGGGTGACCTTGCTCGAAGGCTCGGTCCTGGTGACCAGCAATGATGCCCAGCGCGGCGATGGTTTTCGCCTGGGTCCTGGCATGCAGGCGCGCTACAAGGGCGGCGACTACCAGCCGCAAATCAATCAGACCTACGCCAACGACACGTCCCTCAGTTGGCGCGATGGCCGCCTGGTGCTCGACAACCTGACGCTCAACGAAGCCCTGCCGCTGATCAATCGTTACCTGCAGGAGCCGGTGCTGCTGGCCGACACTGACACCGGGATGATCCGCATCGGCGGGGTCTACAACATCAGCCAGCTACACAGCCTGGTGCCTTCGCTGCCCAAGGTGTTGCCGGTGTACCTGACGCACAACGCCGACGGCCGGACCGTGCTCAACTCCCGGCCGAAGTAACCCCGGGGCCGGCCCCACAATGGCAAAAACGTTTTTTGCCTTGCCATCGATACGAATCGGCGGAAAATAATTGACAGGCCATTGGCCCGAAATATCGGCGTCTCACCCTTCGCTGACGTACTTTCGACAAAATTTCTACATTCAGAGCTTCATGATTTGCCCCGCTCATTCGTCTTAATGACAGAGAGCACAAATCACATTTTCCTGATCAGGCTCTGAAAAGGAGTTTTCTGCATGTACAACTCGCAATTGCCAACGGATGGTAAACCCGCGCCGAAAGGTGTTTCCCTGGGTCAGGATGTCACTGTGTTCGGCAAACCGGTCGAGCGCCACGGTAACGAGCGGATCCGCCAACTGCTCAAGAGCTTTGGCCTGCGCACCAGCCTGATACGCTTGAAAGTGATCGATGCACTGCTCAGCGCCGCGGAAAACGACCACCCGCTGGGCGTGCGTGGGGTGCACAGCCACTTGCTGGAACTGGACATCCCGCTGTCTTTTCTCAGCGTGCGTGAAGTCTTGAAGCGCCTGTGCAGCGAAGGCGTGATCGTGCTCAACCCGGATAAAAGCTACAGCCTGCATCCACAGGCTGCTGCCGTGCTCCAGCGCCTCGACTGACGCTGGCCCACCTCGCTCAGGGCTTGACCTTGCGCCGCATCACGCCGTTGATCACCACCACCGACACGGCCACGCCAATGGCGATGTACTGGAACAGCGTTTCGCTGATGATCCCGGCATTCTGCAGATATGACAGCCCAAGCATGATCGCCAGGACCACCAGGGAAATCAGAATCGAGTATTTCAAACGTTGCGACTGGGTCATTGCGGGTTCCTGAACCTGTGAATGTGTGAGTCCTGCAGCGGGCCGGCCCCATCCCTGTTCGGGGGCGCCAGCAGCGCGCGGGCCACATGGTACACCCAAGATGTTTCGCCGGGCGCGCCACGCAGCTGACAAATCGGTAATCCGCGCCTCAGTTTACTGACAGCGCGGGCCGTTTAAGGTCCTGCCAAACCTGAAGCTTCAGGATTGACGGGACTTTTTTATGCCTTCAACACCCTCGCGACGCTCTTTGCTCAAAAGCCTGGCCGCCGGTACTGTCCTGGCGGGCACCGGCCTGTGGCGCCCCACCAGTTGGGCCGTGACCGCAGACACAGCCTCCTCGACCCTGACCGGTAGCCGCTTCGACCTGTGGATCGGCGAATCGCCAGTCAACTTCAGTGGCAGCCCACGCACCGCCATGACCATCAACGGCGGTATTCCCGGCCCCTTACTGCGCTGGCGTGAGGGCGACACGGTGACCTTGCGCGTGCACAACCGACTCAAGCAGGACACCTCGATCCACTGGCACGGGATTATCCTGCCGGCCAACATGGACGGCGTGCCCGGCCTGAGCTTCCACGGCATCGCCCCCGATGGCCTGTACGAATACCAATTCACCCTGAAGCAGAACGGCACCTACTGGTACCACAGCCATTCCGGCCTGCAGGAACAGGCCGGCGTCTATGGCCCGCTGGTGATCGACGCCCGCGACCCCGAACCCTTCGCCTACGACCGGGACTACGTGGTGATGCTCAGCGACTGGAGCGACCAGGCCCCGGAACACCTGATGCGCACCCTGAAAAAGCAGTCCGACTACTACAACCGGCACCAGCGCACGGTCGGCGACTTCATAACCGACGTCAGCCGCGACGGCTGGGCGGCGACAGTGGCGGACCGCACCATGTGGGCCCAAATGAACATGAGCCCCACCGACCTTGCAGACGTCAGCGGCGAAACCTACCACTACTTGCTGAACGGCCAGACGCCACAAACCAACTGGACCGCCCTGTTTCAGCCGGGGGAAAAGCTGCGCCTGCGACTGATCAACGGCTCGGCCATGAGTTACTTCGACTTTCGCATTCCCGGCCTGCAGATGACCGTGGTCGCGGCCGATGGCCAGTACGTGCAGCCGGTCACCGTCGACGAGTTGCGCATCGCCGTTGCCGAGACCTACGACGTCATCGTCCAGCCCACCGGCGCCCGCGCCTACACCCTGTTCGCCCAATCGATGGACCGCAGTGGTTATGCCCGCGGCACGCTCGCCACCAGCCCGGGGCTCAGCGCCGAGGTCCCGCTGCCTGACCCGCGGCCGTTAATCAGCATGGCCGACATGGGCATGGACCACGGCAGCATGGCGGGCATGGCGGGCATGGACCATAGCCAGATGGCCAGCATGGATCACAGCAACATGCCCGGCATGGCCGCCCCACTGCAGAGCCATCCGGCTTCGGAAACCGCCAATCCGCTGGTGGACATGCAGACCATGCGCCCCAGCGCCAAGCTCGCCGACCCGGGCATCGGCCTGCGCGACAATGGCCGCCGAGTGTTGACCTACGCCGACCTCAAGAGCACCTTCGCCGACCCCGACGGGCGCGAGCCCTCGCGCACGCTCGAGTTGCACCTGACCGGGCACATGGAGCGCTTCGCCTGGTCATTCGACGGCATCAAGTTCAGCGACGCCCAACCCCTGCGCCTGACCTACGGCGAGCGCCTGCGCATCACCCTGGTCAACGACACGATGATGACCCACCCGATTCACCTGCACGGCCTGTGGAGTGATCTTGAGGACGAGCACGGGCGCTTCCAGGTGCGCAAGCACACCATCGACATGCCGCCCGGTACCCGCCGCAGTTATCGGGTAACCGCCGATGCCCTGGGCCGCTGGGCCTATCACTGCCACCTGCTGCTGCACATGGAGATGGGCATGTTCCGTGAAGTACGCGTCGATGAACCGGGGAGCCCGACAT
>Ga0247806_10000424_pt1 | contig 26875 bp, 23 predicted proteins | sample UWRJL059202B1_FD_179935 | JGI IMG/M metagenome (GOLD analysis project Ga0247806, IMG submission 179935) | Plant litter microbial communities from Arlington Agricultural Research Station in Wisconsin, United States - UWRJ-L059-202B-1 | ecosystem: Environmental > Terrestrial > Plant litter >... | reverse complement strand
CATCAGCACCGATGATGTAGTAATCAACAACCTTAATGGCGCAGCCGGCAGTTTTATTGTAACACTGCCTAATACCCTGGTTACCATCAATTCACTTACGATAACACCCCTTGGCGCCAATACCATACAGGTGCACTTACCAGCGGGCAACACGCTTTCACCGGGTTTTCAAACCACGCGGAACATCATTATCAATAACGGCGGCTCCTTACGGAATTCTTCTACCGCGGCAACGGTGCCCACCATCACCATTGGTGCGGCCAGCACCGATTCGATGTATATTTTTAACGGCGGCACCTACGAGCACAACACCCAGCGCAGCATTTCTTCCAACGCACCCAATTCCATACTTGACAAAACATCCACCGCCCCGGGAACGGAATACGGCAGGCTGCATTTCAACATCCCACAAACCGGTAGTACGGCCATTGCTTTCCAGGGCAGAACCTTCGGGAGCCTTGAATTCAGCGCAGGTAATGCACCTTCCGCATTAACTTATACTTCCAGCGGCACGGCAGGCACCGATGCCATCATCCGTGGTAATCTTATCATCAACAGTCCTGCGAATTTTAGCAGCACGATCACCGGCAATATAAGACTGGCGGGCAATTTTACGCATACCGGCAACTTTTCACATGCGCCTTCAACTACTGGGGTCACTGGTCGCAGTTTTATTTTTAATGGTAGTGCGCAGGTGCTATCCGGCGCCGGTACCTATACCACAGGCGCCAATTTCAGGAATATAGAAGTAGCCACGGGAACGACCTTGTTCCTGCAACACGGCATTGCTTTGTCCAATGCAGTTAACGGCTTCATCGTTAACACCGGCGCCGCTTTGTACATGAACACATTTGCCATAAGCGGTACAGGCAGTTTTACAACAGCAGCTGGCAGTACATTGGGCATCGGTTCTCCGAACGGCATTACCACCGCACCAACGGCTACGGGAAACGTAACGACCGCCGTACGCAATTTCAACCTGGGCAACTATGAATACGATGGCAGCGTTGCGCAGGTTACCGGTACAGGTTTACCGGCTTCTGTAAAAAATTTAGTATTGAATAATTCCGGCGGTGCTGTTGTCACATTAACCAACCCGGTAAACATCGACGATACGCTTAGCTTGCAAAACGGGATCTTAGCCACAGCTGCGGGCGTAGCTCCCAATTTAAGGGACACGACAGCTATTAAAAGTCCGGGCAACAATTACGGTATCCCCAATATCGGGTGGGAAAGCAGTTTTGTTTCGGGACCGTTGACCAAAGAACTTGCTACGACCGGTGCACAATGGCTGCCGACTGGCAATATAAATGGCGCTGTAATCAATTTCGCCCCTGTTCAACTCGAAAAATTCAACAGTAATCCAACTACTTACACGGCAGAATATATACCGACGGCCTACAGCGATCTTACCGTGGATGCCGGCCACCTGCAACGGGTAAGCCGCGTAGAACATTGGCTGATCAGTGCTTCTACGGCGGGGGTAGATGCGCAATCCAAACTCACCCTCAGCTGGCGGCCTTCCAGCCAGGTAGGCGATGGCAACCCGGCGCACGATGCCGAGGCATTGGACAGCTTGTGCCTGGCCCGTTATTTCGATGATGGCAGCGGTTTGAAATGGCGGATCGAAGGTTATATCAATCCCACCAATCCCGGCTTTGTAAAAACGGGTACGGTTAATTATGGTACGATTGCTTCCAATATTTACCAGGGCTTTTCTTCGCCTTTTACGCTGGGCGGAAAAAGCCCTTTCAATATACTGCCGCTTACCCTGCTTGATTTTTCTGCCGGGTTACAGCAAAATGCAGTGGTGCTGAATTGGGTGACCAAAGAAGAAAAGGGTGTGGACCGGTATGAAGCAGAAAGAAGCGCTAATGGTTTGCAGTTCAATAAATTGGCTAGCGTAAATGCTTTAAACAGCCTCGATCAGCAACAGTATGGGACAAGGGATTACAGTCCGAACGCAGGTTGGAATTATTACCGGCTGAAAATATTCGACCGCATTGGCAAAACCAGTTACAGCGGCATCGTGAAGGTTTGGGTAGGTAAAAGCACCCGGGTACTGGTATATCCCAACCCGGCTGTTAACGAATTAAAAATAAATTTATCACCTACAGGCAGCATTTATCAAATAAGCATTGTCAATAGTAACGGACAGGTTGTACATCAACAGTCCACTAAAGAAGGGATGCTTGCCATAAACATAGCCTCTTTAGCCAAGGGTACCTATTTTGTAAAAATCATTGACAACTGGCAAACAATCGTTCATAGATTCGTCAAACACTAGGTTGTTACCCAAAACCAACTGCCTGGATCCCGCCTTATGGCGGGATTTTTTCATTAACGGGACATTAATTCCCCATTTTGGCTTTTTGCCGCCTTTACATAATTACTGGTTTGATTTTTGAAATTGATGTTCCCAAACATGAATAATATGAAAAAGATTATCTTTTTATTTGCCCTTCTCTTTTCTTTTGCTGCGGCAAGCCAGGCACAGATTGTAGTGCCGGTTCCACCACCACCACCGGGTGCAAAGATATTACCACCGCCGCCTGGCGTTAAAGTAGTAACGGTTGCGCCACCCCGCCCGGGTGTAAGAAAGGGGCATTATAAATATAAAAAAAGGGGCCACAGGGTTTATTATTATAAAAACGGCAAACGTTATTCGAAAGTGAAATATTATTAAATAAACCAGGAAGAGCCGCTATCAATTAGAACCGCATTGGCGGTTAAAGCGGCTCTTCATTTTCTGCCATGATTTTTGCATCTACATAGATTAAACATCAGGTATGAAAAAGTTAATTGGTTTTATAGCAATCGCATTGGTGGGTTTGCAGTTGAATGCACAAACAAGCCCCGAAATAGCGCCGCCGCCGGCGCCACTTCCCCCGGCGCCATCGGCTCCTACTTTAAAAACAACACCGGTTGCAATACCGCAGCCAACGATTGCGCCGGTAGCTGTACCGGCACCGCAAGTTATTACTACGGCACCTGTTGCACCGCAGCCGGTAGTAACTACCATCGTTCCTACGAATGAAACACCGGGGGCAAATACGGTGATTGTTTATAATGACAGGGGCTATAACCTATCTGTTATAAAAATAAAAGGCGTTGATAAGGTATACATCAGGAATAAGAGTACTACCACTTATATCAACCTGTCTACCTGGAACAACCGGCAGGATTTTTATGAAAAGAAATACGGGACTTTGCCGTCACTGGCACCGAAACTATAATAATTAGAAATGAGGAATTAGAAATTAGAAATGTATTATAGCTATCAGAGCAATAACATTTTTCCGGCCCATTATTATTTATCAAGGCTTTCTAAAAATATTAATGCCTTACCGCCTTCTCTTATTTTTATACTTTGCGCCTTTGCGTGCAATATTTTATGGATTTTTTTCGTGTTGGCATCTTAAAAAAAATCAACCAACATGAAAAAATTAATGATGCTGTTGTCGGCGTCCGTTTTTGCTTTGCAACTAAACGCGCAGTCCGACAAAAAAGCCCCTCCTCCACCCCCACCGCCTCCTAAATTTCAAAAGGCACCACCAGCGCCTCCTGTGGAACCTCCACCGCCGCCGCCAAAAGTAAAAGTGGTAAGATTTACACCGCCGCTGCTGGTAAACGACAAGGGCTATTCACTTTCCGTTACCACGGTAAAAGGCGTGGAAAAAGTAGTGATCAGGAACAGTAACATGAAAACCCTGGTCGACCTTTCCACCTGGAACAGTAAAAAAGATTTTTACGAAAACAAATACGGGGAATTGCCACCGCCTCCTCCACCACCGCCAGCTGCTCCGGAATTATAAATTAGTGATTAGAAATTAGAAATGCATTGCAGGTTGTTTATACAAGCAGCCTGCAATATTTTTTTGGCTTTAATAAGAGCTCGTAAGCTTGGTAGTCCCTGCGAAAACTATTGCTGACTTTGCTTCTCTTAGATCTTTGCGTGAAACAAAAAAACCTCCATCCGGAGGTTCTAACTATTTAAAAAGCGAATATTTTTATACAGCGAAACTTTCACCGCAACCACAACTCCTGCTTGCATTCGGGTTGTTGAAATAAAACCCTTTGCCATTCAGTCCATCGCTGAACTCCAGTTCGGTATTCACCAGGTATAAAAAGCTTTTCAGGTCGGTCACGATCTTCATGCCCTTGTCTTCAAAAACCTGGTCCATCGGTTTTATTTCATTGTCGAAATCCAGTTTATAACTTAACCCGCTGCAACCACCCCCTACAACGCCTACCCTTAAAAAGTAGGAAGGATCGCCGCTAACGCCTGCATCGGCCATGAGCTGTTCTACCTTTGCCTTTGCCTTATCGCTTATGTATATCGCGTTGTCTGTTGCTACCATTACTAATTTGAGAATTTGAAAATTTGAAAATGTAACAATGATATGGAGACCTTAAATTTCCAAATCTCCAAATCAGCTCATTACCAAATTGATTAGTGTACTACACTTTCTTCGAACTTGATCGCTTCCATGCCGTTCTTAACGCGGTAATCGTTGATGGCGGCTTTGATCGCGTCTTCAGCCAATACGCTGCAATGGATCTTCACCGGCGGGAGGTTCAGTTCTTCCACGATGTCCATGTTATCGATCTTCAGGGCTTCGTCAACACTTTTTCCTTTCAGCCATTCGGTAGCCAAAGAAGAAGAAGCGATTGCCGATCCGCAACCGAAGGTTTTAAATTTTGCATCGGTGATCATGCCGGTAGCATCATCCACTTCTATCTGCAACCTCATCACGTCACCGCATTCGGGAGCGCCTACCAGGCCGGTGCCTACATTTTTGCTTGCTTTATCGAGGGTACCAACGTTCTTTGGATTTTGGTAGTGGTCGATTACTTTTTCTGAGTATGCCATAAAACTTAATTTGATAATTAGCTAATATGCTGATGTGCTAATTTGTTTGATTGTTAATACTTTTTTTATCCTTAACAATAGGATGCTCACCGGGTTTTAATTAGCTAATCAGCATATTATCACATTAGCTAATTTTTCTTTTAATGAGCGGCCCACTCAATCGTATTCAAATCGATCCCTTCTTTATACATTTCCCAAAGCGGGCTCATTTCCCTTAGTTTCAATACGGTTTCGCTGATCGCTTTGATGGTGTAATCGATCTGGTCGGGGGTGGTGAACCTGCCCAGTCCAAAACGAAGCGAACTGTGTGCCAGGTCGTCGCCCAGGCCCAATGCTTTTAATACATAGCTGGGTTCCAGGGAAGCCGAGGTGCAGGCACTGCCGCTGCTCAGGGCTATGTTCTTATTGAAGCCCATCAGCAAACCTTCGCCTTCCACGTGTTTGAAAGATATATTCGCCACGTGCGGCAAACGATGTTCGCGGCTGCCATTCACATAGGCTTCTTCGAGTTTCAGCAATTCCGTTTCCAGGTGGTCCCTCATCTTGCTGATGCGGGCCGTATCTTCTGCCATTTCCAGGCGGCACAATTCACAGGCTTTGCCAAATCCAACAATACCCGGCACATTCAGCGTACCACTGCGCATACCGCGTTCGTGGCCACCGCCATCCATCTGCGCGGTAACTTTTACCCTTGGGTTTTTGCGGCGTACGTACAGGGCGCCCACTCCTTTGGGACCATACATTTTATGGGCCGTAAAAGCCATCAGGTCGATGCCGTCTTTATTTACGTCCACCGGTATTTTTCCTACTGCCTGCACGCCATCTGTAAAGAACAATACGCCGTGCTTTTTCGCGATCGTACTGATCTCTTTCACCGGCTGCACTACGCCTATTTCGTTGTTGGCGTACATGATGGCGATGAGGATGGTATTGGGTTTGATCGCTGCTTCCAGTTCTTTCAGGTCGATCAGTCCATCGGGTTTGACCTGCAGGTAGGTTACTTCACCACCGGTTTTTTCAATGTGTTTGCAGGTATCCAGTACGGCTTTGTGTTCGGTAGTAGCCGTAATAATGTGGTTGCCTTTGCTGGCATACATTTCATACACGCCTTTGATCGCCAGGTTATCGCCTTCGGTAGCGCCCGAAGTGAAGATGATCTCCTTGGGATCGGCGCCTATCAGTTTGGCCACCTGCTCCCGTGCGTAATCCACTGCCTCTTCTGCTTCCCAGCCAAAAGGATGGTTGCGACTGGCCGCATTGCCATAATGTTCCAGGAAAAAAGGCGTCATCGCTTCCAATACCCTTGGATCCATGGGTGTAGTGGCGTTATTATCTAAGTAGATCGGCAATTTCAACATATCAACAATTTGTTTTTATATGCACAAAATTACTACAAATGCACCGATTCTACCCATAGATTTAAATGTTTCAATGGATTTTACGTATTTCGTAACAGGCAGGGGATAATATCGCCCGGTGGAGCTAATTGCTAAAATCCAAAACTTTGGCAAAGCTTAAACTTTGGCAAAGTTATACGGGAAAACCCCTGGAAAACAGCTAATAACCGCAACACTTAAACTGAGGAAAACAGGCCTTTTACTTTTATGAGAAGCCAGGTTCAGGCAAAAAGGGCGTGGTGAAGATAAACAACCTCGTATTCTGTGATCCGGTACTATTTATTATCAACTGGCCGATAAATCCGCAGAGAAGAACAATATATTCCTGGAACTCGCTGTAAGTCCTGCCATGCCTTATACAGCCAGGAGGCGTGAAGGTTGGACGGCGCCTACTGCTTTACCCCACGTCTTGAATTTAAGTAGGTAGCAAACAACTATTTTTGCTGTAAAGATTGTTACATGCAGAAGATCGAACACATCGGCATTGCTGTAAAGGACATGAAAGCAGCCATCAGCCTATATGAAAAGTTGCTGAATACGCCCTGTTACAAAACCGAAACCGTGGCATCTGAAAAAGTGAATACGGCTTTTTTTATGACCGGCGACAATAAGATAGAACTATTGGAAAGCACCGACCCGGATGGCGTTATTTCAAAATTCATCGCTAGAAAAGGCGAAGGTCTGCACCACATCGCTTTTGAGGTAGCGGACATTTATGCCGAGATGGAACGCCTGCGGGCCGAAGGTTTTACGCTGCTTAATCAAACGCCTAAAGCCGGGGCGGATAATAAACTAGTGTGCTTCGTTCACCCAAAAGATGCGCATGGGGTGCTGGTGGAACTGTGTCAATCAATTTGAAAATTTGAAAATAGCGCAATTTGAAAATGAAGAAAGCCTGCAACTACAAGCATTAAGCCATTTTCAAATTTTCACATCTTCACATTACAGCAAGCCCAACACATCATTCACCTTAAACCCGCTCAAATCAAAATACTTCGGATCGGCGGATTGTTTGAATTCCAACAGGTCGCGCTGTGAAACGGCCTGGCCTTTTTTATTGTAAAGGATGGAACGTACCATAAAGCCATTAACCATGTCCTTAAAGCCTGCGTTGGCGGGAAATTTATAGTTGTTGAGCCGCGCGCCGAACATATAATTATCGCCCAGGTTCATTTTTACCTGCGTGGAAACCCAGACATCCATAGACGCATAGTGCGGGTTGGCATCGTAGGTATAAATAAATTTCGTACAGTTGTAGCCATTGATCACCTGCTTTTCTCCCGTTGCTTTCCACCCGGCCTTTGAATCGGTGCCCGCCCTTTCCGCTTCTTTTTTAGCTGCGTTCTCCGCCATCTTTTGCATGTTGATGAGCGGCATTTTCATCGCGCTTTTATCTTTCACGTTTACCATGTAATTGGCCTTGTCCGCGTAATTGAAGATCATCCAGGTTTCATTTTTCGTACCCTCGTCCATCACCATGCACTCACCCGTTTTGCCAAATACGATCCTCGACACGCTCGTCTTTTTCACCTCGCCTTTTTTATTCAGCTCCTTGTCTTCAAAGCCAATGGTGGCCTGCACCCTGTTCACCGGGTCTTTATAGCGCTTGTCGTTTTCATAGGTTATTTTCTCTATCTCCGACTTCCCTTTTTTACGCGAAGAATCGCCGTATTTCTTTTCCATATCCGATCGTACTTTGCTGCGCACATAACCGCGTTGCGCCAAAGCAGGAACTGAAAAGCCAATAAAGAGAAGGATGGCAAAAGGACGGAGAAAAGTAGCTGCACGCATATGATGGATTTTTAGGATCCAAAGTTAAAAACTGCAGCCATGCGTTCCTATGGTACTTTTGGGGGAGAAGACAATTATGAATTATGAGTTATGAGTTATGAATGCATTTGAGTTTGCTGGTTCATTGCTCCTTTTCTCCTGTCAATCGTTAATGCCAACTGCTAACCGCCAACTGCCAACTGCTTCATCTTCACATTAAAAAAGGATTGTATTGTTTTTCCTCCCCGATTGTTGTAACATTCCCATGCCCGTTGTAAACAATCGTATCGTCCGGCAGGGGCCAAAGCTTCGTCCGGATGCTGTTCAGCAAGGTTTCATGGTCGCCGCCGGGCAGGTCGGTGCGGCCGATGCTGCGGTAAAAAAGTACGTCGCCGCCGATCACGAACCCCTGTGCGCGGCAATAAAAACAAATGCTGCCTGGGGAATGCCCGGGTGCTTCCAGTACTTCCAGCACGTCATTACCGAGTTGCACGGTATCGCCTTCCTTGAGCCATTTTAATGCGCCGGTGTAATTATCGAAGGGCAGGTTGTACATCAAACCCGATGTGGGCGCGTATTGCAGCACCAATTCTTCTTTGGGATGGATCTGCGGCACCAGGCCATAGGTTTCGGCTACCCATTTATTGCCGAATACATGGTCGAGGTGGCAGTGCGTATTGAGCAGCAATTTTGGCACGAGCCCGGTCTGTGTAATAAACGCTTTTAATTCATCTTCTTCTCCGGGAAAGTAACAACCCGGATCGATAAGGATGGCCTCCTTCATCTCGTTGTACAATAAATACGTATTTTCCTGTATGGGACTGAATACAAAGGCTTTTATTTTTAACATTCCGTAGGTTTAAATTGATTTTAGCGATTAGCCCGAATCAAGTAATTTAGTAGTATATATATCAAATGCTCAGTATGACAAAGTTCAGCAGAATATTTTTAATGGCGACCTTCCTTTTAACTGCTTCTTATTTTTCCCGTGGACAGGTGAACAGTGTTGAATTTGGAAAGAACAGGATTCAGTATAAAAAGTTCAAATGGAAATATTACCAGACCAAAAATTTCAACATTTATTTTTATGACAACGGCGAAGAACTGGCCAAATTCATCGCCCAAAGCGCGGAAAAAGAATTGCCCCAGATAGAATCTGCCGCCGAATACAGCCTGCAACGCCGGGCCAACATTGTACTGTACAATCAATATGCAGACATGCGCCAGAGCAACATCGGCCTTGGCATCGACTGGCAAAACCAGGGCGGCACCAAGTTGGTGAACAATAAAATGGTGGTGTATTTTGACGCGGATCATGCCAAACTAAGGCTGCAGGTACGCCACGGCATTGCACAGGTGATCACCGAGAACCGCCTCTTTGGCGACGACCTGGGTGAGGTAGCCGGCAACCAGGCCCTGCTCGATCTGCCCAAATGGCTCACCGACGGCTACATGGATTACCTGGCCGAAAACTGGAGCACCGACCTCGACGATGAACTGAAAAGCGAAATATTGAGCGGTAACTACAGCAGCTTTACCCGCTTTGCTTTTGAACGCCCGAAGATCGCGGGCCATGCCTTTTGGTACTACATCGAAGAAAAGTACAAGAAAGAAAACGTAACCTACCTGTTGTACCTCGCCACCGTTTACAAAAGCCTGAACAAAGCAACGCAGCAGGTTTGCAAGAAGAAATTCAAGGAAGTGCTGGCCGACTTCATGGAATACAATGAAGAAAAATATTACAAGGACATCACCCGCCGGAAACCTTATCCGAAAGGAAGTTACATCGATGGGTTCGACATCAGTCCACGCCTCGATTATTTCCGTTTCAATGTAAATCCCAACAAGCGGAACAATTCCTATGTAGTCACGCAATACAAAAAAGGCATTGTACGCGTGATCTTCAACGATGATTTTGAAAACAAAACGATCCTGAAATTCGGCGTCCGCAGTTATAAGAACGAGATCAACCCCAACTACCCGATGATGGCCTGGGATCCCAAAGGAACGCGCTTTTCCGTATTGTACGTACAGGAAGGAAGGTTGAAATTATTCGTGTACGACGTGGTAAACCGCCAGAAGCAATTCAAGATGGACCTCACAAGCCAGTTCGACCAGGTGGAAGACATGAAATACATGCTCAACAGCAACACGCTTTTGCTGAGCGCTGTAAAGAATGGTCATACCGATATCTATACACTGGCACTACAAAGCGAAAAAGTACAGCAGATCACCAACGATGTGTACGACGACCTCGATCCTTCCTTCGTGGCCTTCCCTAATAAAACGGGCATCATCTTTTCGAGCAACCGCCCGAACCCCGCAGCTAAGAGCGGCGACACCGTTTTACCCAGCGATAACCGCTACAATATTTTCCTGATCACCAATTATGGCGACAAGCCCGAACTGAACCAGATCACGCAGCTTTCCAACATCAAATTCGGTAATGCCCGTTACCCGATGCAATACAATACCAACCACTTTACTTTTGTAAGCGACCAGAATGGTGTGGGCAACCGGTACGCCGGTTTCTTTACAACGGAAAAAGCGGGGCTGGATACGCTGGTGCTGATCGGTTCCGACATCTTAAGAAATCCTTCCGCCAAAGAAGTGGACAGTGCTTTAAAAGTGTACAACAAAACGGATGTGGATTCCATCGCCGTGGTGTCGGTTTCCAACGATTCGGCCTATACTTTTCCTTTAACGAATTACCAGAGCACATTGGGTGAAACCCGCATTGCCGGCGACAACAACCAGGTGAGCGAGGTTACGCGGCAGAGCGATGAAAAGGTATTGTACAAATTAAAGATCGATGAGAATGTATTGCGCAGGAGAAACATTACGGCGCAGCCTACCGAATACATGAAAAAGAAAATGGCAGAGTATGATGTGATAGAAGAGAAGACAGAAGCTACTCAACCAGCCGATACGGCAAAAAAGCAGGATGATTTTTTCCAGACGGAATTTGCCAATGAAAAAAAGGACAGCAGTTATACGGCCACGCCTTTCAACCGCAACAGCGAATCGCGGTATGACGTGTTGAAAACGATCAAGCAATATCCCTACAAACCCAAGAAATTTTACATCGAAAGCGGCGCGGTTTCTTTCTTCAATAACTCGGCTTTTAGTTCGGGTTACGGCCAGCCGCTGAGCATGACGAAATACCAGCCTTACAGCGGCTCGGGTCCGATCAACCTGGGCGCTTCCACCAATATCAGTGGCTTTACAAAAATAAGCGTGTCCGACCTGATGGAAGATATCAAGCTGCTCGGCGCTTTCAGGATCTCCAGCAACCTCAAGGACATGGAATGGCTGGCGAGCTACCAGAATTTGCGGAGAAGGATCGACTGGGGCTTTACTTTTTACCGGAAAACAGAAGGCATGAACTTTTTGGTGGTGGATACCAGCATCAGTGCCGCCTTTATTTATCCCGGCCGCCAGATCAGTAATTTATACCAGGGCAACATCGCTTATCCATTGGATGAGAACAAGAGCATTCGCTTTACCACCGGTGTGCGGGCAGATAAGTTCGTGCTTTCTTCCGTAGACAGCTTTAGCATAAAAGTAGACAGGCAAAGGAACCTCTATTCGCTCGCCCATCTTGAATATGTGTATGACAATACGCAGAACCCCACGATGAACATCTGGCATGGCCTGCGTTACAAGATCGCGTTCGACTGGAACAGCCAGATCAACAAACAAACAAGTTCCGATGGTCCCAATACGTTTAACCTCGGCTTTGATGCCCGCTACTATTATCCCATCTGGAAGAATTTCATCTGGGCAGGAAGGGCAGCCGGTGACTTCAGTTTTGGTAACCAGAAGATCATTTACTACCTCGGCGGTATCGATAGCTGGATGATGCTCAACCAAAGCAGCCCGGAGAAATATTTTAATTTCCAGAATCCACCGGCACCCGACCAGGATTATGCGTATCAAAGCCTCGCGGTGAACATGCGTGGTTTCAAACAAAATATTGCCAATGGCAACAACGCGGTAGTGATCAACAGTGAATTCCGTTTCCCTGTTTTTGCTTCTTTGTTCAACCGCCCGATCAACAATGCCTTCCTCCGTAATTTCCAGATCATCCAGTTCTTTGATTTTGGCAGTGCCTGGAACGGACAATACAATGGCATTAAGCGGCCTGAAATACTTTACGGTGAAGACCCCGTACAGGTGCGCGTGAAAGCCGGTGGCCTCGGACCTTTTGCCGGTGGTTATGGTTTTGGTGCCCGCAGTACCCTGCTCGGTTATTTTGTGAAATTTGATGCAGGCTGGGAAATGAAAGGCTTCTTCAAAGGCAAACCCATCCTTTACCTGTCCCTTGGACTTGATTTCTAAATTGAGATCGAAATAATATTAGCAATGCCCCGCCATATTCGCGGGGCATTTTTCTGACGCGAATAAAGATAAACACGGTGTTCCTGCCTGAGCAATTTTACAGCGTATATTTTGTTTGCCGGAGGAGTATGCAGGCAAGAGATGGAAGCCGCTGCGCTTCTGAGATACGATACCGCATTCTGTTTTGTAAAAATGATTACATCGCTAACGAGTGATGATAAAAACAGGAAGTAGTGCGCCCCGTAGATTACCTGCATGTTGTTCCATAGGAACCGTATATCGGTAACAAGCAATGATCAATAAGATACGCTGCGCCCCGTAGATTATCTGCATGTTGTTCCATAGGAACCGTATATCGGTAACAAGCAATGATCAATAAGATACGCTGCGCCCCGTAGGGCGCGCTACCGGCTCATCTCCAAGCGCGAGAAACTTTTTAAAAAACTATACAACAGCAAATAAAAAGCCGCCAGTAAAAAAGTCACGCCCCAGGTTTGCAGGTGTTGAAAAGGAAAAAATATCCTGGCTATAATCTCTCCAAACAAATCCAGCGGGTTGCTCACCACGTCCCAACTGTTCCATCGCAAAAAGCGACCGAGGTAAACACCGAACGCCCCCAAAAAAATAATAAATCCTATGCTGATTTTCAGCAGCACGCCTTTTAACAACCCCGCTAAAAATCTTTCTACTTTATACAGCGAAACAAAACCCATCAGTAAACCCGCCAGCGCCGAACTGAACAACAGCAAAGCATCGAACCATTTGGGAACGGCAGAAGCCGTTTGCAGGTGAATGCAATCCGTTACAATGTACAGGGCATTGGGAAAAAACAGCAGCCAAATCGCTAACAGCAACCATTGCTTCCCCGGTCTTTCGTCGGTTCGCAAGGGAAAAAATTTCGTGATCAGTAAAGGAACGGCCGCAAGGAAAAGATTCCAGAGCAAAAAAATATACCGGTTGCTGCCGGTAACATAAATGCGGACCGCAATCAACAAAGCGATGAATAACAAAAATTTTATCAATGCGGTTTCGGTGACGGTCAGTTTGAGTTTGAGCATAGTTTACTAATTACAAATCATTTGAAAGCCTTCGGCAAAAAGATGATCAACCCGGCTACAGCGCTTCCAATGGCCGCCAGCAGCACCGCGCCGGCGGCAACGTCTTTAATGATCTTTACGGATGGATGCGGGCCAGGATGTACCAGGTCGCACAACTTTTCAATAGCCGTATTCAACAGTTCCAGGCTCAGCACGAAAGCAATGCAAATAATTACAACAAGCCATTCTCCCCCGCTGATGTTCAATACAAAACCAAAAGTGATCGCCAGCGCCGCAAACAACAGGTGCAAGCGAAAATTAAGCTGCGTGGTAAAACAATAGGATAGCCCTGCCCAGGCGTAACGAAATGATCGGATGAGTTTCATATTTTTATTTGGATTGTACTTGCGCCATTATGTTCTTACCCAACGCTTCCATCACCTTTTGGTCCGCCAGGTTCCACGACAACCACGAATACTGTTGCTGGCGCCAAAAGAACGATTGTTTGCGTTGCTCAAATAGCGTGGCCGCCGGAAAGTATTCCATTTCGCGGGAACTATATGCCCGGGTATTGGGTATCGTTACATTCAGCACGTCTTTATTTTTTTCAATGATGGGCAGCGCCTTGTCGGAAAGGCTCAGCAGGAAACGCACATCCACCGGTATCGTAGCCTTCTTCGACAGGTTATAGGTGGCGATCTGTTCGTCCCAGTTCACCAACGATCCGGCGATCAACAGCAACATGGCAAACCATCCATTCACGCGCCACAAAAAATAACCGGTCTTTTTTTCTTTTATTTTTATCAGCAAGCTTACCAGTCCCATCAATACCATCAGCAAAAAAACGAAGAGGCCGATGCGTTTGTACGCCAATCCCATGTGCCGGATATAATAAATGTCGCGCAGCAATACGGAAAAAACCAGTATGCCGTTTTGGGTGATCCAGGCGTAAGCCACATAACGCAACGTTTTACTGTTCCTGTAAAAATTCAGGTTACCCCGGAAGAAAAACAGCAGCAATAACATCGCCAGCAATATGGAAACGATGAGCATGCCGGCGCCTTCGTGTACATAACTGGTAAGATTCAGGTTACTGTTGTATTCAAATCCAAACCATACATACACGATGTCGGTAAGATTCACCATCAGCAGCAAAACATTCAACAGCAGGAGGCAGATCAATCCTACTTTTTGCTCGTTCTTCAACGCCATCGTACCGGTGGAAAACCGGCCCATGAATAAATGCAACAGGTCGGCAGCAAGGCTTTCCTTCCACGCCGGCAAATTGTGTTTCTTACGCAACAGGGCATCACTGGCCGCCAGGTCTTTTGCAGAAAAATACCCCTTCGTTTTTAATAAAAGCCCGGCAGTAATGAATAAACCCAGCAGTAAAAAGGCCAATCGCTCCCAACTGGTCCAGGTAAACAATTGAGAAAAGAAAATTTCAATCTCCTGCAATCCGTCTTCTATCGCTTTATTAAAAACCGCGTTGGCTGTGCGATAAATAACGAGAAACACGATCACGATCAGTAAAGGGAGAATTAAAAAACGAGCCGCCTTCGCAGCTTTCTTTCCGAGGTGAATACCTTTTACCTTCGGCACCGGTATGTTCTCAAAAAAATGCAGGAACGATAAAGCAAAATTATGGAGCGCCGATCCCGCGGCATACCAAACGGACCGGTGTTCGTATTGCGTAAAGATGAGTACGGCCAGCAGGCTGATGCAGAAAGCAATGCCGCTCAGCAAGCTATTGTGCCACAACAACGCCACGATGCTGAGTACATGCGCCGGCAATAACCATTTCATCAACGGCCTGGAAAATACAACCGGGTACAGTTTATAAACCGAGAGCAGGAGGAAGACATCGAACAGTACCGCGTTCACCGCTACCTTTTCTTTCCAGAAAATGAGGTTGAACAATACCCCGCCGGCTATCACCAGCAAAGGTTTAAAATGATCCTTTTTCATCTTTTATATTTTTTATCCATTGTACAAATAACAATTCGACGCAGCAGCAATAAGCGTAGCATTTAAGCTGTAGTGTTTTCATGGTTGTTTATTTTATTGATGAGGGTGCGGGTATCGTCTTGTAAAATGCCCATCCAGTCGAGGTTCGCAACGGGCATGGAACGCCTGCCCCGGGCAAATGCTTTTCGAAAACGGCCCCAGTATTCCGGCATGGTCACGATGCCGTAGATCACCGTGGCCAGTACGGGGAACGAAAGGTGCCGGTTGCCCAGCATAAAGCATTGCAGGCACACTTCGCCTTCGTCGGTGGTATCGTATTCCAGCAAAATGTGTTTGATGTCGTGCTTCGCGTAATGGGGCAACAGTTGCAGGTTCCGCTGTTCCAAAAAAATAACCAGTTGCTTCCCGATCGTTTGTTCCGGCAAAGCATGCAATTCGGCTTTACTGAAAGGAAATGGTTGCGGCCTGCGCACCAGTTTCAGTATGGGCAGCGCCATGTTATGGGTGAGGTAAACCAGCAAGGCTGAACGCAGGCGTACCAGGAAGGATGGTCGTTTAGTCATGGTGAATGATTGAGGAACGAAAAATGGAAAGGGCCGTAACAGCACTTACCAACTGGCTGCTGAAAAATACCCAGTCGTAAGGAGTATAAAATGAAGTAAACAGGCAGGCCAAAAGCAACATCCATACACTCCAGGTGATGAGGGCGGCACGCAATACAAACCGGAATAAAGGAATGCCTTTCCTGCCAAGACCTTCCACCGTAAGCGTTGTAAGTCCCAGCGTTACCTGCGGAACAAATCCTGCGGCGATCGAATAAAAAAAGAAGCCCGTAAAACCCGGCACATTGTTGCGATCGGGGTAATACAAAAAATAACAGCCAAGTACCATCGTGTTCAGCAAAGCAGCGACGACCCATATAGCCAGGAACAAAAAAAGATGTTTAAAAAAGAGTACCATACAAAGCACTTTGAATTACAAAGTATAAAGACAAAAAAAATTCTACTTTACCGAACCTATCATTTTTGTGAGCGCTTCGAGGTGTTGCTTGAAAGCTTTTTCTCCACTACGCGTAATGGAATAGGTGGTATTCGTTTTCCGGCCGATGAAACCCTTCTGCACCTTCACATACTCCGTTTCTTCCAGCGTTTTTAAATGGCTGGCCAGGTTACCATCCGTGATGTCCAGCAATTCCTTCAGTTCGTTGAAACTCACGGCATCGTTCACCATGAGCGCGCTCATGATGCCCAGCCGTATCCTGCTGTCGAAGGTCTTGTTTAAATGTTCTATCGGGTTCTTCATGCTTTTCGCTCGTACTTATACCACATTACAATGCCGTAAACAATATGCAATACACCAAAGCCCATGGCCCAGAACTGTAGTCCATAGCCAATCAGCCATAAATTTAAAATGCCCAGCAACAGCTGACCATAGCCCAGGTACCGTATTTCACCCAGTGTGTATTTGCTCGCGTTCACCAATGCCAGTCCATAAAACAGGAGGCAACCCGGCGCCACCAACTGGTATTCGCCCAGTTCCATCAGTTTCAGTAAAAAAACAGCGCCCACTGCAATCGGGATCGCGGTATTCCAGAAAAGACGCATGGTGGTAGCGCCCCAAATGGGAGTCCCGTTTTTCTTGCTCCTTATATAGGTAAAGAAAAAGGCAGAGATAAAAGCCGCAACAAAAGTGAGCGTTGCGATCCAGAACAATTCATTCAACAGGTCCGTGCCCGCGGTGCCGATCAGTCCGCTCAACTGGCAATCCCCTCTTATCCAGCAATTGATCTTCTGGCTGGCAATGCCCGCGCCGATCAATGCACAAATGCCAGCGGCAATACCGCTCAACCCGCTCAGGCTGATGAAACGGCTGCTGCGTTCCATGATCGATTTTATATGCTTAAGGTCTTCGAGGGATTGTTGTTGCTCATTCATAAAAAAGCACTTTGAATTACAAAGTAAATCATTGGTTTTCATTTGCGCAAAATTATTTTGTTCCCGGCGGTGGTAATTCGTGGCATCATCGTTGCGTCGCACGCTTTTACCGCATATCTTTATTGGACAGTAAGGTTGAAGATTCAAAGTTGAAGGTTGAAAGTTCGCCGCTGTCTGGTCTTTTGACCAACAGCGATATAATTACGAACCAGGAATATTTATGAGCAGGCTATGTTTCTGGCAGCACTAAAAGTATAAAGACATCGTCAGGAAAATCATTCAAATCAGGCAAAATCACGGTTCAGGCAACATGAAAAAATATCTTCTTCTCTTTACATTACTTTTTTCCTCCGTACTCTCCAACGCCCAATCCGCTCCGGATCCAACAAAAATCGATATCGTGCGCGACAGCTTTGGCGTGCCGCACATCTTCGCTCCCACCGATGCCGGCGTTGCTTACGGTCTCGCCTATGCGCACGCGGAAGATGATTTCAAAACCATACAGACTTCCTTTCTTGCCGGTAAAGCCATGCTCGGTAGGTACAGCGGTAAAAAAGGCGCCGCCATCGACTATGTTTGCCAGTTGCTGCGCTGTCACCAACTGGTGGAAGAAAAATACGAAACTGATATTTCCCCTGCCTATAAAAAAGTATTGGAAGGTTATTGCGCCGGCATCAACAGCTATGCAAGGCAACATAAAAACGAAGTGCTGGTGAAACAATTGTTTCCCCTAACGCCGATCGACATGCTGAGCTTTTCCGTTTTGCAGTTAAGCATTTCCTGCGGCGCCGATAAAGCCCTGCAACAGATCTTCGGTGGTACCATTCCCCTGATCGATGCCTTCAAACCCGGCGGCAGCAACGCGTATGCCTTCAATTCCGCCAAAACAACCGATGGCAATACCTTCCTCAACATCAACGCCCACCAGCCACTCGAAGGACCGGTAAGCTGGTACGAAGCGCATTTGTGCAGCGAAGAAGGCTGGAACATCATCGGCGCTTTGTTTCCCTGCGCTCCTTCTATCCTGCTGGGCGCCAACGAAAATTTAGGTTGGGCGCATACGGTGAATTACCCCGACAAGCTCGATGTATTCCAACTCGAAATCAACTCCGCCAATAAACTCCAATACAAATTCGATGGCAAATGGATCAACCTCGAAGAAAATAAAGCAGCCTTAAAAGTGAAGGTCATGCTCGGCATAAAGATCGGCGCCAAAAGAAAAATATGGTGGAGTAAATACGGTCCCACGGTCATCACTGAGAGAGGCACGTTCGCCATCCGCACCGGCGCTTTGATGGACATCCGCGGCCTGGAACAATGGTACCACATGAACAAGGCGAGGAACTTTTCTGAATTTTACAACGCGCTGAAAATGGGCGCCATACCGGGTTACAACGTGATGTATACGGACCGCTACGATACGATCTTTTACTTAAGCAATGGGAAGTTACCGTTCCGGGCAAAAGGCTACAACTGGAAAAGCACCGTACCCGGCAATACGTCTAAAACCTTGTGGACGCAGTTTCATCCCATCGCCGACCTGCCGCAATACGTTAATCCCGCATCCGGTTATTTGTTCAACAGCAATCATTCTCCTTTCAATGCTTCTGCCGCGGCGGATAATAAAAAAGAAAAAGATTACGATCCCACCATGGGCTACGAAACCTGGGAGAACAACCGCAGCGAACGGTTCATGCAACTGGTAGGCAACAACAAGATCAGCTATGAACAATTCAAAAAAATAAAATACGACCGGCAACTCCCGCAACAACTCCGTTACCCGGGCAATGCCGATACCTTATTCTTATTAAAACCGGCTGAACATCCCGAAATATCAGCCCTCATCAACAGCATCAACAACTGGGACCGGCAGGCGCAGGCCGACAGTAAGGGCGCCGCCGTTTTCGTGATCGGTTATTATTACATCGTGGATAAATTATCGAAAGGTGCAAGCGGCTATAGCGACTTAACCATTGAAAAATGCGTTGAAGTATTGTCCTTCGTAAAAAATTACATGCAGCAATATTTCGGCTACACGGATATCACACTCGGCGATTATCAAAAGCTGGTACGCGGCGATAAAGCCATTCCCCTACCCGGGCTGCCCGATGTGATCGCCAGCATGGAAAGCGAACCCTGGAAAGATGGCAGGGTAAAAGGCAGGCAGGGCGAGAGTTACATCGAACTCGTGCGCTTTACCAAAAAAGGCGCTGAAATAGAAAGTATCCACAGCTACGGCGCTTCCAATAAAAAAGGCAAACCCCATTTCGACGACCAGATGGAACTGTTTGTAAAACAGGAAACGAAAAAGATGACGTTGGATAAAGCGGAGGTATACAGGAAGGCGGAACGTATTTATCATCCGCTTTAAAAAATTAGAAATGAGTAATTAGAATGGAAAAGACTTTTTAATTTCTAATGCTTTTTTTTATGCGACTGAAATAGAAAAGTCAGTGAAATAACATGTAACCTTACACTTCTAATTACTCATTTCTAATTTCTAATTGGTTAATGATTTCCATTAACCTTCCGCATGCCGTCTCAATCTCTTCCATCGAAATATTGAGCGGCGGCGCTATCCGCAAACATGGCGCAGCAAATAAAAACCAGTCGGTGAATACGCCTTTTTCAATCAATGCGTCGATCACTTTTTTATTGGTCTCAAAATCATCGAACTCCACGGCGATCATCAGTCCACGGCTCCTTACAGATTTGATTGAAGGGTGTTTCAACAGGCGGAGAAATAAAGCTTCTCTTTCTTTTACCCCCCCGATGAGCTTTTCTTCCAGCATCGCTTTCATGCCCGCCAGTCCTGCCGCACAGCAAACCGGGTGGCCCCCGAAAGTACTGATATGCCCCAGCACCGGGTTGAAAGTGAAAGAGTCCATTATTTTTTTATCCGCAATAAAAGCGCCCAGCGGCATGCCCGCACCCAACGCTTTTCCCAATAATAAAATATCAGGCACGATGCCAAACTGCTCAAAAGCCCAAAGCGTGCCGTTGCGGCCAAAGCCACATTGTATTTCGTCCAATATCAATAAAGCGCCCGTTTCATCGCAACGTTTGCGCAAGGCCTGTAGCCATTCAGTAGCGGGGACCAATACACCGGCTTCTGCCTGTATAGTTTCGGCGATCACGCAGGCCGTATCGCTGGTAATATGTTCCAGTTCTTCAACAACATTATAATTCAGTTGCGTAATGCCGGGCAACAAAGGGCGGAATGCCTGTTGCCAGTATTCACTGCCCATCACGCTCAAAGCGCCCTGTGAACTGCCATGATAGGAATTTTTAAAAGAAACGATCCCGGTCCTGCCCGTAAAACGCTTGGCCAGTTTCATGGCACCTTCGGTAGCTTCTGTACCGGAGGCGGTAAAAAAGACGGCGCTGAGCGAAGCGGGTAAATGTTCCGTGATCAACTTTGCATATGCCACCTGTGGCGTTTGCACCAGTTCTCCATATACCATGATGTGGAGGTAAGCATCCAGTTGTTCGCGTATCGCTTCCAGTACCTTGGGATGGCGGTGGCCAATATTGCAAACGCTGATGCCGCCGATCAGGTCGATGTACGCTTTGCCGTCCACATCAAACAATTTGCTGCCTTCGGCTTTTACGATTTCGAGGCAAAGCGGGGCAGCGGAAGTTTGTCCTACATGCGATAAAAAAAGCTGGCGGTTGTTCATCGCAGTAAAATTATAACAAAAAGGCGGGGCTGCTGTTTTACCAGTAAAAAATCAACCGGTAATATTAACTTTTCGATAAAGCACCGTAGCCGGTTAGTTCGTAATTTGTGAACCGGAACCACCCTGGCTAACTTTTTTTGTGATGAGATCAATCGTAAGTATTTTCTTCCTCCTTATTTCCTGTTGTGCCGCAGCCCAGCACAGCGGTGCGCGCCCGAAGATCGGCCTCACGTTGAGTGGCGGCGGTGCAAAAGGGCTGGCGCACATCGGTATCTTAAAGGCGATCGATAGTGCAGGACTTAAAATAGATTACATCACCGGTACCAGCATGGGCGGCATCATTGGCGCTTTGTACGCGGTTGGTTATAGTGGCAAACAGATCGAGGAATTACAGAAAGGCATTGACTGGGATATATTATTGTCCAACCAGATCCCGCTGCAGGCTTTGTCGATGGAAGAAAAAGACGAATACAGCCGCTACGCCGCAGAACTGCCTTTCATCAATGGAAAGATCCGCCTGCCCAACGGCGTGATCCGCGGCCAGGAACTGCACCTGAAATTCGCCGAACTGTTCTTCCATGTGTACAATATCCGCAACTTCAATCAACTGCCCATTCCCTTCAAATGCATGGCCACCGACCTGGAAACGGGCAACCTGGTGGTGTTGGATACCGGTCACATTGTAACGGCACTGCGTTCCACGATGGCCATCCCCTCCGTGTTTACTGCCGTATCAAGGGATGGTAAAAAATTAGTGGATGGCGGGCTGGTTAGAAATTTCCCGGTGAAAAATGTAAAAGAAATGGGCGCCGACATCGTGATCGGCAGCAACGTGAGCGGTGGCCTCTCCAAGATCGATAAGATAAAAACGCCGATAGATGTGTTGTTGCAGATGGCTTTCTTTAAAGAGGCCGGCGATTTTAAAGAAGAGTTACCGTTGACGAACGTATATATCTATCAGCCTTTGGATCCTTACAACACCAGCAGCTTCGGCAGCAGCAAAGAGATATTGGAACTGGGCATCGAAACGGGTAAAAAATATTATCCGGTATTTAAAAAACTGGCCGATAGTCTTAACGCGATCGAAGCTGCGGCTACCCGGCCGGCATTTATCCCGTCGGAACAAAAGGCATTCATCACTGAATACGAAATAAAAGGTTTGAATAAAACGACGCCCAATTTTTTTGCACACCTGATGAACTTCAACGATCATCAATATTATTCGGCAGCGCAGATCAGCAAAAGCATCCGCAAGGCTTATGGCTCGCGTTACTATGCAAGCATTAATTACGTGCTGGAGCCGGTTTCAAAAGATACAGCGCGGATACTGTTTACAGTGGAAGAAAATCCGGGTACTTATGTGAAGGCCGGTTTGTTTTATACCAGGTTCAGGGGCATCAATGTAAACGTGAATTTAATGACCCGCGATTTTATCATTCCTAATTCGCGTACGGTAGTTGCGGCATCGCTGGGAGAAAGCATACAGTTGCAGGCGGAGCATTTGCAATACCTGGGCCGCATCAAAAACATTGCTTTTATTCCCGGCTTCAGCCTCGATAATCTTTCGATCAATTCTTACAATGATTTCAAAATCGATGGCTCTTATAAGATGACCTATTATAAAGGCTATCTTCATTTTCAAAGCAGCGGCAGCAACAAGCTGGCGATGGGCATTGGTACGGCTTACGAGGGTGTGCATTTCCGTCCGAATATAAAATCTACCCGCGAAGCGAAAGGCCGGCTGGAAGCGCTTAAAAGTTACCTGTACCTGAAGTACAATAATGTGAACCAGATCTTTTACCCTACGCGCGGGTTGAAGTTCAGTACGGAGCTGGGGCAGGTGTACAATCAAAAATCGCACCTCACCTATTTTGAGAACGGGGTACCGGCGGGGCCTTTGAATTTTGATAATTATACACGCTTTACTTTCGACGGCTCTTTGTTTGTTCCACTGAAATCAAAGCTGGTTTTGTTCTCTGAAATGCAGGCGGGCATCAATTTTACGAATCAACCAAATGTGCTGAATAATTTCCAGGTGGGCGGGATCAACGGGCAGTTCCGCAACCAGGTAAGGTTTGCCGGGCTGGCGGAAGCTACTGTCAATTCTTCGAGTGTAGCTGCCTTGCAACTGGGCATGCGGTACAATATTTTTAATAACACCTACATCATTGGCCGTTTGAATGGGCTGGTAAAAGACTTTGCAACGGTCAACAATTCCACTTCAAAAGGTAATGTGCTGACTGGTTATGCATTGACCTTTGCGTACAAAACACCGATCGGTCCGCTGGAGCTCAGCGCCATGTTCTCCGATCAAAGCCGGAAACTGCAGTCTTATGTGCTGTTTGGCATTCCTTTCTGATAGCTCCAGGTCTATCAAATCAATTTATTTTATCGGCAAATATGGCAGTAAATAATTGGGAGGCTTTCTATTCTGATGATTTTCGTTTTTATGCGGAAAACTTGGGTGACTACGTATAACTTTGCCAAAGTTTTAAGCTTTGCCAAAGCTGTTTTTATTTCGAATCCGCTAACAAAAAACATGACTATATGCCAGTGATACTAACGGTGAAAGGCGTACTGCCTTCTTTTGGAAAAGATTGTTTCATCGCCCCCAATGCCACCATCGTGGGCGACGTGGAAATGGGCGACGAATGCAGTATCTGGTTCAATGCCGTATTGCGGGGAGATGTTAACAGCATCCGTATGGGCAACCGCGTGAACGTACAGGATGGCGCCGTAATCCACTGCACCTACGAAAAAACAAAGGCCATCATCGGAAATAATGTAAGCATCGGGCACAATGCAATCGTACATGGCTGCGTTATAGAAGACAACGTATTGGTGGGCATGGGGGCGATCGTTATGGACAATGTAAAAGTGGCTTCCAACTGCATCATTGCCGCCGGCGCCGTGGTATTGGAAAATACAATAATCGAAGCAGGCAGCATTTATGCGGGCGTACCGGCAAAAAAAGTAAAGGACATTTCCCAGGAACTTATCAACGGTGAGATCAACAGGATCGCTAAAAATTACCTGATGTACAGCAGTTGGTTCAAAGAAACGGGAGATGGCGGGGGTTCCGAATGATTTTGCTAACTTTAAAATATGAAAAAACTTATACTTGCTTTATTCGCTGTCACCCTTATGTCGAGCAGCTGTTTTATTTTTAAAAAGAAAGATAAATACGGTTGTCCGAGCGATGGCCGCAACGTAGGCGCTGAAAAGGTGTTGTCGGGAGAGAAAACGAAGAAGGCGAAGTGGAGAGGCGGACGCTAAATAACACGAATTACAGGCACGAATTGCACTAATTAAATACATCAAAAGTTCATTGCAGAAATTAAAAATAGCAATGCCCAAGCATAATCATAATTCGTGGAATTAGTGTAAAATATTCGTGCAATAGTCTTTAAAACCAATATCCAAATGAGCTATCAACTACAAACCAGCAATGGCGGCACCGAAGCCGTGATCGACGACAACTGCGGCATTTCTAAATTTTATGCCATCGCCAACACACTTGCAGACGACCTGCAGGTAAAATTCCTCAACCAGATAGATGATGCGGAAACACTCGACTGGGATTTCCAGTACCGCGGGCAATTACTCACGCTGCATTACAATATCTTCAACGGGGTAAGCATCTTTCCACAACAAACAAAAGATGTAAAACAAAACAGCCGGGTGATGGAAGTTGCGCATTTTTTGGAGCACCGGGTTTATTAAATCACTACTACACGAATTAAGGCTAATTACACGAACGTACTCATATAACTTTGATAGTTGTGTAGTTCAATATTTCCTTTCCTCAATCTTATCCATAATATTACAATAGCTCACGTACCGGTCTATATGAATAGCGCCGTCTTCCACCGCAGCCTTAATGGCGCAGCCGGGTTCGTTGGTATGAAAGCAATTGTTGAACTGGCAATCGCCCAGCCGGTCGCGCATTTCAGGAAAATAATGGGATAGCTCCTGTTTGGAAATGTCCACCAGCCCCAGTTCCCGTATCCCCGGCGTATCGATTACCTGGCCGCCGCCCGGCAGGTCGAACATCTCTGCAAAAGTGGTGGTATGAAGCCCTTTACCGCTCCATCCGCTTACATCCTGCGTCTTTAAAGCGAGTTCGGGTAAAATAATATTGATGAAAGAAGACTTACCTACGCCCGAATGACCGCTCAGCAACGTAACCTTGTCTTTGAGAAAACTTTTTACTTCAGCTATGCCATCCTGTTGTTCTATGCTCATCGACAATACGGTATAACCGATCTTTTCATACATGTCTTTCAGTGCTGCAAATTGTTCCTTTTCTTTTTTCCACAGGTCAGATTTATTGAATACAATGATCGAAGGAACACGGTACGCCTCGGAGGTGATGAGGAAGCGGTCGATAAAACCCTGCGATGTTTTCGGATCTTTTAATGTAGCGAACAACAAAGACTGGTCGAGGTTGGAAGCGATGATGTGATGCTGGTATTTATTGGCCGGCGAGGTACGCGTAATGTAATTCTTCCGGTCTTCAATCGCCGTAATGGTAACCGATCCTTCGCCTTCATTTTCCATCGTGATCGTAACGGTATCACCCACCGCAATGGGATTGGTACTCGTAAGCCCATCGATCTTGAACTTCCCCAGCAGCCGCGCATTGAACCATTCGCCGCCGCTGCTTTTCACCACGTACCAGTTACCGGTACTTTTATAAACTGTTGCCTGCATGAATGCAAGTTAATTATGAATTATGAGTAATGAATTATGAATGTAGAGCAGAAAGAATAAAACGTCTTTCCGACTTCCCGGCAAATAAAATTCGCGAAGCGAATAAATTACTACTTCTTCTATTTCTTCCGGGTTTTAGATAAGGAGCAACACAATCAGGATAATCACCTTAATCAATCCTAATCACAGTTCAGACAATTAATCTCTTTCCGGTTCGTGAGGGACACGAACCAGGGCGAGCGAGTTGATTTAAGGAAATTTTTTAAACACCGTAAACCGCAGCACCACTTCTAAAAAAATAAATAAAAGCGCCAGCGCAATAAAAGGAAAGAATTTTTCCACCACCCGCGTACTGCTGCTGATCTCTACCTTTGATTTTTCCAGCTGGTCGATCTCCGTATAAATGCCCGCCAGTCCTTCATTGTCCTTAGCCCTGAAATATTTACCGCCTGTTTCACCGGCGATCTCGTTCAGCAATTTTTCATCGATGGAAACTTTTGCATTCTGCATCACCACGCCCATCGGTGTATTCTGCGGCTGCGGTGCATAGCCATCCGTTCCCACACCGATCGTGTATACTTTTACCGCAAAGGCCTTGGCAATTTCTTTCGCCGTTTTCGGGTCGATAAGGCCGCCATTGTTCTCTCCATCCGTCAGCAATATCACCACCTTGCTTTTCGATTTACTGCTGCGTAACCTGTCCACGCTCGTACCCAGGCCCGCGCCGATGGCCGTTCCGTCTTCCAGCAAACCATTGCGGATATTCTGAATCGCCGTGATCAACACACGCTTATCGGTCGTCAACGGGCATTGGGTAAAACTCTCGCCCGAGAAGATCACGATGCCGATGCGGTCCGTTACCCGTCTTTCCACGAAATCGATGGCCACGCGTTTCGCCGCTTCCAGCCGGTTTGGGGTAAGATCCTGTGCCGTCATGCTGCCACTCACATCGATGCACAACACGATGTCAACGCCTTCACCTTCCGCGTTCTTTTCTTCGGAAACATTTTGCGGCCGGGCCAGTGCAACGATGATGCTGCTGATGGCCAGCAACCTGAATAAAAAAGGAATGTGCCGCAGCGCTGTTTTCCAGGAGCCTAACCCTTTGGCAGACGCGTCGGAAATGATCATGGAAGCCTGTTGCTTATTGCTGCGCAGGATA